>Ga0208272_100512_pt1 | contig 12688 bp, 9 predicted proteins | sample LakWasM129_HOW14_2_FD_183939 | JGI IMG/M metagenome (GOLD analysis project Ga0208272, IMG submission 183939) | Freshwater sediment methanotrophic microbial communities from Lake Washington under simulated oxygen tension - Sediment Metagenome... | ecosystem: Environmental > Aquatic > Freshwater >... | reverse complement strand
TGCCGCATCAAAGCCCAGCGTCGAATCAGCACTCGATACGATAAACTCGCCAGCACCTTCCTGGGCTTCGTTCATCTCGCCGCGATCATGGATTGGCTCACTCATCAATTTTGAAAACACGCCCTAGTCAGGTTACATGGACCATCCGAGTCCCGAACCCCTCGTTTACCGGATTGATGCCGCCGACCGGTTGACCTACGTCAACGACGCCTGGCTGCAATTTGCCCGGAACAACCAGGGGGAGTCAGTGATGCCGGAACTTGTGCTCGGAAGGAAAATGTGGGTCTGCGTGTCGGATGAGACCGTCCGGGCGCTTTACCAGCAGATGATCGAGCGGGCCCGTGCCGGCTGGCCGGTGCAATTCACCTACCGTTGCGACGCCCCGGCGAAGCGCCGCACTTTTGCCATGGAGATCCGGCGCGTGCGCACCGGGGTGGTGGAGTTTGTCTCGACCCTGCTGCACGAAGAAGCGCGGCCGCCGGTGGCCTTGCTGGAACCCGGACGGAAGCGGGACGAACGATTCGCCAAGATTTGCAGCTGGTGCCAGAAGGTGGCCATGCCGGACGGCACCTGGGTGCCGGTGGAGGCGGCGGTCAAGGCACTTCATCTCCTCGAAAGCGAACAGATGCCACACCTCACGCACGGCATTTGCGCGCCGTGCGAGGCCAAGGTGATGGCCTCGCTTTCGGCCGGGGGCGGCGACCATCCGTAGGTGTGGGTCGGGTTGCGTCCCTGCGGAAACGCGCCTACTCGGCCTTCATCTGGATGTCGGCGACGAAGGTGTGACCGTCGCACGTGAGCTCGAAGACGTGGCGGTGCGCAGATTTGATGGCGGCCACGCTCAGGTTCTTGCCGCGCACGATCGTGGGCAGCGTGAGCTTGCAGGGAAAGCCGAGATCGCAGAGCTGGTTCTTGAAGCCGCCGGCGGTCATGTTCGTGAGCTCACCAATGGCGTCCTTGACCACGTCGGGCCCGTGCATCTCGACCTCGCCGCGACTCATGCCGAGCAGCAGGCTGGCGGCATGGAACGCGAATTCGTCCGAAAAGCAGAGGTAGACAATGCCGTTGGCCTCGCCGGCGAAACCGACGTTGCCGATGACCTCATAGTTTTTGCCCGGGGCGGGTTCGATGGAGCGACCCACGAAGCTGGCTTCCCGGCGCAGCATCGTCTGGCTGACGTTGCGGGCGGCCTGGACAAATGTTTCCTGGATAAGGGTGTCGGTGATCGGCTGGGTGACGGCCATGCGTAAGTGGATGGGTGAACAGGATTACATCGGCTCGTCCCGGCGATTCTTGAGGCGGAAGAAAGGAGGGCTTGCCGCCCGCGCGGGTGCGTCGCTAGCAATGAGATATGTTGTCTGCAAATTCTCGATTCATGGGACGGGCGTTGTTGTTGGTCGCGGGGTTGTGTCTGGGCGCGAGCCCGGTGCTGGAAGCGGCGGAGGCCGCGACAGCGCGGCAGTTCATCCCGGCTTCCGACGCGCGTTTCCTTTACGAAGGGCGTTTTGATTTCACCCGCCGGGACGCGCCGGTGGTGGTGTGGGAGGGCAGCCGCATCAGCCTCGATTTCGAGGGCGCGGCCCTGGCGCTGCGCTTTGCGGGGGCGACCGACCAGAATTTCTTCAACGCCGCGGTGGACGGGGTGAACACCATTGTGGCGGTGCCTGCGGGCGGAGCGGCCCGGATCGAACTGCCTTCGGCGGGACCGGGCTGGCACCGGCTCGTCCTGTTCAAGCGCAGCGAGGCCGCGACGGGGCAGGCGGTGTTCTCCGGCATCGAGATTGCCCCGGATGCGGCCGCCCGGGCTCCGGCCGCGCCGGTCTACCGGTTGCGACTGGAGTTCCTCGGCGATTCGATTTCGGCCGGAGCGTGCAACGAGGATGGCGCCGAGGACCAGTGGGCTGACCGCCGCACCCACAACAATGCCCTCAGTTACACCGCGCTCACTGCCGCCGCCTTCAACGCTGACTACCGCTGCACCGCAGTGAGCGGCATGGGCATCGCGGCCGGTTGGACGGACGTCAAGGCCGGCGAGATTTGGGACCGGGTTTATCCCAAGCCCGGCTCGTTGCGCGCCGATCTCGCGGGATGGCAGCCGGATGTGCTCTGCATCAATCTCGGCGAGAACGACGATTCGTTCACGTCCCGGCACGACCAGCCGTTTCCGTCGGGCTATACGCCGGCATACGTCGCGCTGGTCAAAACCATCCGGGCGGCCTGGCCGCACGCGCGCATCGTGCTCCTGCGCGGTGGCATGTATGGTGGGGCGAAAAGCGAGCGGCTGCGCGCGGGGTGGGAGGCGGCGGTCAAGGAACTGGAGGCGACCGATCCGCTGGTCAGCCACTTCGCGTTCACCCACTGGACGCCGCATCACCCCCGGGTCAGCGACGACCGGGTGATGGCCGACGAGCTCACGGCCTGGCTGAAACAGCAGCCGTTCATGGCGCCGTTGCTCTGAGAATCCGGCCCGCGGCCAAGCATCGCGGTTTACTTTTGACGCGCCGGGGAGTAAGTTACCCGCGAACGGTCGGGGAGCGCCTGGTCCCGGCGCGCCGGCCGCGCCAACAACCATCAAAACAGAGGAGGGCTTATGCCAGCGACCAAGCTAAAGGAGTTCCTCGACAGCCACGGCGTGAAATACGTGAGCATCCAACATTCGCCGGCCTTCACGTCGGCGGAAGTGGCCGCGTCGGCCCATGTAGCCGGGCGCGATTTCGCCAAGACGATCATCGTCCGGATCGACGACAACTACGCGATGGTCGTGCTGCCCGCCAGCCGCCGGCTGGTGTTGGCCGACCTGCGCGAGCTCCTGCAGACCCCGTTGGTCCGGCTGGCCACCGAGGCGGAGTTCCGCGACCTGTTCCCCGACTGCGAACTGGGCGCGATGCCGCCGTTCGGCAATCTCTACGACCTGCCCGTCTACGTGGCCGAGAGCCTGGCGCAGGAGAAGGAGATCGCGTTCAACGCCGGCACGCACACGGAGGTCATCAAGCTCGATTACTACGACTTTGATGAACTGGTGCACCCGGTGGTGCTCGACTTCGTCACGACCTGAGGCGGGCACCGGACCCCGTCGATTTCGCAAGGGACGCGTAGCCAGCCGGGCGCCGCCTTGGCATGATGCATGCGGTCGCCGCCCGTCCCGCATGCGTGCGTTCCCGCGCCGTGGCGTCAGGATGGCTGGCTGCCGGAAAAGGAGCCCAGTCCCATGAAGCGCGCGAGATTGTTCCCTTGGTTCGCCGTATTCGCCGGCCTAGCGGTCGCGGCGCCGGTGCGTGATCCCGGCACGCCGCTCGTGCTCACCCGTTCGTTCGAGCACCGGCTCGCCTCCGCCGCGGTCGGTGATTCCTACCTCATCCAGGTCCGGCTCCCGGAGAACTACGACCCGGAGAAGACGCGCTACCCGGTGCTCTATGTGCTCGACGCCGATTTCTGGTTCGGCGCGGCGTCCGACATCGCCACCTATCTGCCCATGGTGAAGGAAAGCCCGGCGATGATCGTGGTCGGGATTGCCTATGGCGGCACACACGACGAATGGTGGCAGAAGCGCGCCCGCGACTACGTGCCCAAGGCGCTGCGCACAACTCCGCCGGCCGACTTCCCGCTCGCGGGCGGCGCCGATCGCTTCCAGCAGTTCCTCACGACGGAACTGTTCCCGTTTGTCGAGCAACACTACGCGGCGCGGGCCGACGACCGCACCTTGGTCGGCCTGTCCTTCGGCGGCACCTTCGCGGTGCACACGCTGTTCACCCGGCCGGAGCTGTTCCAGGGCTATATCATCCTCGCGCCGGGGCTCGGCGGCGACAAGAAGCAGCTGTTCGAGCGGGAGGAGGCGTTTCACGGGCAGCACACCGCGCTCGCGGCGAGCGTGTTTTTCGCCATCGGGGCCCAGGACAAACCGGGGATGGTGAAGAACTGGCAGGCCTTCAGTGACCAGGTGACAGCGCACCGCTACGAGGGCTTGCGCTGGACCGCGCTGCAGTTCCCCGGGGAGACCCACATCTCCGTCTATCCAGTCGGACTGACCCGCGGCTTGAAGACGATCCACGCAACGCCGCCCGCCGCCCCGGTGACACCGGAAGCGAGGCCCGTCGCGAAACACTGAGCGGCGGGGCCCGCCGTCACGCGAAGGCTGATCCACCGTGGTTCCTTCGCTCCTCGCCGGGGTCACGCATCGTAGAAGGTGCGGAGTTCGGTGTCGGTGTGCCGCAGCCGCACGGAGAGCGTGCGCGCAATGCGGGCGAAGACTTTCAGGCCCACGAGCGGATGGGCGTGCGAAATCGCATCGAACCGCTTGCGATCGATGATAAACAGATCGGTGGCCGTCGTGGCGACCGCCTCGGCCGAGCGCACCGCGCCGGTCAGGAAGGACATCTCGCCGAAAAAGCTGCCCCGACCGAACGACGCGAGGTTGTGGTGGCTGCCGTCCTTCAGCGGCAGCATCACGCGCACGACGCCGCGGCGCACAAGGAAGAGTTCCTGACCGGTGTCGCCACACCGGACGATCATCTCGCCCGCCGCGTAGGAGCGCTCGACGACGACGGGCGCAAACGGGGCGAGCGTCTGGTCGGTCTCGAATTCGCGGAGGAGGTCGAAATCCGCCAGCCCGAGCGGCGGCGCGTCGTCCTTGGCCCGGGCGGGCATCTGCTCGGCGAGGATCCGGTCCTCCACCCACATGAGCGCGTCGTCGAGCGTCGCGAACTTGCGCGGGTCGGCCTGGTTTTTCAACACCCCGACCTGGGCGAAATATTCCTGCAGGTCGCGCCGGGCGGGCAGCCGGCTGAAGATCAGCCCGCCGCCGCGTTCCGCCAACGTGTGCTCGAACTGCTCGAACAGGTGCGCGGCGGTGTAATCCATCGACTGCACGCGCCGCAGGTCGAGGATGAGCCAGCGGCATTGGCGGAGGTCGGGTTCGAGTTCCGTGCGCAACTGGTCGGTGGTGCCGAAGAACAGGCTGCCCTGCAGTTCGCATACGACGGTCTGTGCGCCGTGCTGTTCGAGCACGGTTTGTTCCTCAGGCAGACGGTGCTGGGTCGAGGAGATCCGGTTGCCGGCGAGCTTGCGCCGGATGACGGAGCCGTGGATCTGCTCGCGGATGAAGAGCAGCATCGCCAGGCCTACGCCGGCGCCGGAGGCCGCCATCAGATTGGTGGAAACCGCCACGATGACGACGGTGGCGATCACTGCGAAGTCGAGCATGGTGGATTTCTGCCGCAGCAGCCGGAAGCTGCCCCAGTCGACCATGCGGACGGCGACCACGAGGAGGATGCCGGCCAGCGACGCGACGGGCACCCACGCAATCCAGTTGCCGAGCAGTAGCGCGGCGAGCAGCACGCTGGCACCCTCGATCATACCGGCCCGGCGCGAGTTGCCGCCGCTTTCGACGCTGACGAGCGTTGCGCCCATCATCCCGGCACCGGGCATGCCGCCCACGCAGGCGGAGGCGAGGTTGCCCGCGCCCTGGCCCAGCAGCGTGCGGTTGGAGTCGTGGCGGCTCCGCGTCAGCGAGTCGACCACCACGCAGGTCTTCAAGGTGTCGATGGAGAGCAGCACGGACAACGTCAGCGCGGGCATCACGAGCAGGCGCAGGTCGGCGGCGTGCAACCCGGCGAGGGCCGGCCACACCTGCGTTATCCCCGCGAACACCCCGCTCCCGCCGCCGCCCAGCGGTCCGATGATCAATTTGTTGTGTTCCAGCTGGAGCAGCTCCGGCCGGAACCAGGCGGTGGCGAAATACGCGAGCATGCCGGCGATCAGGCCGAGGATTGTCGCGGGGACGGCGCGCGTCAGTTTCGGACCGAGCAGGACGCCGGCGATGGTCACGGCGCCGACGATGAGGGCGGGAATCTGCCAGTGCGATGGCGCCAGCACGTTTGCGGCGGCCACGCCGAAGAATTTCGGCAACTGGCTGAGGAAGATCAGCACGCCGACGGCGCTCAGATAGCCGGAGACGACGGGATAGGGGATGTATTTGATCAGTTTGCCGCCGCCGATCAGGCCGTAGAGCATCTGCAGGCCGCCCGAGAGGACGGCGAGCAGCAGCAGGAGCGCCACGATATGTTCGGGCGAAACCGGGGCGGCGGAATCGGCGAGCAATCCGCCCGCGAGCGATGCCAGCACGGCGCCCGCCGGGGCGCACGGCGAGGAGATCAACCGTGGCGCGCCGCCGAGCGCGGTGGCGATCACGCCCAGCACGATGGCGCCCACGATCCCGGTGCGCACGCCGTGGGCGACATACTCCGGCCCGAGCAGCGTGTAGACCGCGACGCCGTAGGCGATCGACGAGGGCAGGGCGACCAGCATGGACGCGAAACCACCCCAGATGTCGCCGGTGATGTTTTTCCGGAGGGTGGGACTGACGGGCGGGGAGGACATGAGGCGCGTGCCGGTGAGGGGGAAGCTCCAAGGACCAAGCTCCAACATCCAATGAAACTTCAAAGGCCAAACACCAGACTCAAGCAGTCGAAATTGCTGATATTTTGATTGGTTCCCGGTGTTTCATTGGCGCTTGGAGGTTGGAGCTTGGTGTTGAGGGACGCAGTCCCGCGCGTTCAAAGCTCGGCCTCGAGCCGGTGCACGAGGGTTTTCAGGATCTGCACGCGGGCGAATTTCTTGTCGTTACCGGCGACCAGCGTCCACGGCGCGAACTCCGTGCTGGTGCGCGTGACCATGTCGTCGACGGCGACCGCGTAGGAGGGCCATTTCTCCCGGTTGCGCCAGTCCTCGTCGGTGATCTTGTATTGTTTGTAGTCGACGCGCTGCCGCTCCTGGAACCGCTTCAACTGCTCCTGCGGGCTGATGTGCACCCAGAATTTGTTCACGATGATGCCGTGCCCGGCCATCTGCGCCTCGAAGTCGTTGATCTCGTCGTAGGCGCGGCCCCAGTCGGCGGCCGGGGCGAAGCCCTCGACGCGCTCGACCAGCACGCGGCCATACCAGGAGCGGTCGAAGATGGTCGTGAACCCGGCGCGCGGCAGATGCCGCCAGAAACGCCAGAGGTAATGCTGCGCGCGCTCCTCGTCGGTGGGGGCGGCGATGCCGACCACGCGGTAGAGCCGTGGGTCCATGGCCTGCGTCACGCGCCGGATGGCGCTGCCCTTGCCGGCGGCGTCCCAGCCCTCGAACACGAGGACCATCGAACGCTGCTTGGTGTGCGCAGCCCAGGCGAGCTTGCTCAGTTTCGTCTGCTGGGTTTCCAGTGCCTTGGCATACTCGGCGTCGGTCAGGCTTTGCGTCAGGTCGACATGACCGAGAAGCGACGAGGTCTTTTTCCGCGCCGGGGAAGTGGGCGTGAGCAGCGGGAGCGTGGTCTTGTTGGCGTGCTTTGCGGCGGCCTGCTCAAGCCGGCGCGTGAGTTCGGTAAGCAGGATCTTGCCCACCGCGAGTTCCCGGTAGCGCCGGTCGGTGGCCTCGATCACGTGCCACGGAGCGGCGTCGGTGTGGGTGTGGCGCAAGGCGCGGTCGGATATCTTGGTGAAGCGGTTGTAGAGTTTGTAATGCTTCCAGTCGTCCGGGGCGATGCGGCCTTCCTTTTCGAGTTTCTTCAGCCGCTTCTTCTGCGCCGCCTTGGACAGGTGCAGCCACAATTTCACGATCAGGGCGCCGTCCGCGGCCAGCATCTTTTCGAAGGCGACGATGCGATCGAGCGCGCCGTCGAACTGACGGCCCTTGGATTTGCCGAGGACGCGGCGGATGATCGGCTCCGTATACCAGGAGCCGAAGAGTATCCCGATGCGGCCGCGACCGGGCAGCGCGCGCCAGAACCGCCAGTAGAACGGACGCTCACGTTCCTCGTCGCTCGCTTCCCAGAAGGCGTGCGTGGCGACACCGCGCGGATCGAGCCACTCGTTGAGGCGGTGGACCAAGTCGCCCTTGCCGGCGCCGTCGGCGCCGGAGACGATCACGATGACGGGGAACTTCTGGCTGCGGAGCGCGAAATGCGCCTGCAGCAGGCGCGCGCGCAATTTCGGGAGCGCGGCGTCGTAACGCTTCTGCGTGAGGGTGTGACCCAATTCGGAGGCGGCGAGCATGGGGGGTCGGGTTGGGGGTTGCGATGAATGGCGAGGCTTATGCCGGCACCGGAGGACTGAGCGCGGCCAGGCTGCGCGCGCTGATTTCGGCGAGCGGGCCTTCGCCGTCGATTTCGTGGAGCAGGCCGGCCTGCCGGTAATAGGCGATGAGCGGCTCGGTCTGGGCGTGAAACGTGACCAGCCGGGCGCGCACGGTGGTGGGATTGTCATCGGCCCGCTGGTAGAGTTCGCCGCCGCAACTGTCGCAGATGCCGGACTGGCGGGGGCGCTTGAACTGCAGATGATAGGGGGCCTGGCAGGCGCGGCAGATCAGGCGGCCGGACAGGCGGCCGACGAGCGTCTCGTCCGGCACCTTGATGTAGAGCACGGCGGAGATCCGGCGCTGGAGCCGGGTCATCATCTCCGTGAGCGCGCCGGCCTGGGGCAGGGTGCGCGGGAAACCGTCGAGGATGAAGCCGCCCTGCGTGTCGGGTTGCGCCAGGCGCACCTCAACCATCGCCTCGGTGACGTCGTCGGGCACGAGTTCGCCACGGTTCATGTAGGTCTGGGCCAGCTTGCCGAGTTCGGTGGCCTGGCGGAGGTTTTCGCGGAACAGGTCGCCGGTGGCGATATGGGGCAGCTTGAGTTCGGCGCACAACCGCTCGGCTTGTGTTCCCTTGCCCGAACCGGGGCCGCCCAGCAACACCACGTCGTGGCTCGTGCGGGCCAGTTGCGCGGCGGACAGCGGGGCCGTCTCGATGGCGCACAGGCGCGCGGCCTCCTCGCGATCGGCAAAAGTGGCGGTGCCCTTTTTCACGGCGTCGACAAAGTCCACCAGGCGGGAGTCGACCTCGGCGATCGAACCCTCGCCACTGAGGATGGCGAGCCGGCCCATGGCCGCGTAGTGGGCGAGCACGGGTCCGGTCATGCGGTGGAAGACCCGCAGGCGCGCCTGCACGAGTTGGGTGGTGTCGTCGGGCCGCTGGTAGAGTTCGCCGCCGCAAGCGTCGCACACGCCGTCGCGCCGGGGCGGGTGGAGCGTCCGGTGGTAGGGCGTCTGGCAGGAGTGGCAGATGAACCGGCCGGCGAGCCGGTCGACGATCACGGCGTCGGGCACCCGCAGATAAATCACGGCCGCCATCGGGCGGTGCAGCGTCCGGAGCAGTTCGTCGAGGAAGCGCGCCTGGTAGGCGGTGCGGGGAAAGCCGTCGAAGAACGCGCCTTCGTCGGGATTGCGCCGGAAGCACCATTCCTCGATGATGGCGTCCACCACCTCGTCCGGCACGAGTTCGCCCTGCTCCATGTATTTGCGGGCGAGGATGCCGAGGGCGCTGTGGGTTTGCAGATGTTCGCGGAACAGGTCGCCGGTGGCGACATGGCGGAGATTGAAACGGGTGCAGAGACTGGCGGCGTGCGTGCCTTTGCCGACGCCCGAAGGTCCGATCAAGGCGATGTTCATGGGATTGGCGGGGAAAAGCTGGGACGGACGCAAGCCGCGGTCACCGCTGGACCGATGATGCAGCCAGACTGGACGAAGACAAGCTTGGGGACGGTCGCGCGGGCCTTGGGGGCAACACAAGCTCGGCGAGCGCGTCGAGCGTGTGGGCGAAAACATTCTCCGGCGGGCCGGAAATATCGACGGAGACGAACAGCCCCATTGCGCGATAGTGGGCGGTCAATGGCGCGATGTCGGCGGCATGGGCCTTCAGCCGCGCCGCGCCGGCCTCGGTTTGGCCTGCGGTCGGGAACTCGTAGCTGATCACGGCGTCAAGCTTCTGGTGTTTGGCGGCAAGGAGCCGGTCGATCGCCTGGGCCTGCCGGGCGGTGCGCGGAATGCCGTCGAGGATGAACCCGCCGCTGCATTGCAGGCAGTGGGAGCGCTCGCGGATCAGACCGAGGACGATGTCGTCGGAGACCGGTTGACCGCGCTCCATGCAGGCTTGCGCCCGGGCCAACGCCGAACCGGGTGCAGCCGCCAAGCCTTGGGCTGCGCGAAACACCTGGTCGATGGACAGGTGGCAGACGCCGAGCGCGCGGGAAAGGAGTGCGGTCTGGGTGTCTTTGTCGACTCCTGGTGGGGCGAGCAGGACCAGCCGCCAAGTCCGGTGCACAAGGGCAGGGGGCTGGAGGCAAACAGCATCGCCACCCTGTAACCAAGCCGTGCGGTCACGCACTGGGGTCATGTCCGGCACTATGCGCCTTCCACTGGCGAAGTCGCCGCCGATATTGTCCAAGGCTGCGCTTCTATTGACTGCCGGCAGCCCGGGCGTGCCGGGTCAACGGCGCCTGAGCCACGCGACCGAGGGCCGGCCGGTGTTTGTGGCGGGCGGCGTGAGCGTGACGATTTTCCCGGCAGACACCGGTTCGCGGGCGGGGCGCAATCCGCCGCCGGCTGCATCAAGCCACGCCAGCGTGAAACTGCCGGTGTCGCCCGAGAGATCGAGTTCGACGGGCGCGCCTGTCATCGCGTAGACGAGATAGACACGGTCGGGTGCGGCCATGCACCAGCTGGACTCGGGATGATTGCGCACGAGCGGGGCAGGGCGGGTTTCCGCGCGCGCGGCGGCGGGGATGTTCTGCTCGATGGCGGCGGTGAGCGCGGGAAAGTCGTCGGTCTTGCGGATGATGACGAGTTCCGGGTGGGCGTCGCGGTATTCCCGCCATGCGCGGTAGCGCATCGCTGGCGTGCTGGCGCGCATGGTCTGGGAGAGACGCTGAAACTCCGGCGAACTGACAATGTTCGCGCCGGCCCAGGTCGGGTTGGTGTTGGCGTCGCGAAGTTTTTGCAGATCGGCCTCGGTGATGATACCGATGGACTGTTCGCGCGGGGCTCGGTTGATGCCGCCGGTGATGGTGTAGAGCGAACCGTCGGGACGGTAGAACCAGTGGTGGAAATCGATCGCGGTGACCAGCGGCCCGCGCACCGGGTCGTCGAGGATCGCGTCCATTTCGGCGCGCGGCACTTCGAGGCAGATGATCACCTTGCGGTGATGTTCCGTCTGCCATTCGGCGATGGTGTCGAGCCAGAACTGGACGAACGAAAGCGGGCCGGAATATTCACGGTCGATGCCGAAGACGACATTGGTGTTGCTCCCCAGCACATCGAGGGTGTGCCGGATGTAACGCCGGTGCAGATCGCGGCGCACGGGATTGCTGATGTCGTAGAAGGCGCTGGCCGCGGGATTCTCGTCGGGCAGTCCGGTGTCCTGAAGGCAGTTGACCGGCCGCCACGGGAAGTCGACGTAGTGGGCGCGCGTCTCCTGCAGTGCATGCTGAAAATAAAAGGCGTTGAAGAGAATGAGCCCGCGCGCGTCGCAGATGTCCGCGAATTCCTTCATGCGGGAGAAATACCACGGGTTGAAGCGCGTGAGGTCGTATTTGCTCAGGCCGTCCCAATCCTTGCCCTGGCCGCTGCGCGCCCACGGCATCTCCATGAACGGCGCCCAGATGTTGCCGTCCTTGTGCTCGGGGGCGCCGTAATAGTTGTGGTTCACGCGCCGGCGTTCATACCACAGGCCGTAATGCTGATAGAAGGTGGAGCGCGGCGGCAGGGTCGCGGCCATCTCCTCAAGGTCGTCGGTCAACCCGGGCCCGGTCTCGCCCGGAGCGAAACGGGTGATCGCCGGACCATAGCTGCGCGCGAGACTGGGCGGCATCTGCGCCTGAAACCATGAGTAGTTGGTGATCTCGGTCCACGCCGGCTGGCCGTCGATGGTGAACTGCGCGTGCTCGACGCGCAACGGATGTGTGCCGCGTGATTGTTGGCGGACCGCTTCCGCCGCCAAGAAGGCGTCCACCTCGGCCGCGGTGAGCGGACGCGCGCTCTCGTCTGCAAAGGCGACTGGCCGGGGGCTGATCGCGGTGATCGCATCCGCGCCCTTGCGCTCGGCGAGCTGCGCGAGATACAGGCTGGCGGGCCGGATGGGACCGCCCCGGCCGGTGTCGCGCAAAGCGGTTTGGTCCGGGTGGCGTGGCAACCAGTCGTCCGTTACGTCGCCCCGGCAGCCGAAGGCCAGGTTCGTCGCGCCGGGCGGGCTTTGCACCTGGATGTCGGTGGCCTCGCCGTTCCACAGCACGGAATTGGCGGCGGCCCAGCCGGAGCCCTGGCCGTCGACGCCGCGGTTGAGCAGCCGCAGCGCGTTGCCGCGGATGATGACGCCGTCGTAGAGCACGCCCGAGGCCCAGCTCTCCACCGGGCCGCTGTAATCGAGGGTGTCATGGGCCGAGCATTGCAGAAAAACGTTCGGCCCGGCGGCAGCAAAACCGGTGGTGAAATCCCGCCGGCCGTGGTCGCTGGTGCAGCGTTGCACCAGGGAGAGCTGGCCGCCGAGCGAGAACACGCGCCGCCGGTAACTCGCGATCTCGGAGACGGGGTCCTGCGCGGCGCAATCTTCGACAATGATCCACTTGGCGTCGGGCTGGATGTTGACGACGTAACTCACGAAATGCCGTGCCGTGAGCCGGCGCACCCAGGCGTTCTCCACCTTGTCGAGCGCGACGCAGCACCAAGCGTGTTCCTCGTCCGGCACGCCGGGCCGGTGCTCGGACACACAGCGGAGATGCTCCACGCCGACATGGTCGATGCGACCGGGAAATTCGTAGCGATAGACGGAACCGCCGCCGTAGTTCCGGTCGAGTGCAGTCGTCAGTGGAGCATCGAGCGTGATGCAATTGCCGTC
>Ga0208272_100510_pt1 | contig 12748 bp, 7 predicted proteins | sample LakWasM129_HOW14_2_FD_183939 | JGI IMG/M metagenome (GOLD analysis project Ga0208272, IMG submission 183939) | Freshwater sediment methanotrophic microbial communities from Lake Washington under simulated oxygen tension - Sediment Metagenome... | ecosystem: Environmental > Aquatic > Freshwater >... | reverse complement strand
TGTGAGCGGCGAAACCCTGCACCTGCGGCTCGACGGGTTGAGCGCGCTGTTTCTCGCCCTGACCTGCGTGGTCGGCGGCGCCGCCTCGGTGTATGGCCGGGAATATTGGACGGAGGCGGCGCATCCGCGCTCCGCGCGCACGGGGCGCCTGTGGTGGAGCCTGCTGCTGTTTAGTCTTGGTTGGACGCTGCTCGCGGCCAACGGCCTGCATTTTCTCATCGCCTGGGAGGTGTTCACGCTCAGCGCGTATTTCCTCATCACGCTCGACCGCGCGCGGGAGGAGGTGCGCGCCGCCGGCTGGCTTTACCTGGGCGCATCCCACGTCGCGGTGCTCGCGCTGTTTGCCTTTTTCGCCGTGCTGGCCGTGCGCACGGGGAGCTGGGAACTCGGGCCGTTGCACGACCGTCCGGAACTGGCGCCGCTGTTCTGGCTGGCGCTGTTCGGCTTTGGCATGAAGGCCGGATTGTTTCCGCTCCACATCTGGCTGCCGTCCGCGCACGCCAACGCGCCGAGCCACGTTTCCGCCATCCTGTCGGGCGTGACCATCAAGATGGGCATCTACGGCCTCGTGCGCTTCAGCGGCTGGATGCCACTGCCCGCCGGCGCGGGCTGGACGGTGGCGGTGCTCGGTGTGGCCAGCGCGGTGCTCGGCGTGGCGTTCGCGCTCGGGCAGCACGATCTCAAGCGCCTGCTCGCCTACCACAGCGTCGAGAACATCGGCATCATCCTGATCGGGCTCGGCTTCGCGCTGGTGGCGGTGGAGCACGGCCACCCGGCCTGGGGCGCGCTGGCGCTGGCGGGCGGGTTGCTGCATGTGTGGAATCACGGCCTGTTCAAGGCGCTGCTCTTCCTCGGCGCCGGCTCGGTGCTGCACGCCACCGGCACGCGCGAGATGAGCCGCCTCGGCGGACTGTGGCGGGCGATGCCGTGGACTGCGGGCCTTTTCGCGCTCGGCGCGGCGGCGATCTCGGGTCTGCCGCCGCTCAACGGATTCGTCAGCGAATGGCTGGTCTACCTCGGGCTGTTCGACGCCGCGCTGGCGCACGGACCCTCGGCGTGGATGGCGATCCTGGCGGCGATCCTCCTGGGCGTGACCGGCGCGCTGGCGCTGGCCTGTTTTGTGAAGGTGTGCGGGGTCGTCTTTCTGGGCGCCCCGCGCTCCGCGGCGGCCGAGGACGCCCACGAATGCGGACCGGCCATGCGAGGCGCGATGCTCGTGCTGGCTGGGGCGTGTGTGGCGACGGGCCTCGCTCCCGTGCTGTTCTGGCCCGCGGTCGCGCGCGCCGTGCATGCCTGGAATCCGGCGTGGACCGTGACGGTCGTCCCCGCGCCGCTGGTGGCGCTCGCGATCGCCCAGATCGCGCTGGCGGCGGTCGCGACCGTCGCGGCGGGGTGGCTCTGGCGGCGCGTGGGGCAAACCGGTCGCGGGCCGACGTGGGATTGCGGCTATGGGGCGCCGACCCCGCGCATGCAATACACCGCGGGCTCCTTCGCCGGCATCATTACGGAGTGGTTCGCGTGGATTCTGCGTCCGGTCCGGCACGAGCACCGTCCGGTCGAGGCGTTTCCCGCCGCCGCGAGTTTTGCGGAGCACACGCCGGAGACCGTGCTGGAGCACGTTGTCGAGCCGGCCGGCGGCATGGTGATGCAACTCTCCCAGGTGGCGCGCCGGCTGCAGCACGGCCGGCTGCAGTCATATTTGCTTTATTTGGTGATCGGCCTCGCTGCGCTCGCTGCGCTGGTGCTGATGGGAGGCGGATCATGAGGACTCGCGGCGCCGGCCAAACATTGTGGGTGACGGGAAGGGTTCCCATCTCCAAACTATTTTTGCATCCATGTATCTAAACCTCGTCCAGATCGCAGAGTCGTTCGGTGTCGCGGAAAAAGTCGTGGAAGACTGGATGCGCGCCGAGGGCCTGCCGCACACGCTCGATCGGGGGCGGCCGCTGTTCGACCGGGCGCAGGTGGCCGATTGGGCGGCGGCGCGCGGACTGGCCGGGCAGGCCGGATTTCTCACGCCCGAGACCAAGGCGCCCTTTGCGACCGGCATCCGGCTGGAACCGCTGTTGCGCGCCGGCGGCATCTGGCGCGACGTGCCGGCGGCGGACATCACGGGCGTGTTCGAGAAAGTCGTGGCGGCACTGCCCGGGGTGACACCGTCCGTCCGGCAGTTGCTCGGGCAACGGTTGCGCGCCAAGGGTGGCGTGACGCTCGCGCCGGTCGGCGGCGGTTTTGCGTTGCCGCATCCGAGCACGCGCATCGCCTTGGGCCGCGAGGCCGGCACACTGGCGCTGCTGTTATTGCGCGAACCACTGCCGCAGGTCGAGCCGCCCGACGACGTGCCGGTCACCCGGTTGTTTTTTTTCATCGCGCCGTCACCCCGTGCGCACCTCGACCTGCTCGGGCGGCTCAGCCGCGCGCTGACGCGCGGACCGTTGCGCGAACTGGTTTTGCAGGGTGCGGGCGACAACGAAATCTTTCTGGCGGCGGCGGTGAGCGGTGAGGGTCCGGCCAAAGCGGAGGCGGAGAAATGACCCCCGGATTGCTCCTGCTGTTTGCCGCCGCGGTCATGGCGGCCGGCATCGCGGTCGGCCTGCGGTGGCCGCGGGCCTGGCTGGGGTTGACGCTGGCCGGCACCATCGCGGCGCTGGCGGCGGCCGGCGTCGTCTTGGTCGGCGCGCCGGACTGGGAATGGCGGAGCGCGTTTTCCGTGGGTAGCGAGCCGCTGCACCTGCGGTTGGACGGCCTGAGCGCGATGTTTTTGGTTTTGGTCAGCGTGGTGGGCGGAGCCGGCACGGTGTATGCGCACGAATATTGGCCGGACCGGCTGTATCCGGAATCCGCGCCGCGCGGCCGAGCGTGGTGGAGCACGCTGCTACTGAGCCTGGGCTGGGTGCTCGTGTCCTCGAACGGACTGCATTTCCTCCTCGGGTGGGAGCTGTTCACGGTGGCGGCCTATTTCCTGATCACGCTCGAGCGGGCACGGCCCGAGGTGCGCAAGGCGGGCTGGCTGTATTTGGCCGCGTCGCACGCGGGCACGGCGTGCCTGTTCGCCTTTTTCGCCACGCTGGCGGCGCGCACGGGGAGCTGGGATCTCGGCCCGATGCGCGAACAGACGGGACTGGCGCCGCTGCTCTGGCTCGTCCTGGCGGGCTTCGGGGTGAAGGCCGGTCTGTTCCCGTTGCACATCTGGCTGCCTTCGGCGCACGCGAACGCGCCGAGCCACGTCTCCGCGATCATGTCCGGCGTGGCGGTCAAGATGGGCGTCTACGGGCTGGTGCGCTTCAGCGGGTGGCTGCCCGTGCCGGCGGCGGCGGGCTGGGTGGTGCTCGGGCTGGGCGCGGTGAGCGCGTTGCTGGGCATCGCTTTCGCGATGGCGCAGGACGATCTCAAAAGACTCCTCGCTTACTGCACGGTGGAGAATGTCGGCATCATTCTGACCGGACTCGGCGCGGCGATGCTCGGGGCGGCGCACGGCGACGCGCCGTGGGGCCGGTTGGCGCTGGCGGGGGCCTTGCTGCACGTGTGGAATCATGGGGCGTTCAAGTCGCTGTTGTTTTTCGGCGCCGGTTCGGTGCTGCATGCCACAGGCACGCGGGAAATGAGCCGGCTGGGCGGACTGTGGCGCGCCATGCCGTGGACCGCCGGATTGTTTGCGTTGGGCGCGATGGCGGTCGCGGGCCTGCCGCCATTGAACGGCTTTGTGAGCGAGTGGCTGGTGTATCTGGGTTTGTTCGGCGCGGTGACCGCTCGCGGGGCATCCGCCTGGGCGGCGTTGCCGGCGGCGATCATGCTGGCCGCGGCGGGAGCGCTGGCACTGGCAACTTTCGTGAAGGCCGCGACGGTGGTCTTCCTCGGCGCGCCGCGCTCGAAGGTGGCGGACCACGCGCATGAGTGCGGTCCGGGGATGCGGGCGCCGATGCTGACGCTCGCGGGAGTTTGCGTGGTGCTCGGGCTGGCGCCGGTATTGCTTTGGCCGGCGGTGTCCCGTGCGGCGGGGGCGTGGCATCCGGCCTGGGCAATCGCCGAGGCTCCCGCGCCCTTGTTTACTTTGGGCATGGTGCAACTGGCGCTGGCGGTGCTGGCGGCGGGAGCGGCGGTCTGGCTCTGGCGTCGCGCGCACGCGAACGGCGTGCAGCGCGGCCCGACGTGGGATTGCGGCTACGCGGCGCCGGCGGCGCGCATGCAATATACGAGCGGCTCCTTTGGCGGCATCGCGTCCGGCTGGTTCGGGTGGCTGTTGCAGCCGGAACGCCGGCTCCGCCGTCCGCGTGGACCGTTGCCGACGGGGGCCAGCCGCGTGGAGCGCATTCCTGAAACGGTGCTGGAGCGATTGATTTTTCCCGTGGGCGACGTGGTGTTGCAGGCTTCGACGGCGGTGCGCCGGCTGCAGCACGGGCGGTTGCAGTTCTATGTGCTCTATGTGGTGATCGGACTGGCGGCCATCGGCGCCCTGGTCATGGCGGGAGGGAACTCATGATCGCGGTCTTCGATTTTGTCTGCCGTCTGGCGCTGTGGGTGATGCTCGCGCCCTTGTTGCCCGGCCTGATCAACAAGGTGAAAGCCTGGGTCGCGGGCCGGCGCGGGCCGCCGGTGCTGCAACTCTACTACGATCTCGCCCGGCTGTGGCAGAAGGGTGTCGTTCTGAGCACGCTGGTGTCACCGGGTTTCGTGGCCGGTCCGGCTGTGGCGTGGGTGGCGTTGATCGGCGCGGCGATGCTGCTGCCGCTGGGGCCGGCGGGAGTCGTGTTCGGCTTTCGCGGCGACGTGCTGCTGCTGATCTATCTGCTGGCGCTGGCGCGTTTCGGCACGACATGGGCCGCGATGGAAACCGGTTCGGCCTTCGAGGGCATGGGCGCGGCCCGCGAGGTGAGTTACGCGGTGCTGGCGGAGGCGGCCATGATCGCGGCGGTGCTGACGCTGAGTGTGCAGACCGGGAGCATTTCCCTCGATACCATGCTGGAGCCGACGACCGGGCCGGGCGCGGTGCTGCTGGCCGGCGGCCTGTTCACCGTGTTGCTGGCGGAAAACTGCCGCGTGCCTTTCGACGATCCGAACACGCACCTGGAGCTGACCATGATCCACGAGGTCATGGTGCTTGACCACAGCGGGCCGCCGCTCGCGGTCATCCTGCACGGTGCGGCGATCAAGCTGCTGCTGTTCTCCGTCCTGCTGACCCAGGCCGTGCTGCCGATGGGCGATCTCGGGCCGGTCGCGGCGGCCGGGGCGCTGGCGGGTGGCGTGCTGGCGGTCACGGCCGGCGTGGGGCTGGTTGAATCGTTGATGGCGCGGTTTGCGTTCCGGCGCGTGCCGTTGCTGCTGACGACGGCCTTCCTGCTGTGCCTGTTCGCCCTGCTGGTGGCGTGGAAGGGAGGCGCGTCATGAACAACAGCACCCTGAATCTGATCATCGGCCTGGCGATGGGGCTGAACCTGCTCGCGCTCGGCAGCAGCCGGCTGCCGTCGCTGATCCGCACGGTGGCGGTGCAGGGCATGGCCCTGGGCGTGATGCCACTGTTGATGGAGACGCATTTCAACTGGATGGTGGCGCTGGTGGCGTTCGGCACCGTGGCGGGCAAAGGATTTGTCATCCCGCATCTGCTGCGGCGCGCCATGCGCACCGCGAACATCGATCGCGAGGTGGAGCCGTTCCTCGGTTTCGTGCCGTCGCTGCTGCTCGGGGCCGGCGGGACGATCGCGGCGGTGGCCCTGGCACGGGCGTTGCCCCTGCTGCCGGAACACGCGGGTTCGCTGCTCGTTTCCGGTGCGGTGGCATCGGTGCTGACGGGGTTCATTTTGCTGATCGGCCGGGCCAAGGCCATTTCGCAGGTCTGCGGCTATCTTATCCTCGAAAACGGCATCTATCTCTTCGGCCTGCTGCTCATCCGGGCGACGCCGCTGCTGGTCGAGGCGGGCATCCTGCTGGATCTCACCGTCGGTATTTTCGTCATCGGCATCATCGTCGACCGCATCCAGCGCGCGTTCGACTCACTCGACACCCGCAAACTCACCGTGCTTCGCGAATGAACCCCTTCCTCCTCATCGTGGTGCCTTTGGCCGGCGCGGCGCTCGCCGCCGCGTGGCCCGACAACCGCACGCGGCCGTGGTTGCTGCCGGCGGTCGGGGTTATCCATACCGTGATTTCCTTCTGGCTGCTGGTGGTGCCGCCGCCGGTCGTCCCGGGCGCGTGGCTGGCCTTTGATCCGCTGGCCCGGGCGGTGCTGCCGGCGGTGTCATTGTTGTTCCTGCTTTGCGCGGTGTATGGCGTGCCGTATCTGGCGGTGCGGGCGGAGCGGCCGAACCGGGTTTTCGTGGCGTCGCTGCTCGCCGTGTTGGGCTTGTTGAGCGCCGGACATCAGGCGCGGCATCTCGGCGTGCTGTGGATCGCGACCGAGGCGGTCACGCTCGCGGCGGTGCCGCTGCTGCATTTCAACGGCACGGCGCGCGCGTTTGAGGCGACATGGAAATATCTGCTCGTGGGCGGCACGGGCATCGCACTGTCGTTGCTGGGATCGTTTTGCCTCGGCTATGCGTCGTTGCATGGCGGCGGCGAAGGCGACCTGACCTTCGCCGCACTGTCGGCGCAAGGAGCGGGCCTGTCGCGTCCGTGGGTGCTGGCGGCGTGGGTGCTGTTGCTGGTGGGCTACGGGACCAAAATGGGCCTGGCGCCGATGCACACCTGGAAGCCCGACGCTTACGGCGAGGCACCGGGCATCGTCGGCGCGATTCTGGCCGGGGGCGTCACCACCGTGGCGTTCACGGCGATCCTGCGCGTGCGGGCGGTGGTCAGCGCGGCCGGTGCCGGCGCCACCGCCGACCGCACCCTGCTGGTCATCGGACTTTTTTCGATGGTGGTGGCCGCGTTGTTCCTGCTGGGCACGCGCGACTTCAAGCGGATGCTGGCCTACTCGAGCGTCGAACACATGGGCATCCTCAGCATCGGCGCGGCATTGGGAGGTGTGGGGGCGTTGGCGGCGCTGTTCCACATCTGGGGCAACAGCCTGACCAAGGGCGCGCTGTTTTTGAGCGCCGGCAACATCCGTCGGTCCGCGGGCGGACACACGATGGATGAGGTGCGCGGCATGTCCGCGCTCACGCCGTGGTCGGCGGGGATGTTCGTCACCGGGATGTTTGTCGTGACCGCGCTGCCGCCCTTCGGACCGTTCTTCAGCGAACTGGGCGTGGTGCGCGCGGCCTTTGCGGCGGGCAAGTGGGGTGCCGCGGCCATTTTCCTGGGGTGCCTGGTCTTCGCCTTCTTCGGTCTCACCCGGGTGGTCTTCGGCGTCGTGGACGGCCGTCCGCGACCCGCGGCGCGGACGACGGCCCGGCGGTTTCCGGAGACGGTCGGCGTGATCCTGCCGCCGTTGATCCTGCTGGGGCTCTCCCTGTGGCTGGGCGTCGCCACGCCCGCGGTCTTGCGCGAAGCCTGGGCGGGGGCCGTTGCCCAACTTTTCCCGAATCCATGAGCGCCACGACCACATTCGCCCTGCTGGCCAACTCCACCGCGCTGCCGTGGGCGGAGGTGCCCGAGTGGCCGGTGGCGGAATTCGTCGAGGCTACCGCCGTCGAGCTCGGACGCGGCGCGCGGCTGTGCGCGTGGTTCGGCGTGCCGGAGGGGAGCAGCGTGCGCCTGGTCGCGGTGCTGGCGTTCGATGCGGACAACACCCTCGCTGTCGGTCGCAGCACGCCGGTCGAACCGGAGGGCAGCATGCCCTTTGTGGTGTCCAACTGCTATCCATCGCTGACCGCGCGGCACGCGCAGGCGCATCTGTTCGAGCGGGAGGTGTGGGAGCAACACGGCTTGGTGCCGCAGGGGCATCCGTGGCTGAAGCCCGTGCGGAAGACCGGCCCCGGGCCGGCGCCGGCGAACGGCGAATTTTTCCGCGTCGGCGGCCGCGAGGTGCACGAGGTTGCGGTCGGTCCGGTGCATGCGGGCATCATCGAGCCGGGGCATTTCCGTTTCCAATGTGCGGGCGAGGAGGTGCTACATCTGGAGATCGCGCTGGGCTATCAACATCGTGGTGTGGAAGCGGCGCTCGCCGGCGGACCGCATCGCATGACGATGAGCCAGATGGAAACGGTGGCGGGCGACACCACCATCGGCCACGCCACGGCCTACGCCAGCGTGCTGGAAGCGTTGAGCGGCACCGAGGCGCCGTTGCGTGCGCAATGGCTCCGGGCAGTGGCGCTGGAACTCGAGCGGCTGGCCAACCACACGGGCGATCTTGGTGCGCTGGCCAATGACGTGGCGTTTCTGCCCACGGCGTCGGCGTGCGGCAAAACCCGCGGCGATTTTCTCAATCTTACCGCCCTGATTTGCGGCAACCGTTTTGGCCGCGGACTGGTGCGCCCCGGTGGCTGCCGGCATGATCTCGAACCGGCGCGGGCCGCGCAGTTGCTCGAACGCCTCCAGCCGGCCCTCGCCGAGGTCGAACAGGCGGCCATGTGGCTGTGGGAGTCCGCCTCGGTGCGTTCCCGTTTCGAAAACACCGGCACGGTGTTTCCGACGCAGGCCGCCGAGATCGGTTTGGTCGGCCCGGCTGCGCGCGCCAGCGGACTGGTGCGGGATGTGCGCTACGATCACCCGGCGGGCTGGCACCGGTTTGCCCAGGCGCCGGTGGCGGTCTGGCCCGGCGGCGACGTGCTGGCCCGCGCCCGCGTGCGCTGGCTTGAGGTGCAGCGTTCGGGGCAGTTTCTGCGCGAACAACTCGCGGCGCCGCCCGAGGGCGGAATCCACGAGGCGCTCGCCACGCCGGCACCGGATATGTTCGCCGTTGCGTTGGTCGAAGGTTGGCGCGGCGAGGTGTGCCACGCGGCGCTGACCGACGCGTCCGGCCGTTTCCGGCGCTACAAGATCACTGATCCCTCGTTCCACAACTGGAACGGGATGACCCTGGCGCTGCGCGGGCAGGCGATCTCGGATTTCCCGCTCTGCAACAAAAGCTTCAATCTCTCCTACTGCGGCTTCGACCTGTGACGCCGCTTTGCCCGCCATGTCCATCCCCAACATCATCACCAACCGTCTGAAGCGAGGCTGCGAGACGATGGCTTATCCCCGGGGCAAGGCGCCGGCGTTGCCCGACCGCCACGGCGGCGCGTTGCGGGTCGAGGCGGACAAATGCGCCGACAACTGCGACGCCTGCGTGCCGGTGTGCCCGACGCAGGCCATCACACGGACGGCGGGTGCGCCCGTGGCGCTCGATCTCGGGCGATGTATCTTTTGCGCGGAGTGCGTAGCGGTGTGCCCGACACAGGCGATCACTCAGACCGGCGACCACCGCCTGGCGGTGCGCCGCCGCGAAGATCTTTTGCTCGGCGGACCGGGCCAGGAACAGGTTCGCCTCGCCGCGGCGCTCGACGGGAAACTGCGCAAGCTCTTCGGCCGTTCGCTGCGGTTGCGGCAGGTGAGTGCGGGTGGTTGCAACGCCTGCGAGGCGGACGTCAACGTGCTCGGCACGATCGGTTGGGACTTGAGCCGCTTCGGCATCCAGTTTGTCGCGTCGCCGCGTCATGCGGACGGCTTGCTCATCACCGGACCGGTGACGAAGAACATGGAACTGGCCCTGAAGAAAACTTGGGCCGCGGTGCCGGAGCCGAAGATCGTCATCGCTGTCGGCGCGTGCGCGATCGCCGGCGGACCTTTCATCGGCAATCCCGAGCATCTGGGCGGGGCGTCGTCGGTCGTGCCGGTCGATCTTTTTATTCCGGGCTGCCCGCCGCATCCGCTGACGATCCTCGACGGGCTGCTGCGCCTGCTGGACCGGCTGGAGGAAGGCCGGGTGCCGCCGGCGGGTTGACGGAGTTCCACGCCGGGTCGCCATGCTCCGGGGGAGGAGAGCTGTGCCGGTCTCCTGTGCGGAATGAATGTCAATTAATAGTATACTTAGGCGGAACGATGCAGATGGGTGAGCGTCGATGTCCCTATCGACGCCTGTCGCCGATGTGGAAATCGGCGACCACCATTCAGTGGCCTGCCTGTGGGAGCGAGCTTGCTCGCGACTCAGAGTGTGCGGTGTCGCGAGCAAGCTCGCTCCCACAATTTCAAATGCATGGTTCCGGCTTAGGCGGCGGGTCGATGCGTTGCAGAACCGCGCTCCTAAGTATACTAATAGTGGACAAACGGACTCGCGAAGGTCCGGGCGGGTCCGGGGAACGGCCTACTTGCCGAGGACGGTGCGGATGATCTTGCCGAGGTCGCCGACACGGTAGGGCTTGGTGAGGTAGCCGCAGAAACCCATGTCGAGGAACTGGCGGGCCATGTCGTCGTTGTCGTAGCCGCTGGCGATGATCGCGCGCACCTCGGGGTCGAGTTCGCGGAGGAGCTTGAAGGTCTGCTCGCCGCCCATGCCGCCGATGATCGTGAGGTCCATGATGACGGCGTCGTAAGGCCGGCCGATGTTGAGGTAGCGCTTGTAGAACTGGACGGCCTCCTCGCCGTGCCGGGCGATGTCGTATTTGTAGCCAAGGCTCTCGAGCATGCCGCCGGTGAGGGAACAGATGTTTTCGTCGTCGTCCATGAAGAGGACGCGGCCGGTGCCGAAGCGCAGGCTGGCGGGGCGCCGGGCCTCGATTTCCTCAGGTTTGTCGGCCTGCGGCAGGTAGACGGTGAAGGCGGTGCCGACGCCCACCTCGGACGCGATGCCCATCTGGCCGCCGTGGCGTTTGACGATGGAGAGGACGGTGGCGAGGCCGAGGCCCGTGCCGGTCTTCTTGGTGGTGAAAAAGGGATGGAAGATCTTCTCAAGGTGCTCGGGCTTGATGCCGCTGCCGTTGTCGCGCACCTCGACGGCCACGTAGGTGCCGGCGGGGAGCGGGGCGATCTCGCCCTCGTGGAGCTGCACGTTGGCAGCGGTGATCCAGATGTTGCCCTGGCCGGTGGCCATGGCCTGGATGGCGTTGATGATGAGATTCTGGAAAACCTGCAGGATCTGAGCGCGGTCGACGCAGATGGTAGCGGTCTCGGGATTGACGTTGAGCTCGATCTTAACCGTCGAGCCCGCGGCGGCGAGGCGGACGGCGTCCTTGAGGATGTCGGCGGGTTTGGCGACCTGCCGCACGGCGGTGCCGCCCTTGGCGAAGGTGAGGAGCTGCTTGCTGAGACCCTTGGCGGCGAGGCAGGCGCGCTCGCTGTTTTCGAGGCCGGAGGAGTCGCGGACGTCCTTGGCCATCGAGACGCCGCCCAGGATGGTGGTGAGGAGGTTGTTGAAATCGTGGGCGATGCCGCCGGCGAGCTGGCCGAGCGACTCGAAGCGGTTGGAGCGCACCAGTTCCTCGGGCGTGAGGCTCATCTCGTCAGGATTGCGGAAGACGACCACGACGCCGGTGGGTTTGCCCGCCGCGTCAATCATGGCGCGCGTGCTGTAGGCAACCGGCATGGGCCGGGGGGCGCCGAGATCGAGGGCAAATTCCGTGCTGAGGGTGGTGGAGTCGCCCGTGGTGAGGGCCTTGTCGATGGGGCTCTCCCCGGGTTGGCCGCTTTCGCGGTGCACGAGCTGGAAAATCTCGGAGGCGTTCTGGTTGAGGCATTGCGCGCTGGCGCGGCCGAGCAGCTGCTCGGCCTTCGCGTTGAGCAGGATGACCTGGCCGTTGGCATCGGTGAGGAGGACGCCCTCGTGGATCTCGGCCAGCAGGGCGGCGAGTTGCTCGGCGGGCAGGGCCGACGGCGAGGCGGGAGCGGCGGCGGTGAGGCTGGCGCCCTCGGGCAGCGGCACGGCGAAGCCCAGCACGCGGTTCAATTCCTTGCGGCGGGAAATCTGTCGGACGATCCCGGCGTGGACGAGCACCTCGCGGCCTTCCCGATGGCGGAGGCGGAGCGTGTCAAAGTAGGCGATCTGGCTGGGATGCTGGGCCAGAAAATAGGCCTGAACGCCGCCGACCGTCTCGTCCATGGGCAGGGTGAGCAAGAAGGACTCGAGCGTGTCCGGCAGGTCGCTTTCGTTGTAGCCGAGCAGCGATTTGAAACCGGGCGAGAGCCAGCAGAGGCCGTTGGTGAAATCGAGGTCGAACACGCCCACGCGACCGCGGTCCGAGAGTTGGAGCAACCTCTCCTCGGCGCGCAGGCTGGCCTCCTCGAATTCCTTGCGGTCACTGACATCGAGATGCGCGCCGGTGACGCGTTGCAGCGCGCCGTTGGGGCCGAAGAGCTGCAATCCGACGCTCTGCACCCAGACATAATGGCCCTTGGCGTGCTTCATGCGGAATTCGAGCGAGAACGGGCGCGAACCCGTGGCTCCGCCCTTGCCCTGCCGGTCGGGTGCCGCGGCGGAATCGTCGGGATGAATGAGGGCCAACCAGCTGTCGTAAGTGTTGGGCAGGGCGGCGTCGGCGTAGCCGAGCATGCGCTTCCAGGCGGGCGAGTAGTAGACCTCGTTCTTGACGAAGTTCAGATCGAAGAATCCAAGCGGGCTGCGCTCTTTCAGTTGGGCGATGAAGTCGTCGGCGCCGCCAAAGGGCGAGGCGGTCAGCGCCGGAGAGGGCGGGGGTGCGACTTGCGCTGGCAGATTGATGAACGCCAGGTAACGGACGGGCTCATCCCCCGCTTTTTCGATGTGCACCAGGCAATCCAAGGCGGCCGCCTCCTTGGGTTGGAGCTTGAGCGAAATGGACTGGTCGAGCGCGGCGGAGAGCAACACCTCCCATTGCGACTGGACCCATCCGCTTTCCCGGGAGACCACCTCGAAGGCAAAGAGATTGGGGAAGAAGTCGTTAACCAACTCGGTGGGAGCGGCCTGCCAGAGTGAGCGCGCTGC
>Ga0208272_100509_pt1 | contig 12814 bp, 12 predicted proteins | sample LakWasM129_HOW14_2_FD_183939 | JGI IMG/M metagenome (GOLD analysis project Ga0208272, IMG submission 183939) | Freshwater sediment methanotrophic microbial communities from Lake Washington under simulated oxygen tension - Sediment Metagenome... | ecosystem: Environmental > Aquatic > Freshwater >... | reverse complement strand
CCATGACGCTCGATCTCTTTAAGCAACCGGCCAAGCCGGTCGAGTCGGTCAGACAGCGGCACGGTGGCCCAAAGAGGAAAAGCTGCGGCAGCGGCATCCATCGCGCGGCGGGCATCGTCTTGGCTGGCAGGACACCAGCGGACGGCGACTTCTCCGGTGCGGGCGGGGTTTTCGCGGATAATGACACGCGCAGTGGCAGGCTGCCAGCCGTCGGCGATGAAGGAGGTGCAGGGCAGAGCTTCGGCGGGCATGGGGGACATAGATATCGCAGAGCTGCTATTTTCGATCAGATTTCATGACAGATGAATATGGTAGTAATTATTTAAAGGAGAAACGATATAATATTGCACTCCATTGAGATCTAATAAATATCGCCATCTACTTTCAATGAACAAGCAGGTAACACTTGCCGATGTGGCCAAAGCTGCGGGCGTAGCTGTGGGCACTGCCTCTCGCGTCCTGAATAATTTTACCGACGTAAGTCCCGGCTCACGGCAAAATGTTTTGGAAGCAGTCGCGAGGTTGCGTTACCAACCGTTGCGCAAGCGAAAAGGCAGCGGCAACCGGGGCAACTCCGACCAGCGAAACTGCAAGATCGGTTTGGTATTGCTCGGCATGGACGACACTCTGCTCCATGTGCCGGTGCTGGCGGAGGTGTTCCATGGGGTCGAGGCAGCAGTCACCCAGTTGAACGGAAATCTGCTTTTTGCCAATCTACCGAATGCGGATCGCGTCCCCGCCTTGCTGCAAGGCAATCAGGTGGAAGGACTGATCGTGAAGGCCTCGCAGTATGGCACGTTCCCGGACATCACGAAAAATCCGCTAATGAAAAGCATCCTGCGGTTCCCACTGGTGTGGGTCTGGGCCAAACCCGACCACGTGACGGGCGATTTGTGCAGTTTCAATCACGAACATGTCGCCCAGCAGGTGGCGAAGCACCTCCATGATCGCGGGCACCGGCGCGTCGCTTACCTGAACCCAAAGAAGGGCAAATCCTCCCTTGAGCATATCAGAAAGGAGTTTCAGTTTGCCTGTGCGGAGCACGGCATGGAATTGACACTGCTGGAAACCGTAGGACAGGGCGCCACAGTCTGGCCCGAGCCCGCCCTGACCGGTCCGGAGGTTTTTTTTGAACTGGTGGATCTATGGCTCGCTATGGAGCCGGTTTCGCGACCGACCGCGATCTTTGTGCCGGCGGACAATCATGCGGTCCATTTATACACCGCATTGGAACGCCGAGGACAACTGGTCGGGAGGGATGTGAGCGTCATCTCCTGCAACAACGAGAAATCGATAACCCGCGGGCTGAAGCCAGCCCTGACTACCGTTGATGTCGGAGCCCAGCGCATCGGCCGAAAGGCCGTTGAAATGCTGCTGTGGCGGCTGCGCAATCCGCTGGATGATTCCGTGCAGACACTGCTTTTTGATACAACCTTGGAACTGGGCGACTCGGTTATGACTTTAAGTTGAGGGGATGCGGCAGACTGGATCTACACTCGAGGCTTGGGGACGAACCCGATAGACACGCTTCAACTCCACTTGCCGATACGGCAGCAGGCCGGCAAAATTTAAGTCATTGCTGCGATCGTGGCCGAGTCAGCGGTCATGACGCAGACCCAGAGCGTAAGGCCGGTGGCCTGCAGGACATTTTCTCCGGTAGGTTTGGCGGAGATCAATCAGGGGGCCATTCGACTATTTCCCGGGATCATTCCCGGGGATCGCCCGTCTCGCGCCCCGGCACGCCATGCTCAAGCGCGACGCGATAAATTTCCTTTCCCGCGGAGTCACTCAGCACGGCCGTGCCTTCGGCGTGTTGGTCGCGTCAGGATGACTGGGTGCGAATCCGGCTGTCAGGCTAGTGGTTGGTTCAGCCCATCGTGCCATTCGGCCGGTGATCGTGCTGCCAAAGTTGCACGTCATCTCGGGAGAATTTTTTCGGCCCGGTCAGACGGCCAGCGTGTAGGTGGCCTCGCGCTGCACCTTGCCTTCGGCCTGATAGCAGGCCTAGGCGCCGTGCAGGACGAAGCGGCCATCGTTGCCGATGCCCCCGCTGTATCGTTGGCTCGAACGGCCTGGCGGATCATAATCCGTGTAGGCGCGGATATCACGAATCGAAGTGGCGGAGTTGGCCCGCAGTGCGGCATCGTTTCCTGGCGGGTTTTCGCCGGAACGAATCCACGCCTCGTTGAATTCAAAGTGAAAAAAATGGCTCCGTCATCGTGGCGATGAGATGGATGATGCCGTTCGCGCCTGGCGGCACACGGAATAACCGAGATTGGCTATGCAGTTGAGTGCCACAGCCGCGTGGCTGAGGCCGTTGGGCGTGATTGCAACACCACGGATTCGCAAATTCTCCAGGCGTTTGTCGCTGACCGACGAATAAAACACAGCCGTTGCACTCGGGTGCATATGCAGTTCAAATAAAAGGATGTCATGCTGCAGGCCAATCGTAGTAATCCGTCGTATTGGAACGACTTGTCCATGCGTGACTATCCTTTGCTGCATGCTTTTGGCGGGTTGCGTAGCGTCCACGGACCAAGAACGCCATGCTGCATTTGAGGCGACCCGGCAGTCTTTCACCGGTGATAGACACAGGACGGGAATCGCAACGTATCACCTACTGAGCTTTGATACGGATCTCGAATCCATTGCCGTTGAGCCCAAGACGGGGAAACTGACCCTGAGATTCGGCGCAGATCGGCATTATAGTGAAGCGCTGTGCGTGGGGATTGAGGGAACCGGATACATTCTTACGGCAGCCCACGCGGTAGGTAATTTTTGTTACGTCCTGGGCGAAATGGAAGGAATATACCAAGTGAAGCGCGCCCGGATCGTGAAGAAGCAGGTTGCGGATTCGCCAGAGAGAGACCTCGCCGTTTTAAAGGTTGAGGCGGCGATCCATTGGCTCCCTTACGCCGCCGAAGTCTCCCGCGATCAACCGGTGTTTGCCGTGGTGTTAGTCAGATTTGGCGAAATCGGCGGGAGAATGGAAGATACGGGAGGCAGAGTGATAGACATCCAACCCGAGCCGGTCGGCGATGGGCCCAAGGTGATCTACAGTAGCGTTCCAGGGCGAAACGGCGACAGCGGCGGCCCGTTGTTCAATGCGGCTGGAGAGTTGTTGGGAATTATGGTGGGAGGACAGGTTGTGTGGGAGGGGCTAGGCGTGAAACATCAAAGTTCGACGTGCCGCCCTGAATGGCAGGCCTTGAGCCAGATAATCGAAGATGACCGCAGGGCTCAAGCGAGTGGCAGTATGCATAGGTAAGTTCAACTCGGCAGCAAGTTGGGTAGTGTCCTAATTTGAATGCGGGTTTTCCGTTGGCACGGGGGAGCGTAAGCGGATAGCAGGAGCTACCAACCACAAGGAATGCATCGAGCGGCACACCCGGAACTTGGCCCGAAACCGCGCAGGCAGAAATCCCGGGCGCCAATGATCGAGAGCTGGCGCAAGGATGAATACGGCAGGACGATGAAATACAGACCCGGGCTAAAGCGGACCGGGGATTGGCGGTCGGAGTGGTTTAAGCCCGGCAGGGCGCCCTTCCGGCTGGCTGAGCCAGCTGCAGAATGCCACCGCCTCATCCCAGCTGATACCACAGGCATAAGGTGCGGTATCCGGATGGCCGGAGTAGTCGGCGCGGAACCGGCGGAACTGATCGGCCGTCACCTCCACCTCGGCCATCTGGAAGGCTCCGGCGGGCACCGGCAGCATGCGCATGCCCACCGAGTTGATGAAAGGCTCCTCCGCGAAAGGCAAGGAGAGGAGGGGGCACCGAGAGCAAGGCAAGTGAAGTGGATTTCATTGAATGGATTGCGAGTAACGCGCGGGGACGTGCGAAAAGCAGTCGGAGACCGATGAAAATAAGGGTGCCATTTGCTCCTTCATTAAACTTGGGAACTCGGTATTCTTAATCTTACCCATTGTGCCCTTCCGTCTTACGTCCGGATAAATCCCGTGCGAAGCGAAGTCCGCGATGGCGTTTGGAACATGGGAAACTCCACTCTTAGGATGTTCAAATTGCGCGCTCATGCGCTTGCGGCAATGTGGCTCGCCATGGGCGTAATGCTGCCAGCTGCCACGATCACGTATATCGGCAAAACCACTGATCGAACAGACTTTCAGGCGGCTCCGAAAATGGGAACATTGGGCTATTGGTTTCCGCAGTTTAATCCCTCCAGCGCACGCTCAGACAAACCCACCGACCAAAATGAGCGCAACGGGTTGCCCTCTTGGACGGGACCGCTGGTGCATATCAACGCGATCTTCGATCCTGGTTTTTCCCATCGTTCATTTTCCTATGATGGGCCCACCCGGTCGAAGGGAGGTTATGCCACCTTCAATATGTTCACGCTTCCCAGCGGCGAAGTCGGCCGATCGGGTATTCTCTTGGATCCCTACGCTGCCGATAACTCGAGCAACACGGTGAACCGGATCAGGCTGGGTGCGGGCACCCCGTCTTCTTTCTATCTTCGAATCGTCGTCGATAATACCGGCGGGAAACACAACGCCATCAGCCGCATCCGGGCGCGCGGTAACCACGGCGGCAATGATGTTGAGCCGGACACCTTCCCCGTTCCCGGCAGTGCCGGCTTCAACAGCGTAGCGGACGTTTACACCTTTCGCTACGACGGTTTTGCCGCCGGTGACTTCATCAAAATTCAATTCAACGGTATGCCTGGTGACGTGAGAAACGGCGGATCGGGTGGTGCCAGTTTCGCTGGCATCATGTTTGATCCAGCGCCCTGAACCGCGATCAAGATCAGCGTCTGGCTGCTCTCCACCGTCCTCACAGACATCCGGTTGGCACATCGGCTTGGCGAAACGACCTAATTGGCCGGATGAGACATGCACTCCTGCTCGGTTGATTTTCCATTTCGCACCGACAGATTGCAGGTATCGAATCTCCAGCTAGTGTAGTGTCCCGCAATTGAGTAGGCATAAGCGGCTGGTCGGTCGAGCGGAGCTGGTTTCAAGCCTTTGCGCGTCGTTTAGTCGCCGTTGATGCGCGCCGTTTGGGCAGCGTGGAGCCGGGTTCAATCTGCTCGAGCCGTTGGCGGGCGCGGGCGATTTTATCGAGGATAGACTCGATGCTGGCGGTCCACACGAACGGTGCAGGAGCGGCGTTCCAAGCGGCGAGAAACTCGGCGATGGCGCGTTGCAGATCGCGCACGCTGTGAAAGACGCCTCGGCGCACGGCCTTCTGGCTGAGTTCGGCGAACCAACGCTCGATCAGGTTGAGCCAGCTCGAACTGGTCGGGATGAAATGCAGCACAAAGCGGGGATGCCGGGCCAGCCAGCGTTGGACGCGGACGTGGCCGTGGGTGCCATAGTTGTCGAGGATCAGGTGGAGGGCTTTCCCAATGGGGAACTCGGCATCGAGTCGTTGGAGAAACTTCAAGAACTCCTGATGCCGGTGACGGGGATAACATTGGCCGATCACCCGGCCTTCGACAACTTGCAGGGCGGCAAACAACGTCGTGGTGCCGTGGCGCTCGTAGTCGTGCGTGTAGGTGCCACAACGACCGGGCTTGAGCGGCAGACCGGGCTGCGTGCGATCCAACGCTTGGATCTGACTCTTCTCGTCGACGCACAGGACAATCGCGTTCTGCGGCGGCGTCAGGTAGACGCCGACCACGTCGGTGAGCTTCTCCAAAAACCGCGGATCACGGGAAAGCTTGAAGCTTTTGGTCAGGTGCGGCTTGAGCCCGTGATCCTGCCAGGCCCGCTGAATCGTATTTTTGCTGACCCCTTGGGCGCGGGCCATCGTGCGTGTGCTCCAGTGCGTCGCGCCGGTCGGCTTGGTCTGGAGCGTGGCGTCGATCCACTGCCCGACCCGGGCAGCCGCGTAGCGGGGCTTGCGCCCACGGCCGGCGGCGATCTCCCACACACAGCCTATGCCTTGCTCGCGCACCCGCCGGCGCCACAGCGCGGCGGTCTCCCGACGAATCCCCAGTGCGCTCGCCGTCGCCTTGTCGGAGTGTCCTTGCGCGGCCCCGCGGATGATCTGAGCACGAAGCACCACCTGCTGCGGTGTCGATCCCGCGCGGATCCATTGCTCAAGGCGGACCATCTCTGCTTCCGACAATACCACCGGCAGACTTTTTCGTGACATCCCACCATCCTACCGGCCAGCCAGCCGCTTATGCCGACTCAATTGCGGGACACTACACTAGAAGCTATCCCAAAACCGGCATAGGTGGTGCTGAACGGCGCACACCATGCCGAAATTGAGTGAGAAACAGTTGGAAATTCTGGCCGCGGAGATTCCCGAGGCCCCGCGTTCGCCCAAGGGCGGACGCCCGCCGGCGGACAAGAAGTAAGTGCTGCGGGCGATCTTTTGGATCATGGATTCGGGAGCAAAGTGGAAGGATTTGCCCGCGACCCTGTGTCCGCGCAGCACGGCGCACCGCTGGTTTCAGCAGTGGTCGCGCACCGGGGTCTTCGAGCGCCTGATGCAGACCCTGGCGCGGGAGCTGGAGGCGCGCGGGGAAGTGGACCTTGAGGAGTGCTTCCTCGACGCCAGTTTCAGCAAGGCCAAGAGCGGGGGCGACCACATCGGCAAGACCCGGGTGGGCAAGGGCAGCAAGATCATGCTGATGGTGGACGGCTCCGGCTTGCCGATCGCCGCCTGCACCACCTCGGCCCAGCCGTACGAAAGCACGCTCGTGCAACAGCTCTTCGGCTTTATGGCCACGCGGCAGACGCCCGAACGGGTGGTGACCGACCGGGCCTACGACTCGGATGCCCTCGATGCCACCCTGGCCCGCGACGGCATCAAGCTGATCGCCCCGCATCGCGGCAACCGCAAGGTGCCGACCCAGGATGGCCGGGAACTGCGCCGCTACCGCCGCCGCTGGATCGTCGAGCGCTCCTTTGCCTAGCTGCACCACTTCCGCCGCCTGTGCATCAGGTGGGAACGACACGCGCATCTTTATCAGGCCGTCTTGCACTTTGCTTGTTCGTGTTTGCTCGCCAATGCGGTTTTGGGATAGCTTCTAGGCTGCTGTCCATATGGGTCTTCTTGCCGTCGTCCAACCCCAAGGTGACGCACTGGGCGACCGTGCGCACAAAAAACCGCTCAAAGGTATCGCGGCCCCACCGAGCCCGAGCCTTGGAGAGCACGCTGTGGTCAGGAATCTCGTCGTCGAGCCCGTAGCCGAGGAACCAAAGGTAATCGAGCCGCTCCGGCACGATGCGCATCAGCTCGCGTTCGCTCTTCACGTTATCGAGAAAGAGCAGGAACAGGAGCTTGAGGACAACCACCGGATCAACGGATTCATTACCATTGTAGCCATAGTGCGGCGCCACCTCGTGGCGCACCCAGGTGAAGTCAATCTGCTCGCGGATGGCCCGCAACGGATTGTCCCGCCGCACGCGCCGATCTAGGTTCACCTCGTAGCTGAAGAGTTCTTTTTGCCCCTCGTGGATGCCCATCATATTGCCCAAGTCAGACGCACCCGGCCTGACTCCGTTCAATCACCGCAGCGATTTGGGCAACAGGCCCCTTGCCGGACGATATCGCCTCTGCCCAGGCACATTTGATTTGGCTCGTCACCGCACCCGCTTTCTAGCTCCATGGGCAAAGGAGCCAAGCGAGGCTAGCGGTCGGTGACCGAACCGTCGGGAAAGTGGTAGAGTCCGACCGGCTTTTCCTCATAGGGAAACCGAGCCGCGACCTTTTCGTCGAGGTCGATGCCAAGGCCGGGCCGCTCGGGCGCGAAGGCATAACCGCGTTCATAACGAAAATAGCTCCCGCCGAACAGGTCATTCCAGAATGGATCCTGGCCGCTGCCGACCTCGAGCAAATTGCAATTGGGGGTGCACATGCATACATGCAGGGAGGCTAGGGTGCTGACCTCGCTTTGCGGATTGTGGGGGGAAACCTCGATCCGGAATGTCTCGGCGAGAGCGGCTATCTTGCGCATCTCGGAGATGCCGCCGACATGAACCACATCGGGCATGATGACATCCACAAGCCGCTCGCTGCACAGCGGCCCAAAGTCATAGCGGCTGCAAAGCCGCTCGCCGGTCGCGAGCGGCACTCGCGTCTGCTGGCGCACCTGCCGGACCTCGGCGAGCACCTCGTTCTCCAACTGCGTGACCTCCTCGACCCAAAGCGGACGAAATGGCTCCACGCGGTTGCAGAACTCAATCCCGACCTGCGGATTCGTCTTGCCGTGGAGTTCGACAATGATGTCGAAGTCCGGCCCGACCGCCGCCCGCACCTTCTCCAAGTGCGCCACCCCCGCGTTGAGGGCGGAACGAGAATCCACCGCGTCACTCTTCACCTGAAAGAATCCGCCCTTAACGCAGGTCCAGCCTTCCTGCTTACGTTGCACCCAGAGCGCGATTTCCTCCTCGTCCGACTTTATCCGCCGTTCCACCCGGTGGCTGATACGCTCAAGATAACCCTCGTGGCAGTAGATGCGGACCTTGTCGCGGGCCTTGCCCCCTAACAGACGCCAGATCGGCAGGCCGGTGGCCTTGCCCAATATGTCCCACAGCGCGATCTCCACCGCACTGATGGCCGACATCATCACCGGACCGCCGCGATAGCGGGGTCCCCGGAACATGGTCTGCCAGTGCCGCTCGATTTCCGTCGGATCCTTGCCCACGAGGTAGCGCTTGTGCTCCTCGATGGCCGTCGCGACGGTCTTGCCCTTACCGGAGAGCGTCCCCTCGCCCAGGCCCGTGATGCCCTGGTTGGTGTAGATCTTGACGTAGACAAAGTTCTCGTCGTTGCCCGCATCGACCAGAAACGTCTTCACATTGGTGATACGCAGGGCGCGAACATCATGCCTTTCCTGCGTCTCGGCCAACGATGGCGTCTGCGCGCCCGCACGGCCGGCCAGCGCACTCGCCGCCGTCGCCAAGCCGGCGGAAAGAAAAGTGCGGCGGTTAAGCATGGGGAAAAGATTCGGTTCAGGAAGCGACCGGTGTGACGTTGCCGGCCCGTTCCCGCTCGCGCCATCCCCAGAAGGTCATGGAACGATCCGCCACCGGTGTTCCTTTGAACAGGAAACTGGCAAGATATCCGACCACTACCACGAGCACATGCCCGATGGTGCCGATCATGACTTCGTGCCACCCATAGTTCCACGCCCCGAGGTCGAGCAGCTTGGCCTTGCCGGAGGTCAGCGTGGCGTAGGCGGTGAAGATCAGGCAGACGGCGATGCCGGTCCATACTCCGGGCACGTTCGCCCGCGTGGTCATGAAGGCGAGAACGAACACCCCGAACAGACCGCCGGCCACGATGGAGGTCACGGAGAAATAGAGGGTCAAGGCCGACCCGGCGGTGGTCGCCAAGATGAGCGCCACCACGGTGCATAGCAGCCCCGCCACCGCCACGAACAACTTGCCCATGACCAACCGTTCCTTGTCGGTGGACTGGCGCTTGATCTTCACGTAGAAATCCTCCACGCCGATGACGGCGAGGCAGTTCAAGTCGGACGCGATAGTTGACATGGCGGCCGCAAACAGTGACGCCATGATGATCCCGGCCATCCCGGCGGGAATGTGGGTGGCCAGGAAATGAGGATACATCTGGTCCGCCTTGATGAGATGCGCCGGCAGCACTTCGCCAGTCAGCCGATAATAGGACCAGGTGAGCGAACCGATCAGCAGGAAGAGCGCCCAGCACGGGATGCAAAGAATCGCACCCAGGCTGACACCCTTGATCGCCTCTTTGTCCGACTTCGCCACCAGGTAACGCTGCACGATGGTCTGGTCCGCCGTATATTTTTGGAAATACCAAAACATGCCGTAAAATGCCAGGACCCAGAATCCTTTCTTGGAGAAATCGAAATCAAAACTGCCCAGGCTGATCTTGTTGTTCACCCACGCCTCGTGCAACGTGGCGCTTGGTCCGCCCGGGGGCAGCCAGAGCAGGTAGCCCAGGCTGACGAGCAGACCGACGCACAGGATGAATCCTTGGACCACGTCGGTCCAAATGACCGCTTCCAACCCACCCATATAAGTGTAGAGCACGGTCACGACCCCTGCGACCAGTATGATGCTGGTAATATCCCAGCCGGTGATGCTGTTGACCGTGAGCGCCACCAGGTAGAAAACGAAGCCCATCTTGGAAAAATGACCGATGGCAAACCCCAGGGCGCAGTAGGCGCGAATGCTGTAGCTGAAGCGCCTTTGGAAATATTCGTAGGCGCTCATGCCCACGGCGTGGCGGAAAAAAGGAATGATCACCGCCCCAACGAGCACCAGGACGACAATCACCATGAAGCCGGCGGTGAGTTCCGCCCAGTTGCCCCCATACGCCGCACCCGGATACGCGATGAACGTCAGGCTGCTGATCAGCGTGGCGAACATCGAGACCCCCATCGCCCAAGCCGGGATGGACCGCTTCGCGACGAAGTAGCTTTCGGTCGTGTGCTGTTGCCGGGCGAAATACCAGCCCATGGCCAACATCCCGAGCATGTAGATGAAAATAACGGCAAGGTCCAACCAGCGGAGATGATTCATGAGGGAGGAGGATCGGCGATAGACCGGTGGGCCGGCGATGCACCGAATAGACAGGGGTTAGGATTCGTGAGGTTTACAGTTTACAGTGAAAGCAAATAACGGGAGCTACCTGCCGGTGGCACCCACAATATGGTTGGTCAGGCGGCCAAGCCCCTCGATCTCCACGGTGACTTCGTCGCCGGGGTCGAGCACGAGGGCTCGTTCGGTCCCGGTGAAGACCACGTCGCCGGGTTCAAGCGTGAGCACCTTGGAAAGTTCGCTGAGCACCTTTTCCGGGGTGTAAAGGAAACCGGAAGTGTCACCCCGATACTCGAGCTTCTTGCCGGTGGCCGCGTTCGTGATTGAAAGGGTGCGGAGACGATTCACCCACGCGGCGCCACGATGAATGAAGGGGCCGAAAGGGGCGAACTTGTCGCCGAGCTTCAGACCGGCGGGCAACATGACCTCGGCGCGGCCTGGGGCCTCGCCGTTGACCTTTTGGAAGGATTCCGCGAAGCCGAAGATCTCGTTGCCAGGGGTATAGCCAAAGATGGCGTCGTGCGCCTCGGCCTCGGTGGCGTTTTTCAACCGGCGGCCAACCACGATGACGGTTTCCACCTCGGACTTGAGCTGGTCGACGACCGGCGGGATCTCAATCGTGTCCCCGTCGGTCGCCACCGCACCCGCCGACTTGGCAAACCAGCGGATGTATTTCGGCGGGGTCTTTTCCTTGCCGGCATAGGAATTGGCCAGGCAGAGGATGTTGCGCGGCTTGCACGGCGGCAGCAGCTGGGCGCCGGCCAGCGGCGTCGTGACGCCGGTCTCGCGGCCGCCGTTCCACGGCGCGGCATCCAGGAGGTGGATGACGTCGCCCGCGAGGCGGCCGTAGGCGGCGCCCTTCGCCCCGGCCACGCGGCAGTAAACTTCGTCTGCGCGGGCGGTCAGTATGGCCCCGAACGCCATACCAAAAGCGAAAATCCAGGACAGTTTATCCAAGGTAATAAATAGCTCCATGGCCGTATCAGTCAGAAATTCGAAGAATACCCGGGCAGAGATGGGGAAGGATGGTCCGGAAGCGAGCCGAGCCCTGGCCGCGACGTGCTGCTCAACAGTCGCACGGGGCGGCTGTTGAACAGCAGTCATGAACCCCACAAGTTAGAAGTTGAAGTCGATGCCGACCCTGTAGTCGCGATCTAGGAGCCGGCTCGACTGCAACAGGGTCTTGATGCCATAAGTCTGCTCATCGGGCTCGCGGGTCAGGTTTCGCACTGACGCGGTCACCGAGTAGTGTTGAGTGAGGCGATACCGCAGCAAGACATCATACTGCTTGCGAGCGCGCAAATAGCGATCGCTCAACAGGTCCGAACCGAGGGTGTAGATCTGCTCGCCCGCATAGGAGTAAGCTATGCGACCGGAAAAATTGCTCTTTTCATAAAAGAGTGTGACGTTGGCGATCTTGTCGGGCTGACGGAAGAATGGGATGTCTTCGCCCGGCCGGGTCGGAATAACCTCGCTGGAGCTGATGCGCGTGTAATTTGCCTCGATGCCGAAACCGTCGAATGGTGACGGCAGGAACCGGAAGGGCTGATAGAGGCTGAACTCCAGGCCGGAGATCCGGCCACTAGTGCCATTGAGCTTGCTGGTGAAACTGAGGGTCTCAAGGCCGACGCCACTGTAGACCACGTTCCGCTGCGTTTCGGAGAAGGAATAAATCGGATTGGCGATGTCTTTGCGGAAGGCGCCTACGCTCACTACGCTGCCGCCTTTCTTGGCATACCACTCCAGCGATAAATCGTAGCTTTTGGCCCCGTAGGGTTTGAGTTTGGGATTGCCCACGGTGACGGACCCGCTGTTCCCGAAGGCCGGATCAAGCGGCCCAATGATGGAGGAGTAATTGAAAATGGCGAGCGAGCGAGCGTCCTCATAAGCTGGGCGGCCGATAGTCTGGGTGATCGCAGCCCGCAGTTGGAGCTGGTCCGTGATATGATAAACCCCCTGCAGATTGGGAAACCACTTGTCATAACTCGTCACGCCGGAGTTGGGGATTCTAATCGGGTCAGTTTTGCCGACCGTGCGCTCTTCCACCGCACGGATCGTGGCGTCGGTTTTCTCCCATCTGACGCCTCCCAGCAAGGTCAGCTTTTTGATATCAACCTTGCTCATGAGGTAAGCGCCATAAATGTATTCATTGATCTGGTAGTCATCTTCGATCGAATTCGTGGATTCGCCCACCGGATCATGGGTCACCAGCGCCGGGTTGGCAGCGATGAAGCTGTCGATGGCTGTTAGATTGGGCAGGAAGAGGGTCTGGAACCTGCCGTCATAGACCGGCACGGAGGGCAGCTGGGCACC
>Ga0208272_100508_pt1 | contig 12829 bp, 9 predicted proteins | sample LakWasM129_HOW14_2_FD_183939 | JGI IMG/M metagenome (GOLD analysis project Ga0208272, IMG submission 183939) | Freshwater sediment methanotrophic microbial communities from Lake Washington under simulated oxygen tension - Sediment Metagenome... | ecosystem: Environmental > Aquatic > Freshwater >... | reverse complement strand
GCCATGGCGCTGGTGCACATCCACCCGGAAACCGGCCGGCACGTGGCGCTGTGAACGCCGTTCGTATGCCTTTCCCCGCCACACCCCGCCCTTGCGGGCACCCCTCTCCAGAGAGGATCATCGTCAGCGCGTATTACCGGTCCCCGCTATCAAGAGGGGTGGCGCGCAGCGCCGGGGTGTGTAAGCTCTCGTCGTGAGAAGACTGATCGAGACCCGCACCGCCCGCAATCCGCGCCTGTTTTTTTTCCAGGTGCTGGTCATCGGCCTGGCCGCCCTGCTGGTGCTCGGGCTCGCCTACCGGCAGCTGTTCAAGACCCAGCTCTACAGCGAACGCGAACGCCTCCAGAGCCTCCGCCGCGTCGTCGTGCCCGGCCCGCGCGGCAACATCTATGATCGCGACGGCCGCGTGCTCGTGGGCAACCGCCCGCGTTTTTCCGTCGTGCTCGGTCTCGCCGAGCTCCGCGGGGAATTCCGCGACGAATACGCCAAGGTCAAACGCAACTATTCCGCCCTGGCGAGCAACGACCGGCCGAACAGCGACCAGATGGCGCGCATCGCCCGCGCCGCCGTGGTCCAGCGTTATCTCGACAAGATCAACTTCATCCTCAACCGCAACGAGACGGTCCGTTCCGCCGACCTCAACCGGCACATCAACCAATCGCTGCTGCTGCCTTACGTGCTGCTCGACGATCTCGCGCCCGAGGAATACGCCCGCCTGATCGAACGCCTGCCGGTCGACTCGCCCCTGCAGGTCTACACCTCCAGCACCCGCTACTATCCCTACGACTCCGCGGCGGCCCACGCACTCGGCTACACCGGGGTGAACAACGACCCCGAGGCGGAAAATTTCGCGGGCGAGGATCTGATGACCTTCAAGATGAAGGGCACCTTCGGCCGCGACGGCCTGGAAAAGGTGTTCGACGAGCACCTGCAGGGCGAAACCGGCGGCGCGATCTACCTCGTCGATCCGGCCGGCTACAAGGTCAAGACCGACGACCTGCCCTCCCGTTTGCCGGTGCAAGGCAAGAATCTCACCACCAGCCTCGACATCGACCTGCAGCTCGCCGCGGAAAGCGCCATCGGCGACCGGGTCGGCGCCGCCGTCGCGCTCGACGTCCGGACGGGAGAGGTGCTCGTGCTCGCCTCGAAACCCGACTACAATCTCAACGACTTCGTGCCGCACCTGTCCCACGACGAGGTCAAGGAAATCGAGGACTCCGGCGCGTGGATCAACCAGGCCATCAGCGGCGCCTACCCGCCCGGCTCGACGTTCAAGATCCTCACCAGCATCGCCGCCCTGCGCAGCGGTGCGGTGCGCCCGGACCGCCCCATCGTCGATTGCGACGGGGTCACCCACATCGGCAACAAGCGGTTTGTCTGCGAAAACGGCGACGGCCATCACGGCGAGATCCTCCTGCCCGAGGCGATTGCCCAGAGCTGCGACATCTTCTTCTACCAAGCCGGCCTGCTCACGACGCCCGAACGCCTCGCGGCGGAGGGCCGGCGGTTCCATTTGGGCCAGCCGACCGGCATCGAACTGCCCAACGAAACCTCGCGCATGGAGATTCCCGATCCGACCTGGAAACAGCGCACCCAGAAGGAGGGCTGGTTTCCCGGTGACACCGCCAACATGGCCATCGGCCAGGGTTATGTCCTCGTTACCCCGCTTGAAATGGCCTGTTTCGCCGCCTCCGTCGCCCGCGACGAAGTGTTCACCAAGCCCACGCTGCTCCACGATCCCCACGCCCCCACCCAGCACACTCCGCCGATCGGGCTGACTCCCACCCAGCGCGCCGCGCTCCTCAAGGGGATGGAGGAGGCCACCACGGTAGGCACCGCGAAGTTCCTCACCACCATCGCGAACCTGCGGGTCCCGGGCGTCCGCGTCGGCGGCAAGACCGGCACGGCCCAGAAGCGCGTCCGCCAAGGCGACCGGGTCGGAAATATCAACTACGCCTGGTTCATCGGCTTCGCGCCGATCGAAAACCCCGAGATCGCGATCGCGGTCATGGTCGAAGGCCAGACGATCGGCGAAAACTACGGCGGCGGCTTCAACGCCGTCCCCGTCGCCAGTGCCATCATGCAGAAATACTTCGAGAAGAAATCCGCCCCGCCGGTGCAGCCCGTGAATTTCAAGGTGCAGTGAGGGAACGTTGGCCGCTTTCTGCTCCCCTCTTGAACCGTAACGATTCCATTGAACCTAAAAACCGCAGTTGAAACACAGAGGTCGCGGAGAGCGCAGAGGAGAAATCGACGGAATGGTCTCTTCTGGTTATTCACCCGGAAGGTGAGCCCCGCAATCACATGGTTTGATTCTAAATTCCTATTTTTTCGTTTTTTGTGCTTTTTGTGGCCATTCCTTCTGCGGAATTTAGGTTGAACCGAATTTTCGAGTGAATCTGCCATCAGCAGATCGTGGGTAGGGCCGGCGCTTGTCGCCGTGCCATGGTTCGCCCGCCGGGCGGCCCGCCGACCAGCGGCGGCCCTACATTTCAATTTGAGCCCCCGTCGAATGGTTGGCCCGCAGGCCGGGGGGAATCACCGCCGCGCCCGCGCCGCCCGCCGGGCCCGCTTGGCGCGCTGGAACACCCCGCGCGGCTCCGGCCAGGTTTCGCGCCGGCCGTAGCGCAACCGCTGCAAGTCCGCCCGCACCGCCGCGATTTCCTGGTGCTCCGCATTCCGCACTCCGCACTCCGCAATTCTGCCGAGCCAACGTCCCGCGGTGCGCCGCACCGGATCAAATTCCTGCGGCCGGCGCCACACCTGCCAACGCACCCACCCGTAGCGCCCGAGCCGCGCCAGCCCCCACAGGAGCGCCGCCAACGCGACCAGCAACCCGGCTGATTTGCCCAGCCGCACCGCGTTCCAGGGCTGAAACAGCCAGGCCTTGAACCGCCGGGAATACTCGTCGAGCTGCGCCCGCAGCGCCGTGCCTGAGTCGAGCGTGAACGATTTGACCTGATCGATCATCTGCATCTGCGTGCGCGAGTCAAAGTTGACGATGCGCCGATACCACAGCACGCGCAGGCTGTCGAAGCGCGCGGACCAGCTGCTGTCCTGCGCCTGGCGTCCGCCCTGCGCGGCGTCGGCGCCGCTGCCGGCCACCGCGCCGGGCGTCGGATCCACCCGCAGCCAGCCGTTCTGCCCGTCATGGATCTCCGCCCAGGCATGCGCGTCGGAATTGCGCACCATGAAGTAATTTTGAAAACCGTTCAGCACGCCGCCGTGGTAGCCCGCGAGAACCCGCGTCGGATAACCGGCCGCCCGCGCCAGCACCGTGAACCCGGCGGCAAAATACTCGCAGAAGCCAGGCTCGTTGGAATCCAGCCAGCGCACGATGTCATCCTTGCCTTCACCCCGCGGCAATTTCACCGAGAGGGCGTAGGCGTGGCGCGCCTGCAACCAGGCCGTGGCCCGCTGCGCGAACTCCGCCGCCGACAACGTCGCCCCGCCGGTGATTTCACGCACCACCCGTTGCAACACGTCCTGATTTCTTGCCCCCTCCGGGCCGCGGAGGGTGACGAGGGGATCGTAGTGGAAATGCTGCCCTTCCGGCACCGGATGCTCGCGGGCTTGCGCGAGCAACTGCGGGAAGCGCGCGTCAGTCAGCGTCGGCCCCAGCTCCACGCTATCGAGTTGGAACGCCGTCATGCTCATCGCCTCGGTGCGCAGCGCGGCCAGCCGGTGGCTCGCGCTGGTCTGCAACGGCAGCGGATCCCGGAGACGCAATGTGCCGTAGCTGCCGGGCAACGGCAGAAACCTGCTGACCCCGGGCTCGACATAAAACGTCCACACGCCCCCCACCGCATGGACGACCCTTCCCCAGGAACGTCCGCGGAACATCTGCGCCACGCGCTGGCCGCCCAACAGTTCGCCCTTCAGTCCGGAGGAGACGCGGAACCCTTCGGGGGTGTATTCATCGAGCACCACCAGGCGCCAGTAGGGCGACTCGCGCACGCCGCTCGAGTCCGTCAGGTCCACGCGCATCGCCACGCTGTCGTCGCGGATCAATTCGCTGACATCCCCGAATTTCACCGAGTCGGTGAAGCCGGTGCGGCTCTTGCGCGTGATGTATTTGTCGAGGAAGAACCCGCTCGCCACCTCGAAGCGCGGGATGATGACGAAGAGCGCCGCCGAGAACACCACCACGACCGCGAACAGACCTGCGGCAAAGCCCAGCAGGCGCCAGTCCGCCACCTGCCGCATCCGGCCGAGAAATTTTCGCCAGCTGCCGCGCGCCCACGGCGGGCACTGGCTCATTTCCTGGTAGGTCAGCGCCGTGTGCGTGTTTTCCGTGAGGTCGATCAGCGTGACCACAAAGAGAAACCCGAGCGCGCACGCGGTAAACAGCAGCAGCAGGAAGGCAAAGCCCAGTGAAACCGTCAGCACGCCGGCGACCACGATCAGGAACAACCCGAGCACAAGCAGCTGCAGATCCTCGCGCTTGCGCCGGTAGGAAACCGCGCGGTAGAGCACCAGCAAAATGCCCAGCCGGATGAGCACGGGCAGCGTGTCGGGGCTGAAATAGAAATCCGCCGCCATCGCGGCGATGATGCCCGGCACCGCCAGGCGCCATACCAGCGGTGGCACGCGCGCCGGCAGTTGCGGCCAGAGCACGGCCGCGAGGATCAGCGCGCAAGCCACGCCGACGAGCGCCAGCGCCTCGATGTCGAGAAAGAACACCGTCCAGACCGAGACGAGCGCCAGCGCGCCGCCCAGCAGCCACTTGAGGCGACGGAGCTCGTCGAGATCAAGCTGACGCAGTCTGGTGTCCGTCGACATAGGCGGCGACTCCCCGCGCGCCCTCGGGCGCGAAGGTGATGATGTTTTTGGATGGAGCCGCGCCGACCTCGGCGCGGTCCGCGGGCGGGGTCGCCCGCGCTCCAGTGATGACACCCGGCTGCAGCATGGCCAGCTGGTCGAGAAAAGCCTCCACGTCGCGCAGCCGGTGCGTGGCGAGCAGCGACCCGCCGTTGACCGAAACCCCGTGCAGGCGTCCGGCGGCAAACAGATCCTCCGCCATCGTGGCGACGAAACTGCAGAGCAGTTCGAACTGCTCCGGCCGTGACCAGACAGCCGCCGGGGTGTCGAGACGCAGCACATAGCCGTCGTGACTCTCCGCGGCGAACTGCCGGATCATCAACTGGCCGAGCCGGGCACTCGCCTTCCAATGGATCAGCCTGTGGGAGTCGCCCTGCTCGTATTTGCGCAGCGCCAGAAGATCGTCCCCCGTGCCGGTCCGCGCCGTCCGCCGGCCCTGGGTGCCGGAATGCGCCGCCGCGGCGCCGGCCCAGCGGTATTCCACCTGCGCCGGCCAGACCAGGACCGGCTGGCGGAGCGAGGTCCCGATGCTTTTTTTCAAAAACCCGAAAGGGAACAGCGAACCCACCGCGCCCAGTTCGACGAAGGCCTCGCCGCGCCGGTCCGGTTTCACCACCCAGTCGATCTCCGCCCCGCCGCCCGGCTCCAGCCGCTCACGCATGAACACCGTGCCACGCGTCACGAGCTTGTCGGCCGCGGCCAGGATGTCGCGCACCTTCATGTCCTTGGTCGCTTGGTCCGGCTCCGGCGCCCGCCGCGGCTGCGTCGCCAGGTCGAACCACAGGCCGTAGGTCGGCAGCCACTTCTTCTCGTTCCGCACCTCGATCGAAACCAGCGTCTCGTGTCCCGCGCGCCACCGGCCCGGCGGGCGCACCCGCCAGCACACGCCGGAGAAGTTGAACCACGACATCAACCCGCTCAGCAGCAGGCACGCGAGCAGCAGCGAAAGCGTGATGAATAGGATGTTGCTCGCCGTGTTGTAGGCGGCGGTGCCGATGCCCATCGCCAGCGCCATCAGAAACAGGCCGGTGACCGTCGGCGCGATGCGGTGCCGCTTCGGCGGAAACACCAACGACCAGAGCAGCGTGTTCCAGCGGAACATCCGGCGGTTGCGGGCCCGCGCGCCGGGACCCTGCCAGTCAAGCACCGCTGTGGTCATGGCCCGTAGGGGCGCAGACTTGCTGCGCCCGGTGCGCGAGGGCGCAGCAAGACTGCGCCCCTACAGTGGAAATTGCTGGATTCACGTCTTTCATTCCGGCACTGGCACCGCCGAGATAATGCGACGCAGCGCGGCGAGCACGGTGCGGCGCTCTTCGAGGGCGTCGGAGGTCTGCCGCGCCAGCGACAGGCGGTGGGCCAGCACGGCCCCGGCCATGGCCTGGACGTCGTCGGGGATCACGAAATCCCGCCCGAGCACGAGGGCCCGCGCCTGCGCGGCCACCCGGAGCGACAAGCCGCCGCGCACGCTGACGCCGGCCTTGAACTCCGCCTCCGTCCGCGTGGCGGTGACGATCTGCAACACATAGTCGAGCACGCTGTCCTCGACGAAGACCTTGCCGGCGAGCGCCTGCATCTTGAGGATGTCGGAGCGCGTGACGACCGGGTTCAACGCGATGGCATCGTAGCCGAGGCGCGGCGTGCGCAGGATTTCCAGCTCGTCGCCCGGCTGCGGATAACCCATCGCCAGCCGCATGAGGAAACGGTCCATCTGGCTCTCGGGCAGCGGAAACGTGCCCTCGTAATCCACGGGATTCTGCGTGGCGACGACCATGAACGGCGCGCCGACGCCATGCGCCTCGCCGTCCACCGTCACCTTGCTGCGGTCCATGACCTCGAGCAGCGCCGACTGGGTCTTGGGCGTGGCGCGGTTGATCTCGTCGGCCAGCACGATGTTGGCGAAGACCGGACCGGGCTTGAAGATGAACTCCTTGACGTTCTCGTCGTAGATGGAAACGCCGGTGACGTCGGTCGGCAGGAGGTCGCTCGTGAACTGGATGCGCGAGAACCCGCAGTCCATCGAGCGCGCCAGCGAGTAAGCGAGGGTGGTCTTGCCGACGCCGGGCAGATCCTCGATCAGCAGGTGTCCGCCCGCCAGCAGGCAGACGAGGGTTTGTTCGATGACGTCGTCCTTGCCCTTGATCGTGAGGCGCATGTTGGCCTTGAGGCGGTCGACGGCGGCGCGCGTGGACGCGACTTCGGCAGCGGGAGCAAAATCACTCATGCCGGCAAGCTAAGCCAACGCCGCTCTGGCGCAAACGGATTCCCAGGAGGGCTGCGTGGAGGGCTGGTCTCCCGACCAGCCGCGGCCGGTCAGGAGACCGGCCCTCCACCGCCTAAAGCACCGGGGTCAGCGGCGCGCCCACGGCCTTGTAGAGGCGGGTGAGGATTTCCTTCATGCTCGCCGGACCTTCCGTGCCGGGAAACGAGCCGGCTTCGCGGTAATTCCGATAAAACGCCGGATCGCCCGGCGGCACCTCGGTCGCGCCGGGACGCAACTCGAAGCTGCTCGTGTTCTGGATCGGCCAGATATCGACCGGCCCCAGTGAAAGGAGGCCATCAATCAGGCCGTTCAGGGCGTCGAGGTGCAGCGGGATGGCACGGCGCGCGATGACCCAGCTATTTTCCGCGCGCATGTCGCGCCCGATCTCCTCGTGCAGTTGCCGCGCAAAGGCCGGGTCCTCCACCAGCAGGCCCACCTCCGTGTTCAGGTTCTCCGACCGCGGATCGAGGTTATACGAGCCGACGAAGGCCACGCGATCGTCCACGACCAGGGACTTGGCGTGCAGGCACAGGAACGGCATGCGCGCCTGCCGGCCGGCGGTGATGCGGTCGGCCGCGAGTTGCTCCATCACCCGGCACTGGGTGAAAAGATCCGGCATCGCGGCAGGCCGCGGCTTGAACTCGTGCACCAGCAGATGCAGGTCCTCGACGTAGCTGTTGCGCAGGCGGTAATTCGCCGAATAGGCGAGCAGGTTGTCGGTGGAGGCGAAGCTGTTTGAGGAAACCCGGATGCGCAGGCCGGGGTTGGCCGCCTGCAGCTCGCGGAACAGCCGGCGCGCCGGCTTGCTCAGGACGAGGTAGGGCGTCTGCATCACGATGCTCGTCTTCGCCTGCTCCAGGGTGTGCCGCAACTCCCGCGTGATGCGCGCGGTGCGGGAGAAAAAACCAGTCGACTTGCCCGGCTCGTCGCTGATGAACGCGACCTTCTGCACGGGGCTCAATCGCACGACGAAACGTGCGCCGATCAGCTCCTTGTCCTCCGCCTCGCGATCCAGGGTCGTGAAGAATCCGCCGAAATCGTAATCGGCCCGCGTGGCGTAGCGCCGGAACTTGCCGCGATCGATGACGGCTTTGACGTCGGCCAGCTCGGCGCTCGCGACCGAATGACGGTAGGTCCAGAATAGCTCAAAGCTCGCCTGCGCCTCCTGCGCCACCGGACCGACGGCGAGCACGTCGCGATCCCGGAAGTTCAGCTCGGTCGAGTGGTCGTAGTAGGTGTTCTCGATGTTCCGGCCGCCCGTGAGCATGATCGCGCCGTCAAACACCATGAGCTTGTTGTGCATGCGCTGATTCACCCCGTGAAACGAGCGCAGGCTCGCGATCGCCGTCTCGAGCATCGTGGGTTTCATGCGATTCAGGGCCGGACGGTAATGTTTTATCTCCAGGTTCGGATGCACCGTCGCGAGGAAGGCCGTCATCTCCGGGTCCTGCGCCGAGACCAGATGGTCGGCGATGATGCGGACCTTGACGCCCCGCCGCGCGGCCTCGATCAGCTCGCACATCAGCAGCCGGCCGCACTCGTCATTCGTCCAGATGAATGTCTGGACGACGATGGAGACCCGCGCCTGCCGGATCAGGTGCACGCGCAGGAGCAGCGCATCGTAGCCGCCACTGACAATCATGAGACGGTTCCCCTTTGACGGATCGCCCTTGACCGTCGCTTGCGACGCGGCGGCAACCGCGGGTCCAAACGGCGAATCCGTAAATGGCGTGGCCGCGTGCAGCGTCAGCGCCCCGCCCAACACCGCCAGGGGGAGAAACCGTTTGAGCATTCCGCGAATCATGACGAACGAAATAGAAGTTTGCGCCGCCGGCATCGGTGAATGGGCTGTAGGCGTGCTGCCGCCACTAACACGTCTCCCGCGCGAGGACTCAACCCGAAAGCTTTGGCTCCTGGCGGTCCTGTCCGCCGTAGCCCTCGGCGGAGGCGGATGCGCCACCAGCGGCCCCAACCACATCTATTTCACGGCCGACGCGGACGCCGCGATTCACGATCTGGGCCCGTCGGGTAAAGACCTCGTCCACTGCGTCGCGCCCGGCGAACGCGTGCTCGGCCTGGCCTACGATTTCAACACCGACCATTTGTTTCTGCGCATCGCTCCCGCGCAGGTCATCCGGGTGATCGAGCGACCCTCGGGCAAGATCCTCCGCGAAATGCCGCTTTCGCTCGACAATTCGCCAGCGGACGAAGTTGTCGGGACGAACACCGGGCTGGCAGCAGCCAGCAACGGTGCCCGCTCTGTCACGTCCGCCGACCTCGCCATCCGCTCCAGCGACCGGCACCTGTTCGGCGCACACCCGGACGGACGATCGGTCGTCGAGCTGACCCTGTTCGGCGACTTTGTCCGCCGGATCGAACTCTCCGGCTTGCCCGCACCCATCGGCGGCCTCGCCTACGACCAAAAGAACGACCGCCTCCTCGTGCTCACCGCGGGCAACCCCGCTCAGGTGGGCGCTTTCACTCCCGGCGGGAATGTCATACATTATATGACAATCGCCGAAGCGGTCGTCCCCGTCTCTCTCGGCTACGATTCGGGGGCGCAGCATTTCTTCGTGCCGCTGGCGGACGGGCAGACCTTGGGCGAGTTCGACTCCGCGGGTGCCTTGGTGAACAAAATTACCGTCGGGAAAGGCGCTCCAATCACCGCCCTCGACGCCGGCCCACGCTCCTTCGTGCGGGTGTTCTAGGCCGTGGTTATGCTGGAGCCACGGCGACCCCGCCGTGGAAGCATGAATCTGCCGGACAATCGCGGCGGTTCCAGATTCCCAAGGTCCGCTTGCCGTCTGAAGTTTTACTGTGGCCACCTGATAAAAATCCGCCAGCGTCCGGACCACGGGCCAAAATCAACACTCAGCTACTGCATTGCCATGAATCCTCCCGTTACCCCGGCCGGCTTGACGCTGGCCAATCTCACCCTGCCGAAAGAGCGCAACTACTTCGTCTGGGTTTTGATCCTCTCGCTGCTCTTCTGGCTTCTACTCGCCGTGAGCATCATCGGCATCTTCTATGCCGCCGTCTTTGCCTTCTTCATGTGGCTGGGCAACGGTCTGCTCGTCGCCCACCTCCGATCCGAAGCAGTGCGGGTGAACGAGCAACAACTCCCCGAACTGGCGACCACGTTTCGCGAAGTCTGCCGGCAGCTGGGCATGGCACAGCCGCCGACGCTCTATGTGATCCAAGCCGGCGGCGCCCTCAACGCCTTCGCCACGCGGTTTGCCGGACGGGATTTCGTGGTGGTCTATTCGGACTTTCTCGAAGCGCTCGGACCAGCCTCACCCGAGATGAAATTCATCCTCGGCCATGAGCTGGGCCATATCAAAAGCAGCCACATCCTGAAACACATCTTCCTCGGCCCGGGCATGTTCTTCCCGCTGATCGGCCCGGCCTACCGTCGGGCTTGGGAGTCATCCTGCGACCGTTACGGCGCTTATGCGGCGCAGGATGTCGATGGCGCGACGCGCGCCATGATGGTGCTCTGCGGTGGCCGGGAAAACGGCCGCAAGCTCAGCACCGAGGCTTTCGCCGGGCAATATGCCGGCGAGCGCGGTTTCTTTGTTTCACTGCACGAGCTGACCTCGACGTATCCCACCCTTTCGCGGCGAGTGAGCGATCTGCTCGCCTTGCGGACGGGCGATCCCGTCCGCCGGCCGGAACGCAATCCCTTCGCCTACTTCGTCGCCCTTTTCATCCCGGGTGGCAACCTGGGCGGTGGTGGCGGCGCGGCCAGCGGCCTGATCATGGTGGTCATTATCGGCCTCCTGGCGGCCATGGCCATTCCTGCCTTTCAAAAGGTGCGCCAAGCCTCCCAGCAAAAGGTCTGTTTGAACAATGTGCGCCAATATTCCGCCGCCTTCGACCAATACCTGCTGGAGAACGGCCATGCACCCAAGAACCTCCAGGAACTCGTCGGACCCGACAAATATATCCGCACCACACCGGTTTGCCTGCTCGGAGGACGCTATGAATTTCCAACCAACGCCACTTCCGGCGAGGAGATTTATTGCACCATCCACGGCACGGCGGAAGACATGCGAAGGCTCCAATCCACCCCACCCCGCCGCTGAAGGACGAGGCTCCTACCCCACCCAGCTGATCGCCTGGATCTTCTTGGCGAGCTCGACGTCCTTGGCGGTCACCTGGCCGCCGGCGTCGTGGGTGTTCAGCCGGATGGCGACGCGATTGTAGACGTTGGACCAGTCGGGATGATGGTCCAGCGCCTCGGCCTCGAAGCTGACGCGCACCATGAAGGACATCGCCTCGCGAAAGCTGCCAAACTTGAAGGTCTTCGCCAGCCCGTCGCCCGCGCCCGTCCACCCGGGCAGGCCGGCGAGCGCCGCGTCGATTTCCGGCTGGGTGAGTGGTTTCGCCATGTCTCAGGGAAGGCCCCGAATCGCCCCTTGTCAAACTTGCCGCCGCTGACCTAAATCGCGCCACTACTGCATGACGCCTACCGGCCCCGAAAAAGTCCCCCAACACGTCGCCATCATCATGGACGGCAACGGCCGTTGGGCCAAACAGCGCGGGCTGCCCCGCCTCGAAGGCCACCGCCGCGGCGTGGAGACCGTGCGCACCGTGGTCGACGCCGCCCGGGAACTCGGCATCCGCTACATCACCCTCTATGCGTTCTCCGTCGAAAACTGGAAGCGCCCCCAAGACGAGGTTTCGGGCCTGATGGGCCTGCTCGACTACTTCCTGAAGCGCGAACTCAACAACCTCATCAAGGAAAAGGTCCGCCTCCTGACCATCGGCCGCACCGACGCCCTTCCCGCCAACGTCCAGCGCGAGCTCAACCGCGTGATCGAGGCCACCAAGGACTTCACCGACTGGACCCTCGTCCTCGCTCTCAACTACGGCTCCCGCACCGAGGTGGCCGACGCCGCGCGCGATTACGCCGCCGCCGTGGTGGCCGGCAAAGAAAAACTTGCCGACTCCTCGTGGGAGAACTTCAGCCGCTATCTCTACACCGCGAAAATCCCGGACCCCGACCTGCTCATCCGCACCTCGGGCGAACAGCGCGTCAGCAATTTCCTCCTGCTGCAATGCGCCTATGCCGAAATGGTTTTCACCCCGGTCTTCTGGCCCGACTTCGGCAAGGCCGACCTGGAGGCCGCCATCGAGGAATACCGCAAACGCGAACGCCGCTACGGCCTGACCACCGAACAGCTCAAATCGGGCCCCCGCTGAACCGGATGCATCCCGCCTCAACCGCCATCCAGACTGGAGCCGCAACGACCCCGCTGCGGTTTGCCCGCGATCACGGCGAGGTCGCCGTGGCTCCATGAATTTCTCGAACTAATCCCTCACCTTGCTCTCCCGTATTTTTAGCACCCTCGTCCTCTGGACCGTGATTCTGGGCAGCCTGTGGTTCTTCGGCGCGCATGCCGCCGTGGTCCTGGTCACCCTGCTTTCCGCGCTGACCCTGCATGAATTCTATCTGCTCGTGGAAAAGATGGGGCACCGGCCCTTCCGTTGGATGGGCATCGGCTTCAGCGTGCTGATCACCGCCGCGCCTTATTACCTGGCGTTCTTCACGGAGCAACCCGACGTCATCCAAGGTCTCGCCTCCGGTTTGCTCGTGGTGGCGCTCGTCGTCAGCTGCATCCGCGTCCTGCGCGAACGCGACACCGCCAGCCGCATGGAGACCATCGGCTCCACGGTCATCGGCCTGCTCTACGTGCCCTTCATGCTCCAGTTTCTCGTCCGCATCCTGATGCGCGACGCAGAGAG
>Ga0208272_100500_pt1 | contig 12981 bp, 5 predicted proteins | sample LakWasM129_HOW14_2_FD_183939 | JGI IMG/M metagenome (GOLD analysis project Ga0208272, IMG submission 183939) | Freshwater sediment methanotrophic microbial communities from Lake Washington under simulated oxygen tension - Sediment Metagenome... | ecosystem: Environmental > Aquatic > Freshwater >... | reverse complement strand
TTGGCGGCAGCCCACGCCGACCGCACGCAACCGGAGTTCCATTCCACCTGCACCTCGTGGCTGTTGCATCACCTATTACCCGGAGTGCCCACCGGGGAACTGCTCACCTACCTCGACCACCGCGTCCATATTTTCGGTCCGGTGCAGGTAATCCATGACGAAATCGGCAGCGCTTCGGTAGCCATCACCCCACACCGGTATCCGCCCTCCCTGACTCACTTGGAACGCTATGGAAAATTCAGCACATCCTGGGTTTCCCTCCGCCACGACGCCACCGGCCTGGCCTGCGCCGCCGACTGGGCCCGTCAGTGCGGTGAATGGTGCTTCACCCGCGTCGAGTCCGACCGCTACATTGAGCGCAAATACCTCGATGCTTGGACCGTGAAATATCCGGGCACGGTCGCCCTTGCCCATCCCGGCGTGAATCTCGCGCCTTGGAATATCCCCGACGGTGAGCCCCGCCTGACTGGATCAGGTCTCTGCTGTAACGGGCGGCCCGTGATCTTCTATGATTTCCGGCATTTGACCGATCTGGGCCGGCAGCTTTACGACCCGGGATTGCACGAATTTGACCTCGTGCCGACGGACGCGTTGCGCGAACTCGTCTATCGGCCCTATCTCCGGCAACTCGCCCGCCACGCCTCCGTGCAGCAGGAAGAACCGGACCTTGTGCCGTCCACCCGCACCGACGATCCTCGCTGCGCCGCGGCGATTTCCCGGCTGCTGCTCCAGTTGCGCACCGCGGAACGGGACCGCGCCGCCTGCCTGTTGGCGCTGGAAAAAAACCGCGCCGCCGCTCTCCAGGCCAATGCGGATCACCGAATCGAAGCGGCGCAAACGGCCCGTTATATCCAGGAAATCGAACGGGATCGCGACGCGCAGCGGAAGTCGCTGCTCGCGACCGAACAGAAGCTCAAGACCGCCTATTCCGATCTGGAACGGAACGTCGTCTATCTGCGGCGACTGCAGGACGAAATCGCGGCCCACGTCGAGGTCAGCATCGTCCGGGATGCCCACATCGCCAGTTTGAACGAGAAATTGACCCGGTTATCCGTTGCCTCCGAACCGCTCGACAACGACGAAATCCGGGCGGTGCTGGGTCCCTACGTCCGTCATTTGCGGAAACTGCTGGTGGCAAAATATCATCCCAGCCTCCTCACCCAGTTGCCCCTGCTGGCCGAAGCGGGCATCCCGGTGGAAGTTCTCGGCAGTCCGTCCGAGTTGGCTGGCAAGACGGAGGGCTCGGTGCAGTTCCGGGCTGAGACCCTCTGGGAATGGCTCGGCCGGATCAACAGCTTGTTCAACGAGAAAATCTATCTGCTCGCCAATCCGGACGTCGCCGATGCGGTTGGCAAGGGCGCCGTGATCAGCGGCTGGGATCATTACCTGCGGTTTGGCCAGCAGGAAGGTCGAAAAGTCGGCGCAGCCGATTACTGCAGCGGTCTCGCAGAGATCGACGCGATCGCTTTCGATAGCTCCGACCGAGAGCAGATCCTGCCCTGTCTGATGGGACGGTTGCAGCCGCATGTGAAACTGATTGTCACCAGTTATTTCAGCTCGGCCACCGGCTGGTTGCCGCCTGATACCTCGGGGACCACTATCCTGAATGATCTGTTGTTCTGCCAGCGGCCGCCCAAGGGCTGGCTTGGTCCGCGTCAGCCCATCAACGCCATCGCCCTCAACGGGCCGCAGCTTCAACCGCAGGATATTTACCCCGCACTGCCCGCGCAAAGGGCCGAATGGCCCAGGATCACCGTGGTCACGGCCACCTTCAACCAAGCAGAGTTCCTCGAAGAAACCATTGGCTCGGTGCTGAAGCAGAACTATCCAAACCTGGAATATATCATCGTCGACGGCGGTTCCACGGATGGATCCCTCGAGATCATCCGGAAATATGCTGCCCAGCTTGCCTGGTGGGTTAGTGAAAAGGACCACGGCCCGGCGGAAGCCTTAAACCAGGGGCTTCGTCATGCCACCGGCCAAATTCTGTCACGGCTGGACAGTGGTGACAGCCTTGCCCCGGGATCCTTGTATACAGTGGGACAGACCTTCCTCCTGCACGACACCGACCTGGTAGCCGGTCGCTGCGCACGGGTTCTCGAAAGACAACCGCAGCCCCGGAATTTACATCGTTCCAGCCTGCCACTCGATCGCATCGTGCCCCTGCCACTCAACGAGCTACTGGACATCGATCAATACTGGTTGCGGGAAGGGTTCTTTCTCAGACCCGGTATTTTCTTCCGCCGAGATGTCTTTGACCGCGCCGGTGCCCAGATGCGCGAGGATCTCCGCCACTGTTTGGATTACGACCTGTGGGTTCGCCTGGCCCGCGCCGGAGCGAGGGTTTTTGCCCTGCCGGAGGTTCTCGCGATCTTCCGGGAAAACGACCGTCAAGTGTCTGACGGCGATACTGCCTCCACCCTCGCCGAATTGCGCGCCGTCAACGCCGACCACCGGCGGGCTGTTCTACCGTCTCTCTCACATCCCGCATGACGATGCCCTCCGACCCATTCACTTCCTGGATCGAAAAACTCCCCAAGTGGCGCGGTTGGGTCCAGCTCTCTCTGGAACGGGCATACATGCACGCGGAAGAGGAGTATAACCATCAATATGGGGTCACCACCACCGTTCCCGAAGAGGGCGAGGGTTTCTGCAACCTACTCAAGTCCCATGCGGTTGACACCCGGGGTCCGGCCTTGGAAATCGGCTGCGGAACGGGCTACCTCACCTTCGGACTGGCCAAACATTATCCTGGACCGGATTTCCTGATCACCGATCCATCCCCGGCCTTTCTGCGCCTAACGGAGAGTCTTTTTGATGGTCAGACCGGCTTTGCCGCCCGCCGGCATTACGCCGTCCTTAATGCCGATGACCTCGGTCAGTTGCCCCGCGAAATGTTTTCTGTCATCGTCCTTCGCTCGACCCTGCACCACATCCTGCACGTGGACAAATTTGTCACCGCGTGCGCGAGGGCCCTGCGCCCAGGCGGGGCCTTGGTGATGAGTGCGGAACCTTGCGAGAGCGGCTATCTGCTGATGGCAACCTTCGCCCAGTTCATCCCCACGGCCCTGCGAGCCGCCGGCGTTGCGGTGCGTCCGGAATGGACCGGCCAACTCAAGGAATTTACCGACGCGGTCAAATTCTACTGCCTGCGGGACCTCGAGAAGGCCGCCGCCGAGGACAAACATCTTTTCAACCCCCATGAACTGGCCGCGCTTGGCGCCCAGCATGGATTGCAGTTTCTCTTCCTCCCCACCGCAACCTTCCAGGACTTTGCGCCGCCATTTACGCGCAGTTTCCGGGGCTTCTCCGAGTTTTTTTTCATCTACCTGCAAAATTGCATGCGGTTCGACGCCGAGTTCGTGGAACTGATCCGCCTGCACCTCAGGGACCAACTCCGCTATATCGACGACTGTTACCGGAGCCATCCCGGCCCCGCCATCACCGGGGTGTTTCTCCTCAAGAAATCCATCGGTCCGTCGGGATGAAGACCCCATCTCCGCACTACCTCAATCCGCCAGATTTTTAAGTTGGCGTCGCAAGACATAGCTTCTTCCCTTATCGGGCAATTTGTCGCCGTCTTGCCACGGCTTGATCAATCGTCCTGCACTATGATCGAGCCTGGCTGCCAGAACTGGCGCCCGATCCGCACGCCATGAGATTCTACTGCACATATTTCGACAGCAACTATTTGACCCGGGGGTTGGCCCTGCACCGGTCGTTGCAGGCACATGGTGGCGATTTCGAACTAATAGTGCTGTGCATGGACGATGCGGTGGAAGCTGACCTGCGCGCACGAGCCCTGCCCCGAGTCCGCTTGCTGCCGATCAGCGAATTGATTGGCCGTTATCCGAGACTGGCCAGCGCCCGCGGCAACCGGACGAAACTGGAATTCTATTTCACCTGCACGTCGTGGTTGATGTTGCACCTGCTGCCGCAGATCCCTGCCGGCCAACTGCTGACCTATCTGGATGCGGATCTGTATTTCTTCAGCTCGCCCGAGCCCATCTACGACGAGATTGGCACCGCCTCGATTGCGATCACCCCTCATCGCTTCCCGCCGTCCCTCGCTCATCTCGAGCGTTATGGCCGGTTTAATGTGGGCTGGGTATCGCTGCGCCATGATCACACAGGCCTGGCCTGCGCCGCCGACTGGTCGGAGAAATGCGCCGCCTGGTGTTTCAACCGGCTGGAAGGCGACAGGTATGCCGACCAAAAATATCTCGACGCCTGGGCCGCACGCTACCCCGGCACGGTGAGCCTCGCCCATCCGGGCGTCAACGCAGCACCTTGGAACATCAAGGATTGTCTCATTACCTCGCACCCGTCGGGTCCCAGAATCAACGGTGAGTCATTGATCTTCTACCATTTTCACGCCCTGTCTGACTTGGGTCGACAGCTCTTTGATCCCGGTTTGCACCGATATGACGCCAGCCTTACCCCTGAACTGCGCGATGTGGTCTACCGGCCCTACCTGTCGCTTCTCGCTCCCGCCGCCTCGGGCGAAATGCCGGAAGTGCTTCCGCCGGTCCGGAGCGACGACCCGCGCTACGACCTGGCGGTATTCCACCTGCTTGAACAGCTGCGCGCATCGGAACTCGACCGGGCCACGCGACTGGAGTCCTTGGAAGAAAACCGGATCACCGCCCAGAAGGCACTCGATCAAGCCCAGGCTGCCACGGAACAAACGATCGCCTATTTGCGACTTGTGGAGGCGGACCGGGACGCCGCACAGCATGCGCTTGGTCAGGCCCACGCCGCCACTGCCCAGACCATCGACTACCTGAAACTCGTCGAAGCGGACCGCGATCGGGCACGGGCGGAGCAACAACAGACAATCGAACACTTTCGGGCAGAACAACAGCAGACACTGAATTACCTGAAAGAAGTCGAAAAGGACAGCGCCGACCGGCTCTCATCCATTCACTACTATCAAGACAAGCTCAAGACCGCCTATGCCGATCTGGAACGCAACGTCGCCTACCTCAAGACGCTCGAGGCTGAAATCGCCGCGCACGCCAAGGTCAGTGCCGACAAGGACGCCATCATCGCCCGCCTTGCCGAACAGCTCCGCGGCGCGACGGAAACCCGGCCCCATGCTTCATGAAACAAGGCGATTTTCAGCTGGCGTTGTTGGCGATCCTGCTTCGATCTGCAAGGCCGCCTCACGCCACCCAACCAAGCCCGATCGGCTTTGCCGGCAGTCGTTGAGCGTGGCACGATAAGGTTTCGGCACTCTAGGGACATTCATGAGACACTACTGCACTATCCTTGAGCAAACGCGCCTCAACCGCGGCCTGGCACTCCACCAGTCGCTGCTGGCTCATGAGCGGGATTTCGGGCTGGTGATCTTGTGCTTGGACCCCGGGGTGGAGGCCAGCCTGCTTCAGGTCAAGCCGGCTTCGGTCACCCTGCTGTCGCTCACGGAACTGATCGCGAAATATCCACTTCTGGCCGCCGCCCGCTCCGACCGAACCGCCGACGAGTTCATGCTCACATGCAAGTCGTGGCTGATGCACCACCTGCTGTCACATCTGCCAGCCGGTGAACTCCTGACCTACGTCGACAGCAATTTGTATTTCTTCGGTTCGCCTCAGCCGATCTTTGATGAAATCGGTCGCGCCTCGATTGCGATCACACCGCACCGTTTCCCGGCCAACCTCATCCACCTCGAGTCCTTCGGGCGGTTCAACTCCGGCTGGATTTCACTTCGCCAGGATGCCACAGGCCAGGCGTGCGCTGCCGAATGGGCGGAAAAATGCGCGGCGTGGTGCTTCCACCAGCTCGAATCGGACCGTTATGGCGAACAAAAGTATCTCGACGCGTGGCCGGAATCATATCCCGGCACGATCAGCCTGACTGGTCCTGGCATCAATGCCGCACCCTGGAACGTCAAGGGCGGCACCATCACGGCGGGAAAATCCGGGGTGCGGATCAATAAACGGCCTCTGATCTGCTACCAATTCGCGCACTTGGTCCATTTGGGCGGAAGACTCTACGACCCGGGTCTCCACCAGTTTGACACCACGTTGACACCAGACCTGCGCACCCTCGTTTACCACCCCTATCTGCAGTTGCTGTCTGACGAAGCGATTCCGTCAGCCGACGCACCGGATGTGCTGCCACCGGTCCGAACCGATGATGCCCGCAGCGGTCTGGCCATCGAGCATCTGCTCTCCCAGCTCCGAGCCGCCGAGTCAGACCGGGCGGCGAACCGGTTGGATGTGGCGAAGACACGGAAAGCCGCGCAACTGGCGATTGAGGAAACGCGCGGGGCCACCAAGGAAGCGCACGCGCGCACCCGTCGCGCCCTCGATCTCCTCCACGAGGCGGAACGGGAACGGTCAACCCAGGCTGAGAACACGAAACGGATCCTCGCCTACCTCGAGGCCGTGGAAAAAGACAGCGCCGACCGGCTCAACTCGATCCATTTCTACCAAGACAAGCTCAAGACCGCCTATGCGGACCACGATCACAACGTGATCTATATGAAATCACAGGAGGCCGAGATCCAGGCACACCTCAAGGTCGCCGCGGAACGGGACGCCCTGATCGCCCGCCTCGGCGAGCAATTGAGCGCAATCCAGGAACAGCTGCGGCAAGAGCAGCTGACAGCCAGGACCCGCGATTACGCGGCCTTTCGCACGGCGTTTGAACCGTTCGCCCGACACCTTCGGAAGGTGGCAATCGTGCAGTATCATCCCCGGCTGCTCCCCCAGATCCTGTGGCTGTCGACCATGGGGATACAGGTCGAAGTCTACGGCAGTCCGGCAGAGTTTTCCGCAACCCGGGAGAGCTCGCTGCGTTTCTGGCACGAGTCATTTTGGGAATGGCTCGGACAGATCGACAGTCTGTTCAACGAAAAGGCTTACCTACAAGCCAACCCGGACGTGGGCGACGCCGTGGACAAGGGGCTGCTGCCGAGTGCCTGGCACCATTATCAGTTGTTCGGCCAACGCGAAGGGCGCGGAGCAGGCACCGTCAGTTACTGCACCGGCGCCGGGGAATTCGATGCCCTGGCCTTCGATGCCACCGACGCCACCCCCGTGCTGTCGTGCCTGGTGGGTCGGCTACAGGCCCATCACAAGCTCTTCATCAGTGGTGCCGATCCCGCCGCCACATGGTTGCCGCCCGATGCCGCACGCAAGCTGATCCATCATGACGTCCTAGTCTGCTACCGCCCACCGGCGAGCTGGCTGGGGCCGCGCCTGCCCACCAATTCGCTTGCGATCAACTGGCCGCTGGCCCGCCCCCAGGATGTCTATCCACCGCACCCCGCCCAGCCCGCTGACTGGCCGCGAATCTCCGTGGTCACAGTCAGCTACAACCAAGCCGCCTATCTCGAGGAGACGATCCGCTCTGTGCTGGACCAAAACTATCCGAATCTGGAATACATCGTTGTCGACGGCGGTTCGACTGATGGCTCGGTCGAGATCATCAAAAAATACGCCTCCCGACTAGCCTGGTGGGTCAGCGAAAAGGACGCCGGGCAATCCCAGGCACTGAACAAGGGCTTCGAACAGGCAACCGGCCGCATCCTGACCTGGCTGAACAGCGACGACCGCCTCGCGCCGGGCAGCCTGTTCACAGTGGGCCAGACCTTCCTGCTGCACGAGGTCGACATGGTGGCCGGCCGCTGCGCCCGGGTGGCGGATCAGCAACCTATCCCTCGTCACATCCACCGCTGTTCCCTGCCGTTGGACCGAATCGCACCCTTGCGACTCGATGATCTGCTCGACCTGGAAAATTGCTGGCTGAAGGGAGATTTCTTCCATCAACCCGAGGTTTTTTTCAGTCGCGACATTTTTGCCCGCAGCGGCGGCCGGTTGCGCGAGGATCTCTACTACAGCATGGACTATGACCTCTGGGTGCGCATGGCCCGCGCCGGCGCCAGGATCTTTGCTCTGCCTGAGATCCTGGCGATTTTTCGCGAACACCCGAAACAGAAGACCGGTGGAGACCATGTCCCCTACCTGCCAGAACTGCGCGCTGTGAACGCCGAACATCGTCCCCTCACCTGAATCCGCCTCTACTGTGCCGCCCATCGCCAACCCATTCCAAGACTGGATCGCCCAACTGCCCAAGTGGCATGGCTGGCTGCAGCTCTCGCCGGAGCGACCCTACGCCCACGCAGAAGAGAAATACGACGATCAGTATGGCGTGACCGCTCCCGAACCCGAGGAAGGCGAGGGGCTGTGCGCCCTGCTCAAGACCCACGGGGTGGATACGAATGGACCGGCCTTGGAAATCGGGTGCGGCACGGGCCGCCTGACCTATGGACTGGCCAGACACTATCCCGGCCCGGACTTCCTCATCACCGATCCCTCCCCCACGTTTCTCCGCATCACCCAAACCCAGTTCGACAGCAGCAGCGGCTTCCCCGCCCACCTGCATTACGCCGTGCTCAATGCCGACGACCTGAACCAGCTGCCGCCCAATATGTTTTCCGTCATCGGCATGCGATCCACCCTCCACCACATTCTCCGGGTGGAGGATTTCATCGCCGCCTGCGCCCGCACGCTGCGACCGGATGGCGCCCTGATCATGGGAGCCGAACCCTGCGAAAGCGGCTATATCCTGATGGCCTCCGTGGCCCAGTCCATCGCACCAGTGCTCCAGGCCGCCGGAGTCGAGATGCTACCGGCGTGGCAGAAGCAACTCCGTGAATTTGGCGACACCGTGAAATTCTACTGCCGGCGCGACATCGCCAAGGAGACAGCGGAGGACAAGCATCTGTTTCGAACGCATGAACTGGCCGACATCGGCTACGAACACGGACTGCACCTGCGCTATTTTCCCAACGCCACGTTCAGCGATTTCGCCCCGCCCTACGTGCCGGTGTTCGAGTGTTTCAGCGTGTTCTTCCTGAATTACCTCAAGTATTGCATGCTGTTCGACGCCGCGTTCCTGAAATTGATACGCCGCCACCTGAAGCCGCAGCTCCAATACATTGACGACTGCTACCGCAGTCACGTCGGCCCAACGATCACCGGAGTCTTCCTCTTGAAAAAGACCTCGTCGCGCCAGCCATGAATCCCGTTCCCGACAAACGCCGCGCGCCCGGCTTGCCCCAGCGCATCCTGTTTCTCAACGACGTCAGTTTCCAATACGGTGCCGGCATCGCCCAGGCGCGCCAGATCGAAGCCATCATTGGGCTGGGAATCGAGACTGGCGTGCTCGCCTGGTCACCCGGCGGAATCAGCCTGGAGCGGGTCGCCACCCGCACGATCGATCCCGATCTCTGGCTCGGTATCCGTGAAGTCAACCACCTCGAAGGGGGCAAATCCATGTCGGATGAAACGGTCATCACCGGCTTGCTGATGGAAGTCGCGCGGTTCAACCCGGAAATCGTCCTCGTCGGCAATCTGCATGCCGCGCGCTGGCCGTTTCGCCTGCTGCCCGCCTTGACCGAGATCGGCTGCCGCGTGATCTGCTTCCTGCATGACGCCTACCTCTTCACCGGTCGCTGTGCCTATCCGGGAACCTGCCGTCTCTACCTGACCGGCTGCAATGAAACCTGTCCCACAGCGGACCAATATCCGGCCTTGGCCCCGGACCTGATCGCCGGCGCGTGGCAGGTCCGGCGGGATATTTTCGGCGGTCCGCATGGCATCGAGGTGATCGCCAACAGTCGTTGGAATGCCCGGATGTTCAAGACCGCCCTGCCTTCCACGCAACACGTGGACACCATCGAGCTCGGTGCGGACGAAACGGTGTTCAAACCCGGCGACCGTGCAGCGGCCCGCCAGCATCTCGGCCTCCCGCCTGACAAACCGGTCGTCCTATGCGCCGCGGTCAATTTTCAGGAAAAGCGCAAGGGTTGTGAGTATCTGCGAGAGATTATTGCCGCACTGAAAGATTCCGTGACGTTCGCCGCCTTTGGCCACAATGCGCACGAAATCCCGGGCTTGATCGGCCTGGGCTACCATCTGGAGGCGCACCGACTGGCGGAGATCTACCAGGCTGCGGATGTTTTTCTCGGCACGGCCGTGGAGGAAGCCTTTGGCCAGACCGTGATGGAAGCTCAGCTCTGCGGCTTGCCCGTAGTGGCCTTTCAAGCCGGAGGTGTCATGGAAATCGTGCAGGATGAACTCACGGGAAAACTGGTTCGCATCGGTGACGTGCCCGCTGCGGTCGTTGCCCTACAGGCGCTGCTAGCCGACCCCGTAACCCGAGCCGCGACCGCCGACCGGGCCCGGGAGCACGCGGTCAAACACTTTTCCCAGCCAGCACACGAAACGCGCTGGCTTCACTACCTCACCCGCCAGCCGCAGGTGACCGATTCTGCGGTTGCCTCGACTATCACTCTCTCTACGTAACGGCAAAGCTATCACCCTCACGGCATGACATTGTTGATTGTTCATTTTGTGTTGCTGGCGTGGATCTCGCATGCCCTCGCAAAACGTCTGGTATGGAACCTGGTTGACCGGATCATTGCCACGGCGATGCTGTTCTGGGGGCAAGCCGTCGTCCTCGGCCTCCTGCTTTCGCAGGTGGAAAAGCTCGGTGAAACCGCCTGGTTTTTCCGCAGCTCGTTATTGCTGGGCTTTGCGTGCGTCCTGCTGGTCCGGCGTTTCGTGGCACCGGTGGCGAAGCCCGCGCCCGAAGCATCCCCGGAAAAGTTCAGTTGGCTGCTGCTCGGAACGGTCGCGGCAAGCCTCTTGGTGATCTTGCTGGTAAATATTCGCGTGGCAGCGGCCTATCCGCCCAACAACTACGACTCGCTTTCCTACCACCTGCCGCGGGTGATGTATTACATGGGGCACAATTCACTGGCCCAGTTTGAATCCGCTGACATTCGCCAAGTTTTTTTCACGTTCAATTATAACATCCTGCAGCTCCTCTGTCTCATCTACAGCCCTCCGCACGAGGTGATCAACCTCTTGAATGTGGTGGCGTGGAGCATCAGTGGACTGGCCGTCTACCGGGTTTCCCGGCTTTGCCAGTGTAGCATCAATGCCTCGGTGATTGCGATGTGGCTGGCGTTGCTGGCTACGGAAGTTCTCGCCCAGGCAACCACGACCACCCTTGACCTGCCGACGGCGGCCGCCTTGCTTGCCGCCATCGCGTTCGGCTTGCGCTGGCGGCAGGCCGGTCAGACCAGGGACGCCATGCTGGCCGGACTGTCGGCCGGATTGGCCGCGGGCGCCAAACTGACGGTGGTGTTTTTCGGCCCGACCGTGGTGCTGCTCCTCGTCGTGTTTTTCTACCAGCACTGGCGGCGCGGCGCGGCGCGCGACTATTTCGCCGATGTCCGCGCCTGGATCGGTCCAGGCATGGTCGCCATCGCGCTGACCATTCCGTTTATCATCTACAATCTAGCCGCCACCGGTCACTGGATGACCGACAAACTAGACTTCACGCTGAACAAACCGTTCAGCCTTGGCTGCGCCCTGCAGACCGCGAAAGGCTATTTGTTCCAGCTCTTCTTTGAACCGACGGGGCGCTTCTCCTTCAACTACCAGCGCATCTCCGAGCTAAATGACTGGTTCAGCCGCACCTTCTTCCAAGGGTGGAATGAAGCCTACGCCTACTCGGGTTTCTATGTCATCCCCCCCGACCTCAACGAGGACCATGTTTGGTATGGGTTCGCCGGTCCGTTCTTTCTGGTGTGCGGTCTCGTTTGTCTGTGGCGTGACCACCGGCTGAAGAGCCCTTTGGCTTGGCTCGCGCTTCTTGGGTTCGGCTGGTTTGCGACCTATTTTGCGATGAACAAATGGTCGCTCTATATCCAGCGCTACTTCCTGCCGGCCATCATGCTCATGGCCCCCTGTGCCGCCGCCGTGTGGGATGGCCGTCGGGTCGAGGCGAGGCTGCTGGCGGGAATCAAGCGGTTTGGGTTCGGCCTGCTCGCCGCGATAACGCTCTGGTTCGCTATCGATTACCTGGCCGAAAACCGCAACCGGCCATTCTCCTTGCCCGGCAGCTCATTCACGCCGCCCAAGATTCTACCCGATGTTCCGCCGTTGCTCCGCGAACGTCTCGCCGGGCAACCCCGTGTCAATGTGATCTCGGACGGCACCAACGAACGCATTTATTTGCTGATGGCCTTCGGCCAGAATCAACGCTTCACCTCCAGCCAGCAGGTCGCGCCGGAAAAATTCAACCTGTTTTCCTACTGGGGCTTCACGCGAAACAACATTTTCAGCAACATCGCGCACATCGCCTCGCACACAGTCGTGTCCGTCCCCACCAAGAAGACTGCCGGCGTAGAGTTCCTCGGCACGGTAGGGGAAGGGGTCAACGCCTTCGACTATGTCGGTCTGATCCCGCACGCGAACGACACGCCCGCCCGCCCGGAAAACAAGAATATCGTGGTGCTGGTCTATTACGGGCCGAAGGATCCGGACCGTTTCGCCAAGTGCCGCCTCCGGGTCGAAGGGCTGAATCCCGGCGATGCCGCCCGCGTGGAAGTCACCGCCGAGATGACCGACGGCACGACGCAGCCAATCATGGCGCAGACCCACTCCGGCATGGTCGCATTCTCCCTACACAAGCCGTTCAAACGTCTGGCGATCCATGTCGTCGACACTGCGACCGGCCAGACCGTCGCCACGGGTGATTTGCCTTACACGACCAAACCGACCGATTCGGATGTTCCACCGCCGTTGAGCGCCACCACCTTGTTCCGCACGGAATTGATCACGTCTGGCACTGCTCGTAACCTGTCGGTCAACGGCTTGGCCGACCTGGAGGGGCCATATAGCCAATGGGAACTTCCGCAGTTCCGCTGGGCCAAACAACCCACCGTCCATATCGAAATTCCTGCCAATCCCAGGCTCAAGCGGCTGCGGTTGTCATTCAATGTGCGCCTGCAGGTCCGCGACCAAGCCAATCTTCGGATCATGCACAATGGCCGCGTGGTGAAAGATTTCGTGTTAAACGGTCGCAACGCGTGGCACGACGAGGCAATTGAGGTCATCCCGTCGCAAGGTGAAAACGTGATCGAGCTCCGGGATTATCCCAATGTCGAGGTGCCCG
>Ga0208272_100499_pt1:7500-13014 | contig 13014 bp, 8 predicted proteins | sample LakWasM129_HOW14_2_FD_183939 | JGI IMG/M metagenome (GOLD analysis project Ga0208272, IMG submission 183939) | Freshwater sediment methanotrophic microbial communities from Lake Washington under simulated oxygen tension - Sediment Metagenome... | ecosystem: Environmental > Aquatic >... | reverse complement strand
GATCATCAACCTGCACCCGAGTCTCCTGCCGGCATTCCCCGGGCTCGACGGCATCGGTCAGGCCTTGCGCGGCGGCGTGAAGGAAACCGGTTGCACCGTGCACGGCGTGACGGCCGAGGTCGACGGCGGCCCGATCCTCGCGCAGTCCAGAGTCCCGATCGAACCCGGCGAAACCCTCGAAACTCTCTCCGCCAAGGTGCACGAGGCCGAACACGCCTTGTTGCCGGCGGTGATCGCACGGCTGAGTCAGGAAACCAAAGGCTGAACATGGCTGTTTATGAATTAAAGTCACCGGTGGTGCTGGCCGCGATCGGCGCGCTGGAGGAACTGCTCGCCGAGCGCGAGGATCAGCGGTTGATGGTTTTGGAAGACAAACCCTCCGCGCGGGCCTGGCTGACGGGATATTTCGAGTCGGCCGCAGAAGCCGAAACGGCGTGGAAGGAGCTTCAGGGCGCATGCCCGGCCGGTTTGATCGGAGGCGAATGCAGCGTCCGCGAGCTGCCCGACATGGACTGGAAGGACAGCTACAAGATCCATTTCAAGGCGTGGAAATTCGGTTCGCTGAACTGGGTGCCGGTGTGGGAACGCGAGACGTTCGCGCTGCCGGCGGGAGAACAGGTGTTGTGGCTCGATCCCGGCATGGCGTTTGGCACGGGCAACCATGAGACAACGCGCCTCGTGGTCGAGAGGCTGGTCGCCTGTCAGGAACGGCAGGGCGTGAGCGGCCGCGTGATCGATGCCGGGTGCGGGTCGGGCATCCTCGCGCTCTCGGCGGTGAAGCTGGGTTTTCGCGACGTGGCGGCCTTCGACAATGATCCGGAGGCGGTGCAGGTGAGCGAGGAGAACGCGGTGTTGAACGGCTTGGCGGGCACGGTGAAGTTTTTCACGGGCGATCTGGTCACGGGCCTGGCAGGGCGGCAGGCGGAGCTGGTGCTGGCGAATATTCAGGCGGACGTGCTGATGCGCTTTGCCCGCGAGCTGTGCGCCGCGGTGGCGCCGCGGGGCGTGCTGGTGCTGAGCGGAATTCTCGCGGGAGAATTAGCGCAGGTCAGCGCAGCCTTCGGTGCGATCGCTCCCGGTTGGCGGGCGGAGTCACGCGTGATGGGGGAATGGAGCGACTTGGTGCTGACCCGCGGCGACTAGGGTGTGGGCGCCGGCTTTTCCGCAAGCTTCCGGAAGATGTAGCCGCCTTGGGCGGAACCCCAGACTCGGACATCGCTGGCGTTGAAGCCGCGCTCCCATGTGACGGTCTGTTGTGCGTCGATGACGATCTCGGTCGTCGCGTAGGTGGCGCCATGCAAAGAATTCGGGCAGGATTTGCCTTCGGTGCCGCCTTTGAATGAGCCATCGGGCTGGGGACGCAGAATAAGTGCGCAACCTGCCGGGGCGTCGAGGCTGGCCGGGGTGAGTTTCGCGAGGAGTGAAGGGTCTTTCCATGCGCCGGTCATGGCGACGGGATCAGGAAGGTCGAAGAGCCGGAGTTCCAGCGTCGCGTCGGGACGTGCGGTGAGTTGATAAATCCGCTGGCGATAAGGGTGATCGGGGAGCCCGGTCAGCGATTGCTCGCTGTAGAACCAGCGTCCGTCGGTCCGGTCCGACCAGATCGGGATGACGTGCAAGGTGATATCGCGGAAGTTTTTGTCGCCGCGGGCCTGTTCGGCGGTGGAGAAATCGCCGGTCAGGCAGGAGGCCAGCCGCTCAAGATCGGACGGCGCGGCAAACGAACGCGTGTTGCACGAAATAAAGGCGACGAGGAAGAGCAGGATGCGCATGGAATCAGAGAAACCGCCAGACAGCATGAATCAGGGTCAGGTTTCCAACAATCCATATGGGCCAGAAACGGCGATTGGCGGGCAGCAGGAGGTTGAAAGCAATGGTCATCGGCAGCAGGGCGCGACATGCCGCCCAATAGCCGGACCACACCCAAAAGCTCAGGAAGACGAGCAACACAGAGTAGGCCGCACCGATGCGCCACCAGGCCGATGGGAGATTCGGGGTTCGCCAGAGCATCACCAACTGCGTGGCGAGCCCCAGCATGGCCAGAAGACCAAAGCTGTAACGGCCATCGAAGTTCCCGTAGGACAGCTCCCGCAGCGAGTATTTCACCTGCGTCAGCAGGCCCTGCAACGGCCAGGAGAAATTGCCCAGGCCGGAGCTGGCAGCGGTGCCGCCCAGCTGTTGCTGCACGTAGAAGGACCACGCCAGTAGGGGAAGGGTCGGCAGCAGGACCAAGGCGATGTTGCGCGGCCATCGGGCGCGGCTCGTTTCATCGGCGTGAAGGGCGATAGCACCGAGCACGGTGATCTCTTTGGTCAGATTGCCGAGCGCCAACCAGAAGGTGGATCGCAACGGGCGTGACCGCTCGTGCGACTCGACCGCCAGAATCAACAGGAGCAACGCGGGCAAGTCGACGAGCGACTGGCGGACGCTATCAAGCACTCCCATGCTGAACATGCATCCGGCCCAGCGGGCAAAGGCGATCCAGTCTTGCCCGCCGATGGCTCGGCGTAGCATCCAGCCGACGGCAAACCAGCAAACCACATTGAGCAAGGCGTAGGCCTGCAGCGTCCACCAAGGCCGGCCGAGACCGAGCAAGGCCGCAGTGGCCGGTGCCAGGATCCGGCGGGCCCGATAGGCGGGAGCATCCAGGACCTGCTTGAGCTCGGCACCCCGCAGCAAGGGGTCGAGCGCGACGGTGGCGTAGAATTGACCATCGTAGCCGTTCGCGCCGGATATCACGGCTATCGGCAGGCTCTGGAGTGCGGAATGCCGGTGGGATTGCCAGGTATCGCCAAAGCGGATCAGACTGGTGAAACCGGTGTGCGGGCTGAATTTCGCCAATACCAGCGCCCCGAACAGGAAAGCGGAAATCCAGTAGGCGTGACGGCTCATCGAGGAGGGCTAGAAATAAATTAACCGCGAAGCAGAGCTATCGCGGTTAAGGGAGTAAGGCGAGCAAAGGGCTGATTTCGACTCAGAAGAGATCCGTGGGGGTGCGCGACATGAAGTCTTCCATGTAGGCCGTGGTCGCCTTGCCCTCAATGAACACGGGGTCGCTCATGATCGCCTTGTGCAGCGGGATGGTGGTTTTGATGCCGCGGATCAGATATTCGCTGAGCGCGCGATAGGAACGCTGCAGGGCGACCTTGCGGGTCGGTCCAAAGCAAATGAGCTTGCCGATCATGCTGTCGTAATAGGGCGGAATATTGTAGCCGCTATAAGCATGAGAGTCGACGCGCACCCCAAGCCCGCCGGGTGCATAGTAGAGACTGATCGTGCCTGGTGAAGGCGTGAAATTGCGGGCGGGATCCTCGGCATTGATGCGGCACTCGATGGCGTGCTTCTCGAACTTGATGTCGCCCTGGTCGAAATCGAGCTTTGCGCCGTTGGCGATGTTGATCTGCTGCTTGATCAGGTCGATGCCCGTGACTTCCTCGGTGACGGGATGCTCCACCTGAATGCGGGTGTTCATCTCGATGAAGTAATAATTGCCCTTCGCATCGACGAGGAACTCGATCGTGCCAGCATTCTGGTATTCGGCTGCTTCCGCCGCCTTGACTGCGGCCTTGCCCATCTTCTTGCGCAGATCTGAGGTCAGAAAGGGCGACGGAGACTCTTCAATAAGCTTCTGGTGACGGCGCTGCACCGAACAATCGCGTTCGCCGAGGTGAAGGACTTTGCCATGACTGTCAGCTAGTATCTGGAATTCGATATGGCGGGGCTTCTCGATGTATTTCTCGATATACACGGCGCCGTTACCGAAGGCCTTCTCGGCTTCGTTGCGGGCCACGTGAAACTCCTTCGCGAAAGAGACATCATTGTGGGCAATGCGCATTCCGCGGCCGCCGCCACCGGCAACAGCTTTGATAATAACAGGATAGCCGATCTTTCTGGCGACCTTGACCGCCTCGTTTTCGTTATCGATCGGGCCGTCTGAGCCCGGAACTGTGGTTACACCCGCCTTGCGCACGGTATCCTTGGCGATCGCCTTGTCGCCCATGATTCGAATGCTCTTCGATTTCGGGCCGATGAACTTGATGTTACACGACTCGCACTGCTCGGCGAATTTGGCATTTTCCGAGAGAAATCCATAGCCAGGATGAATGGCGTCAACATCGGCTATTTCAGCGGCGCTGATGATCCGGTCCGCCCGCAAATAGCTATCGGAGCTCCTGGGCCCACCGATGCAAATAGCCTCGTCGGCCAGCTGAACATGCAATGACTGAACGTCTGCCTCGGAATAGACCGCCAATGTTTTAATTCCCATCTCGCGGCAGGCGCGGATGATGCGGAGGGCGATTTCACCGCGATTGGCGATGAGAATCTTTTGTATCATGCTGGTATAAAATATTTAAGCCGGACATGCTGTGCCCGGCTTGGGTGTTTCGGCTGTCGTTAGCCGATTTTGATTTTGAACAGTCGCTGGCCATATTCGACGGGCTGACCGTTCTCGACCAGGACTTCAACTACCGTTCCCTTGGTCTCGGCTTGAATCTCGTTCATGATCTTCATCGCCTCGATAATGCAGACGACAGTCTTGTCCTCCACTTTGGCGTTCACGTCGACGAATGCCGGGTTTTCAGGCGAGGGAGAGCGATAGAATGTCCCCACCATGGGAGATTTTACGTAAGAAAATCCAGCGTCTTCAGCGCCTGGGCTGGTCGTGGTTCCAGAAGCAGGCTTGGTCGCGGTGGTTACCCCCTCAGAAGGGGCCGGGGCCAGTGGGAAAGGGTGGACCGAAAGGGGAGCACTAGAAACCACAGGCTGTCCGCCTGAACCACGCTTGATCTTGATTTTGAATCCTTCCTCTTCGAATTCGAATTCCGAGAGTTCGGATCGCTTCATCAAATCAATAATCTGTTTAATTTGTTTTAGGTCCAAGCATTCGCCTTGGTTGAGTTGGGGCAACTGTTAGTGCCAATATTGAGAGAGGCGTTCAAAAGAACTTTAGGGCGGCAACGCAACCATCGATTTTCCTTTATTATGCAATATTGTAAAAACAACAGGTTTCTGGCTAAAAACATGAAGAAATCGCATAAAAATTGGAGTTTTCTCGCGAAAATGGTGCATGACGCACGGCTGCCAAATGGCGCTTTATGCGCGTTTGGTTAGGCTGCAGGCAATTTGGGATGCATTCCTTAGGTATAAGTAGGAATCAAAGTTGATGCGTGATAAAACGTGCATGAGTATGATTCTAGGCTAACAGGATGGGTTCTCATTTTTAGTATGCACCTCGTCGTCCTCGGTATTCGTGGACTGGTTCGGTTTAGGGTACTCTGGAATCAAGTCTCCAGAGGGCATCATTAGCTAGACCTGCCTTCCTGTGAGAAGCGAAGGTCCCACAGCCGCGTCGTGGCGATCTAGATGAAATTCCGCGCAACGCTTAGAACGGTAGAATGGATGCTTGCGGTGATTTTGAAGACGCACGGCGGCGGTCGATTCTTGTGGAACATCCGTTAAAGGAAATACAAATTGTAACTTAAAAATGGATACATAAAATCCTGTATGCGGGGC
>Ga0208272_100498_pt1 | contig 13028 bp, 7 predicted proteins | sample LakWasM129_HOW14_2_FD_183939 | JGI IMG/M metagenome (GOLD analysis project Ga0208272, IMG submission 183939) | Freshwater sediment methanotrophic microbial communities from Lake Washington under simulated oxygen tension - Sediment Metagenome... | ecosystem: Environmental > Aquatic > Freshwater >... | reverse complement strand
CTCCAGCTCAATCCGCCGCGGACCGGGGTGAAGCTGCGCCAGGTTTCACCCACGGCCTCCGACGTGACGTTTACGACGACCTCGTTCCAACACCGCTTCGCCTTCGACCTGCCCGGCATCCCGCACCGCAGCAGCGACAACTATTTCGAACTCTATCCCGACGAGCCCAAGACTGTCCGGCTGGAATTCGAACAACCGCAGCCCCTCGCAAAGCTCCGCCAGTCGCTCACGCATCGATCGCTCGTCGACAGCTACTGAGCCGCCCTCGACCCCGACTCCGTTCCACCCCTACTCCCGTGAAAGAAGCCCCTTCCACCCCCGCCGCCGACGTCGTCCCCGACGCGACCGCCACCCAGGATCGCGTGCCCCTCGCCCAAAAAATCGCTTACGGCCTCGGCACCACCAATGAAATGTGGGGCAGCTGGCTGTATCCGTCGCTCGTCTGGCCGGTATATAACATATTCCTGCACGTGTCGCCGACGCTCGTCAGCATTGCGCTGATGTGCAACCGGCTGGCCGACGTGTTCGCGGATCCGCTGTTTGGCTGGTGGTCGGACAACACGCGGTCGCGCTTCGGCCGGCGGCGGCCCTTCATCCTCGTCGGATCGATCCTCGCGGGCCTGCTGCTGCCGGCGCTGGTGTTTGTGTCGCCCGGCTGGAGCGAGAAGGCCTACTTCTGGTATATGGCGTTCTCGTCGGCGTTTTATATCTGCGTCGTCGCCTCGTTCAGCATCGCCTGGAACAGCCTGGGCAACGAGCTGACGCCGGACTATCACGAGCGCACGTCGGTTTTCTCGATCCGCAACATGATCCAGAAGATCGCCGAGGTCGGCACGTTTGCCGCGGCGGCGTTTTGCACCGCGACCGTGTGGATCGGGGCGGACAAGAGCAACGCCTTCGACCGGCTGATGCTGATGCTGTCCAACTCCGTCCACTGGTTCCGGAGGGTATTCATCGCCGTCGTGACCTTCGATTTCCATCATTTGGCCACGCTGGCGCGCACGCCGTTCGGATGGGAGACGGGCGCGAAAGGCGGCATGGAACCCAACGTCCTTCTCGGGGCGCAGGTTTACATGATGATTCTTGGCACCGTGATGATCCTGGTGGGCATCCTCATCTTCGCCGTGGTCAAGGAGCGCTACTACGAGAAGCTCGTCACCAAACAGGCGGGAGTGCGGATCACCGAGGGCATCTGGAAATGCCTCGGATGCCGTCCATTCCGGGCGCAGGTCGCCATGGCGCTGTCGTATGGCCTCGGCACCAGCATGGTCGGCGCCCTCGGCTATTACACCACCGTCTACTATGTGTGTGGCGGCAACATCACGCTCGGATCGCTCTGGAATCTGGCCATGGGGTTCGCGAGCATGTTCCTCGGCCTGGCGGGCGTGCCATTTTTCGCGTGGATGGCCCGCCGGACTGGGAAGCGCGTCGCCATGCTGACCGTCCAGCTGTGCGCCATTCTGGTTTTCGTCAGCACGTGGTGGCTCTATGACCCGCGCATCCATTGGCTGCAGCTCTTCGCCTCCGGGATGATCGCCTTCACCCAGGGCGGATTCTGGATGCTCTATGGCGCGATGGGCCCGGACGTCATCGATTACGACGAACTCGAATGCGGCAAGCGCCGCGAAGGCGCATTCACCTCGTGTGGAACGTGGATCATGAAAGTCGGCCTGGCGCTCGGCATCGGCGCTTCCGGACTCATTCTCTCGCTGACCGGCTTCAAGGCCGAGCTCGGCGCCAACCAGTTGCCAGGGGTGCTGACGAACATCCGGCTTTTCCTCGCAATAATTCCGATCGCCGGCCTGCTCCTCGCGATGTTTGCTCTCGCCCGCTTTGGCCTGACGCCGGCGAAGATGGCCGAGGTCCGGGCGCAGCTCGAGGCCCGCCGCGGCAAGGTCTGATCCCTATTTTTCACCCCCTCCCATCCCAATGATCCCGAAGCAAGAAACCAAGCTCCCGTTCCGCGAAATGCTCGCCTTTGGCTGCGGCGATTTCGCCTCCGTCCTCTATTGGCAGACGTTCATGCGCTACCTGCCCTACTACTACACCGACATATTCGGCATCACCGCGGGGGCGCTCGGCACGATGCTGCTCGTCAGCCGCATCTGGGACGGGGTGAACGATCCCATCATCGGCATGCTCGCCGACCGCACCGAGTCGCGCTGGGGAAAATTCCGCCCGTTCATCCTCTTCGGCTGCGTGCCGTTCGCGATCTTCGGCGTGCTCACGTTCACGACTCCCGCCCTCGGCATGACCGGCAAGCTCATCTGGGCCTACCTCACCTACAACGCGCTCATGATGCTCTACACCACCGTGAACATCCCCTACACGGCGCTGATGGGCGTGATGACGAGCAATCCGGTCGAGCGCACGCGGCTCTCGTCGATCAAGTTTATCTTCGCGTTCACCGCCGGCATGGTCATCTCCGCCTCGCTGCTGCCGATGGTGACGGCGCTGGGCGGCGCCACCAACCCGCAACGCGGCTGGCAACTGGCCTTCGTCGTCGTCGGCATCGTCGCGATCGGCTTTTTCCTCATCACGACCTTCGGCACGAAGGAGCGCATCAAGCCCGCGGCGGATGAGAACACCTCCGTCTGGCGCGACCTCCGGTATCTCGTCACGAACAACGCCTGGGTGCTGCTGCTCTGCACCACGCTGACCTGGATTCTCTTCGTGGCGCTGCGCAGCTCCGTCTCCGCCCACTACTTCAAATATTTCATCTACAACGGCGCCCCCGACCATCCGCTGCCGTTCCTCGGCCGCACGTTCACGCTGGATGGCCTGCTCTCGGGCTTCAATGCCATCGGCCAGGCGGCCTCGGTGGTGGGCGTGGTCATCACCAGCCTCATCGTCAGCAAGGTGCCCAAGCGCGCCTTGTTCATCGCCATGTTCCTCCTGTCCATCTGCACCACCGGCTCCTACTACTTCCTGAAACCCGGCGAACTCAGCGCCATCTTCGTCATCGAGATCATCGGCAACATGGTCGGCGCGCCGCTCCCCGTGCTGCTCTGGGCCATGTATGCCGACACCGCCGACTACGGCGAGTGGAAGAGCGGCCGCCGCACCACCGCGCTGGTCTTCTCCGCCTCCACCATGAGCCAGAAATTCGGCTGGGCCCTCGCGGCGTTCATCGCCTTCCAGTTGCTCCAGTTCGTGGGCTTCCACGCCAACGAGATCCCCTCCGATGCCGTCAAGGGCAGCCTCGTCCGGCTGATGAGCATCTACCCGGCGGTCCTGGGCATCCTCTCCATCGGCATCTTTCTATTCTATCCGCTGGGCGAAAAGCGCATGACCGAGATCAACGCCGAGCTCAAACGCCGCCGCGAAGCCGCCGGCACGCCCCACGCCTGAACGATCTTCACCGCGGCCTGCGCCGCCATCTTCCCGTGACCTTCGTTGCCGCCCTGCCTGACGTCATCGGCCGGATCGAGGCCGATCTGCGCGGCAACATCCTGCCGTTCTGGATTGCGCGTGTGGCCGACCGCGAACGCGGCACGTTTCTCGGCGCGCTCAGCCACGACCTCGTGCCCGACCTCGCTGCCGAGCGCGGCGCGTTGCTCACCACGCGCATCCTCTGGACCTACGCCGCCGCGCGCCGGCAATATGGCGATGCCCGCTATCGCGAAATGGTCGAACTGGCCTACGGGGATCTGCTGGCCCGTTATCACGACCGCAAACACGGCGGGTTCTACTGGTCGATCAACGCCGACGGCACCGTCCGGCGTGACCGCAAGCAGATCTACGGACAGGCGTTCGCCATCTACGCCCTGAGCGAATACCACGCCACCACCGGCAACCGCGCGCCGCTCGATCTGGCCATCGCGACCTACCGCCTCATCGAAAGCCACGCGCGCGAACCCCGGCACGGCGGCTACCTCGAGGCCTTCGCCCGCGACTGGTCGCCGATCGCCGACATGCGGCTGAGCGAGATCGATCAGAACGACCCCAAGTCGCAGAACACGCTGCTCCACATCATGGAGGCTTACACGAACCTGCTCCGCGTGTGGCCGGATGCCGGTTTGAAAACAGCTTTGACGGAGCTGGTCGGAATCATGCTGACCAAGGTCGTCAATCCCGCCACCGGACATCTCGGCTTGTTCTTCGCGAACGACTGGACGCTGCGCTCGGACAAGGTTTCTTACGGCCACGACATCGAGGCGGCGTGGTTGCTGTGCGAAGCGGCCGGAGTGCTCGGCGATCCGGCCTTGACGGTCCACATTCAGCAACTGGCGGTGAAGATCGCCGACGTCACCCTCGCCGAGGGCACCGACACCGACGGCGGCATCTACAACCAAGGCGGCCCGGACGGTGTCATCGACGCGACGAAAGAATGGTGGCCGCAGGCCGAGGCCGTCATCGGTTTCCTCAACGCTTACGCCATATCCCGCGAGGAACGCCACCTCGCCGCGGCGCTCCACACCTGGGACTTCATCGAACAGCACCTGATCGACCGGCAGGGCGGCGAGTGGTTTCGCGGCGTGACCCGCGAGGGCCGCGTCATCGACACCTTTGAAAAAGTCGGCTTCTGGAAATGCCCCTATCACAACGGCCGCATGGGCCTCGAGGCCGTCCGCCGGCTCCGTTTGCTTACCAACCGAACCTGAACCCGATCATTTCATTCATGAAAAAGAAATCCTCCCTCCCGAAGATCAAGGCGCCCGCCGCCTGGAGTGCCCGCCTGAAGAAGATATCCGCGCAGCAGGAAAATTTTATCGCCCGCAAAAATCCCGTCGATCGCGAGTGGGACAACGGCGTGTTCGACCGCTTCGTCCATCCGGCCATCACCTACCGGCACGCGCCGATCGATTGGCGTTACGATCTCAACCCGAAGACCAATCCGTTCCTGATGGAGCGCCTCGGCGTGAACGCCACGCTCAATCCCGGCGCGTTCTACTGGAAGGGCAAGGTGCACATGGTGGTGCGTTTCGAGGGTTACGACCGCAAGAGCATCTTCGCCATTGCGGAGAGCGCCAACGGCATCGACGGCTGGCGCTTCTGGGACGAACCCGTCGACCTGCCCGAGCTGACGCCCGAGACCAACGTCTACGACATGCGCATCACCTTCCACGAGGACGGCTGCATCTACGGCGTGTTCTGCGCCGAGGCTAAGGACCCCAACGCCAAGCCCGGCGATCTCTCCAGCGCGGTCGCGCAGGCCGGCCTGGTGCGCACCAAGGATTTCAAGACGTGGGAACGCCTGCCGAACCTCAAGACGCCCGCTTCGCAGCAACGCAACGTCGTGCTGCATCCGGAATTCGTCGACGGCCAGTATGCCTTCTACACGCGCCCGATGGACGGCTTCATCGACGTCGGTTCCGGCGGCGGCATCGGCTGGGCGTTGTGCAAGGACATCACCACCGGCGTCACCGGACCGGAAAAAATCATCGACGGCCGCGCCTACCACACAATCAAGGAGGTCAAGAACGGCCAGGGCCCCGCACCAATCAAGACGCCGCAAGGCTGGCTGCACCTCGCGCACGGCGTGCGCGCCTGCGCGGCCGGCCTGCGCTACGTGCTCTACATGTTCATGACCTCGCTCGAGGATCCGACGCAAATCATCGCGCGGCCGGGCGGCCATTTCCTCGCGCCGTATGGCGACGAGGGATTCGGCGACGTCTCGAATGTCACTTTCTCCAACGGCTGGGTTGAGCTGCCCGACAAGGCCAAGACCGTGCTGATCTATTACGGCGGCTCCGACACCCGCTGCTACGTGGCCCGCTCGACGGTGGCCAAGCTCGTCGACTGGTGCCTGAACACGCCGGAGGACGCGCTGACGACCCGCCGGGCCGTCGACCAGCGCCTCGCGCTCATCCGCGCCAACCGGGCATTGCTCGACCGGTAAGGTTGCCGGGCCAGGGTTTCCTTTCCAGCCGGGATCAGCCTCGGCCGGCGCGCGCACGCTTGCGTATCCGGACCGATGTTTGCAGTTTTGCCCCGATGATAAGACCCCAGGTGCTGCTCGTTTTCCTGACCCGCTTTGAGGAAAGCATGGCCATGCTCAAAGGCATCGCGCATTATGAGCGCACCCACCAGCTTTGGGCGGCGTTTCACGACGACCAGGCGCGGGCCGAGAGCGATCCGCGCTGGCTCCAGAGCAAACCGTGGAACGGGGTGATCAGCCGGCATACCACGCCGGGCCTCGTCCAGATGTGCAAGAAACTGAAGATCCCGCTGGTAGACGTGAACGACACCTCCCCCTATCCGGGCGTGCCGAAGATCCGGCCCGACAACGTCAGCATCGGGCATCTCGGCGCGGAGCATTTCCTGGAGCGCGGACACCAGAATTTCGGTTTCGCCGGGTTCTCCAACGACGGCTGGTCCTGCGAACGGCGGGACGGTTTTGTGGAGGCCTTGCGCCTGGCCGGTCGCCAATGCGAGGTCTATGATGTCAACTATCCCGGCGATCTTACGCCGGTGTGGGATGTGGAACAGATCTCATCGCTCGCGGAGTGGCTCCAGCGCCTGCCCAAGCCCGTCGGCGTCATGGCCTGCTTCGATCTGCGGGCCCAACAGCTCATCACCGCCGCCCAAGCCTCCAACCTGCTCGTGCCCGAGGAAGTCGCCGTCCTCGGGGCCAACAACGATCCGATCCGGTGCGAGCTTTCCTACCCACCGCTTTCCAGCGTGGCGCCGAACGCATTCCAATCCGGCTATCGCGCCGCCGAGGTGCTCGCCGGCATGATTGCCGGCCATCATCCCACGGACCTGGACCAACGGATCGAACCGCTCGGAGTCGTGACCCGGCCGTCCAGTGATGTTCTGGCCATCGATGACCGCAATGTCGCCCGGGCCCTGAGCTATATCCGTGAAAAAGCCTGCCAGGGCATCACGGTGGAGCAGGTGGTGACGCACGCGCACGCCTCGCGCAGTCAATTGGAGAAGAAGTTCCGCCATTATCTCGGCCGCTCCCCACAGGCGGAAATCCGCCGCGTGCAGGTGGCCAAGATCCGTCAACTGCTTTTCGAAACCGATTTCCCCTTGAAGCGAATCGCCGAGCTGACGGGGTTTGAATACGTGGAATACATGTGTGTGCTTTTTAAGCGTTTGACGGGGGACTCTCCGGGCAATTACCGCCGGAAAACCCAATCCAAGGTCGCTCAATAGCCGGACCGAAGGGTCCACCCCTGTTTTAGCAAACCTGACAGCGGTAGCGGCCTGCAGCCTCGCGGCAATAGAACTTAATTAACGAGCAAGTGAACTCATTCACGCTAGGCGGTTTGCCCCTTATAGTGCGAGGGTTGCAACCGGATATTCAACCGGGGCAATGCCGGCCAAGCTAGGCCGGGCTCTGGCCACCTCACCCCTATACCCTAACGACCATGAATCGACTGCTCTCGCGAGTAGGTGCCCGTGCGCTTACCACCGGGTTCAGTCTCATCACCGCGACCCGTTCGGCGATCTCGCTTCCGCTCCAACCCCCGGCAGGAAACTGAATCCATCCGACCCCCAGCTACCCCCGCCATTTTCTTGGCCCCGGGATAAAACCCGAGGCGCACGCAGTAAGTGAACTAACCCCTAACCCCCAATACCGCATGTAAGACTTGATCCGTGCCGGCCTCCACCTCGACGCTGGCACCGTCCGACGCACCGCTCGCCCATTCAACGTGACCGTTGCAGGCAAGACCACCGGTGCGTGGCGGACAAAAATTCGCGTAAGTTAAGACCGTGACTGCGCCGCTGCGGATACAAGCACCGCAGCGAGCCGTTTTGGTCTGATTGTCACCCCGGCCCGATCCGCCGCTCGATTCAGCTGCAAGCACCACAGGGAACCTGAATCCATCCGCCCCCAACCTCACCCCATTACCATTTTCTTGGCCCCGGCAACAAATCCGGGGCTCGCGCAATTAGTGAACCAACACCAAACCATGAATACCAAATGTAAGACTCGATTCGTGCTGGCGTCTACGCTGACCCTGGCACTTTTGACGGGCCGAGCGACGGCGCAAACGGCCCCCGCACCGGAGGCCAGCCCGAACGCGGCGGCCGCCGGGGAAGAAACCGTCGTATTGTCGCCGTTCGTCGTGACGGCGGACGAGGACCAGGGCTACACGGCGAAGAGCACCCTCGCGGGCACGCGCGTGCGCACGGAGCTGAAGGACGTGGCGTCCTCGATCAGCGTGGTGACGGCGCAGTTCCTGCGGGACACGGGCGCGACGAACAACCAGACGCTGCTGCAATACACGACGAACACGGAGGTGGGCGGCATCCAGGGCAACTTCGCCGGGGTGGGCGGCACCTACATCGACGGGGCGAACGAGAGCAGCAACTTCATCAAGCCGAACACCAACACGCGCGTGCGCGGGCTGGACTCGGCGGACAACACCCGGGACTTCTTCCAGACGGACATCCCGTGGGATTCCTACAACGTCGGGCGCGTGGACCTGCAGCGCGGGCCCAACTCGATCCTCTTCGGCATCGGGAGTCCGGCGGGCATCATCAACTCGAGCGTGAACACGGCGGGCTTCAAGAACGAGGGCAAGATTGAGAACCGGCTGGGCAGCTTCGGGACGGTGCGCAACTCGCTCGACGTGAACCGGGTCATCCTGGACAAGGAGCTGGCGGTGCGCTTCGCGGCCTTGAACGACCAGACCAAGTATCGCCAGCAATACACCTTCAACAACGACAACCGGCTCTTCGGTGCGGTGCGCTGGGATCCGAAGTTCTTCGCGAACGACTCGATCCACACGACGGTCCGGGCCAACTACGAGCACGGCAAGGTCAGTGCGAACCGGCCGCGCGTGCTGCCGCCGCAGGACCGCATCACGGGGTATTTCTCGGGGATGAAGCAGAAGTCCTACGATCCGTTCTGGGCGTGGAATTCCGGCCAGGTGCCGTATTCCTCCTCCACCACGCTGCCGGGCTACGAGAAGGACTACTGGATCGTGCAGTATCCCGGTCCGGGCCTGCAGACCACCTCCAATCCGGTGTTCGTCTATGATAACAACGGGGCGGCCGCACCTTCGATCACGCGCCAAGCCGGTCCGACGACCGAGTTCGGCCTCAATGCGGACGGGACGATCGGTCACGGCATCGACGGGTTCCCCTACGGGAGCAACATCGGCCTCGCCGGCTACAACGAATACGCCTACGACACCTGGCGGGTGAACAACGCCACCACGGAGTTTCCGGCGGCGGACAAGGGTTTCTACAAGAACAAGTCGCTGACCGACACCTCGATCTTCAACTACTTCGAGAACCTGATCGACGGCCCGAACAAGCACGAGTGGGCGGGCTGGGACAGCACCAACGTGGTGCTGAGCCAGACCTTCCTCGACAGCCGGCTCGGCTACGAGCTGGTCTACGACCGCCAGAAATACCACGACGGCCAGGAGAGCAACCTGAACAACCCGTATATCAGCGTCGACATCCGCAAGAACCTGATGGTCTATCCCGAGAACGGCAACCTCCCGGTGACGCCCAACCCGAACGTCGGGCGCGCCTTCACCGGCTCGAGCGCCAAGGGCAACAACAACGGCAGCACCACCGACCGCAAGAGCGTCCGCGCGACGATCTTTGGCGAGGTGAAGGCCTCCGACTTCCTCGGCCAGTCCAAGCTGGCGGGCATTTTGGGCCACCACCTCTTCACCGGCCTGTATTCGAAGGACAGTTACAGCGTGCTGCAACAGAACTGGGTGCGCTACGCCGTCGACAGCAGCTGGACCGCGGCGATCGGCAACCAGAACGGCGGCCTGGTCAACGGCGACGTCGTGCTCGACTGGATGACCTACCTGAGCCCCTCGCTGGCGTCCCTGACCACGCCCCGCGGCCTGAACCTCTCGGGCGTCACCGTCACGCAGTCGCCGGCCGGCAGCTTCAACATTCCCTATTATGATTCGCACTGGGCGAAGTCGACCAATCCGGCCGACCCGAACTACGTCGATCCGGCCGCCCCGTGGATCAACACCGCCCGCGCCTCCCTGACCGAGCCGAACGGCGCCGCGACGACCCAGTCGGAAAACCCCGCCAACTATGTCGGCTGGGTCTCCAAGTCCTTCAACGTGCTCAATGCCGACACCGGCGACCGCGACCGGCTGCTCACCGGCTCGAGCAACGTCGAGAAGAAGACCACCTCCAAGGCCATCACCTGGCAGGGCTATTTCTGGGACGACACCATCGTCGCCACCTTCGGCGCCCGCCGGGACCGCCAGGAACAGCGCTTCGGCTCCTCCTCCGCGGACATGGCGCTCTCGAACGGCGCCGGCGTCGCCGATCCCAATCCCACCCTCAGCCCGCTCACCGCGGACAGCATCTCCGAAGGCAACAGCGTGAGCTGGGGCGTCGTCATGCACACCCCGAAGGGCCTGCGCAAGAAGCTGCCCTACGGCTCGGACATCAGCCTGACCTACAGCGACGGCCGCAACACCCGCGTCGAAAACCGCTACGGCTTCGACGGCGCCGCGCTGCCCAACGCCAAGGGCCGCACCAAGGACTTCGGCGTCGTGCTCAGCACCCTCGACGACCGCCTGCAGCTGAAGATCACCACCTACAAGACCACGGTCTCCGACGCCAACCTCTCCAGCGTCACCACCGAGGCCTCCACGCTCGGCAACAACACCTACTACCTGCGCAACCTCGAGGCCTGGGGCACCGCCAGCGCCATGATCGATCTCGCCGGCCGCGAGGTCGACTCCAACGGCAACAGCCTGGTCTCCGGCTGGGAATGGTATTGGAACTGGGCCCTGATCGACAACGGCTGGGACGGCAAATACAACAACCCGAAGGGCGCCGACTTCCTGAACAGTCCCGTTACCCAACACCAAACCGCCGTCATCAACTCCTGGCTCGCGCAAATGCCCGCCCAGTCCTGGTTCGACGCCTACGGCTTCTCCGTCAACGTCGCCAAGGCCAAGGCCGGCGACTGGCGCAACGCGATCGCCGGCTGGACGCCCTTCGCCGGCGTCGGCGGCGTGCAACCCTCCGGCGGCGGCCGCATCAAGGGCTCCTGGCCCACCGGCACCGCCAACAACGAGTCCAAGGGCCTGGAGTTCGAGCTCAGCGGCCAGCCCATCCGCGGGCTGAACCTCTCGATCAACGCCTCCAAGCAGACGGCCTCCCAGACCAGCCTCGGCGCCAACCTCGTCAACACCATCGAGACCGCCTACGCGAAATACACCTCCGACGCCGGCGACCTCCGCCTGTGGTGGGGCGGCGACTCCACCGTCCGCCAGTATTTCACGCAGAACATCTGGTCGGCCTACCAGTTCCAGCTCCAGACCAACGGCAAGCTCGTCGCTGAAATGGCCCCCTGGCGCTTCAACGCCGTCGCCAACTACAACTTCAGCACCGGCCTGCTCAAGGGCGTCAACGCCGGCTTCGGCTACCGCTGGAATCAGGGCGTCATCCTCGGCTACGCGCTCAACGCCGCCAAGGACAACCTCGACGTCAACAACCCCTACTGGGGCAAGGCCGAGGACCATATCGACTTCTGGGCCGGCTACAGCCACCGCCTCAACCAGAAGCTCGACTGGCGCATCCAGATCAACCTCCGCAACCTCGGGGAGAAGACCCATCTGCGCACCATCTCCGTGGAGCCCGACGGCTCCTCCGCCCTCGCCCGCATCGAGGAAGGCATGACCTGGCAGCTCACCAACACCATCTCCTTCTGAGCTGACTTCCCTTCCGGCGCCTTGCCGCCCAGCGGCGGCAAGGTCGCCAGACCAAATGACATGATGCCGGAATTTATTCCGGCATCATTTTTTTGCCCGCTCGGTGGAGCAGCGCAGGGAGGATGCTATCCCGCTTGCTCCGATTGCAGGATATATCAGCATCGCAAAATATTCCCATGCCCAGCCCCAAGAAACAAAAACATGTGCGCGCCGCCACCTTGGCGGATGTCGGTCGCGCCGCCGGCGTGTCCGCGATGGCGGCGTCGGTCGTGCTCAACAACGCCCGCACCTCTTCCCGGATATCGGAGGAGACCCGCGCGCGCATCCTCAAGGCTGCGGCGTCCCTACATTACCGGCCCAATGCCGCCGCCCGGGCGCTGGCCAACCGGCGCATGCAGACCCTCGGCGTGGCAGCGGTGTTCGGCGGCAGCTCGATCGATTATTATTTCATGCAGATCTTCACGGGCATATTGGAGGCAGCCGCCCGGCATGAACAGAACACGACGGTCTTCGCCCTTCACGACTGGGGCCGCGACACGGCCCGGCTGCGCGGGTTTTGCGACGGCCGGATCGATGGCTTGATCCTCATCGCTCCGCTGATGACGGCGGAAAACATTGTCCTGCCGACGCACACGCCGTTTGTCTCGATTCATGCCAATTGTTCCCTGGCCAACGTGGTGAACATCGAGAGCGACGAGGAAAACGGCGCTTGGAAAATGGTCCGGCACCTCATTTCGCTGGGCCACCGGCGGATCATGCACCTGACCGGGCCGGCCGGGCTTATCGGCGCCGAGCGGCGCATGCACGGTTACCGGCGCGCCTTGGACGGCGCCCGGATTCCGTTTGATCCGGATCTGGTGGTGGGAGCACAGTTCAGCGTGGAGTCCGGGCGGGATTCCATGTCCCGGTGGCTGAAGGCGCACACCGGCCGGCCTCTGCCGCATGCGATCTATTGCGTCAACGATGGTGTGGCGATCGGCTGCATGGAGTCGCTGGCCGAGGCGGGGATCCGCGTGCCTGATGATGTTTCGGTGGCCGGGTTCGACGACACGCTCGGGGCACGCACTACCGTGCCGCAGCTCGCCACGATCCGGCAGCCGTTGCACGCCATGGGGGCGCGCGCCGCCGACCTGCTGATGGCGCGCATCGCCCAACAGAACGGGGCGGGGGGGCGCGCACTTTCCCCAAAACCAGTGATCTTTCCGGTCGAACTGGTCCTGCGCGCCTCGGTCGCCGCGCCGCCCACGGCAGATCGGATCGTGCCGCTGCCGCGTTGAGCCGGCGGCTCAGACCGTGCCGCGGCGGGCTTCGAGCTGTTGCCGGAGCTCGGCCATTTTCTTTTGGGTCAATGGAAAGCGAATCAGGAAGAGGAGCGCCACCACTAGGCCGATCACGGGGATCGCCGCCAGGAGGAAGCGAATC
>Ga0208272_100497_pt1 | contig 13078 bp, 7 predicted proteins | sample LakWasM129_HOW14_2_FD_183939 | JGI IMG/M metagenome (GOLD analysis project Ga0208272, IMG submission 183939) | Freshwater sediment methanotrophic microbial communities from Lake Washington under simulated oxygen tension - Sediment Metagenome... | ecosystem: Environmental > Aquatic > Freshwater >... | reverse complement strand
AGCTCCGAGAGCGGACTGTGGTATCGCGCCCAGCGCGACCGCGCACTGCCGGAGCTGGCCAAGCTGCTCGCCGTCATGCCGCATTACGCGACGTGGGACGACCACGACTACGGCTCGAACGACGCGAACAGGAGCTTCGCGTTCAAGGACGAAACCCTGCGCATCTTCAAGGCCTACTGGGGCAATCCCACCTACGGCGAGGAGGACAACCCCGGCGTCTACACCAAGTTTACCCAGGGCGACGCGATGTTCCTGCTCATGGACGACCGGTATTATCGCGACGACGACCGCCTCGAACCCGCCGAGGCCGCCGCGATGAAGACCCAATACGGCGCGCGGCAGCGCGACTGGCTCAAGCAATCGCTGCTCCACGCGCAGACGCTCGGCCAATACACCTTCAAGTTCATCGTGACCGGCGGGCAGGTCATCACCGACTTCGGCGGCTGGAGCGAGACCTTCGCCTATTACCAGGCCGAGCGCGAGGACCTGCTCAAGTTCATCAACGACCACCACATCACCGGCGTCATCTTCCTCAGCGGCGACGTGCACTTCACGGAGCTCGCGCGCGAAAAGATCGGCACCACGCAATGGGTCTACGAACTCACCTCCTCGCCGCTCAGCTCGGGCGCCAACACCAGCGCCCTGACCGAGCGAAAAACCGATCCGCATCGCGTCGATGGCACATTCGTGGTCGACCAGAATTTCTGCACCCTCACCCTGCACGGCCCGAAGGACGACCGCACGCTGACCATCACCTGCATCGACAAACAAGGCACCACCCGCTGGACCCACGACATCAAGGCGAGTGAGCTGAAGTAGCCGCCGGCTGCCTCAGCATCATCTCAGTTTGAATGCAGGAGAGGCTTTCCCTTTCTGACGATATCGTCACCACTACGAATTCCATCTGGACCGAGAGAAAACAGATCAAAATCCCAACCAGAACGTGAGGAGGGAATCACATAGATATAGAGCCTCCCCCACGGATCCTTCGGCAACGGCAGTTTCGGCTCAAGATAGGGCCCACGCCACGCCGGAATCACTCTTGGATCGGAACGAAAGAGCACTCGAAGGCTTTCTGCTTGGGTGGGGAACCGGCCAACATCTTTGCGGAAAGCATAGATTGCGGGACACAGCACACCGTCGATGAACGACTGCGCAACCTCTTTCTTTGTCATGCTTCCAAAGGTGGACGCCCCGAACATACAGATTCCCAATGCGAGGCACAGTCGGAGCACGTGCATGATCTTCATCTTTTATACCGCTGAAAAAATTATTATCCGAAAGCGAAATCAGTAACTGAATTGGCGGCCCGCCGGAGAGAGACAATCGATACCACGTGCGGGCTCAAGCGCCGAGTTGGCCGTGGCATAGCATAAGACCAACGCCGGGCTTGCGCTTTTGCGCCGGTAATTTCCTATCAGCGGTTCTCACGATGAGACTGTCCGTTCGTCAACTTACCCTGCTTCCCCTTCTCGCTGCCCTGCCCGCCGGGCTCGCTGCCACCAACGACGTCGTGGTGCTGCCGTCTCTCGCGGTGGTTGATCAGACTCCGACCAGTTCGAGCCAAGCGTCCGTCGTCGCCACGGCGGCCGGCCCGTCCACGTCCGAAGCCTTCGGTGATCTCGCGCGGCAGACCGCCGGGCTCGCGCTCAACGAAGCCGGCGCGCGCGGCTTTGGCACCACGACCACATTGCGCGGACTGGGCAACACGCCGTTCTTCAGCGACGCCTCCGCGCCCGTCTACCTCGACGACATTCCCCTCGCCACCACCTTCACGTTTCCCACCGAGCTCTATGATTTCGCCCAGATGACGGTTCATCGCGGACCGCAGGCGGCCGCGCAGTTCGGGCGGGCGGGCGACGCCGGCGTCATCCAATTCACGTCGCTGCCGGCCGGAGCGAAGGAGACGGCGCAGGTTGCCGTGTCCGCGGGCGATTACGGCGCATTCTCCGCGACGGCGTCGGCACAGACCGCCCGCAGCGCGGAGTTCGACGCCTCGGCCAGCGTCGGCACAAGCCGGCGCGACGGCTACATCACCAACACCCAGCTCAAGCAAACGGTGGACGATCGTTCGTCGGTCCTCGGAAGAATCCAGCTGCACTACCGGCCGGCGCCGGATCTCGAACTATCGCTGCAGGTGCTCGCGGAACAATCGCGCGACGGCGCCGAGGCGCTCGTTCCGCTCGGCGGACCCTATTACACCGTCAGCCGCGGCAAGGAGGGCGAGTCGGACACCGACTTCACGGCGCTGGCCGTCGGTGTCACCAAGCGCCTCGCCGACGCCACCCTCACCGCCATGACCAGCTACACCGACTGGAGACTTTCACCCTACGCCAACCGCCTCGTCGTCTTCGGCGGTTTTGATTTCGATTCCCGCCTGACGCAGTCGCAGCGCACGTTCAACGAGGAGCTGCGTTACGTAAGCGGACCTTTCACCGGCGGCGCGTTCTTCTCGCACGCCCGCACCGAAGGCGCCGTCAGCCGGAGCTTCAGCGGTTTTCCGATCGAGAATTCGAGCTTCGCGCTGGCGAGCGACACCTTTGCGTTATTCGGCCAGGCTGCTTTCAAGCCCGCTGCTGACTGGCTGATCACCCCCGGTCTGCGCCTCGAACGCACGGCCAAGGACTTCACGCGCACCGAGGTCATCCCCGCCAGCACCATCATCAAGCGCGACGACGCCTGGAATGCGCTGCTGCCGAGCATCTCCGCGACGCGGCACGTCAACGCCTCCACCGACGCCGTGTTCACCGTGGCGCGCGGCTTCAAGGCTGGCGGCTATTCGGCTTACACCGGCCGCGCCGATCTGGCCGGCTACGATCCGCAACGCACGTGGGGCGTCGAGGCGGCGCTCTCCACCTCCGATCCGCAGTCCCGCTGGGCTTTCACCGCCCGCGGCTACGCCTACCGGGTGCGCGGCTACCAGATCGAGCGCTCCTTCGCGGTGCCGAACACCGGCACGGACGAATACCTCGTGGTGAATGCGGACCGCGCCGAGGTGCTCGGCCTGGAGTTGGAATCGGCGTGGCGGCCGGTGGCCGATGTCACCGTGCGTGCCGTCGCCGGGCTGACCGACGTGACGCTCAAGGATTTCACCGACCCGTTCACCCACACGAACTACTCCGGCAATCGCGCGCCCTATGCGCCAAGCGGTAACGCCGCTCTGCGGATCGACTATGCGCCCGCCCGCGGCTTCTTCGTCGGCGCCGGCGTGACCTGGACCGGCCGGACATTCTACGACGAGCAGGAGACCGCGATGCTTTCGCAGCCCGCCTACACGCTGATCGACGCGCACGCCGGCTTTGCCTTCGGCCGCGGCGACGTGCGGCTCTTCGGCCGCAATCTCGGCGACAAGGCGTATTACAGCTCCATCACGCCCGGCGTGGGCCATGCCACGCCGGGAGCCCCGGCCACCTGGGGCGTGGAAGTGAACGCGCGGTGGTAGGACGAGGTGAGGCACCGATCCTAGCAGGTTAGCACTGACAGGTAGGGCGCACCGGCCCGGTGCGCCGCGGCGGAGCGAGCCGCTCCGCCCTACCACGCTACAGTTCATCACTCCTTCTCGCCGCGCTTCATGAAGGGCGTGAACAGGTCGATCGGCACGGGCAGGAAGGTGGTCGTGTTGTGCTCGCTCGAGATTTCCCGCATGGTCTGCAGGAAACGCAGCTGCAGGGCGATGGGCTGTTCGCGGATCATCGCGGCGGCCTGGACCATCTTTTCCGCGGCCTGGAACTCGCCCTCGGCGTTGACGACCTTGGCCCGGCGTTCGCGCTCGGCCTCGGCCTGCTTGGCCATGGCGCGCTTCATCGTGTCGGGCAGCGAGACGTCGCGCACCTCGACCGCGGTCACCTTGATCCCCCACGGCTCCGTCTGCCGGTCGATGATCGTTTGCAGCTGCTGGTTGATCGTCTCGCGCTGCGAGAGCAGGTCGTCCAGCGGCGCCTGGCCGAGCACGCTGCGGAGCGTGGTCTGCGCGATGAGCGCGGTGGCCTTCAGGAAATTCTCCACCTTCACCACCGCCGCCACGGGATCGATGACGCGGAAATAGACGACGGCGTCGACCGTGGCCGGCACATTGTCGCGTGTCATGATTTCCTGCTTGGGCACGTCGATGGTCACCACACGGAGGTCCATGCGCACCATGCGGTCGACGAAGGGGATCAGGAGGATCAGACCGGGGCCCTTGGCCCCCAGCCGGTGCAGCTTGCCGAGGCGGAAGATGACGCCGCGCTCGTATTCGCGGAGGATGCGGACCATCTGCGGCAAGAGCAGGAAGCCGAGGACAAACAGTGGCACCAGCCACGAGCTGAGATTCACGAGTTGGGTGTTGATTTCATGCATAGAAGTATCCTCTCAACGGTTGGTTGGTCTCACCTTCAGGGTCAGGCCCTCGACGCCGATGACTTCGACCGGCTGGTCCTTTTCCACCATGGTTTCGCTCACGGCGTTCCAGCTTTCGCCCTCGATGAACACCCGGCCGCCGTTCGCATCGATGCGCCCCTCGGCGGGCACGACCCGGCCCAGCATGGTTTCGCGGCCGGCGCGCACCGGCAGGAGCTGCGCCCGCAGGCCCGCTCCGACCACGGCGATGAAAAACAGGGCGGTCACGATGGTCGCCGGGATGATGATGCCCAGCGACAGCCGGAAGGCCGGATTGGTCCGGTCAAACAGCATGAGCGCTCCGAGGAAAAACGAGATGATGCCACCCGCGGTCAGGATCCCGTGCGTCGGAGCGTAGACATCCACGATGAACAACCCGATCGCGAGCGCCAGGAGCGCGAGCCCGGCCAGGTTGATCGGCAGGATGGCGGCCATGTAGAGCACCAAGATCAGTGCGATGGCGCCCATCACGCCGGGGAGGATAGCGCCGGGGTTGCTCAGTTCGCCGATGATGCCGTAGATGGCAACGAGCATCAGGAGGAACATGACCTCGGGCCGCCACAGCCGCTGGAAGACCCGTTCGCGGACGGTCATCTCAATGGGCTCGACCGCCGCGCCGCGAGTCAGCAGCTTCCGCTCGCCGACCACCCGGCCGTCGATCTGCGCCAGCAGATCGGGCAGATCCTTGGCGATGACATCGATGACCTTCAACTCCAGCGCCCGGTCGGCCGTGATCGAGGCGCTGTCCTTGACCGAGGACTTCGCCCACTCGACGTTGTGGTGGCGCTTGCTGGCGATCATCTCGATGTAACTGACCGCGTAGTTCTCCAGCTTCTGCTTCATCGTGTCATCGGTCTTCTCCTCGCCACCCATGGGATTACCGCCGATGGAGACGGGGTGCGCCGCGCCGATGCTGGTGGTAGGCGCCATCGCGGCGACGTCGGCCGCGAGCGTGATGAAGCAGCCCGCGCTCGTCGCGGTCGCGCCGGCCGGCGCGACGTAGACGACCGACGGCACCGGCGAGGCGAGGAATTTTTGGACGATGGTCTTCGTGGAATCGAGCAAGCCGCCGGGCGTGTCCAGCTGGATGACCAGACACTGGGACTTGTCCGCCGCCGCGCGGTCCAGCGCCCGGCCGATGTAATCGGCGGTGGCCGGACCGATGGGCCCCTCGATCTTGATCAGCGAAACGCGCTCCGCCGCCAAGCCGACCGCCGTTGTCAGCAGTCCGCCCAGCACGATCGCTCTGCCGAGATGGCGCAGGGCACTCATCGCACGTAGTTATGCTCGTAGAGCGGCTCGAGTTTCTTGTAGCGCGGATGCAGGAACGTCACGATGTCGAGCATCTGGCCGACGGTCATGTTCTCGTTGAACACGGGCATGGTGTTGTCTTTCCCGGCCGGTCCCGGCAGCGGGGCCGTCCGATCATGGGTCGGATGGATCACGGCGGTGACCAGGTCGCCATAGGTCCGGATCCGGACGACTTCGCCGCCCAATCGCACGACCTTCTCCGGTGCGACCGTAGGGGCCGGCAGATCGGTCACACCCTCGACCTGGTGGCACGCGTAACACTTCATATCGACGAAGGCCTTCTGGCCCCGGGCAATATCCCCTTCGGGAAAAACAAAACCCCGGCCGGACTTCGGACCGGAATCGCAACCTGCCAGTAACGCCAGGACCAGGAGGGCGGATAACAGCGGAGTGTCTGCTTTCATGGGAATGCTCCTTTTCGGCGGAACCGTTCCCGCCGGACTTGGCACGCCGCGCGCATCCACCGGGGGGGATGTCAGTGTGGCGCCCATCCGGACGGCGACTGATTCCGGCTTTTGGCGCAATATAGTCCCACCCGCGCCTTCCCGCTCGGCATATCTTGTCCTGTCCTGACCTTTCTTTGCCGGCCGCCGTCCGGTCAGGGAGCCGATCAGAGTTCGATGATGCCGCGTTGCACGGCGACCGTGACGGCTTCGGTGCGGGCGGAAACCTGGAGTTTGCCGAGGATGTTTTTCAGATGGTCCTTCACCGTGTTCTCGGAAATCACCAGCGAACTCGCGATTTCCTTGTTCGCGCGACCGCGGGCGATCTCGCGCAGGACCTCGATCTCACGGTTGGTGAGCGTCTCGTATTCCCGTCGCACCGCCAGCCGGCTCGCGACGTCGCGGGGAATCCATTGGTCGCCGGCGGCGACGGCGCGGATGGCGGGAACCAGGTCGTCGCCCGTCGAGCTTTTCAACAGGTAACCGCGGGCGCCGACCGCGAGCGCCTTGTGGATGTCCTCGTCGCCGTTGTAGGCGGTGAGCACCAGGATGCGGGCATCGGGAAACGCCTGGCGGATCGCCTCGATCGCCTGGATGCCACTGCGCACCGGCATGCGGAGATCGACCACCGCGACGTCGGGCCGGTGCCGGGCGAAATACTCGACCGCCTGCGCCCCGTCGGTGGCCTGCGCCACCACCTTCATGTCCGGCTCCGAATCGATCAGGGCAACGAGACCGCTCCGGACGATGAAATGATCGTCGGCAACCAGAATACGAGTCGTGGCGGGGGCACTCATGTCGTCAGGTTTGCCTGGCCGGCCGCGGCCGCCGGGAGCACCGCCGCGCCGGATTCGAGCGGTATCTCGACGACGATGGAAGTCCCCTCGCCCGGGACGCTGCGGATGACGAGACCGCCAGCGAGGCGTTTGGTGCGCTCCCCCATGCCCATCAGGCCAAAGTGACCGTCGGCCGGAGTCTCCTGCTGGACAAAACCCACCCCGTCGTCGTCGATCCGGAGCCGCAGGGCATGCGGATCGAAGGTCAGCCGGATCGTCACGCGCTTCGCCTGCGCATGCTTGGCGATGTTGGTCAGGGCCTCCTGCCCGATGCGCAGCACATTCTCCTCCACGACCTCGGGCAACCCTTGCGGTCTCCCCTCGGTCTGGAAATCGAGCGCGATCTCGGTGCCTTGCACCAACTGTTCGGCACTACTGCGGAGCGCGGCGGCAAGATCGAACTGCTCGAGTTCGCGCGACCGCAGATCCCAGATCGATCGGCGCAGATCAACCTGGCTTTGATGCAGCCAGTTGCGGGCGAGCTGCAGATGCTCGTCCGACGCGCCGGGGTCGCGCCGCGCGAGCTTGGCCGCGGCATTCAACCGCAGGGCGATGCCGGCGAGCGTCTGCTCGATCGTGTCGTGCAAATCGCGCGCGAGGCGGGTGCGCTCGGCGAGCACGGCCTTGAACTGCAGTTCCGCGGACTTGCGGGCGGTCATCTCGACCTGGAGCTGCGCGGAACGCTCGGCGACCTTTTGTTCGAGCGTGTCGTGCGCCTCCCGCAGCTCGCGCTGCGCGAGTTCGAGTTCGCGGACGACGCGGTGCAGCGCGGCGTTCTTTTTCGCCACCGTGAGCAACCAGGCGAGGGCGACGACCAGCACGGCACTCAGGATGCCCACGCCGGCGAGCAGCCGCGTCGGCGTCAGCCAGCTCGGCCGCTCCCGCACATGGAGGTCGGCCGCCGTCGGCAGGAACAGCCGGAGCGAAGTGAGTTTGCCGGCGGCATCGACCGTCGAGACACACACCCCGTCCGCATCGACGACGCTCCCGATCGGAATCGCGTTGAGCATGGCGTCTTCCGCGGAGGCGGCGTGCTCGATGGTAAAGTTGTTTTCTCCGCCCTCCACCAACCAGGTCGTGACGACTCCGGCGGTGCTGCCGTCGGGCAGGGTGTCGGGCCGGGTCGATCGTTCGAGGAGTCGTCCGCGCAAGGTGACGAGTTCGCCGTGATGCTGGCCGCGGGCCAGCTCGGCAAATGGCGCGGCAACCGGCGCCATCTTGGGCTTAGCCGCCGGGGAACGCCGGAGCTCGGCATCGCGGAGCAATGGCAGGTGTCCCTCATATTCGATGAAGCCGACCGCCTCCAGCATCTCGCCAATGGCAAAGGCCCCGGTCTGCGGGCTCACGACGCGGATGCCGCCGGATTCGTCCTGCAGGAACATTTCGTCGCCGGCCCGCCGCACGGTCACCAGGCCGCGCACATGCACCCGCTGCTCGGCCCGCCGGCCCCGCCGGTATTGCGCGATGCTATTGATCGGAATGACCTCCTGGTCGAACGGATTGGTCCGCTCGGGCTCGAGGATGGTGAAGTCCTCCAACCGCGGCACATACACGGCGACGGCGGTCAGGTGTCGCAGCGTGCTGTTATAGTGGGTGGCGGCCGTGCCCCGCACGCGCACGCGCGCGGCAATCAACGACTCGGGCAGCACGCCGGGCGGCACGCGGGCACAGATCTGCAACCGGTTGCCGACGGCTTCGAGATCGAGCAGCAGGCGGCCTTCCTCGATTCGGGCGGTCCGCACCACGCCGGAAATCTCGACCCGCTGGCTGTCCTCGGCGCCGGATTTCAAATCCTCGATCAACGCCTGTTTCGGTTCCGGCAACTGCGCCGTGCCGATCTTGCGCCACTGCGGCGCGCTGATGATCGGGGCGAAGGCGCCCGGGTGACTGATGCCTTCAAGGGTCACGACATCGCCCGGCAGCGGGGCCGGCCGGCCGAGATTTTCCACGAAGATCCCGGCGGTTTCGTCCTGGATGAAAAACTGCCCCTTCCAGTCGGGTTCCGCCGCAGTGACGATGCCGGTGAGCGAGACCGGCAGCCGTTCGCCCGCCAGCTCGGCCGGCAAAGCGAGCACGGCCGCAGCATTCGTCAGCGGCTCCGCCGGAGCGCCAGTGACGACCGGTGCCGGCCACGCTCCGGCGAGCAGGAGGGCGCAGAGCAGATTCTTGGGGGCAACAGCCATGGACGGAAGACGGTGGGGAGCAAATCCGAGATTAGAGCCCCGATCCACCAACTCACGAAAAATCGCAACGCGTGCAGCCACCCGAAATGGGGATGCGGCGAACCGGGCCGGCCTGATAACGTCACGGCCAGGAGCAGCCATCCCCTCGCGGCCTCCCGTCCGGCCTCCGCCGGATGTCGATCCACCCCTAATCCTACCCTCCATGCATCATACCAGACCACTGGTCTTCGCGTGCCTCACGGCCGCTTGTATACTGAGTCCCGGCCTTCGGGCGCAGGCCACCGCCCCCGCCAATTCCCCCCAAGCCCCCACCGTGAGCTTGGAAGCCAAGAAGGACGAGACCGTGGTGCTCTCCCCCTTCACGGTGACGACCACGCAGGACAAAGGCTACCGTGCCACCAACACCACCTCGGGCACCCGGCTGGATACGGCGATCAAGGATCTGCCGATGCCCATCGAGGTCATCACGGCACAGTTCATCCAGGACATCGGGGCGAACGATCTGCGCGAAACCCTGCGTTACAGCGCGGGTATTCAGACCCAGACCCAAAATGACTGGGGCGTGCCCTCGGGTTATGCCTCGGCTGTTCCCGGCCGGATCAACAATCCCGAGGGATCGAGCGCCACGGCAGATCAGTCCCATATCAAGATTCGTGGCTTCCTGACTGATTCGACCCTGCGTGACGGTTTCCGTCGGCAGAACTCCACCGACTCGGTCAATCTGGCCCGCGTCGAGGTGATTCGCGGACCTTCCGCCCTGCTTTACGGCGTCGGCAACTTCGGCGGCGTGGTCAACTACCAGGTCAAGACCCCCACGAGCAAACCGACCAGCGAAGTGGGCTTGGAGATCGGCAGCTACAGTTTCAAGCGGGCGACGGTCGATTACAGCACGCCGCTGACGGACAATCTGGGCTTCCGGCTGAACGCCGCGTTCCAGGATACCGCGGACTACACCGAGCACGCCAATGAGGACCACTTCTTCGTGGCCCCGATCGTCGTCTGGAAACCGTTCGCCAACACCGAGCTCACGTTTGATGCCGAATACGGCAAGCAGAACCGCGGCGGCATCGGCTTCAAGAACCTGCGCGCGATCCCGAGCGGTTTTGTGAACGATTCGGTCGGCCTCGACGGCGATTTCCTCCAGATTCCCGGCAAAAATGTGAAGACCTTCCGTTGGAGCGGCCCCGAGACCTACAACGACAGCGAGGCGTATAACTTTCTGTTCAAACTGAATCAAAAGCTGGCCGAAAATCTCTACCTCTCGGTGGGACTCAACAGCTCGCGCTTCACCTACGACCAGTTGGATGTCAGCGCCTCCCTGCAAAATCCGGGCAGCAGTGTTCCGGCGTGGGCGATCGCCCAGGTCGTCTACTCAGGCTTGCAGGTCGGGCAGCTTAATATCCCGGCCGGACCGCGGAATGCGACCATCGGCTACCAATGGAACCAGTCCGCCGAGCGTGACACGCACCGCCAGGCCCGCGCCGATCTTACCTACAAGCTCCCTCTGTTCGAGAATAGCGCCAAGTGGCTCAGGATGGAGAACACCTTCCTCGCCGGCATGAACTACACCAGCGAAGTCCATCAAAACATCGTGGTGGGAACGCCCTACAATCGGAACATGTATAAAAATCCGACCGATTACGGCAGGTTCCACTTCGGGTTCCAGGCGGACGGCTCGGCCGATTACGGCATGACCGACCTGTTCAACGTCAAGGACACCAACACCGACGCCGCAGCCTACGGCGTCTATCAGGGCAAGCTCCTCGACGGCTGGGTGACGCTGATCGCCGGCGTCCGGCAGGATCGGAGCTGGAACAACAACTGGCACTACAGCCCGCAGTGGGGTGCCGATCACATCTCGCACAACCAGGGCGGCGACACAAAGCCCGTCTCCACCCGCAGTCCCACCAGCGATGACCGGACCCACCAATACGGCATCGATATCAAATTGACCCGGAGCGGCAGCCTCTCGGTCTACGCGATGAGCGCCGAGGCCAGCCAACCCAATTATTCCGGCGCCAAGGACTTCACCGGCCAGTTGTTGCAGGCCTCCTTGGGCAAGGACAAGGAAGTGGGCCTGAAATTCGACCTCTTCCATGGTCGCGTTTCCGGCACGATCAGCAAATTCCAGATCACGCGCACCCGCGTGGGCATCGGCAATCCCGGCGGCCTGTGGTGGGCGCCGACCTTGGGCCAGCCCGGAATCTTCAATCCGTCCAAGAACATCGTTTATCAGGTCAATGATCTGAACCCCGGCCCCAACGGCTGGAACGCGACCGTCGTGGCCTCGACCGCCCAATGGAACGCCGCGGTGGCGGCCGGCGGCGTGTATCAGGCCACCAACTCCGCCGGCAACACGAACTGGTATGCCAACGCCTCCAGTCCGACGGGAGCCGCCCTGTTGGATGCCATCTTCGCCAACGCCGTCAGCACCCACTCCACCGGCTGGTGGGGTTGGATCTACGGCATGGACAGCCTGACGAACATCGCGACGGCCGACTACAACGGCGCCGCGCCTCCGGGACCGACCGGCGGCCAATCGGTCCCGTTGGGCTCGGACCGCTCCTCTGGCTGGGATACCCAGATCTTGCTCTCGCCGACGGACAACCTGCAGATCGCCCTCTCCTGGTCGCACATTGAAAAGAAAGTGCTGAACGCGTCGGCTTGGATCAAGTATCCCTACCCGCAGGACCGATGGGCCATTTGGTATGCCCCGATCGACTGGGCGGACGGTGGCACCCCCGCCAGCGCCCGGTTCACCGATCCGACGGACACCTCCACCCACATCTCCTACGGCACGGGCCTTTCACTGGACGATACGCCGAAAAACCAAGGTTCGGCCTGGGTGAACTACCAAATGCCAAAAAACTCTCCCCTGCACGGGCTGACCTTCGGCATCGGTGGGATCTACATCGGCGAAGGCGTCCTCTATCCGACGTTCTTCCGCCAGCCCAAGGGAGCCAATGGCCAGCCGCTCACCTTGAAGACCAAGAGCAAGACCACCTACAACGGAATGGTCCGGTATGAGTTCAAGAGCTTCAACCACGACGCCAGCGTGCAGCTGAACGTCGAGAATCTCACGAATGACACCGACTACTACGGGTTGATCCCGCAGGCCCCGCGCCGGTGGAGCGTGCTCTATTCGCAAAAGTTCTGATCGGGCCTCCGGCCTGACTGTCACACGCGCGCGCCATCCCCGGATGAGCGCGCGCTTTTTCTGCCGCCCACGCTTGTCCAAGTTTTCCATGAATCACGCCGTAAACATCCTCCGCGCAGGACTGCTCCTGCTCACTCCAACCCTGCTCGCCGCCGCTCCGGTGTCCCGCTGGTCCGTGTTTGAAACCGCGCGCGACAACGGCCACCGCCTGGCCGAACTCGCCCCACCCGCCGCCGGCGCACCGGCGACCGCGCCCGCGATCAAGCTCGATCCCGCGCAGCGCTTTCAGGAAATGGTCGGCTTCGGCGGCGCGCTCACCGAATCCTCCGCCTGGGTGCTCGCCCAGTTGCCGCCGGAGAAACGCCTTGAGGTCATCCGCCGCTACTACGATCCCCGGGACGGCATCGGCTACACCCTGGCGCGCACGCATCTCAATTCCTGCGACTTCTCCCTCAATATGTGGGCGCTCGACGAAGTGCCCGGCGATTACGATCTCCACCACTTCTCGCTCGCACCCATGCGCACCTGGCTCATGCCGCTCCTGCAAGACGCCCGTCGCGCGGCCGGCGGCGACGCCAGTTTCAAGCTGCTCGTCTCCCCGTGGAGCCCGCCGGCTTGGATGAAGACCAACAACCGCATGGACGATGGCGGCTCGCTCCGTCACGAATATGCGGCCGCGTGGGCGGACTACTACGTGCGCTTCGTCCGGGCGATGCGCGACGAGGAGAAACTTTCCGTCTGGGCGTTCACCGTCCAGAATGAGCCCGAAGC
>Ga0208272_100496_pt1 | contig 13107 bp, 10 predicted proteins | sample LakWasM129_HOW14_2_FD_183939 | JGI IMG/M metagenome (GOLD analysis project Ga0208272, IMG submission 183939) | Freshwater sediment methanotrophic microbial communities from Lake Washington under simulated oxygen tension - Sediment Metagenome... | ecosystem: Environmental > Aquatic > Freshwater >... | reverse complement strand
CACCCGGGACGCCCAGGGCCGCACCACGCAAAGCGCCATCACGTATGGCAAGACCGACGGCACCAGCAGCTTCAGCTTCACGCTGGGCCAAGGCTTCAATGCCGATGGCCAGCTAGCCAGCCACACCTACCCCGATGGCAGCCAGGGCACCTACACCTACGACAAAGGCCAACTCTCCAAGGTCACTCTGCCAGACCAAAGCGCTATCAATTACACCAACTACCAATGGCAGGTACCCACCCGCATTCAAGGGCCGGGCGCTACGAAGACCTTGACGCTAGACGCCCTGCAGAGGCCCTTGAGCATTGAGGTCAAAAACACCCAATCCCAAATACTGGCCAGCCGGGCTTACCAGTACGACGCGGCCGGGGACATCACTCAGATCAACAGTGACTTGGGCAAAACAGAGTACGGCTATGACAAGCTAAGCCGACTCACCCAAGCGACACCGGACCATAACCTGCAAGCGCTGGGCCTGCCTGCAGAGCAGTACAGCTATGACGCGGTGCATAACCGCACGAGTAGCCAGCACCAGGCAGGGGCATGGAGCTACAACAAGGACAACCAGCTCACGCAGTATCCGCACTTGACGCCGTTCAAGGCGGGGGAGGCTGTAGTTGCGACCAGCGTGACTTACAACGCCCAAGGACATACGCAGAAGGAGACCAGTGCGCAGGGGGAGAAGAGCTATGGGTACAACGCGGCGGAGCGGCTGACGCAATACAGCAGCACCCTCGCGGGGCAGACGACTGTAGAAACTGACGCAAAGTATCGGTACGACCCGATGGGGCGCAGGATCAGTAAAGCTGTGACGGTGGGGCAAGCAAGCAAAGTCACTTACTTCTTGCACGGCGAGATCGGGTTGATGGGAGAAGCGGACAGCCAAGGCACCATGACCAAGGCCTATGCGTTTAGTCCAGTGACCAGGGAGAAGGGGCTATGGAGTACGGACCCTGTCTGGCAAGCTGACCTGACAGCAGGGCAATCACCCAGTCTTGCCTCCGGCGCAACGTTTAACTATCTACAAACTGATCACTTGGGTACGCCGATGATGGGGACAACGAAAGCAGGCGCTGTGAGCTGGAAGGCTATCGCTGAGGCGTTTGGGGCGGCTGGGGTGCTGCAGGGGCAGAGCAGCACTACCATGAATCTGAGGTTCCCTGGGCAGTACTTTGATGAGGAAAGTGGGACGCATTACAACTTCTTTAGAGATTACAAGCCGAATGCCGCTCGATATATTCAAAGTGACCCTATTGGCCTTGATGGTGGAATTAACTTGTTCATTTACTCAATGAATAGACCAAGCAAATCTACAGATTCTCGTGGATTGAAAGAAGACTGCGACTGCAAAGACCCACCGCGATCGCCTCCGAATGGTTGCGGGCCAAGCTGGTTCCAAGTGGATAACGCGCCTGGCGGAAGTGATTTCTTAGCTTGCTGCAACGCACACGACACATGTTATGGGACGTGCAGAGGACCGACGAAAGAGCAATGTGACACGGGCATGACCACGTGTATGGTCAATGTCTGCAAAAAAAGAAGGACAGCGGGATTTGATAAATTTTTGTCATGCGTCAATCAGGCAGTTAAATATACTGCAGCATTAAAAGATCTTGGATGGGCTGGATTTAAATTGGCGCGTAGAGGTTGTTGCGACTAATGATATATTTAGTTTATCCGGGATGCTCACTTTTGCTATGGTTTCTTGTGTTTATTTTGACGCAAGGATTTATGTTTGTTTACGTTGGAGAAATTACCGTGCTGTGGGTTTGCGGATGGATAATCTACAATCGAACCGATTGGGAAGATATTTCCATAAATAAGATCGCCCTTCTCGCTGCTCGACTTACATTTGCGCAGGCAATTTTAGCATTTATATTGTATTTGGCTTTTTCAGGGTTATACAAATTTATTGGAACCGATTTTGTGTTCTTTGGACAACTGAAAGCATTAATAATTATTATTTTGATCTACTTCGCAAATAATTTTTTTGCATGCTTTGTCGGCAGTAAAGCAACCAAGTAAAAACTTATTTAAAAATAGCGATATTTAATTATTTTAAATTTGAATGCGCCTAAATATCTTGATTTGGTTGATTAATAAATATATATCTCAATACTGTTCGGATAAAGAGTCCGCCCTGAACAATTCTGTTTTTAGCCGCAGGTAGGTCGGTGCTCATGCGCAGCGGGGAACAGTGCAGCGATGATCGCCTGCATGGATAGCCCGAATCGGGCGCAATAAAGCCGCAGCGCGGCCAGAATCAGGCGCAGGTTGTGCCCGGCGCCGCACATCACCGCATGCAGCGCATCGCCCAGCGCCCCCTTGAGCGGGTTGCGGCCCAGTCGCCCGTCCATCTTCATGTGCCCGATGGCCGGCTCGATGGCACTTCTTCGCTTGATCATCGCTTTGAGCGTCCTGGTAATACCCCGTTTCTGACCCGAGCGCAGGATGCGCACACCTTCAATTTCCACATCCCGATAGCCCTTGTCCACGATGGCCGTGGCCGGCGGCCTGTCCGTGCCGGTGAGGATGCCCACCTGCTCCAGCGTCTCAGCCAGCGTGTGGCCGTCATAGGGGTTGCCTGGCATGGAACGCATGCCCACCACCAGGCCTTCCTTCAACGTGGTGGCGATGCTGACCTTCACGCCGAACTCGTAGGGGGTTCTGGCCTTGCCCTTGCTGATGCACTCCACCTCCGGCGCGTGCAGGGCGTACAGCTTGTTCTTGTCCTTCGTGCGCTGGGTCAGGATACGGCCCGTGCGTTGCAGCAGGTCCTGGATCTTGGCCTTGGCCGCCTCGGGCAGCAAGTGCAGTTGGCGCTGCACCTCGCGGTGCACGCGGCCCACGCGGGTGCGCAGTGTGCGCACCGCCTTTCGCATGCGCTTGAATTGCTTGGCATGTGCGTAGCGCCCAATCTGCGCGGCCAGCCGGGGCGCCACCCGGTTGTAGTTCTGGCGCAGCTGCAGCCCGTTGTCCTCGGCCGCCTTGACCAGGTGCTGGCGGCTCTTGTCCAGTAGCCGGCTGTCGGTGGGATGGGCGATGGCCTTGGGCATGACGGTGGTGTCCACAATCACCTGCTGCGCGCTGGAGTGCTTGATCACGCCGCCACGCCTGGCGGCGTCGATGCTGGCGGCCAGCAGCGTCTCCACGCCTTCCTCTCCAATGCGCTTTCGCCAGCGCGTCAGGCTGGAGGGGTCGATGGGCGCCTCGGTCTGCAGGTAGGTCTCGCCACAAAAGAACTGCCAGTACGGGTTCTCCACCCAGGTGTTCACCACGGCTTCATCAGATGCATCGAAGGTGTGCTGCAGGTACAGCAGGCCAGCAATCAGGCGCGGTGGCAGGGCTGGCCGGCCGCGCACGGAAGTGAACGAGACCGCGAACGTGCGCTCGATCTCGTCCCAGTCGATCAGCATGGACAGCCTGACCAGCGGGTGCTTCATGTTGATCTGCTCGTCCAACCGTGGACGGAACAGTTCGGCCGTTTGCGGCTGCGAAGGCTTCGGACCCATCGGACTCCTCGGAGGAATTTGCAAGAAAACAGGTGCTGCCAACACCATACCTTGCAAATCCCGCGCCCATCAAGCCGAAGAACTTCCAACCATATCAATGACTTGCGGATTCTTCAGGGCGGATTGATTAGTGACGTACCTCAGACACGCGCAGCACGGCTTTGTTGCACAAATCCAGTTGCGCGAACTGGTAGCCTCGGCATATGAGTGAACCCAAAGGGCCAAAGAGCCGCTACAAGACCACCAACTGGGCGGCGTACAACGCAGCGCTCAAGGCCCGAGGGTCGTGGACGATCTGGCTCGATCAAGACATGCAGTGGGACGCGCCCGCCAGTGGCAAATGGGGCGTCAGCAATCCTTTACGGATGATCATATGGCCGCTTGTGGAACAGATTAGGATGCTCCTGGTACCACTCTTTCATAGCCTGCATAGGCGTCTTGCTGCCAAGGGCTGACTGCGGCAATACATCTCACCGGTCACGCCAAGGATCGGTGAGTAACTAATTGAAGCGCAACCCTGGCTGGGTGGCTGGTTCTCACCACCACGGGCCGCTGGACGATGTCACTGTGGGTCTATGCAGGCACGGTGATTCCCATGGCCATCGGTGGACTCTTAATGACCCGGCCAGGTCGCTACCTTGAGGAGAGGTTCGTCTGATCGCAAGTTGTGTCTGACTTGGCTAATCAACGGTCAGAAGAAACGTATTGCTCAGAAATGCCAAGAGGCGTATTGTGATTCGTCGGCCTTGACGGCCGATGCCGGCGGCAGTGGTCGATCAGAAGGTACTTACCGGTGACGCAGCCGCCGAGACAAACCCGGTTGCGTAGGCGCAATGGAGAACGAGATGAATCCCAGCGTTCAATCCAAGGTGGCGTACAAGGGCAACGACCGGCTGCTATTCGGCATCATCATGGGCGTCATCGCGTTCTGGCTGTTTGCCCAGACGACGCTCAATATCGCGCCCGACATGGGCCGAGACCTGGGCATGGATGCGAACACGATGAACGTCGCGGTGGCCATCACCTCGCTGTTTTCTGGCATCTTCATCGTGGTGATGGGCGGCCTGGCCGACCGTGTTGGCCGGCTAAAGATCACTCGCATTGGTTTTTACCTGAGCATCGTCGGCTCGCTGCTGGTGGCCATCACGCCGCAGGGGCAACTGGCAACACCGGTTCTGCTCGTTGGCCGTGCGCTGCAAGGCCTGTCGGCCGCCTGCATCATGCCGGCCAGCCTGGCGCTGGTGAAAGCATTTTGGGATGGCTCCGAGCGCCAGCGTGCCATCAGCATGTGGTCGATCGGTTCGTGGGGCGGTTCAGGCCTGTGCGCGCTGTTCGGCGGCTTGATGTCGCAGCACTTCGGTTGGCGCTCGATCTTCTGGGTGGCCATCGCCGTCAGCGTGCTCGGCCTGTGGATGATGCACGGCGCACCCGAGAACAGGGCCGACACCAAGGGTGGGTACAGCTTCGACCTGTCTGGCGTGCTGGCTTTCATGGTCACCATGGTGGCACTGCAGGTGCTGGTGACCCAGGGCAACAAGCTGGGGTGGACCAGTCCGGTCGGCCTGGGTCTGCTGGCGGTAACAGTGGTCTTCGGCTGGCTGTTTTTCCGCTTCGAAGACAAGGCGCCAAATGCGTTCTTTGATTTCAGCCTGTTCAAGAACGCGACCTACACCGGCGCGACGATTTCCAACTTCCTGGTCAACGGTACCGCTGGCACGCTGATCGTGTCGCTGCAACTGGTGCAGATCGGTGGCGGTATGAACGCCCAACAGGCCGGCTTTCTGACGCTGGGCTACGCGATTGCCATCATCGCCTTCATTCGCGTGGGCGAGAAGCTGCTGCAGCACTTCGGGCCGCGCAAGCCGATGGTCTGGGGCTGTCTGATCACGGGCCTGGCGATTCTGTTGGTGTCGCCTGCCAATCTGCTGCTGTCGGACTACAAGATCCTCGCGAGCGTCGGCTATGCCCTGTTCGGTGTCGGTCTGGCGTTCTATGCGACGCCGTCGACCGATGTGGCGCTGTCGAACCTTCCGGCGGCCCAGGCGGGCTCGGGTTCGGGCATTTACAAGATGGCTTCGTCGCTCGGCGCTGCCTTCGGCGTGGCGATCTCCGCCGCCCTTTTCACCGCGCTCAGCGGCGACAGAGCGGGCATGCACTGGCTGGAAGGGGTGATCACCTTCAGTGGCCGCCAGGACAACCTGGCCGTGCGGGAAGCCGCCATCGTTGCACTGGGCTTCAACGTGCTGATGGTCGTGATGGCCATTGTCTCCATCATGCTCACGGTGCCTAAGGGGACGAAGGCGCAGGCCTGAATCCCCAACCGTCATGTCAAGCGCCGAAGAGTCCCTCAAGCACGCTGTCTGCCGGACATCTTTCAACTTTGCTTCATCACTTCTGGAGTTGTCATGAATGCCCTCACCCAAGCTCTCGGCTCGGTCGGACCCACCCTGATGGCCGAACTTGAAGCACTCTACAAAGACCTTCACCAGCATCCCGAGTTGTCGATGCAGGAAGTCCGCACCGCGAAGATCATCGCCGACGCGATGCAGGGCCTCGGCTACGAGGTGACGCGCAACGTCGGCGTGACCGGCGTGGTCTGCGTGATGAAGAACGGCGCCGGCCCGACCGTAATGCTGCGCGCGGACATGGACGCGCTACCGATGGCCGAGAACACCGGGCTGCCCTATGCCAGCACCGTGACGGCGCGCGACGCGGAAGGTGTCGAGGTCGGCGTGGCACATTCGTGCGGCCACGACATGCACGTGACCTGGATGATCGGCGCCGCGCGCATCCTGTCCACGAACCGCGCGGCCTGGCAGGGCACGCTGATGGTCGTGTTCCAGCCAGGCGAGGAAACGGCCGAGGGCGCGAATGCCATGGTGCGCGACTGGGGCGCAGGCCGCTTCCCAAAACCCGACATCATCCTCGGCCAGCACGTGATGGTCGGTGCCGCCGGCACCGTGAGTTACCGTCCCGGCGTCACACTGTCGGCCGGAGACAGCCTGAAGATCAAGCTCTTCGGGCGCGGCTCACACGGTTCACAGCCGCAAACCTCGATAGATCCGGTCATCATGGCAGCCGCGACCACGCTGCGCCTGCAGACCATCGTCTCGCGGGAGATCGCACCGACCGAGCCGGCGGTGCTCACGATCGGCTCGCTGCAGGCTGGCACCAAGGAAAACATCATTCCCGACGATGCCACCATCAAGTTGAACATGCGCACCTTCAGCGAGGACACGCGTGAGTACATGCTCAAGTCGATCCGCCGCATTTGCTGCGCCGAGTGCGATGCCTCCGGTGCCGAGCGGCCGCCCGAGTTCACCACCATCAACAGTTACCCGCTGACCGAGAACGACCTTGTCGCGACACAAAAGGTGGCGCAGGCGTTCGGCCACCAGTTTGGCAAGAACGCCTCACTGGCACTCAGCCCAGCGTCGGCCAGTGAAGATTTCAGCATCTTCGGCCGCACTTGGGGCGTGCCCTATGTGTTCTGGTTCGTCGGCGGCACCGACCCAGCGGTGTACGCCAAGGCCCAGCAGGAAAAAACCGTCAACAAGATTCCCAGCAACCACTCGCCGAAGTTCGCGCCGCAGATCCACCCGACGCTCGAGACAGGCTTGCAGGCCATGCTGACCGCCGCTGCCGCGTGGCTGTGCCCCTCGGTGCCACGGCCTGAAACGAAGACATGAACGTCCACGAATTGGCACTTGCCGGCCTGAACGACCACCGCCTGTTCACAACGCTCGATCTGGCGGGCACATTCGCCTTTGCCATCAGCGGTGCCGTCGCTGCCAGAGACCGCGGCCTCGACTGGTTCGGCGTCGTCGCGATAGCGTTCACGGTCGCTTGCGGCGGGGGCGTGCTGCGCGACCTATGCATCGGCGCTGTGCCGCCGGCCGGGCTGACCGATTGGCGCTACCTTGCCGTTGCCATGGCGGCAGCCTTGATGACGATAGCCGCAAACACGCTGGTCGTGCGCCTGGCGCACCCGGTGATTCTCTTCGACTCCATCGGCCTGGGACTCTTTGCCGTGACCGGCGCGCAGAAGGCCATGATTTTTGGCCATAACGCGGAGGTGGCGGTTCTGCTGGGCATAGTCACTGCCGTGGGCGGTGGCGTGGTGCGTGACGTGCTGCTCAATCGGGTGCCGGTGATCCTTCAGCGCGAGATCTATGCGTCGGCTGCGCTGGTGGGTGCCAGCATTGAAGTGTTTGGCGAGCATCTAGGATGGTTGTCGAGCAGTAGAACCTGGGTTGCTTTAGTGGCGTGCTTTGCGTTTCGTTATCTATCGCTGCACTACAAGTGGAACCTGCCGCACTCTTCCGGACACGACGGCAACGGCTCGGAATAGGGCCTGCTAGACAGCAGGGTCGTCGTTTCGTGATGCAGCAGGTATCCGTTCTGTCTGACCAATGCGTGCAGCATCGGCCTTGAACCGCCCCGGGTGATTCAGTCTCCACGTTGCGCTATTCGTCCATATGAGAGATCCTTAGTGGAAAGGGGGACTCCCATGATTAAACTGGTTCTACTGAGGGTTGACGGGCAGACTTACGCTCTGCCGATGGCCGCGGTGGACCGTGTCCTGCGCATGGTTGAAATTACGCCGCTGCCAGGGGCGCCTGAAGCCGTCGTGGGGGTCATCAATATCCAGGGCGAAGTGGTCGCGATCGTTAGCATCCCCAAGCGCCTTGGCCTTGCTCTGCGGGCAGTCGTAGCGGCCGACAGTCTGGTTGTGGTGCGTGCACGCACCAGGCGACTCGCCATCATCGCGGAGTCCGTCTTGGGTGTAGTCGAACGCCCGGCTGATGCTGTCGTGTGCACCGGTGACATTGTCGGAGGCACCCCTCAAATTGAGGGCGTGCTCAAGACGCACGATGGTCTGGTTTTGATTCAGAATCTGGATCGGTTCTTTTCTCCAGAGGAAGAGCAATCTCTGGATTTGGCGTTGGAAAAGCACTGACCGACGTGCATCGATATGCCGATTTCCTTGCCCGACTCGTTACTGTCGCTCCTGAGTGATTTGCTCGAATCGCAGATGGGGCTTTACTTCCCGAGAGCGCGATGGCGTGATCTGGAGCGCGGCATCGTCGCCGCATCCCACAAGTCGGGATACCCGCAAGCTGAAGACTATATCCGGTGGCTTCTTGCTGCGCCTCTGACGCGAGCGCAAATAGAGATGCTTGCGAGCCACTTGACGGTAGGCGAGACCTATTTCTTCCGCGAAAAAAGAAGTCTCGACATTCTTGAGCAGCAGATCCTGCCGGAGTTGCTTCGGGCCCGTGCAAAAACCGGAAGGCATATTCGCATTTGGAGTGCGGGATGCTGCAGCGGCGAGGAGCCCTATTCGATCGCGATGTTGCTCGATCGGTTGATCCCCGATCTCGATAAATGGAATGTGACTATCCTGGCGACAGACATTAACCCGCAGTTTCTGCGCAAGGCGGCACAGGGGGTATATGGTGCATGGTCGTTTCGCGACACGCCCGGCAGGCTTAAGGATCAGTATTTCATCCGGCGACAGGACGGAAGCTTCGAAATCCAGCCGCGGATACGCAGGATGGTCACCTTTTCCTATCTCAATCTCGCCGACGATGCTTACCCATCGTGCATGAACAGCATGAATGCGGTGGATGTGATCTTCTGCCGCAACGTGCTTATGTATTTTGCTCAGCAAAGGGCAAAAATGGTTATCGCGAAGCTGCACGGCTTGCTCGTCGATGGGGGTTGGCTGATCACCAGCCCCGCTGAAACCGCGCAAGTGAATCTTTCCGAATTCACCACGGTCGAATTTCCAGGCGCCTTCCTGTATCGCAAGACAGCGGTCGGCGGACCCTTGTCCGTCGCCACCAACGCTCAAGGCATGTTGCATGCTGGAGAGGCTGCAGCAGCCTACGCGCCGGGTCCAACTGCGCCTTTGAAGGTAGCCTGGCCGACCTTCGCGCTCGAAATCCTGCATGCAGAAGGTGGCGTGCACGCGACACAAGCAGAAGAGGCAGACTCGCTCAAGCACGAAGAGCCAGAAACGCCGAGAAGCAAAGCCCGTGCTTGCGCCGATGAGGGTAGGCTCGCCGAAGCGATCGAATGGTGCGAAAAGGCGATTGCCGCCGACAAGCTCAACCCGGCACACTACTATCTGCTTGCTGCTATTTGTCAGGAGCAAGGGCAAAGCGAGACCGCCGAACGTGCCCTTGGGTGCGCGCTTTATTTGGAACCCGATTTCGCGCTGGCCCATTTCGCCTTGGGCAACCTTTGCCTGTCCGGCGGGCGCCAGCGAGAAGCGCAACGGCATTTCGTCAATGCACTGACTCTGCTACGGGCGTGCCCGGCCGATGCCCTGTTGCCGGAGTCGGACGGGTTGAGCGCTGCTCGGTTTGTGGAAATCATCACCTCGGCACAGGCGAGCCTGGGGCACACATAAGGAGGTTGTCGCATGAGGACGAACCCATCAGGGCCCCGCAAGACCCATCGAGCAGCCATTGATTGGGTCGAAGTGCGCGCCCGCCTGGATACGATTCAAGCTGCCAGCGAACAGGCCTGGGCGCTCGGGAGCGATGAGACCGGACGGATTTTGCATGAGAGAGCGCTAGCACTCGCCTTGGAGCCCGACAGAACGCAAACCATAGATCAAAGCATCGAGGTGGTGGAATTTCTGCTTGCTCATGAGCACTACGCTGTCGAATCCTCTTATGTGCGTGAGGTTTCTTTGCTGGAAAACCTCACTCCGCTACCGTGCACGCCGACCTTCGTGCTTGGCATCGTTAACCTGCATGGCGAGATCGTTTCGGTCGTCGACGTGCGCAAATTCTTCGACCTCCCGCAAACCGGTTTGCCCGATCTGAACAAAGTCATCGTTCTCGGGTCCGGAAGCATGGTGTTCGGCATCCTCGCGGATGCCATCCTTGGCGTGCGCCGCATTGCGCTTGCCGCAATCCAGCCCGCGCTACCCACGCTCACCGGCGTCCGGGAGAAATACCTGAAGGGGGTCACCCCGGAGCGCACGGTGGTTCTCGATGCTGGGAAGCTGCTTGCTGACGAGGAAATCGTGGTGCAGGAACAGGTGGACGGCCAATGATGCCTCGTGCTGGATCCAGAGTGGCAGGCAGAAAAGCATGCATGGAGAAGCAGACATGAAATGGTTTCTGGATCTTACGACCCGCAACAAGCTGTTTGTTTGCTTCGGGCTGATTTTTGCGCTGATCGTTGCAGTGATTGCAAGTGCCTACACAGGCATCAACACCATCCGCGAGTCGCAGAATCGACTCTACCAACAAGACTTCACTAACCTGAGCGAGCTACAGGCCCTGCGCGTGTATCAAAACCAGATGCGGGCTTTGATACTTGAAGCACAGCTCTTGAGCAAGCGCGCGGAACAGGATCCGCTGCTGGCGCAAGCCGCGGAACTCTCGAAACAGATTGACCGCCTCATCCTCAACCTCCTTGCGCGGGCGAAGAACGACCCCAAGCAGTTATCGCGGCTAGAGGAGCTGAAATCGGTCTGGCAGGCATTCGCCCAAACGAAGGACTCCGAGGTCATTCCGCTGATCCTCGCCGGCAAGATCGCGGAAGCGGGGCAGCGCACAGTTGGCGTGCAGCAGGAGCGGGAGGAAAAAATTCGCACCATTGCCCAGGAACTCGGCAACGCAGCCCAAGAAAGCGCGCGTCTGGCCGTAGCCAATTCCGATCTACAGGCCCATCAGTCATTTCGCGGTTTTTTGTTTGTCGGGATCGCGGCCTTGGCGATCGGCCTCGTGCTGACACTATTGCTGGAGCGGGTGATCGCAGGGCCGTTGCGCGAGTTGTCGCGCGCCGCCGAACGGGTGGCTGCGAGCGATCTCACTGTCGAGGTCCCCAAGAACAATCGCGCTGACGAGGTCGGCAGCTTGATGCGTGCATTCGGCGCTATGGTCGAGAGCCTGCGGCGCACAACCCGAGAACTAAATGAAGGCGTCGGCGTACTCGCTTCCTCGTCCAGCGAGATTCTTGCCACCACGACGCAAGTGGCGTCCGGTGCGGCGGAGACGGCCAGCGCGGTGAGCGAGACCACGGCAACGGTGGAAGAGGTGAAGCAGGCCGCCGGAGTATCGAGCCAGAAGGCCAAGTACGTCTCGGAGAGCGCGCAGAAGGTGGCGCAAGTGTCGCAGGCTGGGCGCAAATCGGTGGAGGACACGATTGCCGGGATGCAGCGCATCCAGGAGCAGATGGAGTCGGTTGCCGAGAGCATCGTGCGGCTGTCGGAGCAAGGCCAGGCGATTGGCGAGATCATTGCCGCCGTGAACGATTTGTCAGAGCAGTCGAATCTGCTGGCGGTGAATGCCGCGATCGAGGCGGCCAGGGCAGGCGAGCAGGGCAAAGGCTTCGCAGTTGTCGCTCAGGAAATCAAGAGCCTGGCCGAACAGTCCAAGCAGGCGACCGCGCAGGTGCGCACGATTCTGGGCGACATTCAAAAGGCGACCGGTGCCGCGGTAATGGCGACCGAGCAGGGAGCCAAGGCGGTGGAGGCGGGCCTGAAGCAGTCTGGCGAAGCGGGCGAGTCGATCCGGTTGCTTGCCGAGAGTGTGAGAGAAGCGGCGCAGGCGGCGATGCAGATCGCCGCCTCGAGCCAGCAGCAGATGGTGGGCATGGACCAAGTGGCGTTGGCGATGGAGAACATCAAGCAGGCGAGCTTGCAAAACGTCGCGGGCACCAGGCAGGCCGAGACCGCCGCGCACAGCCTGCACGAGCTGGGACAAAAGCTCAAGGGGCTGGCGGAGCAGTACAAGGTATGACGGCAAGCCTCAATAGCCGAATTCTGAGAGAGTAACTATGACTATCGGAAAAAAAATAATCGGCGGCTACGTTGTCGTACTGGCGCTGCTGACGATCGTGGCAGGTGTCGCGTTCTACTCGCTGAAGGCAACCGAAAGTGCGTACGCGGCGTTTCTGGACGAAGACACTCAGTCCATTATTGTCGCCAAGGAGCTCGGGGGGGAGGCGAGAGACCAGGTCGCGCAGTACCGTGGCCTGTTACTTTTTCCGGAACAGCGCTCCCGGCTGGTGAATGAGCTGCGGGAGAGCCACCACCAGTTCGATACGCTGCTAGACAAGGTGCGCAGCCTCTCACGTTCGGATGCGGGGGTGCGTCTCGCAGATGAGATCGCCAATGCCCAGAAAAAATACAGGGAGGGCCAGGAGGAGGGGATCCGGCTGATAGAGGGCGGAAAGCTCAAGGAGGCGCTCGCCCTGAACGACAAGCTGCTTCCATTTGCCTTGGTGTTGCGCCAGAAATCCGATCAATACATCAAGCGGCAGCAGGAGCAGTTGGCCGAAGGGCGGGCTGAGGTTTCACGGACCCTCGATCACACCTTCCTGCTGTTGTTGTCGATATCAGGCGTTGCCATCGTCCTGGGGCTGGCGTTCGGAGCGCTTCTGACGCGGTCCATCACGCGGCAGCTCCGGGAGGCTATCAATCAGCTGTCATCGTCCTCGTCTGAGATTCTTGCCACCACGACGCAAGTGGCGTCCGGTGCGGCGGAGACGGCCAGCGCGGTGAGCGAGACCACGGCAACGGTGGAAGAGGTGAAGCAGGCCGCCGGAGTATCGAGCCAGAAGGCCAAGT
>Ga0208272_100488_pt1 | contig 13293 bp, 8 predicted proteins | sample LakWasM129_HOW14_2_FD_183939 | JGI IMG/M metagenome (GOLD analysis project Ga0208272, IMG submission 183939) | Freshwater sediment methanotrophic microbial communities from Lake Washington under simulated oxygen tension - Sediment Metagenome... | ecosystem: Environmental > Aquatic > Freshwater >... | reverse complement strand
CCCTGACCGGCAGTGCGCAGGCGGGCGGGCCGGACGGCTGGTGGGAACCCATGCTTGGGCCCGGCCGCGCCATCGACCCGGCGCACTATCGCATTCTCTGCCTGAACAACCTCGGTTCCTGCTACGGCAGCAGCGGCCCCGGCGTGAAGGGATTCCCGGCGGTGAAGAACCTGGAACTCACCAGCCTCGATATTTCGCGCGCGATCCTGCAGAGCCTCGACCAGCTCGGCATCAAGAAAGTGCACCTGACCACCGGCGGCTCGCTCGGCGGCATGGTGACACTCGCCCTCGCCGCGCTCGATCCGCAACGTTTTGAACGCATCCTGCCGCTGGCGACCAGCGTGTCGGCTTCCGCATGGGTGGTCGGCTGGAACCATGTCGCGCGGCAGATCCTACGGCTCGATCCCGGCTATCCCGACAAGGTCGGGCGCGGCCTCGAGATCGCGCGTCAGCTCGCGATGCTGACCTACCGCGCCGAGGCAGGTCTCGAAGCCCGCCAACCGCGGCCGACGCAGGCGTTGCCGGGAGCGGGTTACCCGGTGCAGAGTTATCTCGAGCACCAGGGCGCCAAGCTCCGCAACCGTTTCGATGCGCAGGCCTACGAGCTGCAACTCGCGGCGATGGACCATCACGACCTGCTCCAGCCGCTGCCCGGCGAGACCAAGTCCGCGATCAGCCGCGTGCGCGCCACCGCTTTGGTAGTCGACGTCGACTCCGACCAGTTGTTCACCCCGGCGCAGGCCGACGCGCTCGCGCAGCACCTGCGCGACGCCGGCGCGAAGGTCGAGCGGACCACCGTGCGCAGCATCCATGGCCACGATGCGTTTTTGATGGAGTGGGACACGCTCGCGCCTATCTTGACCAAGGCGCTGCACATGCACGCCCCCCACAAATGAGCAACAGTTGGCAAGTCTACAAGTTTGGCGGATCATCCCTCGGCACTTCCGGGCGCCTGCCCAAGGTGCTCGAACTCGTGGTGGCGGCCCCGCGCCCGCTGGCGCTGGTCTGCTCGGCCTTGGGCGACAGCACGGACTGGCTGATCCTCGCCGCGCGCTCGGCGGAGGAGGGCAACATCAGCCAGGCCCGCCGGGAACTGACCCAGGTCCGCGATCTCGCCAACGCGACCGCGCGCGCCGTCCTCAACAGCCAGGGCCAGAAGGGCGTGAAGCACGACCTCGACGAAATTCTCACCCCCGTGGAGCGGCTGCTCTCCGGCATCGAGCTGACCCGCGAGTGCTCGCCGCGCACGCTCGATTCCATCATCAGCGTTGGCGAACGCATCTCCGTGGCGCTGTTGGCGCGCGCCCTCGTCGAACGCAACGTGCCCGCCATCCCGGTGGACGCACGCGATTTCGTCGTCACCGACAACACCTACGGCGCCGCGACGGTGGACAAGGCCGAGACGGCGAAGAAGTTCGCCGAGATCTCGCCCAAATGGGCCGGCCACGTGCCCATCGTCACCGGTTTCATCGGCCGCACCCGCGACGGCACGACCACCACGCTCGGCCGCAACGGCTCCGATTACACCGCCACACTCGTCGCCGGCTTGCTCAAGGCCAGCGCGGTGACCGTCTGGACGGATGTGCTCGGCGTCATGACCGCCGACCCCGCACTCGTGCGCGAAGCCTCGCCCGTCGACCGGCTTTCCTACGACGAGGCGCTGGAACTGGCCTATTTCGGCACGCGGATGTTTCACCCGCGCACCATCATTCCGCTCCGCGAATGCGGCGCGGCGCTCGTCATCCGCAGCACGACGCAGCCCGACGCCCCCGGCACGCGCATCGATGCGACCGGCAATCCCGATCCCAACCGGCCGACCTGCGTCACGAGCCTTGAGCGCCTGACGCTGCTCGGTGTGCAATCGCGCCGGACCGGCCTCGGAAGGCCGATCGGCGGCCGCATCCTCGCGGCGCTCAACGAAGCCGGCGTGCGCGTCTGGATGACCACCGAGTCCACGCTCGGGCAATCTTTCTCCGTGGTGGTGCCGCAACAGGACGAAGCCGCCGCGCGCAAGAGCGTGGCCGAGGCGCTCGCGCCGGAGCTGCAGACGGGCGATCTCCGGATCGAGCCGGTGCTCTCGCCCGTTTCCCTCGTGACCTTGGTCGGCGAGAACATGGCCGGTCGGCCCAACGTCGCGGGCAAATTCCTCAATTCCATCGGCGAGGCCGGCATCGCGGTGCGCGCAGTCGCGCAGGGCGCGTCGGCCCGCAGCATCTCGTGCGTGGTCGACGCGGACCAGACGGCGACCGCCGTGCGCACGGTGCACGGTGCCTTCAACCTCGCGCACACCGAGATCAACATGTTGCTGCTCGGCAAGGGCGTCGTGGGCGGCAGCCTGTTGAAACAGATCGAGCGCCAGAACAAGGCGCTCGGCCGCGAACACGACGTGCAGGTGCGGCTGGTCGGCATCGGTTCCAGTGGCGGCGCGCTGTTCGATCCGGAGGGACTGCCGGCGGCCGAGGCCATCGTGCGGCTGCAAACGGCGCTGGGGGAGGGGAAGGTCGTCGCCGACGTCACCTCGCTGCTCGGCAAACTTTCGCGCCTGCCCAATCCCGTGTTGGTGGACTGCTCCGCGGCGCCGGGCATGGAAAAGATTTACCGCGCGGCCTTCGCTCACGGGGTGAATGTCGTCTCGGCCAACAAGCAGCCGCTGGCGCTGCCGCAGCCGGAGCGCACGGCGCTGCTCGACGCGGCGCGGCAGCATTTCCGGGCCTACCATTACGAGACCACGGTGGGCGCGGCGTTGCCCGTCATCGAGACGCTCAAGAATCTGGTGCGCACGGGCGACCATGTCATCACGATCGAGGGCGCGTTTTCCGGCACGCTCGGATATTTGTGCGACCAGCTCGCGCAGGGTCAGGCGCTCTCGGCCGCGGTGCGCCAGGCCAAGGAGCTCGGCTACACCGAGCCACACCCGCGCGACGACCTGTCGGGCCTCGATGTGGCGCGCAAGGCCATCATCCTCGCCCGTGAACTCGGTTTGAAGGTCGAGCTGTCTGACGTGGTGCTGGAGCCGTTCGTGCCCGCGGAGAATCTCAAGGAGGACGATCCGGAGAAGTTTCTGCAGTCGTTGACCGGACTCGATGCCACCGTGGCGGCGCGGGTGGCGGCGTGCAAGGCGCAGGGAAAGCTGCCGCGCTACCTCGCCCGCATCACCCCCGGAGCGGCGGGCGCCAAGGTTTCCGTCGGCCCGGTGGAGGTGGAAGCCTCGCACCCGGCCGCGGCGCTGCGCGGCTCGGAGGCCTTTGTGGCGTTCCATACCGAACGCTATAAGCAATACCCGATGGTGGTCCGCGGCGCCGGCGCCGGCGGCGACGTCACCGCAGCCGGCGTGCTGGCCGACATCCTCCGCCTCGCGCAGAATATCAGAGGCCGACGCTGAGGGTGGCCGAGTTGCGCTACTCTCGCGGCCCTTTTGTCATAAACTTAAGACTAATGTTGACAGGGAATGGGGCGATTAACAGCTTCACACCCGCTCACCCATGAACCTCAGCGTTGCCCTTGTTGCGCTTATTACCGTCGTCCTGGCCATTCTGGCCACGGACCCGAATCAACATGGGCGGCTGACTGAAGCCACTAGCTCCTAAGAGAAACAAATCTCAAAACCAGGAAGCCGCCCCCGAAAAAGGGCGGTTTTTTTATTTTCCACATATGACGCACTCGTGCTATACGCAAACCTCGCTCCCCGGACGTCGGTCCGCCAGAATTGTCTGACTATTATCCCCATGGAAACCGGTAAAAGACACAGCCAAGTGGTCACAGATGGTCCCAATCGCGCCCCCGCCAGGGCCATGATGAAAGCCGTAGGGTTTACGGACGAGGACCTCAAAAAGCCGCTCATCGGCATCGCCAACACCTGGACCGAGATCGGGCCCTGCAATTTCCACCTCCGCGCCCTCGCCGAGCACGTGAAGGCGGGCGTTCGCGCCGCCGGCGGCACGCCGCTGGAGTTCAACACCGTCTCCATCTCCGACGGCATCACGATGGGCACCGAGGGTATGAAGACCTCGCTCATCAGCCGCGAGGTCATCGCCGACTCCATCGAACTCGTCGCGCGCGGCAATAGCCTCGACGGCCTCGTCTGCCTCTCGGGCTGCGACAAAACCAATCCCGGCGTCATGATGGCGATGGCTCGCCTCGACATCCCCGGACTGGCGCTTTACGGCGGCTCGATCGACCACGGCCATCTTCATGGCAAATCCCTCACCGTGCAGGATGTCTTCGAGGCGGTCGGGGCGTTCAACAGCGGCAAGATCGATGCGAAGGAGTTCCTCAGCGTCGAGAACGCCGCCTGCCCGACGGCCGGTTCCTGTGGTGGCCAGTTCACGGCCAACACCATGTCGACCGTCATGGAGGCCATCGGCATTTCTCCCGCCGGCCTCAACGGCATCCCGGCCACCGCCGACGCTAAGAACAAGGCGGCTTTCCGCTGCGGCGAACTCGTGATGGAACTCGTCCGCCGGGACTTGAAGCCGTCGCAGATCCTGACGCGCCCGGCGTTCGAGAACGCCATCGCCTCCGTCGCCGCGTCGGGCGGCTCGACCAACGCGGTGCTGCACCTGCTCGCTCTCGCGCGCGAGATAAACATCCCGCTGCAGATCGATGAATTCGACACCATCAGCGCCAAGACGCCGACGATCGCCACGCTCAAACCCGGCGGACTCTACACGGCGGACGAGATGCACCAGGCGGGCGGCATTTCCCTGTTGCTCCGCCGGCTCCTCGAGGGTGGCTACCTGCACGCGGATTGCCTGACCGTCACGGGGCGCTCGCTCGGCGACGAGGTGCGTGCCGCGCCCGAGACGGCCGGCCAACAGGTCATCCGGCCCACGGCCAAACCTTTCAAGCCGACCGGCGGCCTCGTCATCCTCCACGGCAATCTCGCCGAGGAGGGCGGTGTGCTCAAGCTGGCGGGCACCGCCGTCAAGCACTTCAAGGGTCCGGCACGCGTCTTCAATTGCGAGGAGGACGCTATGGCCGCGGTCGGCGCGCAGAAAATCAAGGCGGGCGACGTGGTCGTCATCCGCTACGAGGGGCCGAAGGGCGGCCCCGGCATGCGCGAGATGCTCGGCGTCACCGCCGCGCTCGCCGGCGCGGGGCTGTCCGAGTCGGTGGCGCTGCTCACCGACGGGCGCTTCTCCGGCGCGACGCGCGGCTTCTCCATCGGCCACGTGGCGCCCGAGGCGTTCGTGGGCGGGCTCATCGCGTTCGTCCACGAGGGCGACACGGTCGAGATCGACGTCGCGACCCGCAAGCTGCAGGTCGAGATCGCCCCCGCCGAACTGGCCAAGCGCCGCGCGGGCTGGACGCCGCCGGCCCCGCGCTACCAGCGCGGCGTCATGGCCAAATACGCCAAAACCGTTTCCTCGGCCGCCGAGGGCGCGATCACGAACTGACACCGTAATTTCACCACAATAAAAGGGACATCATGAAACTCACCGGAGCAGAAATCATTTGGGAGTGCCTCCTCAAAGAGAGCGTGGATGTCGTGTTCGGTTACCCGGGCGGAGCGATCCTCCCGACCTACGACGCGATGACCAAGTATCCGAAAATCCACCATGTCCTCGTGCGCCATGAGCAGGGCGCGACGCACATGGCCGACGGCTATGCCCGCGCCAGCGGCAAGGTCGGCGTCGCCATCGCGACCTCGGGGCCCGGCGCCACCAACATGGTCACCGGCATCGCCACCGCCATGATGGACTCCTCGCCCATCGTGTGCATCACCGGCCAGGTCGGCTCGCGGGCGATCGGCACGGACGCCTTCCAGGAGACCGACGTGACCGGTGTCACGCTGCCGGTCACCAAGCACAATTACCTCGTCACGAAGCCCGGCGACATCGCCCGGGCCATCCGCGAGGCGTTCTACATCGCCAAGAGCGGCCGGCCGGGTCCGGTGCTCGTGGACATCACGAAGGACGCGCAGCAGATGACGGCCGAGTTCGACTGGGAGGGCGCCGCGCCGCGCCTGCCCGGCTACCGCCCGAGCTACCACGCCCCGGCGTCGGAGTTCGCCCGCGCGGCCGAGCTGATCAATTCCGCGAAGCGTCCGCTCATCCTCGCGGGGCAGGGCATCCTCAAGTCCGGCACCACCGGCGACGTGCTCAAGCTCGCCCAGACCGCCGGCATCCCGATCACGACCACGCTGCTCGGCATCGGCGCGATTCCCGCCTCGTCCGAGTTCAACCTCGGCATGATGGGCATGCACGGCGAAGCCTGGGTCAACCAAGCCATCCAGCAGGCCGATCTGCTCATCGCCCTCGGCATGCGTTTCGACGACCGCGTGACCGGCAACCTCAAGACCTACGCGCTCAACGCGAAGAAGATCCACGTCGACATCGACCCGAGCGAGATCAACAAGAACGTCCCCGTCGACCTTGCCCTCATCGGCGATCTCCGCGAGGTGCTGGCAGTGATCCAGCCGCAGGTGCAGAAGGCGGAGCACACCGAATGGTGGACCAACATCCGCGAGATGCGCGGCGATTCCGCCGTGCGCGACATCCAGAGCCTGCCCGACAGCGGCCACCTCTACGCCGCGCACGTCATCAACGATCTCTGGCGCCTCACCCAGAAGCGCGACACCATCGTCGTCACCGACGTCGGCCAGCACCAGATGTGGGAGGCCCAGTATTACCGCCACGAGAAACCCCGCTCGCTCATCACGTCCGGCGGTCTCGGCACGATGGGCTTCGCGCTCCCCGCGGCCATCGGCGCCAAGTTCGCCTGCCCGGACAAGGACGTGTGGGTGGTCTGCGGCGACGGCGGCTTCCAGATGACCTCGTGCGAGCTCGCCACGGCGGAGCAGGAGGGCATCAAGGTCAACGTCGCCATCATCAACAATTCCTTCCTCGGCATGGTGCGCCAATGGCAGGAGTTTTTCTACGACAAGCGCTACGCCGCCACGCCGATGACCGGCCCGGATTTCGTCAAACTCGCCGAGGCCTACCGCCTCACGGGTCTGCGCTGTAATAAGCGTGGCGACGTCAAGGGCACGGTGGACCAGACCCTCGCCCAGAAAGGCACCGTGGTCATCGACTTCGTCGTGGAGAAGGAGGACACCGTCTTCCCGATGGTGCCCGCCGGCGCCGATCTCGACAAAATGATCCGTCGTCCGAAGCAGGACGTGATGCTGGAAACCGGTTCCGACAAGGACTGGGAAATGCCGGCCGCGCCCGTCGCGGTCGCCGGTAACGGGCATACAAAGTCGGCGCCCAAACCCGCCAAGAAACAACCCGCCCGCCCGGCCGCCAAGGCCGCCAAACCCGCCCGCCGCTAACCCCTTCCTCCCATGGCCAAACATACGCTCATCGCCTACGTGGAAGACGTGCCCGGCGTCCTCAACCGCATCGCGTCGCTCTTCCGCCGTCGCAACTTCAACATCGATTCGCTCACGGTCGGCCGCACCGAGCAGCCGGGCGTCTCGCGCCTCACCGTCGTGGTCGACGCCTCCGAGGCCGGCGCCCGCATCGTCGAGGCCAACCTCTATAAGCTCGTCAACGTCCTCCGCGTCGACGACCTCACCCACAAGCCCTCGCTCATGCGCGAACTCGGCCTCGTGAAGGTCAAGGTCACGCCGCAGACCCGCAGCGAGGTCCTGCAGCTCACCGAGGTTTTCCGCGCCCGCGTCGTCGACGTGGACGAGGCGACCCTGGTGATCGAGGTCACCGGCACGCCCGAAAAGATCGGCAAGTTCGAACTCGTCATGCAGCCCTACGGCATCGTCGAGATCGTGCGCACCGGCTCGGTGGCGATGGCCCGCGGCCACGAGTTGCTCTCCGCCGCCCCGCCGCTCGTGCGCACCAAGGAATCCGCCGAAGCCCAGCACCACGACGCCGGCGTCTCCATGTCCGTTTGATTCACACCACCCAGAACCAAGATCCCAAATCCCAGACCCAATTTATCTCATGGCTAAAATATACTACGACAAAGACGCGAATCTCTCGCTCATCCGCGGCAAGAACGTCGCGATCATCGGCTACGGCTCCCAGGGCCACGCCCACGCGCTGAACCTCAAGGACAGCGGCGTCAAGGTCCGCGTCGGCCTTGCCCCCACCAGCAAATCGGCCGCCAAGGCCAAGAAGTCCGGCCTCACCGTTGGCTCCGTCGCCGATGTGTCCGCTTGGGCTGATGTCATCATGGTGCTCGTGCCGGACCACGTCCAGGCCCGCCTCTACCGCGAGGAAATCGCCCCGGCCCTCACTGCGGGCAAGATGCTGATGTTCGCCCACGGCTTCAACATCCGCTTCAAGGGCATCGTGCCGCCGAAGAACGTCGACGTCACCATGATCGCCCCCAAGTCCCCCGGTCACCGCGTGCGCGAGGTGTTCCAGGAAGGCGGCGGCGTTCCCGGCCTCATCGCCGTCTACCAGAACGCCACCGGCAACGCCAAGAAGCTCGCGCTCTCCTACGGCCGCGGCATCGGCTGCACCCGTGCCGGCGTGCTCGAGACCACCTTCAAGGAAGAGACCGAGACCGACTTGTTCGGCGAGCAGGCCGTCCTCTGCGGCGGTTGCGCCGAGCTGGTCAAGGCCGGCTTCAAGACCCTCGTCGACGCGGGCTACCAGCCCGAGATCGCCTACTTCGAGTGCATGCACGAGCTGAAGCTCATCGTGGACCTGATGTATCGCGGCGGCCTCAACTACATGCGCTACTCCGTCTCGGACACCGCCGAGTGGGGCGACTACGTTTCCGGCCCGCGCGTCATCACCAAGAAGACGCAGCAGGAGATGAAGCGCATCCTCAAGGACATCCAGACCGGCAAGTTCGCCAAGCGCTTCATCGACGAGAACAACAAGTATGGTCGGAAGACCATGAACAAGTTCCGCAACCGCGAGCGCGGCCAGAAGATCGAGGTCGTCGGCGCCAAGCTGCGCGCGATGATGCCGTTTCTCAATCCCGTGGTCATTTCCAAATGACCACGGAGTGAGAGTGAATGTGAAAGTGAGAGTGAACCAACCATGAACGCCCGCACAAAGTTGATGAGCTTTGGCGCCTATACCAAGGCGCTGGAACTCTTCGATTTTGTCGTGGCGGACCTGGCGCTCCTCTCACGCCATCGGGAGTGCGGTCAGTTGGTCGCCCAGCAGCTCGCTAGTGCCGACTCGATTGCCTCGAACATCGAAGAGGGCTACGGGCGTGGCTCGAAGAAGGAATACTGCCAGTTTCTCGTCATAGCGCGCGGCTCGGCCCAGGAAACGGCCGGTCGCTACCTGCGACTTAGACACTGGCTGCCAGCCGACTTGCCGGCGGATCGCATCGCCCTTTGCGACGAGATCATCGGCATCCTGACAGCCAGTATTCTAAAGCTTCGCTCCCAGTTGGCCTCCACGAAATAACTCCGTTCACCTTCACTTTCACTCTCACCATGTCCTCTCCTTCCTACGTCCGCATCTTCGACACCAGCCTCCGCGACGGCGAGCAAGCTCCCGGCGCGTCCATGACCTCGGCCGAAAAGCTTGAGGTGGCCCGGGCGCTGGCGCGACTCGGTGTGGACGTGATCGAGGCCGGGTTCCCGGCGGCGTCGCCGGACGACTTGGCGGCGGTGCAGTCCATCGCCGCCGAGGTGGGACAGGTGCCCCTCGAGGGCCGTCCGCAGACCGAGCCGCCGATCATCTGCGGCCTCGCGCGCTGCACCAAGAACGACATCGACGCGGCGTGGAACGGCGTCAAGGGCGCCAAGCACCCGCGCATCCATACCTTCCTCGCGACGAGCGACATTCATCTCCAGCACAAGCTCCGCATGTCGCGGGCGGAGATGACCGCGCGCGCCGTCGAAATGGTGGCCTACGCCCGTTCGCTCTGCGCCGATATCGAGTTCTCGCCCGAGGACGCCGGCCGCAGCGATCCGGAATTTCTCTACCAGGTGCTCGCGGCCGTCATCAAGGCCGGCGCGACCACGCTCAACATCCCTGACACCGTCGGTTACACCATGCCCGACGAGTTCGGCGGTTTGATCGCGGGCATCATCAAAAACACGCCCGGCGCCAAGGACGTGATCATCTCCGTGCACTGCCACGACGACCTCGGCATGGCCGTCGCCAACTCGCTCGCGGGCCTCCGCGCCGGCGCCCGGCAGGCGGAAGTCACCATCAACGGCATCGGCGAGCGCGCGGGCAACGCGTCGCTCGAGGAGGTCGTGATGGCCATCCGCACCCGCGGCGAGAAGATCGGCCTGCAGACTGGCATCGATGCCACGCAGCTCTGCCGCACCAGCAAGCTCGTCTCCCGCAGCACCAGTTATCCCGTGCCGCCGAACAAGTCCATCGTCGGCGCCAACGCCTTCGCGCACGAGTCCGGCATCCACCAGGACGGCATGATCAAGAACGCGCTGACCTACGAGATCATGCGCCCCGAGGATGTCGGCGCGACGCAGACCGCGCTCGTGCTCGGCAAGCACTCGGGCCGCGCCGCCTTCTCCAAGCGCCTGGCCGAGCTCGGCTACCCGCTCGAAGGCGACGCGTTGCTCAAGGCATTCGGCGAATTCAAGAAGCTCGCCGACCGGAAGAAGGCCGTGCACGACGCCGACCTCATCACGCTGGCCTCGGACGAACGGGCGACCGTGCCCGAGCTCTGGCGCTTGGAGAATCTCCAGGTCGTCTGCGGCACCACCGGCCTCCCGACCGCCACGGTCCGCCTCCGCGATCCGGACGGCAAGCACCACACCCACGCCGCCATCGGCACCGGCCCGGTCGACGCCGCCTACAAGGCGATCGACGCGATCGTCAAACTTCCGGTCACCTTGCTGGAGTTCGGCGTCAACGCGGTCACGGAAGGGATCGACGCCTTGGGCGAGGTCTCCGTCCGCGTCCGCCACGAGGACCAGCGTTCCAGCCACGGCCACGGCGCGGACACCGACATCATCGTGGCCAGCGCCAAGGCCTACATCGCTTCCCTCAATCACGTGCTGTCCCGGACATCCAGCGCCCGCGCGCAGCACCCGCAAAAGAACGGCACGCCCACCGAGGTCACCACCTGAAACCACCGCCCGGAATCCTTCGTCATGTCCGTCCCGCCACCGAACCGTTCCTCCGTTGAAGTCTTCGATACCACGCTGCGCGATGGTGCGCAGACGGAGGGTATTTCGTATTCGGTCGACGACAAGCTGCGCATCGCGCGCAAGCTCGACGAACTCGGCGTGGCCTTCATCGAAGGCGGCTGGCCGGGTTCCAACCCGAAGGACGCGGTCTTCTTCGAGCGCGCCCGGAGCGAGACCTGGCACCGGGCCAAGATCGTGGCGTTCGGTGCGACGCGCCGGGCCAAACTGCAGCCGGCGGACGACGCCAGCATCCGCGCCCTGGTCGAGGCCGGGACGGAAGTCTGCGCCATTTTCGGCAAGTCGTCGGTGTTGCAGGTGAAGGAGATCCTGCGCACCACGCTCGAAGAGAACCTCAAGATGATCGAGGAGACCGTGACCTACCTGCGCGCGCAGGGGAAACGCGTCATCTACGATGCCGAGCACTTCTTCGACGGCTACCGTCTGGACGCGGCCTACGCGTTGCAAACGCTGCAGGCGGCGGTGCGCGGCGGCGCGGAATCGATCGTGCTCTGCGACACCAACGGCGGCTCGCTGCCCTGGCAGGTGGAGGCGGCGGTGCAGGAGGTCATGGCGAAGCTCGGCCCCGCCGTGCTGGTGGGCATCCACGCGCACGACGACACCGGTTGCGGCGTGGCCAACACCGTCGCGGCGGTGCGCGCCGGCGCCCGGCACGTGCAGGGCACGATCAACGGCTACGGCGAGCGCTGCGGCAACGCCAACCTGTGCGTGGTCATCCCCAATCTCGAATTGAAGCTCAACCTGCGGGCGCTCCCCGCGGGCGCGCTGGCGCATCTGCACGAAGTGGCGCGTTTCGTGGCCGAGGTGGCGAACCTCGCGCCCAACGAGCACATGGCCTACGTCGGCGACAGCGCCTTCGCCCACAAGGCGGGCGTGCACGTGTCCGCGATGCAGCGCCATCCCGACGCCTACCAGCACATCGACCCGCGCGTTGTCGGCAATCAGATGCGCGTCGTGATCAGCGAACTCTCGGGCCGGGCCAACGTGGTATCCAAGGCGGGCGAGTTGGGTTTTGAGAATGTCGATGCTGCCACCGGCGCGAAGGTGGTCGAGTTGATCAAGGCGAAGGAGCACGAGGGCTTTTCCTTCGAAGCGGCGGAGGCCAGCGTGATCCTGCTCGTGCGTCGGCTCTCGCCCGACTATCGCGCGCCCTTCTCGCTGCTCGACTACCGGGTGATCGTCAACCGGCACGGCGAGCGGCACTCGGCCGAGGCCACGATCAAGCTGAAGGTCGAGGACCAGGAAACCCACACGGCGGCGGAGGGCAACGGCCCGGTCCACGCCTTCGACAAGGCGCTGCGCAAGGCGCTGCAACCGCACTTTCCGCTGGTGAAGGACATCCAGCTCGCGGACTACAAGGTCCGCATCCTCAACTCCAACGACGGCACGGCGGCGGTGACCCGCGTGCTGATCGACTGGCACGACGGCGCCACGCGCCGCTGGAGCACGGTCGGCGCGGGACCGAACATCCTCGAGGCCACCTGGCTGGCCCTCGCCGACGGTTTCGAATACGCGGTGGCGGTGCAAGGCGCCCCGAAGGTGGAGACAATTTCATGAAAGCAAACATCGCACTCACACCCGGTGACGGCATTGGCCCCGAAGTGGTCAATGAAGCCCGGCTCGTGCTCGAGGCCGTGGCCCAGCGCCATGGCCACCAATTCAATTTTACCGAACACCTGCTCGGTGGCTGCGCCATCGATGCCAAGGGCACGGCCATGCCGGACGAGACGCTCGCCGCCTGCCAGAAGGCAGACGCCGTGTTGCTCGGCGCCGTGGGTGGTCCGAAGTGGGACGATCCGCAGGCCAAGGTCCGCCCGGAACAGGGCCTGCTCGCCATCCGCAAGGCCCTCGGCCTTTACGCCAACGTGCGGCCGGTGCGCCCGTATCCGGCCCTCGCCGCGCTCTCGCCGCTGAAGCCCGAGCGCGTGGCCGGTGTGGATTTTGTCGTCATTCGCGAACTGACGGGCGGCCTCTATTTCGGCACGCCCAAGGGCCGCACGATGACGCCCGAGGGTGAGCGCGCCGTCGACACGCTCGTCTACACGGAAGGGGAGATCCGCCGCATCGTGAAGCTCGCCTTTGAAATGGCGCGGTCGCGGCGCAAGATCGTCACGTCGGTCGACAAGGCCAACGTGCTTGAGTCGTCCCGCCTCTGGCGCAAGGTTGCCATCGAGGTCGGCCGCGAATTCCCGGACGTGAAGCTGGAGCATCAGCTGGTCGATTCCTGCGCCATGCGTCTGATC
>Ga0208272_100483_pt1 | contig 13399 bp, 9 predicted proteins | sample LakWasM129_HOW14_2_FD_183939 | JGI IMG/M metagenome (GOLD analysis project Ga0208272, IMG submission 183939) | Freshwater sediment methanotrophic microbial communities from Lake Washington under simulated oxygen tension - Sediment Metagenome... | ecosystem: Environmental > Aquatic > Freshwater >... | reverse complement strand
GGCCGAGGGGCTCGCGTTCGGGGCGCGCTGGAACAGCGTTGGCGCCAGCTACTTTTCCACGATGGGTCTGCCACTCCTCCGCGGCCGCGCTTTCCGTCCAGGCGAGACGGACGCCACCGGCGCGCCGCCGGTCGCCATCATCGATGAAGCCCTCGCCCGGAAGCTCTGGCCCGAAGGCGACGCCCTCGGCCAGCACATCCAGTTCGCCGAGCGCGACGCCCCCAAGGCGGCCGACGACGGCGGCAAGAAATCCGGCATCAGTGAAACCGTCGGTGCACGCCCGAGCGACCCGAAGTCCATCGAAGTCGTCGGGATCGTCGCCAACACCCGTTGGGATCTGTTCTCCGACAACGCCAACGGCACCGTCTACGTGCCATTCGCCCAGGGCTACCAAAGCAACGTGTTCTTCCACATCCGCACGGCGCCCCGCCCCGCCGGCGCCGATGCCGCGGCCATCGACACCATGCGCCGGGAATTGCGCGCGGCGGCACCCGGTGTGCCGGTGCTAACGACCAAGACCTTTCGTCAGCATCTCGAGGGCGGATTCGAAATTTTTCTCGTCCGCATCGGCGCCACGATGTTTTCCATCTTCGGCGGACTTGCCCTCGTGCTCGCCGCCGTCGGTCTCTACGGCGTCAAGGCCTACTCCGTCGCCCGCCGCACCCGCGAGATCGGCATCCGCATGGCGCTCGGCGCCGCGCCGGGCAGTGTCCAGTCCATGATCTTGCGCGAAGGTGCCGTCATGATCGCGACGGGCGTGACCCTCGGCCTGCTGCTCGGCCTCGGGCTCGGCCAGGCGCTTGCCAGCATGCTTTACAAGGTCAGCCCCGTCGATCCGGTGACCTTCATCGCGGCCCCGATCGTGCTCGGCCTCGTGGCCTTGCTCGCCTGCTACTTCCCCGCCCGCCGCGCCACCCGCGTCAGCCCGCTCACCGCCCTGAGATCGGAGTAACCTTTCATGTTTCAATCGGTTATCATTCCATACCCGAATCACCGCAGATAACGCAGATTTGCGCGGATAAATCCAAACCCTGTGTCTTTATCCGCGTTCATCCGCGCAATCCGCGGAAAAATCCGCCCCACCCTTCCCCATGAAATCCATCGTCCTCCTCACCGCCCTGCTCTCCCTTGCCTCGGTCGCGCGCGCCAGCGTCACCGAGACCTTCACGCACACCTACGCACTGAATCCCGACGGCGTCGTCCGCCTCGACAATGTCAACGGCGACATCGACATCACCGCCTGGGACAAGGCCGAGGTCTCGGTCGTGGCCGAGAAACGCGCCAAGGACGACGACGACCTCAAGCGGATCGAGATCATCGTCGAAGACTCTCCCGCCCAACTCGTCATCAAGACGAAATATGCCAAGAAGAGCGGCTGGCACTTCTTCGGCAACTGGAGCAACGCCTCCGTCCGCTATAAGCTCATGGTTCCCGCCGGCGCCCGCCTCGAGAAAATCGACTCTGTCAATTCCGACATCACCGTCACCGGCGTCCAGGGCCCGGTAAATCTCGAGACCGTCAACGGTAGCATCCATGCCACCGGCCTCGCCGCGGACGCGAAACTCGAATCCGTCAACGGCAGCCTGCGCGCGGAATTTGCCGCGGTGGAAAAGGTCCGCGAGGTGAAACTCGAATCCGTCAACGGCCGCGCCGAGGTCACCTTGCCCAAGGGCGCCGGTGCCAGCATCAAGACCAGCTCGGTCAACGGCGGCAGCAGCATCGACCAGCCTATCAAGCTGAGCAACTCCGGCCGGCACCACCTTTCCGGTGAAATCGGCTCCGGCGGCCCGACCATCTCGATCGAGACGGTCAACGGCAGCATCGCCGTCCGCGAGAAGTAAGGGCACCGGAAAGCCGAGGGTATCAGAGCAAGCCACTCGCGGGCGGGGTCGCCCGCACTCCACTCATTTGCTTCTGGAGCCACGGCGACCTCGCCGTGGATTTTCCCATCCTTTTGCCGCAATGCGACCACCACCGCCCGCAAGGTTTCCTTGCACCCCCGGCGCTTCGGCCTTCCATGGTTCGACACCCATGGCGATTCGCGACGATTACATCCTCCGATTCCTCGCACTGTTGCGGCAAGCCATTGCCCAGATGGTGAAGTTCCGCACCACCGGCCGCTATGTCGAGGCGCTCGATGCCGCCCAGCAGGCCCAGGAAAAACTCTTCGCGCGCACGACGACCGAGCTCTCCGCGCTGAGCCTCGACGAACTGATCCGGCTCCTGCGCGTCGACGAGCCCCCCGAAACCGCGGATGAAAAAGTCCGCATCTACGCTTCGCTGCTGCGCGAAACCGGCCTCGTCTACGCCGCGATGGACCGGGCTGACTCGGCCTTGCGTTGCTTCCAACTCGCGCTGCACGTCCTGCTCACCACGGTTTCCGCACCGGCCGCCTGCAGCGACGAGGTGCGGACCACCCTGCGCGACCTGCTCGGCCGGATCCCACCGGAACAACTGCACGCTCCCGCCCTGGAACTGCTGCAGCAGTTGGGCGCGTCCGACCGGTAGCTGCGCGTTGTCCCATACTTCATGAAAGCCACACCCCGAAAGTCATCCCTGTTCAGTTGCGTCGTCTTGCTTCTTGCCGCGCGACTGTCCGCGCAAACTCCCGCGATTCCTCTTTATCAGGACGCCGCGCAGCCCATCGACGCCCGCGTGCAGGATCTGGTCGCCCGGATGACGCTGGAGGAGAAGGTGGCCCAGTTGCAGGGGTTCTACGTCACCGATCCACACGCCTTTGACGACCAGGGAAACTTTACCGGCGGCACCAGCGCGGCGGAACTTTACCGTGGCGCCGGCACTGTCCGGGCCGCCAACCACGACCGTTTTGCCGGCAAGCCGCGCGAGGCGGTCCTGCGGTTCAACTCCATCCAGAAATTCATGCGCGAGAAAACCCGTCTCGGCATTCCGGCCCTGAGTTTCGCGGAAGCCTTGCACGGCTACATGGCCGCCGGCGCCACGAGTTTTCCCGCCGCCATCGCCCTGGGCAGCACGTGGGACCCCGCGCTGGTCGAGCAGGTCTTCACCGCGGCCGCGCAAGAGGCGAGCGCCCGCGGCGTGCGGCAGGTGCTCAGCCCCGTGCTCGATCTGGCGCGCGACGCGCGCTGGGGGCGGTTCGAGGAATGCTACGGCGAGGATCCGTATCTCGTTGCGCAAATGGGGCTGGCCGCGGTGCTCGGTCTGCAGGGCCGCGCGCCGCTGATCGACGCGCAGCATGTGGCCGTCACGCTCAAGCACTTCGCCGGCCACGGTCAGTCGGAGGGAGGCCGGAACATCGCGCCGTTGAGTTTCGGCGACCGCGAGTTTCGTTCTACCCATCTCTACCCCTTCGAAATGGCCGTGAAGGTGGCGCACGCCCATTCGGTCATGGCTTCCTACAACTCCTGGGATGGCGTGCCCAATCACGTGAACCACAAGCTGCTGACCGACATCCTCCGGACGGAATGGGGCTTCAACGGCTTCGTGATGAGCGACGGCGGCGGCATCGACGTCGTCTACGAAAACCATCTCGCTGCCGCCGGACCGGCCGCTGCCGGCATCCTTTCGCTCGAAGCGGGCGTCGATTACGAATTAAGCGGCAACGGTCGCAGTTTCTCGACGCTGGCCGAGGCGCAGAAAGCCGGGAAGGTTTCGCTGGCGGCGATCGACCGCGCCGCGACCGGCGTGCTGCGCGTGAAGTTTCTCACCGGACTCTTCGATCATCCCTACACGGATCCGGATCTGCCGGCTAAAGTGACGAACACCGCGGAACACAAGGCGCTCGCCCGCCGGGCGGCGCAGGAGGCGATGGTCCTGCTGAAAAACGACAACCGCACGCTGCCGTTCGACGCGACGAAACTGAAGACGCTCGCCGTTATCGGACCGAATGCGGCCGACATCCATCTCGGTGGTTATTCCGCTGTGCCCATGGAGGGCGTCAGCGTCCTGCAGGGCATCCGGGAGTTTGCCGGCGATTCGTTCCAGGTTCTCTACGCCGAGGGCTGCAAGCTCACCGCCAACCATGCCTCCGGCTGGCTCGTGAATGAAAATCCCGTTCTAAACGATGCCGCCGACGATTCCCGTCTGATCGACGACGCGGTCGCCACGGCGCTGAAAAGCGATGCCGTGCTTCTCGTGCTGGGCGAAAACGAAATCCTCCGCCGCGAGGCCTGGAGCGAGGATCATCTCGGCGACCGTGACACGCTTGATCTCGTCGGCCGGCAGCACGACCTGGCCCGCGCCATTCTCGCAACGGGCAAGCCCGTCGCCGTGCTCCTGCTCAACGGCGGGCCGCTCGCGGTCAATTACCTCCAGGCGCACGCTCCGGCGATCATCGAAGGCTGGTATCTCGGCCAGGAAACCGGCCGCGCGGTGGCCGATGTTGTCTTCGGCAAGGTCAGCCCGAGTGGCAAACTCACCGTCACCTTCCCGCGCAATGTCGGCCAGATTCCGGTTTACTACGACCATGAACCGTCCCGCTTCCGTGACTATACTCTGTCAGATTCCACTCCGCTGTATCCCTTCGGCCACGGCCTGAGCTACGCCGCATTCGCCTACGCCAATCTGCAGGTTTCCCCTGGCAAGATTGCCCCGGACGGGACCGCCCGCGTAACCGTCGACGTCACCAACACCGGCGTGATGGCCGCCGACGAAATCGTCCAGCTCTACCTCCACGCCGTGACCAGCTTGCCGGTCCGACCCGTCCAGGAACTGAAGGACTTCACCCGGATCACGCTCCAGCCGGGCGAGACCCGCACGGTGACGTTTACCCTGACGCCCGACAAACTTGCAGCCTACGATCTTCAGATGCACCGCACGGTCCAGCCCGGCGATTTTGAAATCCAGGTCGGCACGTCCTCTGTCGACACGCTCAAAACCACGCTGGCGGTGGAGTGAGTATCCAGGCATAGAAACAGAACCTAGCAAATCGTAGGGGCGCAGTCTTGCTGCGCCCTCTCATCTTGCCGACCGCACCGGGCGCAGCAAGACTGCGCCCCTACTTTCAGCCCAACGCCGACTTTATCCGCACATGAAGAAAATCAACCTGCGAGACATCAAGGAAGAGAAGTGGTCCTCCCCGAAGGGAACCTTTGCTGGCGCCAGCAAGGAAATCTCCGTCGCTCTCGGCCGCGTGCCCGCCTCGACCGACCTCATGAAACGCCATCCCTTCGACGTGGAGATTCTCCGCCTCAAGCCTGGACAGACGCCCTACCCCTACCACTCGCACGCCGCGCAATGGGAATTCTACCACGTGCTCTCCGGCCGCGGTCTCGTGCGGCACAAAGGTGGCAAAACCCGCATCAAGCCGGGCGACGCTTTCATCTTCCCGCCCGACCAGCCGCACGGCCTGCACAACGACGGCCGCGAAGACCTCGTCATCTGCGTCGTGGCCGACAATCCCATCGGCGAATCCTGCCACTATCCTGACAGCAAGAAGTGGCTCGTGCGCTCGCCCCAACGCCGGCTGCTCCGCTCCGAGGCACTCGACTACTACGACGGCGAGGAGTGAATCGTGGACCGCGCCATGAAGCCGCGAAGAATCGCCCTCATTGGCGAACGCAACCTTTCCCACCGCTCACACCAGGGCATCGAGGCGTCGCTCGTGCTCTTCCGCCGCGACGTCGATCCGCAGCTCGAGTTCACCTGGATCGCCACGAACGGCATAACTCCTGATTCGGTGGAATCGGTCCTGCGCGATTGCACCGGCCTGTGGTGCACGCCCGGCAGTCCCTACGCGAACACCGCGGGCGCACTGCTCGCCATCCGTCACGCGCGCATCGGGCGGAAGACTTTTCTGGGCACCTGCGGCGGATTCCAGCACGCGCTCATGGAATACGCCCAAAACGTCCTAGGCCGCCCGGCGGAGCACGCGGAGATGAATCCCGCCGCGGGCTCACCGCTCATCATGAAACTGAGCTGCTCGCTGGTCGGCACCACCGGGCGCATCATCGCGACCGATCCCGAGCGGTTCGCCGCCCTGCTCGGGGGCCGCGAATCAACCGAGGAATTTCACTGCAATTACGGATTCAACGACGACCTCGCCGGGATTTTTCAGGATTCCGGCCTGAAGTTCGTCGCGCACGATGCCGAGGGCCAGCTCCGCGCCTTCCGGCTCGACGACCACCCTTTCTACGTCGGCACCCTCTTCCAGCCCGAACGTCGCGCGCTCCTTGGTGCGCTGCATCCGCTCGTTCGCGCCTTCTTTTTCGCCGCGCTTCCTTCGCCATGAAAACCCTGCTCCTGTTCCTGCTTTCCGCCGCGCTCGTCTGTGCCGCCACATCCGACCAGGAAATCGAGACTCTGCTCGGCAAACTCGGCCGGCTCGACGGCGCGGTTTTCATCCGCAACGACAGCGAGCACAGCGCCACGGACGCCGAGGCGCACTTGCGCATGAAATGGGGAAAGCTGAAGGACCGGGTCCGGACCGCCGAGGATTTCATTACCCTCTGTGCAACCAAGTCGTCGATGAGCGGCCAGCGCTACGAAATCCGGCTCAAGGACGGATCGCGGATATTCGCCGACGATTATCTGCGCGCAGAATTGCAGCGACTGCGCGCCCAAAAAACCCCTTGATGCCGCCGCCCTTCCCGGCTCCGAGCATAGCCCCTGACCGGGTCGCAAAATCTTCCCACATTCGGGACGGCTGAATTTCAATTTCAGAGCATCGCGGGATTCCGGCCGATCCGGAAATCGGGCTTAAGCACTGGCCGCCAGTGTTTAACAGCTCTTGGCAAGCTTGGCATCACACTTGCGAACAATCAGGCACCTCCACGATGCTCGGCAGCGAATATAACTGGCTGTTCTCCCTCCGCCGCACCTCCACCGGCCTGCCCCGCATCCGTGTCGCCAGCGAGACGTTGCTCACGCTCGGCATCGCCGTTTTCTGTTTTCTCGCGGTCGCTCTGCACGCGACGCCGACGCCCACCTCCACTGACCGGAGCACGTGGGGCATCACCGAGATGGACGGAATCATCGAGGGCATGGCCATCCACTCCGCCACCGGCGAGGCGTTTTTCAGCGACGTGCGCAACCGCTGCATCTGGTTCCGCGACGTGAGCGGCAGCTCGGCGGCGATGAAAAAGTTCTCCCGCGACACCGACGGCCTGCTCGGAGTTTTTGCCCTGAAAATCGACGCCACCGGCCGCACGCTCTGGGCCAGTTCCTCCGCTGTGCCGGAAATGAAGGGCTACACCGCCGCCGACCGGGGAAACAGTTTTCTGGCGGCCTACGATCTGCCCACGCGCACGCTCCGCCGCATCTATTCCCTGCCGGCCGACGGTCGCGCCCATGTGCTGGGCGATTTCCTGCTCGCCGACAGCGGCGCGATCTTCGCCACAGATTCATTTGCCCCCGTCATCTGGCGGCTCGCGCCCGGCGGCGACCGGCTCGAAGCCTGGCTTGAGCACCCCGGTTTCAAATCGCTGCAAGGCATCGCCGCCGCCGCCGATGGTCGCGCGCTTTACGTGACCGACTATTCGCGGGGCCTCTGGCGCGTCGATCTCGCGACTCGCACGCCCACCCTCCTGTCCGCGCCGGCGGATTTCAACCTGCGCGGCCTCGACGGCTTGTATGCCGTGCCCGGCGGCTTGATCGGCGTGCAAAACGGCCTCAACCCGCCGCGCATCGTCCGCCTCACCCTCGACGAAAACGGCGCTCCGGCCTCCGCGCGCGTGCTGTCGGCGGAATCGACGCCCTTGGCCGACCTCAGCCTCGGTCAGGTGGTCGGCGATCGTTTTCAGTTCATCGGCGGATCGGGCTGGGATCTCTTCCCCACGCCCGCCGCCAGCCCGGCGCCGCGCACCGTCACCATTCACAACACTCCGCTCGACTGAGCGCCGCATCCCGTTCCGTCTACTCGCTACCCGCTACTCTTCTCTCATGATAATCGAAACCTTCCTCCAGGACCTGCGCATCGGCCTCCGTGTGCTCATCAAGGAGAAATCCTTCTGCGCCCTCGCCGTCTTCGTGCTCGCCGTCGGCATCGGCGCCGTGACCACCCAATACGCCGTCGTCAACGGCGTCCTGCTCCGGGGTTTCAATTTCCGCGCCGCCGACCGGCTCGTCGACGTGCAACTGGCCGACCCGGTAAATTTCCAGCCGAACAACTTCAATTCCCGCATGACCACGGCGGACTTCGCCGACATCAAGGCGCAGCAAAAGTCGTTCGAGGACTGGGTGGGCTACCTCAACGGCTCGACCGTCAACCTCACCTACAATGGTCAGCCCAAGCGGCTCACGGGCGGTTACATCACGCATGATTTCTTCCGCGCGCTCGGCGTCGCCCCCGTCCTCGGCCGCGACTTCCTCCCCGAGGAGGACCGCGCCGGCGTCGACAAGGCGGTGATCCTGAGCGACGCGCTCTGGCGGCGGGATTTCGGCGGCGACCCCGGCGTCATCGGCAAGGCCGTGCGCGTCAACGGCCGCGCCGGCACGATCATCGGCGTCATGCCGCCGAAATTTCAGTTCCCCGCCAACGAGGAGCTGTGGATACCGGTCAACGCCGAGTTTCCCGTCAAGCCCCGCAACGACCGCGGCATCAATTTCATCTCGGTCATCGCCCGCCTGAAGCCCGGCGTCACGACCGAGCAGGCCGCGGCCGAGATCTCCAGCATCGCCAAGGGTTTTGCCGAGGCTTACCCCGACACGAACAAGCAGTTCACCATGGGTTATGTCCGGCCACTCATCGCGGCGTTCACCGGCGGCCAGCTCAACGGCCTGCTCTACACCATGCTCGCCTTCTGCGTCGGCGTCCTGCTCATCGCCTGCGTCAACGTCATGAACATGCAGTTCGCGCGGGCCACGTTGCGCGCGAAGGAACTCGCCATCCGCTCCTCGCTCGGCGCCACCCGCATCCGGCTCATCCGCCAGATGCTCACGGAAAGTCTGCTCGTCGCCGCGCTTGGCGCGGTCCTCGGCGTCGCCATCGCCTACTGGACCACGGATTATCTCGACGCCTACACTCACCTCAACAATCCCATCCCGGCGTGGATGACGTTCACCATCGACGGCCCGGTGCTGGCCGTCGTGATCGGAGCCACCCTGCTGTCCGCCATCGTCTCGGGCTTCGTGCCGGCGTGGCTGTCGTCGCGCGCCAGCGCCATCGAGGCCCTGAAGGAGGGCGGCCGCGGCAACACCGGCCGCGCCGTCAGCGTCATCACCAAGGGCCTGGTCGTCTTCCAAATCCTCATCACCAGCATCCTGCTGATTGGTGCGGTGCTCCAGGTTCAATCCATCGTCCGGCAGCAGACCCTTGACTACGGCTACGACACCAGCGGCGTCCTCGGCGCCCGCATGGGTCTCATGGAAGGCGACTATCCGACCCCGGAGAAACGCCAGCTCTTCTACGAGCGCCTGCTCCGCGAGCTCCGCGCCGCGCCCCAGTTCGAGGCCGTCGCGCTGACCAACCGTTTCCGCATGGTCTTTTCCGGCAACGGCCCGGTCGAGATCGAGGGCAAGGAATACAAGCAGGACAGCGACCGCACCGTCTCCGAGTCTGAGAACATCACCCCGGGTTACCACACCGTGCTCGGACAGAAGCTTCTGGAGGGTCGCGAACTCACCGACGAGGACTCCGAGCAGAAGCAGCCCGTCGCCGTCGTCAACGCCACCTTCGCGAAGAAGCACTTCGGCGCCGAAACCGCCCTCGGGCGCCGTTTCCGCACCATCAACCAGAACGGCACCCAACCCGGCCCGTGGCGCGTGATCGTCGGCGTCGTCTCCGACGTGCGCATGGCCGGCCCGTTCAACAACAAATCCGACGGCACCGGCTTCTACGTGCCGTTCTTCGACACCGCCTTCGGCCCCGCCGCCCCCACCCCGCAGGCGCAGCAGTTCGGCACCGCCGTCATCCGCCCGCGCGGCGGCCAGCGGCCGGAGGCGCTCGCCGCGGCCGTCCAGAACATCGTCAACAAGGTCGACCCGAACCTGCCCCTCTATTTTGTCGGCACGCCGAAGTCCGCCTTCGACACCCTCCTGTCGCAAAACCGCCTCGTCGCGGTGATGTTCGCCGTCTTCGGCGGCATCGCCGTGCTGCTCGCCTCCGTCGGGCTCTATGGCGTGATGAGCTTCTCCGTCAACCAGCGCAGCCAGGAATTCGGCGTGCGCATGGCGCTCGGCGCCGACGCGACGCGCATCCTGCGCATGGTGCTCCGCCAGGGCGTCTGGCAGCTCGCTGTCGGCCTGGGCCTCGGCCTCGCCCTCACCCTGGTCATCGCCACCGTGGCCAATGACGGCATCACGAACTTCCTGTTCGAGACCAACCCGCGCGATCCGCTGACCTACACCGCCGTCTCCCTGCTCATCGTGTTCGTCTCGTTCGTCGCCATCCTCGTCCCCGCCCGCCGCGCCACCCGCGTCGACCCCATGATCGCGCTGCGGGCAGAGTGAGAGGGAAAGTAAAAGGGGCACGAACCAGTTTTCTCCTCCGCCCACCACTGCGGCCCCACTCTCACTTTCACCCTCACTTTCACTTCCCCCCACCCCCATGATCATCGAATCCTTCTTCCAAGACCTGCGCGTCGGCTGCCGGGTTCTTATCAAGGAGAAATCCTTCTGCGCCCTCGCCGTCTTCGTCCTCGCCCTCGGCATCTGCGCCGTCACCACCCAGTTCAGCATCGTCAACGGCGTCATCCTCCGCGGCTTCTCCTTTCCCCACGCCGCGCGGCTGATGAGCATCAACTTCATCGATCCCACCCAGACCACCGCCTTCGGCACCAACGGTCAGGTCTCCGCCATGGACTACGAGGAACTCGTGCCAGTGCAGAAGTCCTTCGAGTATCTCGCCGCCCAGATCAACAGTGCCACCGTCAACCTCACCATCGGCACCACGCCCAAGCGTTTCACCGGCGCCTACATCACTGAGAACTGGCTGCGCATCCTCGGCGTCACCCCGTTGCTCGGACGCGACTTCACTGCCGAGGACGACCGGCCCGGCGCCGAGAAAGTCGCCCTCATCAGCTACAATCTCTGGCAGCGCGAATTCGCCGGCACGGGCGGCATCGTCGGCACCGGCGTCCGCATCAACGGCAAACCCGCCACCATCGTCGGCGTCATGCCCAAGGGTTTCAACTTCCCCACCAACGAGGATCTCTGGGTCCCGCTGCACAGCGAGTTCCCCGCGCTCCCGCGTAACAACCCCCGCGCCATCGGCGGCGGCGTCATCGGCCTCCTGCGCCCCGACGTCACGATCGACCAGGCCACCCTCGAGATGGACGCGATCGCCAAGCGCTTCGCCAAGGCCTACCCCGACACGAACAAGCAGTTCAACACCGGCGAGGTCCAGCCGCTGCGCCAGACCTTCACCCCGAATTTCCTGAAAAGCCTGATGTTCGGCATGCTCGCCATCTGCGTCCTCGTGCTGCTCATCGCGTGCCTGAACGTGATGAACATGCAGTTCGCCCGCGCCACCCTGCGCGCCAAGGAGCTCGCCGTCCGCTCCTCGCTCGGCGCCACGCGCATCCGGCTCATCCGCCAGATGCTCACCGAGAGCATCATCCTCGCCGCGATGGGCGCGGTCATCGGCATCGCCGGTTCCTACTACGCCATCGATTTCCTGACCGCAGTCGTGGCCAACCTCAACTTCCCGCCGCCATCGTGGATCACCTTCGACATCGACGGTCCGGTGCTCGCCTTCACCGTGGTGGCGGCCGTCCTGGCCGCGATCGTCTCCGGTCTGGTGCCCGCCTGGATGTCCTCCCGTGCCAACGCCGCCGAAGCCCTTAAGGAAAGCGGTCGCGGCAACACCAGCCGCACCATCAACTTCATCACCCGCGGCCTCGTCGTCGTCCAGATCATGATGACCAGCCTCATCCTCGTCGCCTCGCTGCTCCTCGCGCGCTCCATGAATGCGCAGCAGCACATCAACTACGGCTACGACAACCAGGGCGTCATCATCGCCCGCATGGGCCTGATGGATGGCGATTATCCCACCCAGCAAGACCGCCTCAATTTCTACCGCCGCCTGATGGTCCAGTTGCGCTCCAATCCGCAGTTCGATTCCGCCGCCCTGACCAGCCGGTTCCGCATGACTTTTGTCTTCAACGGACCCGGCGCCCTGCCCATCGAGATCGAGGGCAAGGTCTACAAGGACAACAAGGACCGCCCCAACACCAGCCTGGAGCAGATCAGCGAAGGCTATTTCGAGGCGCTCGGCGTGAAGCTCCTCGAAGGCCGCGACTTCAACGCTGACGACTCGGACCAGAAGCAGCCCATCGCCATCGTCAACGCCGCCTTCGCCAAGAAGCATTTCGCCGGCGAAAGCGCCCTCGGCCGCCGCTTCCGCACCGTGGCCAACAACGGCGCGACCTTCGGCGCGTGGCGCACCATCGTCGGCGTCTGCACCGATCTCCGCATGGCCGGACCTTTCAACAATCCGAACATCGACGACACCGGCTTCTACCTGCCTTTCGCCTCCAACATCGTCGGCCCCACCCCCGAGCAGCCGGCCGTCAGCCAGTTCGCCACCGTCATCGCCCGGCCGCGCGGCGGCCAGCGCGCCGAGTCGCTCGGCGACGCCCTGCGCAAGGAGGTCGCCAAGGTCGACGGCAACCTGCCGCTCTACTTCATCGAGACACCCGCGGGCGGGCAGGACAGCTTCATCGCCCAGAACCGGATCATCGCGATCATGGTCGGCATCTTCGGCGTCGTCGCCGTCATCCTCGCCTCGGTCGGGCTCTACGGCGTGATGTCCTTCTCCGTAAACCAGCGCGCGCAGGAATTCGGCGTGCGCATGGCACTCGGCGCGGACGCCCCCCGGATTCTCGGCATGGTGCTGAAGCAAGGCTTCTGGCAGATCGGGCTGGGGCTCGTCATCGGGCTCGGCCTCACCTACGTGCTCGCCTTCGCCGGCCGCAGCCAGTTGCAGAATTTCTTCTTCGGCGTTTCCCCGACCGATCTGCTCAGCTACCTCGCCGTCGGCGCCCTGGTCGCCGTCGTCTCGCTCATCGCCGCCCTCGTCCCCGCCCGCCGCGCCACCCGCGTCGACCCCATGATCGCCCTGCGGGCCGAATGAACTATTCCCGCTCGCTCCCTGCCGCTCACGACGCCCTCCTCTCATGAACGACCTCCGCTTCGCTCTCCGGATGTTCGCCAAATCCCCGGGCTTCACGGCCATCGTCGTGTTCACGCTCGCCCTCGGCATCGGCGCCAACACCGCCATCTTCAGCGTCATCAACACCACGTTCCTGCGCGCGCTGCCCTACGCCGACCCCGACGAGCTCGTGCACGTTTCCGAGACCAGCAAGCAGTGGGACGACATGTCCGTCTCCTATCCGAATTTTCTCGACTGGCAGGCCGCGCAGACCTCCTTCAGCGCCCTCGCGATCTACCGCACCGATGGCCAGAAGCTCGAAACGCCCGTCAGCACCGAGCGCGTGAACGTCGGCTACGTTTCGGGGGAATTCTTCCGCGCCGTCGGCATCCA
>Ga0208272_100480_pt1 | contig 13581 bp, 12 predicted proteins | sample LakWasM129_HOW14_2_FD_183939 | JGI IMG/M metagenome (GOLD analysis project Ga0208272, IMG submission 183939) | Freshwater sediment methanotrophic microbial communities from Lake Washington under simulated oxygen tension - Sediment Metagenome... | ecosystem: Environmental > Aquatic > Freshwater >... | reverse complement strand
GCATGCGTTGAGGGCGCCCAGGAGGCGGTGGAGGGTGGGGGCTGCTTGATTGTTTTTGCCCCTGCCGGGGGGGTTCTTTTCGAGGCCGGGTCTCGGCCCGGCAGCCGAATGTCCGCGACCCTCCGCTTCGCTGCGGGCAACCTGCGTCGTGGCGGTCGCTGCGCTCGGCCTGGGACTTTGGCCTCGCTTTCATTCAAAGCCTCTATCATTCCGAGTGGCCCCCAGTACAGGGGCTGGTGCGTAAGAACACCTTTTCTCAAAGCGGTGCGGCCTCCCCGTTAACGAGGCCTTGTCACGTCTGCATTGCCGGATCGTGGGCGTACGCCCACGTCCCTACGGTTATGGACGGGATGGGGCTACCCGCAAGGGCGTCCGCACGGCTTTGAGCGTGTTCTTAACATCCCGTCCACCTGTCTGCGCGTAAGAACGCGGATTGGTGGTTTCAAGTCTCTCAAAGGAGCACGGAACCATGCATACAGCGCCAATGATTCAGAGCGCCCTCACATTCACATGGAGGGCCATGCCATGAAGCAGGAAGTCCGACCCAGCAGCGCCAGAACCACGCAACTGACCATGGCCGTCGCCGAGATGAACGGCATGGTTCAATCAGGCTGCAACGAGGTCTCTGCACTATCCCAGCTCGCGCAGTCATGGCTGCAGACGCCAGAAGGCCTGCGCGATCCGGATGTGGTGATCAGCGCCTTGCGCACCATCCAGCACAGCGCCGAACGGCTGGCCACCTCCATGGACGACGAAATCCACGTCCTGCGCAACACCGCCAGGCCCGAACCCTGACGCCGCACCAAACTCCATGAAAACAGCCGAGCGCACCAATGCGCATCGGCTGTTTGTATTTTTGGCTGTTTGTATTTTTGGCTGTTCCCCAGCCTCCCCCCTTCTGCCCACGCCTGCGTTGGGCGGGATGCGGGGTGGCAAGCCTGCCGAAGGACAGGCTTGCTTCGTTGTCTAGCTCGCCGTGATGTTTGAGTGAAGCGCGCAGCGCGCAACGAGTTTCACGGCGCACCCCGCATCCCGCCCAACGCAGGTCGCCCGCAGCGAAGCGAAGGGTCGTGGGCAGTGCGGGGCGCGCTTCTTTGCCCCGCTTTCTTGTCGCGCGACAAGAAAGCGGGTCGGCTGCCGGGCCGAAACCCGGCCTCGAAAAACAACCACCCGGCAGGGGCAAAAAACAGACCCGAGAACAAGAAAGACTCAGTCCACCGTCACCTTCGCCTCCCGAATCACCCTCCCCCACTTCTCCGTCTCTGCAGCAATGAACCGATCGCACTCCTCAGGCGTGGACCCCTCCGCAAACGTCCCCATCACCTGCTCCAGCCGCTGCGACACCTCGGCACTGCGGATGATGCGCGACACCTCGGCGGACATGCGCTGCACGATCTCGCGCGGCACGCCGGCCGGCGCGATCATGGCCGCCCAGGTGCTGCCCAGCAGGCCGTCGTAGCCCTGCTCCACGAAGGTGGCCGGCCTTGGCGGGCTGGATGAGGTTGGGCGGCGGGTCCAGGAACAGCGGGATCTGGCCGCCCATGAGATCGGCCAGCGCGGGCGCGGCGCCCTTGTAGGGCACGTGGACCATGTCCGTCTTGGTGAGCAGCTTCATCAGCTCGGTGGTCAGGTGGGCGCTGGAGCCGCTGCCCGAGGAGCCGAAGCCCACCTTGCCGGGATTGGCCTTGGCATAGGCGATCAGCTCGGGCGTGGTCTTGAAGGGCGCGTTCATGGCCACGGCAGCGACCAGGGGCGAGACGCCCATGAGCGAGACGCCGACCAGGTCCTTCTTCGGGTTGTAGGGCAGCTTGGGATAGAGCGTGGTGTTGGCCGCATAGGCCGCGATGACCACGCCGAAGGTGTGCCCGTCCGGCGCGGCCTTGGCGATCTGGTCCACGCCGATGATGCTGTTGGCGCCGGGCTTGTTCTCCACGATGACGGGCTGGCCCAGGGCCTTTTGCAGGCCGACCTGCAGCAGGCGCGCCATCTGGTCGGTGAAGCCGCCTGCCGTGTACGGAACGATGATGCGGATGGGCTTGGAGGGCCAGGGGCTCTGAGCCCAGGCCGAGGGGGCCAGCACGGTGGTGGCTGCTGCAGCGGCGGCAGCGGTCGATTGCAAAAAGCCGCGGCGGGAAGTCGAAGGCATGGTGTCTCTGGATTCTTCTCAGTTGAAAAATGGCCCCCACGCTACCCTTGCTGCGCAAGGTCCGCTGCCCCCCAAGGGGGCCGCTTTTCATCTTGGGGCGGCCCGGCGATGAAAAAACGCCACGCAACAGCGCAGCGTCGGATGGAAAAAGGGCTCAGTACCCCCGCGCCACATCCACAAGGTTGAGCAGTGGCTCGCCCGCGCGCAGGCGGCGCAGGTTCTCCAGGCACTGCCGCGCCACGGTGTCGGCCGAGGCCTGGGCCGCGATGTGCGGCGTGACGAAGGCCTTGGGATGGCCCCAGACCTTGTTGGCGGGCTGGGGCGGCTCGTCGCGCAGCACGTCCAGCGCGGCGCCGGCCAGGTGGCCTTCGTCGAGCAGGGCCAGCAGGTCGTCTTCCACCACCTGTTCGCCGCGCCCCACGTTGATGAAGTAGGCGCCGCGCGGCAGCAGGGACAGGGTTCGGCGGTCCAGCAGGTCGCGCGTCTCGGGCGTGAGCGGCAAGGCGCAGACCAGGATGTCGCTGGTGGACAGCAGTTGCTTCAGACCTTCGGCACCGCTGTGCGTGGCCAGGCCTGCAATGCTCTTTGCGCTGCGGCTCCAGCCTGCGACGGGGTAGCCGATGGCCTGCATGGCGCCGGCCACGAAGCGGCCGACCTCGCCCAGGCCCAGGATGCCCACGCGGCAGTCTGCGCTGGCGCGCACGGGGCGGCGCAGCCAGTCGCCGGCCTGCTGCTGGCGCGCGAACAGGTCCAGCTCGCGCGTGTGGCGCAGCGCGGTGCCGACCACGTACTGTGCGATCTCCACATGCTGCTGCGGATCGACGGTGCGCGCCACGGGCAGGCCGGCCGGCAGGTCGGGCACGGCCAGCAGCTTGTCCACGCCCGCGCTGGGCGCGCACAGCAGCTTCAGGCCCGGATAGGCCGGCAGCACGCCCGGCTTGAGGCTCCAGACGAGCATGGCCTCGACCGCGTCGGCTGGCGCCTCCTCGCGGTGGCCCCAGACCTGCACGCCGGGCGCCAGCGCGCGCAGCGAGTCGACGATGGGCGCGCCCATGCTCGGATGGATGTTGACCAGAATTCCCATGGTTTCCTTCAGTCCTTGTAAGAAGGGTCTATGCGGTCCAGGCGGCGCAGCAGGCCGGGCCAGGCCAGGCCTGCGCCCTTGCCCTTGGTGACCTGGCGCGACTGGTTGACCGCGTCGGCAATGATGTCCTGCGGGATGCGCGTGAGCTCGCCGCCGCCCGACTGCGCCAGGATCTGGATGCGGCAGGCCGACTCCAGCGTGTACATGGCCAGCACGGCCTCGGCCACGTTGCGGCCGCAGGTCAGCAGGCCGTGGTTGCGCAGGATGAGGAAGTTGCTGGCGCCCAGGTCATCGACCAGGCGCGGCTTCTCGTCGTCGCGCAGGGCCACGCCTTCGTAGTCGTGGTAGGCCAGGCGCGCCAGCGGGAAGATGGACTGCTGCGAGATGGGCAGCAGCCCCTCCTTCTGCGCCGAGACGGCCACGCCGTAGCGCGTGTGCGTGTGCAGCACGCACTGCACCTCGGGACGGCCGTCGTGGATGGCGCTGTGGATGACGAAGCCGGCCGGATTGACGTCGTACTCGGTCTCCATCAGCGGCCGGCCTTCGTGGTCCACCTTGACCAGGCTGGACGCGGTGATCTCGTCGAACAGCATGCCGTAGGGGTTGATCAGGAACTGGTCGGGCTGGCCCGGCACGCGCGCCGAGATGTGGGTGAAGATCAGGTCGTCCCAGCCGAAGTGGGCGACCAGCCGGTAGGCGGCGGCCAGCTCGATGCGGGTCTGCCATTCCTCGGCCGTCACCTGGCGGCGGACCTCGGACATCGTGGTGTCGTTGCTCATGGGGTGTACCTCTTGGTGGACATCGTGGTGGACATCGTTTGGAGAAAGCATCCGCCGGTTCAGCGCCCCGTCGCGTACTGGTCGCGCAGCTCGCGCTTGAGCACCTTGCCGATGGCGCTGCGCGGCAGCTCGGCAATGAAGCGCAGGTCCGCCAGGCGCTGGGTCTTGCCGGCCCGCTGGTTGTACCAGCCCATGATGTCCTCGGGCAGGGCCGGCTGCCCCGCGCGCGACACCACGTAGGCCACGGGCGTCTCGCCCCATTGCTCGGAGGGCACGCCGACCACGGCCACGTCGTCCACGGCCGGGTGGGCGCGCAGCTGGGTTTCCAGGTCGCTGGGGTAGATGTTGAAGCCGCCGCTGATGATCATGTCCTTGCGGCGGTCGAACAGGGTGAGGAATCCATCGGCATCGAAGCGGCCCACGTCGCCTGTGCGGATGAAGCGCTTGCCCGTGGGGTCGAACCATTCGGCCTCGCGCGTCTTGGCGGGCTGGCCGTGGTAGCCGGTCATCATGCTGGCCGAATGGCCCACGACCTCGCCATCCTCGCCGGGGGCGACCTCGCGGCCGTCCTCGTCGATGAGGCGGATGTCATGGCCCTCGGCGGGCCTGCCCACTGTGTGCAGCTTGTCCGGGTGCAGATGGGCTTCGAGGATGCAGGTGCCGCCGCCTTCGGTCATGCCGTAGAACTCGGTCAGGCTGCCGGGCCAGCGCGCCACCACGTCGGCCTTGAGCTCGGCCCGGAACGGCGCGCTGGTGCAGAACTTGGCGCGGAAGCTGGACAGGTCATGCTCGCCGAACTGCGGCAGCGCCATGATGCGCTGGTACTGCACGGGCACCAGCATGGTGTGGGTGACGCGGTGCTGCTGGGCCAGCTGCAGGTAGCGGGCCGCGTCGAATTTGGGCATCAGTACCACGCAGCCGCCGCTGCCCAGCGTGGGGAAGAACACCACCAGCGTGGTGTTGGAGTACAGCGGCGTGGCCAGCAGCGTCGTGCCCTCGGGGCCATAGCCGTAGACGCTGCCCCGGTTGATGTGGGCCCAGCGCATGCCGTGCGACTGCACGATGCCCTTGGGGGTGCCCGTGGTGCCCGAGGAATAGATGATGTTGAACGGCGCGGCCGGCTCCACGCTCACGGGCGCGGGCTGCGCGCCTTCGGGCGCCAGCCAGTCGTCAAAGGCACGGCCGGGCGCGGCGCCGTCCAGCGAGATGCATTGCAGGGCGCTGTCGGCAGGCACCAGGTCCTGGGCCGCCTTGTCGAGGAACAGGTGGCGCGCCTGGGCATCGCGCAGCATGGAGGCCAGGCTGTCGGCCGTGGAGGACGGCGCCAGCGGCGCAACCACCACGCCCGCGCGCAAGGCGCCCAGGAACAGCGCGGCATAGCGCACCGAGTTCAACGCGCAGATGGCAATCGCCTGGCCAGGCTGCACGCCGTCGCGCTGCAGCGCGGCGGCCACGCGGTCCATGAGGGCGTCAAGCTGCGCGTAGCTCAGCGTCTGCTGGTCGTCGCGCAGCGCGGCATGGGCAGGCTGCTGGCGCGCGTGGCTGCGGATCAGTTCGGCCAGCGTGGTGAAGGGCGCATCGGGCGAAGGCAGGGAGACAGTCATGAGGGACTCCGTTTCACGAATTCACGAATCTCAAGCGGACTGCGCCCGCCAGCCCCCTGGCCCTGCGGGCGCATTGGAGGACAGGCCTACTTGGCGGCCAGGCCCAGGCGGTCGATCAGGACCTTGTCCTTGGCATAGGCCTCGCGCACCCACTGCGCATAGTCGGCGCCGGAGCGGTACCAGGCGTCCTGGTTCAGCTGCTTGAGCACCTCGATGTGGCGCGGGTCATCCATGGCCTTCTTGAAGGCGTCGTGCAGCTTGCGCACCACGGCCGGGTCCATGCCCTTGGGGCCGGCCAGTCCGTAGGGCGAGGTCGAGACCACGCCATAGCCCAGCTCCTTGGCCGTGGGCACGTCGGGCCAGCGCTGGGTGCGCTTTTCGCCGAAGGTCATGAGCAGGCGCATCTGGCCGCCATCCACATAGGTGTCCCAGCCCGAGGCATCGCTTTGCGCGGCCACGTGCCCGCCCAGCAGGGCCTGCTGCAGGTCGGCGTTGCCCTTGAAGGGCACGTGGTTGAGCGTGACCTTGGCGTTCTCGGCCAGCTCCTCCATCAGCAGGTGGGGCGAGGAGCCTATGCCGGTGGAGCCGTACTCGATCTTGCCGGGGCTCTTGCGCGCGGCGGCAATGTATTCGTTGAAGCTCTTGTAGGGCGAGTCCGAGCGCACCGTGAAGCCGAAGGTGTAGCCCGAGACGCCGATGATGTAGGTGAAGTCCGTGACCGGGTTCCAGGCCGTCTTCTGCATGTGCGCCATGCGCAGCATGGACATGGGGAACTGGGTGATGGTGTAGCCATCGGGCTTGGCCGTGCGGGACATGTTGCCCGGGCCCAGCGTGCCGCCCGCGCCGGGCTTGTTCTCCACGATGATGGTCTGGCCCAGCTGCTTGCCCGCGATGTCGGCCAGGGTGCGCATGTGGCGGTCGGTGGAGCCGCCTGCGGGGAAGGGCACGATCAGCGTGATCGGGCGCGTGGGAAAGTCGCTGGCCTGGGCCCATGCCGGTGCGCTGGCGCCCGTGGTGGCCACAAAGACAACAGCCGCAAGCGCAAGGCTGCGGCGGCCAATGGAAATCTGCATATCTGTCTCCTGCATCTCTGAACCAGGTGGGGCCGGGGCACATGCCTTGTGTGCCGCTCTGGCCAGGGCCCGGATGCTTCACCCGGGCCCGTTGGCACCGCCTCCCGGTGCGGTGCCTTGCGTTCTTACAGCGACTGCACCAGCTCGGGCACGGCCTGGAACAGGTCGGCCTCCAGGCCGTAGTCGGCCACCGAGAAGATCGGTGCCTCGGGGTCCTTGTTGATCGCCACGATCACCTTGGAGTCCTTCATGCCGGCCAAGTGCTGGATGGCGCCGGAAATACCGGCCGCAATGTACAGCTGGGGCGCCACGATCTTGCCGGTCTGGCCGACCTGCAGGTCATTGGGCGCATAGCCTGCGTCCACCGCTGCGCGCGAAGCGCCGATGGCGGCGCCCAGCTTGTCGGCCAGCGGCGTGATGACTTCCTGGAACTTCTCGCTGCTGCCCAGCGCGCGACCACCGGAGACGATGATCTTGGCGGCCGTCAGTTCCGGGCGGTCGTTCTTGGTGACCTCGCGGCCCACGAAGCTGCTCTTGCCGTTGTCGCCAGCGGCGGCCAGCTGCTCCACCTGGGCGCTGCCGCCCGTGGTGGCCGCTGCGTCAAAGCCCGTGCCGCGCACGGTGATGACCTTGATCTTGTCGCTGCTTTGCACCGTGGCAATGGCGTTGCCTGCGTAGATGGGGCGCTCGAAGGTATCGGCGCTGTCCACCTTGGTGATGTCGCTGATCTGGGCCACGTCCAGCTTGGCGGCCACGCGCGGCGCGGCGTTCTTGCCGCTGGCGGTGGCGGGGAACAGGATGTGGCTGTAGTTCGAAGCAATTGCCAGCACTTGCGCTGCGATGTTCTCGGCCAGGCCGTCCTTCAGGCTGGCGCCGTCGGCGTGGATGACCTTGGACACGCCAGCGATCTGGGCAGCGGCCTGCGCGGCGGCGCTGGCATTCTCGCCCGCCACCAGCACATGCACGTCGCCGCCGCAGGCCAGGGCCGCAGTGACGGTGTTGAGCGTGGCGCTCTTGATAGAAGCGTTGTCGTGTTCTGCAATAACGAGGGATGTCATGTCTGCGAATTCCTTTAGATGACCTTGGCTTCGTTCTTGAGCTTGCTGACCAGGGTCGCCACATCGGGCACCTTCACGCCAGCGCCGCGCTTGGCGGGCTCGGCCACCTTGAGCGTCTTCAGGCGCGGGGCCACATCGACGCCCAGCTCTTCAGGCTTGACGGTGTCCAGCTGCTTTTTCTTGGCCTTCATGATGTTGGGCAGCGTGACGTAGCGCGGCTCGTTCAGGCGCAGGTCGGTGGTGATGACGGCCGGCAGGCTCAGGGCCAGGGTTTCCAGGCCGCCGTCCACTTCGCGCGTGACATTCACCTTGTCGCCAGCGACTTCGACCTTGGAGGCGAAGGTGGCTTGCGGCAGGTCGGCCAGGGCCGCCAGCATCTGGCCGGTCTGGTTGGCGTCGTCGTCGATGGCCTGCTTGCCCAGGATGATCAGGCCGGGCTGCTCCTTGTCCACCAGGGCCTTGAGCAGCTTGGCGACGGCCAGGGGCTGCAGCTCCTCGGTGGTCTCCACCAGGATGCCGCGGTCGGCACCGATGGCCATGGCCGTGCGCAGGGTTTCCTGGCACTGGGCCACGCCGCAGGAGACGGCGATGACTTCGGTGGCCACGCCCTTTTCCTTGAGGCGAACGGCTTCTTCGACGGCGATTTCGTCAAAGGGGTTCATGCTCATCTTGACGTTGGCGATGTCCACGCCCGTGCCGTCCGACTTCACGCGGACCTTCACGTTGTAGTCCACGACACGTTTGACGGGTACAAGGATTTTCATGAGAAAGCTCTTTCCTGGTTTTTGAAGTACGACTTACGCAAGAAGGAACAAGGCAAGCGGCTTGCCATGGGGCGCAGCACTTTGTCGCATCCTGTTTGCGTAAGCCCTGTGAAGATGGGCGGTCAGCGGGACAGGCCTGCCAACCGCTCGTTGATCAGTGCATGGGCCTGGTCCATGATGCCGGAGATCAGCTGCTGGACCGTGGGCACGTCGTGGATCAGGCCGGCCACCATGCCACAGGACCAGACGCCCGCGTCCATGTCGCCGTCATGCATGATGCGCGGATAGACGCCGGCCACCTCGGGCGCGATGTCGGCAAAGGTGATGGCCGCGCCCAGCTCGCGCTCCTTTTGCAGCAGGCGCTCGGTGGCCGGGTTGGTCAGCACGCGCTCGGTGTTGCGCAGCGGGCGCATGACCAGACGCGTGTCCAGCTCGCTGGCCGCGACGATGGCCTGCTTGACGTTGTCGTGCACGGGCGCTTCCTGGGTGGCGATGAAGCGCGTGCCCATGTTGATGCCCTCGGCGCCCAGCGCCAGCGCCGCCACCAGCGAGCGGCCGTCGGCCATGCCGCCCGAGGCGACAAAGGGAATCTTCAGTTCTTCGGCCGCGCGCGGCAGCAGGATGAAATTGGGAATGTCGTCCTCGCCCGGATGGCCGCCGCATTCGAAGCCGTCCACGCTGATGGCGTCGCAGCCGATGGCCTCGGCCTTGAGCGCATGGCGCACCGAGGTGCACTTGTGGATGACCTTGATGCCGGCTTCCTTGAGCGCGGGCAGCCATTTCTGCGGGTTGTTGCCCGCCGTCTCCACGACCTTGACGCCGCCTTCGATGATGGCCTTGACGTAGCCCGGGTAGTCGGGCGGGTTGACCGAGGGCAGGAAGGTCAGGTTGACGCCGAAGGGCTTGTCCGTCATCTCGCGGCAGCGCGCGATCTCGCGCGCCAGCAGTTCGGGCGTGCGCTGGGTCAGGCCCGTGATCAGCCCCAGGCCGCCCGCGTTGGAGACGGCGGCGGCCAGCTCGGCCAGGCCCACATGGTGCATGCCGCCCTGGATGATGGGGTGCTCGATGCCAAAGAGTTCGGTGATGCGTGTCTTCATGTCGATGTCACTCCACTGCAATGCCCTTGTCGCGGATCAGCTGACCCCAGCGCGTGTAGTCCTGCTGGATGCGCTGGCCCAGCTGGGCGGGGTTCTGGTAGGCGGCGATGGCGCCTGCGTTGAGCAGCTTTTCCTGGATGTCCTTGTCGGCCAGGATCTGCTGCACTTCGCTGGCGATGCGGTCGACCACGGCCTTAGGCGTGCCCTTGGGCGCCAGCAGGCCGCCCCAGGAGACGGCGTCGTAGCCCTTGATGCCCTGCTCGGCAATGGTCTTGGTGTCGGGCAGCATGGCCACGCGCTGGGGCGATCCCACGGCGATGGCGCGCAGCTTGCCGGCCTGGATGTGGGGCAGCGCGGCCACGAGGTCGGCATACATGATGGGCACCTGGCCGCCGATGGTGTCGGTGATGGCGGGCACGCCGCCCTTGTAGGGCACGTGCTGCATGTCGAAGCCGGCCATCTGCTTGAGCAGCTCCATGCTCAGGTGGCCGAAGCTGCCGGCGCCCGAGCTGGTGTAGTTGAGCGCGACCTTCTGGGCCTTGGCGTGGGCGATCAGGCTCTTGAGGTCGGTGACGTCGGGCAGCAGCGTGGGGTTGACCACGATGACGATGGGCAGGTCATAGACCGTGGCCACGGGCGTGAAGTCCTTGACGGTGTCGTAGCCGGCCTTCTTGTACAGGTGCGGCGCCAGCAGCGTGGGCGTGGCCAGCATCATCAGCGTGTAGCCATCGGCGGGGCTCTTGGCGACCTGCACGGCCGCGATGGAGCCCGAGGCCCCAGGGCGGTTTTCCACCACCACGGTCTGCTTGAGACGCTCGCCCAGCTTCTGGCCCACGATGCGCGATGCCGTGTCGGTGGGGCCGCCCGCCGGGAAGGGCACGACCAGCCGCAGCATCTTGCTGGGCCAGCCGGTCTCGGCCAGGGCGCCGCCGGCCATGCCGGCCAGCAGCGGGGCTGCGGCCAGGGCCAGAACGCTGCGCCGCGTGGGGCGTGCCGGGGATGCGGGATTGCGCGTGTACATGAAGTCTCCTCTCAAAGCTGTCTCAGCAGTCGTCGGTGGCGGCCCGCTGCCGCGGGCCGGAAAAATCAATCAAGCTTCGCGCCAGCCTCATCGACCAGCGCCTTCCAGATGGGCATGTCGCGCTGGTAGTTCTCGCGGAAGGCCTGCGGGCTGTTCATCAGCGGCATGAAGCCTGCTCCCACGGTGCGCTCCAGCACCTTGGGGTCCTTGGCGATTTCGCGAAGGTGGCCGTAGAGCTGGTCCACGATCTCCTTGGGCACGCCGGCCGGCGCGCCCATGGCCACCCAGCCGTAGATGGCGTAGGCGTCGTCGGTGACGCCCTGTTCATGGATGGTGGGCAGCTTGGGCAGGATTTCCATGCGCTCCTTGCCCGTGACGCCGATGGCCTTGAGCTTGCCCGAGTCGATGAAGGGCTTGGTGTTGAGCGCGCTGGAAAAGCACATCTGCAGCTGGCCGCCGATCAGCTCCTGGATCATGGGCGCCTCGCCCTTGTAGGCGGCGTGGGTCATGTCGGCGTCCATGGTCTTGCTCATGTAGGCACCGGCCAGGTGGGCATACGAGCCCACGCCCCAGGAGCCGTACGAGAGCTTGCCCTTGTTGGCCTTCACATAGGCCAGCAGCTCCTTCATGTTGTTGGCCGGCACCGAGGGATGGACCACCAGGGTGACGGGCGCCGCCGCGATCTGGGTGACCAGGGCGATGTCCTTTTGCGGGTTGTAGGGCAGCTTGGTGTAGAGGAACTGGTTGATCAGCATGGAGGTGCTGAGCGAGACCAGCAGGGTGTGGCCGTCGGCGGGCGCCTTGACCACGGCGTCCGTGCCCAGGATGCCGGCCGCACCCGCGCGGTTGTCGATGACCACGGGCTGGCCCACGCGCTTGGCCAGGGCCTCGCCGATGGTGCGCGCAATGATGTCGGTGGCGCCGCCCGCGTTGAAGGGCACGACCACGCGGATGGGCTTGGTGGGCCAAGCTGCCGGCTTGCCGGCCTGTGCGAGGGCGCTGGTGGCGCCCGTGGCCAGCAGGCTGGTGCCGCCGATGGCGGCCAGCCCTTGAAGAATGTCGCGGCGTGTGACTTGGTTGCTCATGGTTTTGTCTCCTGGGTATTGCTGTCTATGGGTGCCGTCTTGGTGCGGCATGCAAACCTGGCGGGTCGGGAGCCGGGCATCAATGGCCCCCGTGGAATCAGTCGCGTGATCGGTCCTCTTATCCCTGTTGCGCGGGGGTCTCGGGCAGGGTCAGCACGCCCTTGGACTGCAGCTGCTGCAGCTGCTCGTCGCTCATGCTCAGCAGCCGGTGCAGCACCTCGCGCGTGCCCTCGCCCAGCGTGGGCGGTGCATGGCGGATGGGCAGGCGCTGGCCGTCCAGGCGGTAGGGCGGCGCGAACACGGGCGTGGTGCCGACCACGGGGTGGGGCATGTCACGCAGCAGGCCGCCACGGCGCGTGCGCTCGCTGGTCAGGGCCTCGTGCAGGCCGGCCACGCGGCCGCAGGGGATGCCGGCGGCCGTCAGGCGCTCCAGCAGCAGATCGCGCGGGAAGGAGCGGATCAGTTCCTTGAGCATGGGGCCCAGCTCCAGGCGGTTCTTGGCGCGGTTGACGTTGGTGGAGAAACGCTCGTCCTCGACGATGTCGGGGCGCATCACCACCTGGCGGCAGAACTTGTCAAACTGGGCGTTGTTGCCCACGGCGATGATCAGCGGGCCGTCAGCGGCCTCGTACATGCCGTAGGGAACGATGGAGGGGTGGGCATTGCCGTAGCGCTCGGGGTCGTGGCCGAGCTGCATGGCGTCCAGGCCGTAGTAGCCGGTGATCATGATGCCGCTGTCGTACAGCGCCATCTCGATGAGGCGGCCCTTGCCCGTGCGCTCGCGGCGGAACAGCGCGGCCAGGATGGCCTGGGCCGCGTACATGCCGGTCATGAGATCGACCACGGCCACGCCGAACTTGAGCGGCGGCGTGCCGGCCTCGCCGTTGAGCGCCATGAGGCCGGCCTCGCCCTGGATGACCAGGTCGTAGCCGGGGCGCTTGGCCTCGGGACCGCTGCTGTCATAGCCGGCCACGGCGCAGTAGATGATGCCGGGCTTGATGGCCTTGAGCTGTTCGTAGCCCAGGCCCAGCTTCTCGGCGCCGCCGGTCTTGAAGTTGTGGATGACCACGTCGAACTGGGGCAGCAGGTCGTGGACGATCTTCACGCCCTCGGGGGTCTGCAGGTCCAGCGTGATGGACCGCTTGTTGCGGTTCATGCTGTTGTAGTAGGTGGTCTCGGTCTTGCCGATGCGCAGGCCCCAGTCGCGCGTGTCGTCGCCGCGGCCCGGGTGCTCGACCTTGACCACTTCGGCGCCGAAGTCGGCCAGCACCATGCCGCACAGCGGCCCCGCGAACACGCGCGAGAGGTCGAGCACGCGCACACCCTCCAGCGGGAAGTCGATGTCCTGGTTCTGATCGTTGTGGCTGTCGGCCATGTGCGTTGTCTCCTTGGAAAGTCTTTTAGGTCTTGAACGGTGTCAGCTGCGCAATTTCGTGAAGTCGGCGCTGCGCTTTTCGAGGAAGGCGCCAATGCCTTCGCGCGATTCCTCGCTCTCCTGCGAGCGCACCATGTACTGCGCCTCCAGCTCCAGCTGCTCTTCCAGCGTGTTGCGCGGCGCCTGGCGGCACAGGTCCTTGATCAGGGCCATGGCCTGGTCGGGGCCGGTGGCCACCTGGGCGGCCAGCGCCACGGCGTCGGCCTGGGCCTGGCCCGGTTCGGACAGGCGGTTGACGGGGCCCAGGGCGTGCAGGCGCTCGCCGCTGATGCGCTCGCCGGTCAGGCACAGCTCGGTCAGCACCTGGCGCGAGACGAACTCGGCCAGGAAGGCGGTGGCGCCGCCATCGGGCGTGAGGCCGACCTTGACGTAGGCGACCGAGAACACGGCGTTCTTCGCCGCCACCAGCATGTCGCAGGCCAGGGCCAGCGACAG
>Ga0208272_100479_pt1 | contig 13638 bp, 9 predicted proteins | sample LakWasM129_HOW14_2_FD_183939 | JGI IMG/M metagenome (GOLD analysis project Ga0208272, IMG submission 183939) | Freshwater sediment methanotrophic microbial communities from Lake Washington under simulated oxygen tension - Sediment Metagenome... | ecosystem: Environmental > Aquatic > Freshwater >... | reverse complement strand
GCGTTTTTCAATCGGAGGAGGTGCTGCGCAAGAACGAGACACTCACCACCCTCGGCATGCTCGCCGCCGAGATCGCCCACGAGATCCGGAATCCGCTGCTCGTCATCAAACTCCTGCAGGGCACCCTCGGCATCGACTTCGCCCCGGACGATCCGCGCCGCCGCGACCTCACGGTCATCACGGAAAAGATCGAGCAGCTCGAAGGCATCGTGTCGCGCGTGCTCACCTTCGGCCGCGCGCCCTCGGCACTCCACTCGCGCTGGTCGTTGGCGGAAATCCTCGACGATACCCTCGTGCTCCTGCGCGCCAAGCTCACCCAGGCCGCCGTGCAACTCCACTACCACCAGCCCGAGCGCAGCCTGTTCGTGGATGCGAACAAGGGCCAGTTGCAGCAGGTCGTGCTGAACCTGGCTTTGAATTCGCTCCACGCCATGCCCCACGGCGGCAATCTCACGGTGCAATGCACCCCCGAGGAAAAACCCGGCGGCCGGCTCGTGCACATCGATCTCACCGACACCGGCAGCGGCATTCCCGAGTCCATCCGGCCGCGCATCTTCGAATCCTTCCTCTCCGGCCGCGCCGACGGCACCGGCCTGGGCCTCGCGATCGCCCAGCGCATCATGAAGGAACACCACGGCGAGCTCGCCGTGCTCGCCACCGGACCGCGCGGCACCACCATGCGCGCCTCCCTGCCGCTACCCTGAATCCACCCCATGCCCTTCACCACCCTGGCCGCCCTGCCCGCCAAGGAAATCTTCGGCGGCACCATCCGCGGGCACTACGCCCACCTCGATCAGCTCACCTTCGGCGAGGTCAATCTCAACGCCGGCGTGGTTGTGCCCATGCACCGGCACCCGCACGAGCAGATGACCTACCTCATCTCAGGCCGCTTCCAATTCACCGTCGGGAGCGAGACCGCAATTCTGGAGCCGGGCATGGTCGCCATCATCCCCGGCAACGTCGAGCACGGCGGCACCACCCTGACCGCCTGCCGGGTCATCGACGTATTCTCGCCGGCCCGTGACGACTACCGCTGAACGGCTTCAGTTTTTCGGCCGCAGCGGAAACGGCGCCGTCGTGACATCGTGTCCGAGCACCGCCGAAGGTCCGTCGGTCGGCGCCACGTTGGCGAGCACCGAGAGCGTGTTGTAGGCGAGCTGGATGTGGGGGTGACTCTCCAGTTCGGCGATGAGCCGCCGGTTGATGCGGTTCCGCGTGGTCGAGGTGTTGCGATAATGACAGACGTAGAGCAGGCTGAACGTCACGCCGCTGTCCGCGATACGCGTGTAGATTTTCGGCCGGTAATCGGCGTCCTCGACGCCATAACGCCGCTCCATCTCGGCGGACACCCGCCGGGCCTCGGCAAAATCCTCGCGCGTCTCCTCCTCCAGCACCTTCTGGAACAGCGCGGTGGCGCCGGCCGCGGGCGTGTTGTAGGTCACCGTCACCTCGATCTTGCCCCAGATGAACGGATGCCCGTGCGTGAAACTGAAGACCTTCGTCTTGAAGATGAAATTGTTCGGCACGATGATGACGCGGCCCGTCGGCTGGTCCACGCCGAGCCAGTTGTTGATCTCCAGCAGCGTCGTGCGCAGCAGCTGGATGTCGAGCACGTCGCCCCGCACGCCCTCGATCTCCAACCGGTCCCCGATCGTGAATTTCTGGCCGGCCATGATGACGAACCAGCCGCAGAACGAGGCGCACACGTCCTGCAGCGAGATGACGATGGCCGCGCTCACCAGTCCCAGCGTCGTGGCAATCAGCCGCAGATCCTCCAGCAGGTAGACGGCCACCACCGCCGTGACGAGCAGGGTCGTCGCGTAGCGCCCCAGCCGCCGGGCTAGAAAAAGCTCCTCCTTCTGGTAACGCCGCGGCAGCACGAAACGGCTGATGGCGTTGTAGGCAACGAGGATGAACACCGAGGTGAGCAGGGGCCAGAACAGCCGGTCCAGGTAGGCCGTGCCGAGTTCGGCCGCCTGCTCCTTGAGCAACCGGGCTTCGAGGGCGACCAGCTCCCGGTGGGCGGCCAGATTATCCCGCGACTGGCGGAGGGCCTCGACCTGGTCGGTCAGGAACGGCAGCCGCTGTCCGAGCAGTTGCTTCTGCGCCCGCTGGGTCGCGAGCAACTGGTCGAGCTGCGTATTGCGGTGGAGGAAGGTGGTCTGGCGCTCGAGCAACTGCAGTTCCTCGTCGAACTTCGCCAGCTTCTGCCGGGCCAGCACGAGCCCGGCTTCGGTCACGCGGAGGTTCTCCGCGACGTTCGCGCTCATGTCCGCGAGTTGCCGGTCCCGGGTGGCGTCACTCCGCATTTCGTTCCGCTTGCCGAACCAGGCCTTGAGCGTGGGGGCGGCCAGGCTGGCCTCCTCGATGCGCAGATGTTCGCGGAGGGTCTGCGCCTGCCGCACGAGGATCGCCTCGTATTCGGCGGCCTCCTGCTGCAGCGCGATGGCGCGGATCTCCTCGTTCTTGGTGAAGAGCTGCTCGTCCAGTTCCGCCCGGCGGGTTCCGCTCGCCGCCGTGGCGGCGTCCTCCTTCTGGCTGGCGAGCGCGGTGCGCTCCGCCGAGGCCTTGAGGCGCCGGGTCTCCAGGTCGTGCAGGCGGCTTTCCACCTGCGCGGAATCCGAGCTGATGCCCTGCAGCTTTTCGCGCAAGAGCTCGCGGGTCTGCGTGCGCACCTCCGCCTTGAGGTCGCGCTCGCGGGTCTCGATGGCCTCGCGCTCCTCCATGATGGCGAGTTCCTGCTTCAAGGCATCAAGCTTCCGCTGGAGGCGCGGCCGGTCCGAGGTGGGCGAGTTGCTGTCCGCCATGACCGTCTCCACGGACTTGATCGCCTCCCTGATCTGGGCGATACGCTGCTCGTCCCGCGCCCAAACGGTGGCGCACAGCAGGCCCGCCAGGGCCCAACGAAGCAGTTTTGCGGGAAACCTCATGCAGCGCGAAACGGCCCGGGGGCCGGGCTCATTCCTCGAGTTCGACGTTCCAGTAGGCGACGTCGAGAAAATCCTTCCATTTTTCGTGGCCGTGGTTGCCGAGCACGAGCGAGATCACCGGCCGCCACTTCGGCCGCACCGGTTTGCGCACGAGCCGCATGTGGGCCTCGTGCGGGAGGCGGTTGGCCTTGCGCGAATTGCACTTGATGCACGAGCACACGATGTTCTCCCACGTCGTCTTGCCGCCGTAGTGCCGCGGGATGACGTGGTCGAGGTTCAGCTGTTCGCGGGAAAAAGTCTGGCCGCAATACTGGCAATGGTCGTTGTCGCGCTCGAAGACGTTGTTGCGCGTCAGCTTCAGCTCCTTGCAGGGCAGCTTGTCGAAATAGGTCAGCAGGATGACGCGCGGCAGGCGGATGCGGCGGTTGATGGTGCGCACCGTCTCGATCGCCTCCAACGGTGGATTGTAGGCCGAGAAGTCGATCCAATCCATCAACGAGTAGGTGCGGAACGCGTCCTCCGTCTGGTGCACCACCTGCGCGTGCTCGCGAGCCAGCAACGCGAAGGCCCGGCGCGCACCGATGATATTCACCGCCTGCCAGAGGCGGTTCAGCACCAGCACAGGTTGATCGAGTGCGGTTTCCATGGGCAACGGGTCTGTGAGATACTGCCGCGCCCGGCCCCTGTCAAGCAGCCGGCGGCACGCGCGTCAGGGCCGCAATCCCCTCGGCATGCTTCGGATACGCCACCTGCAGCTCGGCGCGCGACGCGAGTTCGAAATCCTCCCACCGGAATTCCGGCGCCACGACGCACGACACGAGCGCCCACCGGCCGCCCGGCACCAACCGCGTGCCTTGCCAGACATTCGCAGCCACCACGTCCTGCGACTTTTCGCCAGCCGGAATATTCAAGCCGATCTTCACCCACTCGCCGCGACCGCCGGGATGCAAGCGCAGCGACTCCAGCGCATCGCCGGCGTGAAAACTCCACACCTCTTCACCGGTCAGCCGGTGCAATGCGGAAAATCCCTCCGGGGTGAACAACGCATAAATCGCCGACCACGCACGCCGGCCGACCGGCAAGCGGGTGGCCGACTCCGCCGTCCGCCGGAAAAATCCTCCTTCCTGCTCCAGTGGCGCGAGCTGGAGCAACCGCGCCACCTCTTCGGCTGAGTGGGTTTCGGGAGATAGGTTTTTCTGCTCCATGCCCGGAGGATAGAAAGCATGTCATCCTGAGTGAAGCGAAGGATCCATCAGCACGGCCGTTGGCGAATAGCGCGATGGATTCGTCACTTCGTTCAGAATGACAGAAACGAACATTATTTCCCTACTCACTCCGCCCCGGGCGGGACGATCACCAGCTTCAGCGACTGGTTCTTCACGCGAATGCCGGCCAGCTTGGCCACCACCAGCTCCGCATGCTCGGTCACCACATCGACGTTGGTGTGATCCTCGTGAATGTCGATCGCCCCGACGATATTCGCCGGCAGCCGCGTGACGCCGGCAATCTTGCCGACGAGGTCGGCCGGCGTAACCAGCTGCGCGCGCCCGACGTTGAACAAGACGGTGGTGAATCCGGGTTCACGGCCCGTGCGCGGCTTGCGTTCGTAGGTGCGCTTCTGCGCAGCGAACTTGTCGCCGGATTTTTCATAGTTAGGGCGCGGATTCCGCTCCGCGCCGAACGCCGGCGGCGAAGGGACTCGCCGCTCCACCGCAGCTGCCGCCGCGGGCGACCGCACCACCTCATTCGCCGCGATCCGCTCCGCTTTCGGCTTGGCCGTCTTGCTGACCGGCTCGGCCGCGTCGCCCTGCATCATATGAATCAAGGCCGACACAATATCCGTGCTGTTGTAGCCCTGCTCCAGCAGCCGGTCGACCATCTGGTCCTGCGAGCGGAATTTTTTCTCGTCGAGGGTCGCCCGGAGCTTTTCGAAGAACACATTGCCCTTCGCCTCCTCGACCTCGTCCATCGACGGCACGCGCTCGCGGCGCATCTTCAGCCGGCCATAATGGATCATGTTCTGCAGCTTGTAGAGCTCGCGGCCCGCCACGAAGGTGAACGCCATGCCCTTCTTGCCCGCGCGGCCTGTGCGGCCGATGCGGTGCGTGTAGTCCTCCGCGTCGTTCGGCAGGTCGAAGTTGAACACCACCTCGAGGTCGTCCACGTCGAGCCCGCGCGCCGCCACGTCGGTGGCGATGAGGAACTCGAAGCCGCGCCGGCGGAACTTGTCCATCACCCGTGTGCGCTGCGCCTGCGTGATGTCGCCGTGCAGCCGGTCCGTCGAGTAGCCGCGCGCGTGCAGGTGGTCGTCGAGCTCGTCGACCATGATCTTGGTGCTGCAAAAAACGATGCCGAAGCGGAAGTCGTGCAGGTCGATGAGCCGCGTGAGCAGCTCGATCTTCGAGCGGCGGTCCACTTCGAAATAGATCTGTTCCACCTGGGGAGCGTTCTGCGCGAGGGACTCGATGCGGATCCACTCGGGGTCGCGGGTGTAGCGCTTGATCAGCTCCTGGATGGCGCGCGGCATCGTCGCCGAGAAGAACAGGCACTGGCGCTCCGTCGGCACGGATTTGAGGATGTGTTCGATGTCGTCGCGAAAACCCATGTCGAGCATCCGGTCGGCCTCGTCGAGCACGATGACCTTGAGCGCGTCGAGCTGCAGCGTGCCGCGTTCCATATGGTCCATCACGCGGCCGGGCGTGCCGATGACGACCTGGGCGCCCGCCGCCAGCGCGCGGAATTGCCGCTCATAGCTCTGGCCGCCGTAGATCGGCACCTCCATCACGCCCTTCTTGAAAAAGGCCAGCTTGCCGAATTCCTCCGAGACCTGCACCGCGAGCTCGCGCGTCGGGCAGAGCACGAGCACCTGCACCTTGCGCAGGCGCGGGTCGACCTTCTCGATGGCCGGGATGGCGAACGCCGCGGTCTTGCCCGAACCCGTGGCCGACTGGCCCACGACATCGCGGCCGGCCATGCCGAACGGAATGACGGCGGTCTGGATGGGCGAGGCTTCCTCGAAACCCATCTTGTCGACTGCCTTCAAAATTTCCGGCGAAATGCCGAGCTCACTGAACGGACGTTTTTCCATGCCGCTAGCGTGGCTCCCCCGCCGGAAAAAAGAGAGAACAAAGTTCAGGTTGGTTAAAAAGCCCGACCGCACGCTTGGAGACGCCTGAGCAGCACACCTTAGCGTTTTCTTAACGGGTTCCGCGCCGGGCTTAATTAGGCCGCGAACGGCCGGCGCGGTATGCTCGACGCATGACCACTGCCGATCTGAGCTACCTCGGACTCTACTTCGCCGCCCTGCTCGCCATCACCCCGCTCCTGGGCCGCTGGCTGGCCGGGGTGCTGCAAGGCGAACCGCCGCTCTGGCTGCGCTGGCTCACGCCCGTGGAAAACGCCATCTACCGGCTCGGCGGAATTCACGCCAACGCAGACATGAACTGGCGCGGCTATGCGTTCGCCCTCGTGATCTTCAATCTGCTGGGCGGCGTGCTCATTCTTGCGCTGCAACTCGCCCAGGCGCATCTGCCGCTCAACCCGCAGGGCTTCGGCCCGGTGCCGCTCGGCATCGCGGTCAACACCGCCGTCTCCTTCCTGACCAACACCAACTGGCAGGCTTATTCCGGCGAAGCCTCCCTCAGCTACCTCACGCAGATGGTCGGACTGGGCGTGCAGAATTTCCTCAGCGCCGCCACCGGACTCGCCGTCATGGCCGCGCTGGCCCGCGGGCTGCGTCGCAAATCCGCCGCCGGACTCGGCAACTTCTGGACCGACCTCGTGCGCTCCACCCTCTACCTCCTGCTGCCGCTCTCGTTCATCTTCGCTGTGGTGTTGGTCACTCAGGGCGTGGTCCAGTCACTTGCCCCTTATCCGATCGCCACGACCCTTGCCGGCGCCGACCAGGTCATTCCGCTCGGACCCGCCGCCTCGCAGATCGCCATCAAGCAGCTCGGCACGAACGGCGGCGGCTTCTTCGGCGTGAATTCCGCGCACCCGTTCGAAAACCCGACTCCTTTCGCCAATTTCCTGGAGGCCCTCGCCATCCTCGCGCTGCCCGCTGCCTGCGTCGACGCCTACGGCCGGATGATTGGCGCGCGCCGTCACGCCTGGGTTGTTTTCACGGTGATGCTCGGATTTTTCGTGGCGGTGCTCGGACTGTCCCTCTGGAGCGAATACGCGGCAAACGGCTCGGCGCCGCTCGCGCTCGAGGGCAAGGAAATGCGCTTCGGCGTCACGCCGAGCGTGCTCTGGGCGAACGCCACCACCGTCGCGTCGAACGGTTCCGTCAACGCCATGCATTCCTCCCTGTCGCCACTGGCGGGCGGCCTCGCCCTGTTCAACATTCTGCTCGGCGAAATCATCTTCGGCGGGATCGGCTCCGGCCTCTACGGCATGGTGATGATGATCCTGCTCGCGGTGTTCCTTGCCGGCCTGATGGTCGGCCGCACGCCCGAGTATCTCGGCAAGAAGATCGAGGCCTTCGAGGTGCGCATGGCCGCGCTCACCGTGCTGCTGCCGTGCGCCACCGTGCTGTTCGGCTGCGCCGCCTCGTTTGCCACCGAGGCGGGCCGCGCCGCGGTCGGCAACGCCGGACCGCACGCCCTGACCGAGATCCTCTATGCCTGGGGTTCCATGGGCAACAACAACGGCTCGGCGTTCGGCAGTCTCACTGCGACCGCCGGTCTCTACACCTGGGGCGGCTCGCTCGCGATGCTCATCGGCCGCTTCGGCGTCATCGTGCCGGTCCTCGCGGCGGCGGGCAGTCTCGCCGCCAAGAAAACCGTGCCGCCCTCCAGTGGCACCTTTCCGACCGACGGCCCGCTCTTCGCCGTGCTCCTCGGCGGCGTGATCCTTATCGTCGCCGCCCTCACCTATTTTCCCGCGCTCACCCTCGGCCCCGTGCTCGAACACCTCCTGCTCGCCGCCGGCCGCATGTTCTGAAACCGCCCCGCCGGAAATCTGTAATATAATACGTTACACATTTCCGGGGCGAAATCATCCCCCTTTCATGAAACCGTCCGCCTCCACCTGGAACATCGCCCTGCTCCGCCGCGCCGCGGTTGACGCCGTCCGCAAGCTCGACCCGCGCGCCCTCTGGGCGAATCCGGTCATCTTCGCGACCGCCGCGGGAGCTGTCGCGGTCACGCTCGTAGCGCTGGGCGATGCGTTGCACGGCCGGCTCACCGGTTTCACCCTGCAGATCACGCTCTGGCTCTGGTTCACGGTGCTCTTCGCCAACTTCGCCGAAGCCATCGCCGAGGGCCGCGGCAAGGCCCAGGCCGACGCCCTCCGGCGCACCCGCGCCGGCACGTTCGCCCGCCTGCTGCGCAACGGCGGCGAGCAGCGCGTGGCGGCGACCGATCTGCGCAAGGGCGACACCGTCGTCTGCGAGGCGCGCGACGTCATCCCCGCCGACGGCGAGGTCATCGAGGGCATCGCCAGCGTCGACGAGTCCGCCATCACCGGCGAATCCGCGCCCGTGGTCCGGGAAAGCGGCGGCGACCGCAGCGCCGTGACCGGCGGCACGCGCGTGTTGAGCGACCGGATCGTCATCCGGGTGACAGTCGAGCCGGGCGCCGGTTTTCTCGATCGCATGATCGGGCTGGTCGAGGGCGCCTCCCGCCAGCGCACGCCCAACGAGATCGCCCTCGGCATCCTGCTGGTCGCCATGACGGCCATCTTTCTCGCCGTGGTCATCACCCTGCCCGGTTTCGCGCGTTACAGCGAGCAACTCGCCGGCCAGTCCGGCGTGGTCGACGTATCCCTGCCCGTGCTGGTGTCGCTGTTTGTCTGCCTCATCCCGACGACGATCGGCGGCCTGCTCAGCGCGATCGGCATCAGCGGCATCGACCGGCTCATCCGGCGGAACGTGATCGCAACCTCCGGCCGCGCCGTCGAGGCCGCGGGCGACATCGACGTGCTGCTGCTCGACAAGACCGGCACCATCACCCTGGGCAACCGCCAGGCCACCGAGTTTCTACCCGCGCCCGGAATCACCGTGGAACGGCTGGCCGCTGCCGCGCAGCTCGCGTCACTGGCCGACGAGACACCCGAGGGGCGCAGCATCGTCGTGCTGGCCAAGGAGAAATTCTCGATCCGCGAGCGTGAGGTCGCCGCGCCGCATGCCACCTTTGTGCCATTCGCGGCCCAGACCCGTATGAGCGGCGTCGATCTCGCCGGACGCAGTATCCGCAAAGGCGCCGCCGAGAGCGTGCGCGCCTGGGTGACTGGTCAGGGCGGCGTTTACCCCGCGGAGGTGGCGGCGGCGGTGGACCGCGTGGCAAAGGCCGGCGGCACGCCGCTGGTGGTCGCGGAAGGCGCGGAAACGCTCGGCGTCGTCCAGTTGAAGGATGTCGTGAAGGGCGGCATCAAGGAACGTTTCGCCGAGTTGCGCCGGATGGGCATCCGCACGGTGATGATCACGGGCGACAACCCGCTCACCGCCGCCGCCATCGCGGCCGAGGCGGGCGTGGACGATTTTCTCGCGCAGGCGACGCCGGAAATGAAATTGGCCCGCATCCGCAGCGAGCAGGCGCAAGGCCGGCTCGTCGCCATGACCGGCGACGGCACCAACGACGCTCCGGCTCTGGCGCAGGCCGACGTCGGCGTCGCCATGAACACCGGCACGCAGGCCGCCCGCGAGGCCGGCAACATGGTCGACCTCGACTCCAACCCGACCAAGCTCATCGAGATCGTCGAGATCGGCAAACAGCTGCTCATGACCCGCGGCGCGCTCACCACGTTTTCCATCGCCAACGACGTCGCGAAATACTTTGCGATCATCCCCGCGATGTTCGCCGGCCTCTATGCCGTCAGCGGCGGTGCCGCCGGTCCGCTGGCCGCGCTCAACCTCATGGGCCTGCATTCGCCGCAAAGCGCCATCCTCAGCGCCGTCGTGTTCAACGCGCTCATCATCATCGCGCTCGTGCCACTGGCCCTGCGCGGCGTCGCCTATCGCGCCCTGCCGGCCGCCGACCTGCTCCGGCGCAACCTGCTCGTCTACGGCCTCGGCGGACTCGTCGCGCCATTCCTCGGCATCAAATTCATCGACATCGCGCTCGTCGCGCTTCGCCTCGCCTGAACCTTTCGCATGAAGACCCTCTTCCAATCCCTCCGCGTCCTCGCTGTTCTTACGGTGCTCACCGGCGTGCTTTACCCGCTGGCCGTGTGGGCGGTCGGGCGCGCGTTCTTCCACCACGCCGCCGAAGGTTCGCTCCTGACCCGCCGCGGCCGCCTGGTCGGTTCGGCGTTGTTGGCGCAAAAGACCGACACCCCGCGGTATTTCTCCCCGCGCCCCTCGGCCGGCGACTACGCCACCGTGGCCTCCGGCGCGAGCAACCTCGCGTGGACCAGCGCCAGGCTGCGCGAGGCGATCGCGGCCAACGAGAAAAATTTCCGCGAGCAAAACTCCGTGCCCGCCGGCGTCGCCCTGCCGCCCGATGCCGTGACCGCCAGCGGCAGCGGCCTCGATCCGGATCTCTCGCTGGAAGCGGTCCGGCTCCAGACGCCCCACGTCGTCGCCGCCCGCCGGCTCACGCCGGCGCAGCAACATACATTGGACGAATTGATTGCCCGGCATACCACGGGAGGCCATATTGGCCCGATACGCATCAACATCCTGCGCCTGAACCTGGCCCTCGACGAAGCCTTCCCGTCCCCGTGAATCCCGCCGCCCGCCCCGATCCCGATGCCCTGCTCGCCGCCTTGCACGCGGACGAGGCCCGGGCGCGACGGGCCCATCTCAAGATCTTCCTCGGGATGTGCCCGGGCGTCGGCAAGACCTACTCGATGCTCCGCTCCGCGCAGCAGGAGCGCGTCAGCGGCACCGATGTCGTCGTCGGCCTGATCGAGACCCACGGCCGCAACGAAACCGAGGCACTCCTCGCCGGCCTGACCGTCCTTCCGCGCCGCAGCATCCCGTATCGCGGCACCGAACTCACCGAGTTGGATCTCGAGGCTGTGCGCGCCCGCCACCCGAAACTCGTGCTGGTGGACGAGCTCGCCCACACCAACGCGCCCGGTTCGCGCCATGCCAAACGCTGGCAGGACGTGCTCGAGTTGCTCGACGCCGGCATCGATGTCTGCACGACGCTCAACATCCAGCATGTCGAATCGCGCGCCGACGCTGTCCGCCAGATCACCGGCGCGGCGCAACAGGAAACGGTGCCCGACTCCGTGCTCGACCTGGCCGACGAGCTGGAGTTGGTGGACCTGACACCCGAAACACTGCTCGAGCGCCTGCGCGACGGCAAAGTCTACCTCGGCGAGCGGGCGGCGGCCGCCCAGGAAGGGTTCTTCAAGGACTCCCATCTCTCCGCCCTCCGCGAACTCGCGTTGCGCTACACCGCCGAACGCGTCGACCGCCAGCTCCGCCACATGCGCGCGGGTGCCGTCAAGCAAACCGTCTGGCGCAGCGGCGAGCGCTTGCTGGTCGCCGTCGGGGCGAGTCCCTTCTCGACGCAGCTCGTGCGCTGGACGCGCCGGCTGGCCGCGGCTCAAGGCGCGCCCTGGCTCGCGGTCCACGTCGAAGCCGTTTCGCCCCTCTCCCCCGAGAACCAGCGACTGCTCGACAAAAACCTCTCCCTCGCCCGGGAATTGGGCGCCGAGGTCATCATCACCCAGGACCGCGACATGGCCGTCGGGCTCGTGCGGATTGCGCTGCAGCACAACGCGACGCAGATCGTCGTGGGCAAGCCGCGGCACAACTGGTGGTCGCGGTTCACACCCGGCGGTTCCCTCGTCGACCGGGTCATCCGGCTCGGCGGCAACATCGACGTCTACGTCGTGCCGGCGGAGACCGCGGGCCGGCCGCTGTCGCTCGACGACCTCGACCACGAACTGCGCAGCGGCGCGGAGGAATACGGCTGGGCCGCCGGCACGGTCGCCGCCCTGACGCTCGCCGGCCTGCTGCTGCCCTCGAACTACTACCTCGCCGCGGGCCTGGTCTACCTGCTGGCGGTGATCTTGCTCAGCCTGCGCGTCGGCCGCGGTCCGGTCCTGATGGCCGGCGTGCTCAGCGCCCTGACCTGGAATTTTCTCTTCATTCCGCCACGCTTCACGTTCCACATCCAAAAAATCGAGGACGGCCTGCTCTTCGGCACCTACTTCGTGGTCGCGCTCGTCGCGGGACAACTGACCTCGCGCATCCGCGCCCAGGCGCTGGCCGAGCGACGCCGCGAAGGCCGAGCCACCGCCTTGTTCAACCTCACCCGCGCCCTGGCGGAAGCGGGCACGCTGGATGAAGCCGTGTTTGCGGCGCTCCGACAGGCGGACGAACTCTTCACCGCGAAAACCGCGCTGCTGCTCGCCGACGCCGACGGCGCGGTCACGCCGCATTTCGCCGGCTCCTTCGCCCTCGACGACAAGGAAAAGAGCGTGGCCGACTGGGTTTTCCTGAACCGGCGGCCGGCGGGTCGTTTCACGGACACCCTGCCCGGCAGCGCGGCGTTCTACCTGCCGCTGCTCCGCGAGGACAAGGCCGTGGGCGTGCTGGGGGTCGCCGTGTCGGCTCCGCGCACCCTGACCCTCGCACAGCGCGACCTCATCGAGGCGTTCGCCCGGCAGCTGGCGCTCATCGTCGAACGCGAACACCTGCGCGAAGCGGGTGCCCGGGAGAAACTGCTGGCGGAATCCGACAAGCTGCACCGCGTCCTGCTTGACAGTGTCTCGCACGAATTGCGCACGCCCCTGGCGGTGATCACCAGCACCCTGGAAAATCTGCCCGAAGCCGCCCCCGAACTCCGGGCCGAGCTGGTGAGTGAGGGCCGCGCGGCCGGGCGCCGCCTCAACCGGCTGGTCGGCAATCTGCTCGACCAGACCCGGCTGGAAAGCGGCACGCTGAAGCCCCGGCTCGATTGGTGCGATGCGCGGGACCTCGTCAACGCCGCGATCGACGGCGTGCGCGACGAACTGGCGGCCCATCCGCTCGAGGTGGTCCTGCCCGAGGACATGCCGCCCGTGCGCGCCGATTTCGCACTGACCGAACAGGCCTTGGCCAACCTTCTGCTCAACGCCGCGCGCCACACGCCGGCCGGCACGCCGGTGTTCCTGACCGCGGGCATCGAGCGCAGCGGCACGCGCGCGTTCTTCACCGTGGCGGACCGCGGACCGGGCTTTCCCCTCGCGATGCGCGAGCGGCTGTTCAAAAAATTCGAGCGCGGCGATGCGGCGCGGGCCGGCGGCCTCGGCCTCGGCCTGTCCATCGTGCGCGGCTTCGTGGTGGCGCAGGGCGGAGACATTGTCGTCGGGGAGAATCCCGGCGGCGGCGCCGTGTTCACCATTTACCTGCCCCATGCTGCGCCCCAGAGTGAGCCCGCCGAATGAGCACCGCACCCGCCAATTCCACCCTGCTGGTCATCGACGACGAGCGGCAGATCCGCCGCCTGCTCCGCGTGACACTGGAGGGCGCCGGCTATCAGGTGCGCGAGGCCGAGACCGGCCAGCTCGGCTTGCAGGAGGTCGCCCATCAGGCGCCTGATGGCATCATTCTCGATCTCGGCCTGCCCGACCTGGACGGCACCGAGGTGCTCCGGCGGCTGCGCGAGTGGTCAAAGGTGCCCGTGCTCGTCCTGTCCGTGCGCGAGAGCGAGGACGACAAGATCGCGGCCCTCGATTCCGGCGCGGATGATTACCTGACCAAGCCGTTCAGCGGCCGCGAACTCCTCGCCCGGGTGCGCGCCGTGTTCCGACGAAAACCCGCGGCAGC
>Ga0208272_100477_pt1 | contig 13666 bp, 7 predicted proteins | sample LakWasM129_HOW14_2_FD_183939 | JGI IMG/M metagenome (GOLD analysis project Ga0208272, IMG submission 183939) | Freshwater sediment methanotrophic microbial communities from Lake Washington under simulated oxygen tension - Sediment Metagenome... | ecosystem: Environmental > Aquatic > Freshwater >... | reverse complement strand
CAAAAGCGAGGCGATAATCCGACCGATCGTGGGCTTCATGGGGATGCCGGATTTTCCCCGGCAAAAATGAGGCCGCAAGCGCGGAGTGGAGGGAAATCTATTGTGGGCGGGGTGCCCTCACTCTTGCCGAACGTGAGCGCGCCTACCTCTGCGGCAGCCAGACCGTCATCGGCGCGAGGCCGCGGTTGTTCCAGGCGAAATACGGAATCGCCGTCGCGCCGCCGACCTTGAGCACGGTCACGCCGCCCAGCAGGTCCGGGCGGTTCTCGACCGAGATTTGCGGCGCGGCCGACACCGCCGCGGGGATCGCCTGGTCCGGCTGCTCGAAACAATACACCACCGGGCCGCGCTCGAAGGCCACCTGCCCGCGCGTGGCGGCAATCTTCTCATTGCCGGTCACGGTCCGCACGGGCAAAGGGAAATCCATCTCCAGCCGGTCGCCGGCCTGCCACCGCCGGTTGAACGAAACGTAGCCGTGGGCGTCGACGACTCCTGCCATCGGTTCGCCGTTCAATTCCATCTTCCAACCCAGATCGGGATTCGGTTGGTAGGCATAAAGGTCGGACGGCACCGGCCGGCCTCGCACCCAGCCGGGAATGCGAACCTTCAGCGTGAAGTTCGCCGGGGCGGCGGGCGACACCGCAAGCTGCACCTTGCCCGACCACGGATACCCCGTCGTCTGCACGAGCTTCACGACCGTGCCGGCGACCTTCGCCTCGCCTTCGCTCTGCGCGTAGAAGTTCACGTAGAGCGCGTCGTCGCGCACGGCGTAGAAATATCCGGTGAGCGACGCGAGCGTGCGCATCAGGTTCGGCGGACAGCACGCGCAGCCGAACCATGGCGCGCGGCCGGCGTGGCCGTGGTTGTTCTTCGCCTTGCCGTCATAGGCGAGCGGGTTCGGATAGAAAAACCGGTCGCCCGACACGGAGACGCCACTGATGAATCCGTTGAAGGCCGTGCGTTCGAACACGTCCATGTATTTCGCGTCGCCGGTGAGCAGAAACATCCGGTGGTTCCACATCATCAGGGCGACCGCTGCGCAGGTTTCGTTGTAGCCGTCGGCCGGCAGCTCGTAATCGGCGCCATAGGCCTCGCCTTTCGCCAGCGCGCCCACGCCGCCGGTGAGGTAGAGCTTTTTCGTGGCGACGTTTTCCCAGATTTTCCGGATGGCTTGGAAATAGCGTTCGTCCCCCGTCAAGGCGGCCACGTCCGCCATGCCGCCATAAAGGTAGTTGGCCCGCACGGCGTGGCCCACGGCCTCATCCTGGTCGACGACGAGTTTGTGCTGCTGGTTGTAGGGATCGCCGCCGGGCCCGCGGGCATCGAGAAAGATTTTTGCCAGCTTCAGCCAACGTTGATCGCCCGTCACGCGGTAAAGTTTGACGAGGCCCATCTCCACAATCTCGTGGCCGGGAGCGAGGCGCCGCTTACCGTCGCCGAAGTCGTGCCAGAGCAGCTCGGCGTTCTTCAGGCAGACGTCGAGCAGCGTCCGTTTGCCCGTGGCCTGGAAATACGCGACGCCGGCCTCGTAGAGATGCCCGGCATCATAAAGCTCATGACTCAGCTTCGGATCGAGATCCCAGCGGTTCTGCCCGACCCAATTGTGTCCGGGCGAATCGGGATGCATCGTGCGGAACGTGTAGAGATAACCGTCCGGCTCCTGCGCCGCCGCGATCCGCGCGATCCAGCCGTCGAGCTGTCGCTCGAGCGCGGGGTCGGGTTGCATGCTGAGCACGTAGGACGCGCCCTCGATGGCCTTGTAGGCGTCGGTGTCGTCAAACGGGTAGATCGTCGGCGGCTTGATCTGGAAATCCTTCTCGCCCGCCGCGCGCCGGCGCATGACTTCGGCCGCGAGGTCGAAATTCTTCAGCCGGCCCGACTCCTCGCACTGCTTCATCGCGAAGGGCACGGTCACCGCGCGGTTGACCTCCTGTTTCTCCTGCCAGAAACCGCCGGTCACGCGGACCGCGGTGAACGGCACCGGCTGGAACGGGTAGTCGGCGGCCAGCAATGCGGAACCCGCCAGCAACGGCAGGAGAACGAAACGGGGTAGTCGGCTCATGCGTGCATTCTCCGCCCCAAAGAAAAAGCCGCAAGCACCGAGGCTCGCGGCTTCGTGGGACCGTTAGGTGCGTTGGAGGCGGGGTGCCCTCACCCCGCGAGGCATGTGCATCGCTGCTTGAAACCCGCGGAGTGAGGGCACCCCGCCTCCAACAAGCAGATCCTCAGAACTTCCACTCGACGCCGGTGTAGGCGCCGAGACCGGTCTGCGGATAGCCGTTAACCTCCTCGTATTTTTGGTTGAGCAGGTTTTCCACGCGGGCCTTGACCGCCAGGCGCGGGCTGACCTGCCACGCGGCGTAGACGCGCGCGACCGCGTAGTTCTCGCCGTCGATGCGGCTGTAGGTGGCCGCGTCGATGTCCTCGCGTTGCCGGGCAAAGGCCAGCCCGGTGCCGGCGCTGAAGCCGCCGCCAAACTCGTGCCACAGGTCGAGCGAACCGCTGTGCCGCGGCCGGCGCAGGAGCCGGTTGCGCTGCGTGAGGTTGTCGGCGTCGAGATACGTGTAGGCGAAGCGCGCCTTGAATTGCCCCGGCAGATCCAGTTTCGCCGCCAGCTCGACGCCGCGCGTGCGGGCCTGCTCGACGTTTTCGACCGTGCTGGGAAACACCGCGAAGTTGAACGTGATGAGGTTGTCCAAGTCCGTCTGGAACCACGTCGCGCTGAGCGTGCCGCGATTGTCCGGCAGGTAGTAATCCACGCCGCCGTCCCAGCCGCGCGCGCGCTCGGCCTTCAGGTTCGGGTTGCCGACGTAGAAGGCGCTCTGGCCGTAAAGATCAAGAAAGCCCGGCGCGCGGAAACCCGTCCCATAGCTGGCGCGGAACTTCAGGCGCGAATCGCGCGTGAGCCACGCCGCCGTCACGCGGCCGGTCGTGGCGCGCCCGAACGTGTCGAAATCGTCGCTGCGCAGCCCCGCGGTCAGGTAGAGCCGCTCCACCGGCGTCCATTCGTCCTGCACGAAGAACGCGAGGAGCTGCTGCCGCTGGTTGATGTCGCCGAAACCGGTGTTGCGCGTCGTGTTCAGCTCGCCGGTGAAGCCGCCCGTCACGCGATGCTGTGCGACGCCGGTGTAGGTGCTCTGCCAGTCGAGGACGGCGCGGCGGTTCTTGACGACGGTCACCTGATGCCCGAACGGCCCGGGATTGTCCGAGACAAAGCGCCGGTCCTGCCCACCGAGCACCACATGGCTCGTCAGATCGGGTCCGGATGCGAGATCGGCGAAGAACGTCGCAAGCTGGTTCGTCTCCGTGTCCTTGTTGTCCGGATCGTCCGTGTAACGGTCGCCCGGATCGCCGTAACTCGCGACAAAACCGCGCCAGGTCGCACCAACCGACACTGCCGCCGAAACCTTCCGGTCGTAGCGCAGCGCGTAGGTGGTGCTGTCGAATGAATTGTTCGCGCGTTCATTGTCGGTGTGCCCGCCGGCGGCGGAAAACGTCCACGCCTGCTTCTGGTCGCCGGCCTGCGCGTTGAGCGCACCTTGCACCGTGCCGAACGAACCGGCTTCGATCACCGCCGCGCCGTGCGCCGCGCCGCTCCCGCGGTTGCCGCGCAACGAGACCACGCCGCCGACGGCCTCGCCGCCGTAAAGCGTGCTCTGCGGACCGTGCGCCACTTCGAGGCTGTCGCACGCGCCGACGCAGGTGCCGCCGAGCGCGAAGGCGTAGTCGGTGTTCGGATCGTTGAAACGCAGGCCGTCCACGAGGAACAGCGTCTGGTTGGAGTTGCTGCCGCGCAGAAACAGCGAGGTGACGGCCCCGGAGGCCCCGCTGGCCAGGGCCGGCGCGCCGGGAATGCCGTGAAGTGCGCCGAGCAGCGACGTGACCTGCATGCGGGCCAGTTCGTCGGCGCTGAGCGTGTCGATGGCGGTGCCGGCCGTCGTGACGGCGATGGGCGTCCGCGTCGCGGTGATGACCACCGGCGTGAGATTTTCCGGGCCCGTCTGCGCGAGCGCGGTGAAGGCCGGCAGGAAGCCGGCGAGGAAGAGGCGTCGGAGGGACGCCGCGATGATTTTGTTCATGGTCTGCTGATGCTACGGCAAGAGCAGACCGATTCAGGTGGGAGGGGCTTTATGCCCCGACTGTCGCGGGATAAACCCGCTCCCACACCGAACATGATCCACTCCCACCCTTCAAATGTGCGTTGAAGGTTTGTCGCCGGCGCGCGCACTACGCACCGACGCGGTGAGTCTCTGAAGACAGGTGTTCGGACTTCGCATGTGTGCTGCGAATGTGGGGGGCTTCACGCCCCGACATTCAACAGCGCCTCGCCCCTCGCCTTCACCGGCTTTCCGATTGGCTTTGCTCCCGTTCCTGAAACGGGATGGGGGTTTGTGATACGTTACCGCAGCGCAACTGTGGCCGACTTACACGGCCTTCCCTGTTGCTTCAGAGTTGATAAAAAGAACCTCAGGCCCCGGCACCAAACCGCGCTTGCCCGCCCTCACGCAAGGCCAAACCCTGTGCATTTCTTGCCTTTACGCAGTTTCCCGAGGGAAGGCACGTCATAGCCGCCCTGACGCACACCGCTGTTGCCTTTTTCATATCATCGCATCCTGATATATAGATTCCTGCAATGTCCACGCCCGCTCCCACGTCTTCCGAAACCGCCCTCCGCCGCCTCCTCGCCGAGCGCATCGCCATCATTGACGGTGCCATGGGCACCACCATCCGCACCTACAACCTGACGGAACAGGACGCCCGCGGCGGGCGCTTCAAGGACGCCCCGAAGGATCTCAAGAACAACGGCGACATCTACTCGCTCACCCGCCCCAACGAGATCGGTGACATCCACCGGCGCTTCCTTGAGGCCGGCGCCGACATCATCGAGACCAACACCTTTTCCGCCACCAGCATCGGCCAGAGCGAGTTCTTCATCGAGGACCCGCGCGAGAAGGGAGGCCGCAAGGACCCGGCGTTCTACCAGGGCGTCATCGAGGACAAGTTCCTCGCCGAGCTCGCGCACGATATCAACTTCCAGTCCGCCCGCCAGTGTCGCGAGTGGGCCGACCGCATCGCCAACGCCACCGGCCGCCGCCGCTATGTCGCCGGCGCCATCGGACCGCTGCCCGTTTCGCTCTCCAATTCCCCCGATCACAACGACGCCGGCTTCCGCGTCGTCACCTTCGACCAGGTGAAGGCCGACTACCGCCGTCAGGTCCGCTCACTCATCGCCGGCGGCGTCGACCTGCTGCTGGTCGAGACCATCTTCGACTCCCTCAACGCCAAGGCCGCGCTCGTCGCCATCGAGGAGATTTTCGCCGAGGACAAGCTGAAGCTCCCGCTGATGATCTCCGCCGCCGTCGGCCGCGGCGGCGAAACGATGATCTCCGCGCAGACCGTCGGCGCCTTCTGGAACGCCGTCCGCACGCACCAGCCTCTCGCCGTCGGCCTCAACTGCTCGCTCGGCCCCGACCTCATGCGTCCGTTCCTCGAGGAACTGGGCGAGAAGTCCGACACGTTCATCTCGTGCTACCCGAATGCCGGCCTGCCGAACCCGCTCACGCCAACCGGCTTCGACCTCGGCCCGGCCGACATGGGCCGCTACCTCGGCGAGTTCGCGTCGAGCGGCATGCTCAACATCGCCGGCGGTTGCTGCGGCAATACGCCCGAACACATCGCCGCGATCGCCCAATCCCTCGCGCCCAAGCCCGCCCGCAAGGTCACGATCATCAAACCCGAATCGGTCGCCATAGTGGAGGACTCAGCTCCCGCTGGGCCGCTGCCTTTGCAGCTCTCCGGCTCCCTCCCCTTCACGCAGCAGATCGGCACCTTTGTCATGATCGGCGAGCGCACCAACGTTGCCGGCTCGCCGAAATTCGCCAAGCTCATCAAGGCCGGCAACTACGAGGAGGCCGTCACCGTCGCCCGTCAGCAGGTCGAAAACGGCGCCAACGTCATCGACGTGTGCATGGACGAGGGCCTGATCGACGGCGTCGCGGCCATGACGCGCTTCCTGCACCTCATCGGCAGCGAACCCGAGGTCGCCAAGGTTCCCGTGATGGTCGACTCGTCCAAGTGGGAGGTCATCGAGGCCGGCCTGAAATGTCTTCAGGGCAAGGGCATCGTGAACTCCATTTCCCTCAAGGAGGGCGAAACGAAATTCCTCGACCAAGCCCGCACCATCCTCCGCTACGGTGCCGCCGTTGTCGTCATGGCCTTCGACGAAAACGGCCAGGCTTCCTCCTACGCCGAGAAGATCCGCATCTGCGCGCGCGCCTACCGCCTGCTCGTCGACACCGTCGGCTTTCCGCCCGAGGACATCATTTTCGATCCGAACATCCTCACCGTCGGCACCGGCATCGAGGAGCACAACAACTACGCGGTCGATTTCATCGAGGCCACGCGCTGGATCAAAGCGAACCTCCCGCACGCCAAGGTCAGCGGCGGCGTCTCGAACATCTCCTTCAGCTTCCGCGGCAACAACGTCGTCCGCGAGGCCATGCACTCGGCCTTCCTCTACCACGCCATCAAGGCCGGCCTCGACATGGGCATCGTCAACCCGTCGATGCTCGAGGTCTACGAGGAGGTCGACAAGGTTCTCCTCGAACACGTCGAGGACGTCCTCCTCAACCGCCGCCCCGACGCCACCGAGCGTCTCGTCGACCTCGGCGAAAAGCTCAAGGCTGGAGGGCCGGTCTCCGCCCCGGCCGGTTCTTCGATGGAGGGCTCAGCTCCCACTGAACCGGCCTGGCGCCAGGGCACCGTCGAGGAACGCCTCTCGCACGCCCTCGTCAAAGGCATCGACGCCTGGATCGACGAGGACACCGAGGAAGCCCGCCAGAAATATGGCAAGCCGCTCCTCATCATCGAAGGCCCGCTGATGGACGGCATGCGCGTCGTCGGCGATCTCTTCGGCTCCGGCAAGATGTTCCTCCCGCAGGTCGTCAAATCCGCCCGCGTGATGAAGAAGGCCGTCGCCTACCTCCAGCCGTTCATGGAGGAGGAGAAAAAGCAGCTCGTCGCCGCCGGCGGCATCGCCAAGGCCCAGGGCAAGATCGTCATGGCCACCGTCAAGGGCGACGTGCACGACATCGGCAAGAACATCGTCGGCGTCGTCCTCGCCTGCAACAATTACGAGGTCGTCGACCTCGGCGTCATGGTGTCGTGCGAGAAAATCCTCGCCGCCGCCAAGGAGAAGGGCGCGCACATCGTCGGCCTCTCCGGCCTCATCACCCCCTCGCTCGACGAGATGGTGCATGTCGCCAAGGAGATGAAGCGCCTCGATTTCAAGCTGCCGCTCCTCATCGGCGGCGCCACCACCTCGGCCGCGCACACCGCCATCAAGATCGCCCAGAATTACGACGAACCCGTCGTCCACGTGCTCGACGCCTCGCGCGTCATCGGCGTCGTCTCGAAGCTGCTCAGCCCCGACCACAAGCCCGCCTACGTCGCCGAGATGAAGGCCACACAAGAGCGCCAGCGCACCGAGTTCGCCGACCGCCAGAGCGCGAGAAAACTTCTCTCAATCACCGAAGCGCGCAAGCGAGCCCAGCCCACCGACTGGACCACCGTCGACATCCCGAAGCCGGAGTTCCTGGGGACTCGCGTATTCACAAGCGATCAGCGGGCAACGATCAGCGGGCAGCTCTCCGGAAAAGCTGATAGCCGAAAGCTGAATGCTGAAAGCTCGGGCGAATTCATCGGTCTTGATGAAATCGCACGCTTCATCGACTGGGGTCCCTTCTTCTCCGCCTGGGAACTCCACGGCCGCTTCCCCGACATCCTCAAGGACGAGAAGGTCGGCGCCGAAGCCACCAAGCTCTACGCCGAGGCGCAGGCGATGCTGAAACGCATCATCGCCGAAAAACGCTACACCGCCAAAGCCGTCATCGGCTTCTGGCCGGCGAACGCCGTCGGCGACAGCGTCGAAGTGTATGCGGACGAGTCGCGCTCCCGCGTCCTAAAAATCTTCCACTTCCTCCGCCAGCAAAACGAAAAGCCAGGTGGGCAGTTCAACCACTGCCTCGCCGACTTCATCGCGCCGAAGGATTCTGGCCGGATCGATTACCTCGGCGGCTTCGCCGTCACGGCCGGCCACGGCGTCGAGGAATTTGCCGCCGAGTTCCGGAAAAAACACGACGACTTCAACGCCATCATGGCCCAGGCCCTCGGCGACCGCCTCGCCGAAGCCCTCGCCGAGCTGATGCACAAGAAGGCCCGCGAAGCCTCCGGCTACGGCAAGACCGAGAATTTGGAGATGAAGGACATCATCCGCGAAAAATACCGCGGCATCCGCCCCGCCCCGGGTTACCCCGCCTGCCCCGACCACACGGAGAAGCCGCCGCTGTTCGACCTCCTCAACGCGACCGAAGCCACCGGCATCACGCTGACCGAAAGCAACGCCATGTCTCCTGCCAGCAGTGTCAGCGGCCACTACTTCAATCATCCCGACTCAAAGTATTTCGCCGTCGGCAAACTGGCGAAGGATCAAGTCGAAGACTACGCCGCCCGCAAACGCATCCCCGTCGCCGAATCAGAAAAGTGGCTGACTCCCTACCTCGATTACTGAGCCCGCAACTTGTAGGGCTGCCGCTTGCGGCATGCCGCCTCTGATCGTAGGGCTGCGCCCCTCCCTTTTGGCCCACGGACGACACGGAATCCAACATCCCAATCCCAGCAGGTTTTTAACCACGAATGGATTCATCTTTTGGCAATTCGTCAGGAGCCACAGGATTAACCGAATTGACTGAACCGCCAAAGGCCCGGCGACGGCGGAAGGCCAGGCGAAGGCTGATTGGCCGAGTATCTGGACTACGGTCTAACCTAAAGTGGCCTGCTACAGGCCTGCACCCAAATGGCTAGGCTTTGCCTGAAAGCTCGTCATACCGCTCAACAGTGGCACTCTCTACCCCATGAAGTTAACTGCCTTGGTTGTGGATGATGAGCCCCTGATGGTGCAGCTAATTAGTCTTCTCTTGAAATCTTCCCTCGGTTTTGAAGTGCAAGCAGCGTCAGACAATCAGAGCGCTCTCGATTCTCTTTTAAAGAAGAAGCTGCCTGATTTTATTACAACCGATTATTTTCGTCCGTTTGGAACTGGGGATAAACTCCTTGAAGCAATTAAGTCAAATCCAGCCACTGAACGCATTCCTGTCGCTGTTATCAGCGGCGGCATAACTGACCAACACGAGCTTGATCTATATCGATCGGGGGCTGCATTCGTTTTGCGCAAACCGTTTCAATCCGCACAATTTTTCCAACTAACTCGGCGAATTCTCAAACTTCCAGATGATCACATCCGAGATCTTATCAGATTTGGAAATGAATCCCGCGACTTAGATTACAAGCGTGAGTTCGATATCAGTGACGCAAAGGCACGCGCAAGTATCGCAAAAGATGTCATAGCAATGTCGAACTCTGGAGGCGGTAATATCGTTATCGGAATTGAAGAAACCGAAAGTGGATTCAAACGAACTGGATTGACCCCAGAACAAGCCCAGCCACTCGAAGCCACAAAAATCAACGATGCCTTGCAAACTTACACGGGCTCTTTGGCTGTCACTGTGTCAAAAGTGGAGTTTGAAGGAAAGATATTTGTCGTGATTTCTATCCCGTCTACCGCATCGATCGTTTTCCCAAGAAAAGAGAATGCAGATGCCCGACTATTTTTGGGGCGAATCTATATTCGTTCTAATGCGGCGCGAAGTGAAGAGGTTCGCGATTCCTCTGAAGCAGCTCGCCTAGTTGAGTCAATTGTAGCCAGACGAGCGGAGCCTAGAGCCAAGACCCCATAGCAGAGGCACCAAGATAGGGGACCGAGCAAGGGGTCTGGTTTTAGTTCTTTCAGTTGAGCCAACGGTCGGGCTCAGGATCGGTCCGATTTGAACTTGGCGGACAAAACACCGGTGCCAGTCTCGGACGCATGAACCGACTGGGCTGCCTGACCGTTGCGCTGCTGCTCACCACCTGCGTCCAGGGTGCGTTCGAGCCGCCGACCGACGCCGAGCGCCGGCGGGGCCTCGGCGACTTGCTGAACGAGCCGGAGCCGCTGCGCACACTCCTGACTCCCGACGGCGATTTTCTCCCCGTGCCGCCGCCCCATCGTGGTGACTGGCTGGCGGTGCACACCGAGCACGGACAATCCTACCAGGACTGGCGCAGCTCGGGAGCCAACCGCCTGAACGCGACCCGCAAGGTTATCTACCTCCAGCCGATCGGCGACTTCCCCGCGGATGTCAGTCCGCCGCTGGAGCAACTGCGCGCCTACACCGCGGCCTTCTTCCAGATGACGGTCCGCGTGCTCCCGCCCTATTTTCCGCACGATCTCGAATTCGAGCCCCGCACCAACCCGCGGCAGGGCCGGCGGCAAATCATGACCTCGCGGGTCGAAGATTTCCTGAAGAGCCGGCTGCCCGACGACGCCTACTGCCTGCTGGGCGTCACGATGACGGACCTTTATCCCAGCCCTTCGTGGAATTTCGTGTTCGGCGAGGCCTCGCTCCTCGACCGGGTCGGCATCTTCAGCTTTGCCCGCTACGATCCCGAATTCGACGGCGAAAAACGAGGGCCGCGCTACCAGGAGCTGATCTTGCAACGCAGCTGCAAGGTGCTCGTGCATGAAGCCGCCCACATGTTCGGCATCGAACACTGCATCTTCTACCAGTGCGTCATGAACGGCTCGAACGGGATGGACGAAACCGACGGGCAACCGCAACACCTGTGTCCCGTCTGCCTGCGCAAGCTGCACACGGCGGTGGGATTCGACGCCATCGTGCGCTACCGGGAGCTGCAGAAATTCTACCGGACCCACCACTGGTATGAGGACGCCGACTACATGAAGCGCCAGCTTGGCCGCCTCACCCCCGACCGTTTGTAGTCTATTAAACTACAAACGCTTCCCGAGGTCATCTCGGCCCGTTTGTAACATAATACATTACAAACCGGTTGTCGGGTGTTTCGCGCCGTGCCCCGGAATTTTCCGCAGGTTTTAGGTTTTATCGAGAGCATTCAGGTCGCGGCTCGGTCGTGACGGCTCCAACTTAAAGCACGATGATCAAACGACTCCTCTGGCGCCTCGCGCTCGCTCTGGCAATTGCTCCGCTGGCTTCCGCCGTTCCTTATCAAATCCAACATCTGGAGCCGATGAGCTGGTGGGTGGGGATGAAGCATCCGGAGCTGCAGGTGATGGTGCACGGCGAAAAGATCTCCGAGCTCACCCCCGAGATAAGCCATCCCGGCGTCACGCTCACCGGCACTCAGCGGACCGGCCGCGCGAACTTCCTTTTCCTCGACCTCCTCATCGCCCCCGACGCCGCGCCCGGATCGTTCGAGATCCGGTTCAAGCGGGGCGACACCGTGGTCACCCGCGCCACCTACCGGCTGGACGCGCGCCGGCAAGATTCGGCCGACCGCCGGGGCTTCGACGCCAGCGATGCGGTTTACCTGATCGTCCCCGACCGCTTCGCCAACGGCGATCCGGCCAACGACAGCGCGCCGGGCCTGGCGGAGCGGGCGGATCGCGCCAACCAAAACGGCCGCCACGGCGGCGATCTCCGGGGAATGCGCGAGCATCTCGACTACATTGCGGACCTGGGATTCACGATGATCTGGCCCACGCCCCTGCTGGAGAACAACCAGGAGCATTACTCGTATCACGGTTACTCGATCACCGACAATTACCGCGTCGACCCGCGCTTCGGCACGAACGAGGACTACCGCGATTACGTCCGCGCCGCCCACGCCCGCCACCTCGGCGTCATCCAGGACATCGTGCTCAACCACATCGGGACCGGCCATTGGTGGATGCAGGACCCGCCCGCCGCCGATTGGCTGAACCACCCGCAGGGCTTCGTGCCGACCAACAACCAGCACACGACCGTGCCCGACATCCACGCGGCCCCCGAGGAGCGCGAGCGGTTCCTCGACGGCTGGTTCGTCAAGACGATGCCCGACCTCAACCAACGCAATCCGCTCGTCGCGCGTTACCTGATCCAGAACACCCTGTGGTGGATCGAATACGCCGACCTCTCCGGCGTGCGCGAGGACACCTACTCCTACGCCGACCCGCAGTTCCTCGCCCGCTGGAGCAACGCCGTGATGGAAGAGTATCCCCGCTTCAACATCGTCGGCGAGGAGATGGACTCCGCGCCCTACCTCGTCGCCTACTGGCAGAAGGGCGTGAAAAATCGCGACGGCTACGCCTCCGGTCTGCCCAGCCTCATGGACTTCCCGGTCGTCGACCTGATGCCCGGCGTGCTCAACGACGACGAGACCTACGCCACCGGCCTGATCCGGCTCTACGAGACGATTGCCGCGGATTTCCTCTACGCCGATCCGATGAAGCTCATGGTCTTCCCCGACAACCACGACCGCCCACGACTCTACTCCCGGCTCCACGAGAACCTCGATCTCCTGAAAACCTCGCTGCTCTTCACCGCGACGACCCGCGGCATCCCCGAGTATTTCTACGGCACCGAGGTGCTGATCACGAGCCCCGTCGAGCGCACCGACGGCCTCCTGCGCGCCGACATGCCCGGCGGCTGGCCGGGAGACCGCGTCAACGCCTTCACCGGCGCCGGCCTCACCGCGAAGCAGCAGGAGGCGCAGGCCTACCTCCGAAAACTCCTCCACTGGCGCCAGACCAGCACCGCCGTCACCTCCGGCCAATTGCTGCACTACATCCCGCAGCACGGGCTCTACGTCTATTTCCGCTACGACGACAAACAGACGGTGATGGTCGTGCTCAACAAGAGCCGAAACGACACGGACCTCGATCTCACGCGCTTCCGGCCGATGCTGAAGACCGCCAAGATCGGACGGAATGTGCTGACCGACGAGCCGGTCGACCTGACCGCACCGCTGCACCTCTCCGCGCTGAAATCCATCGCGATAGAATTCTGACCGAGCCGAAGGGTCCAACCGAACCCAAGGTGAGGTCGAGTCACTTGCAGCCGGAATTCGTTGCCCGGTTTCAGGCGGATTGGACGATGCGAAAACGGGTAGACTGGGACCATGAACGCTCCCGTCACTCTTCTGGAAACTTCCTTCACCGTCACGCCACTGCCCGCCGCAGTTGCCGAACGCATCCGCACGACCCGCCGCGACGACTTCGGCCGGACAGTGCACGCCGTCGTCGCCCAAGGCGGCGAACCCGTGCGCGACCAACTGCGTCGCGTCGCTGCCGGCGAGCGCATCATCCTCTGCGGCTACCAAGCCGTCCCGTTGCCCAGCGCCTTTGCCGAGATCGGCCCGATCTACGTCTGCGCCAAACCCGGCGGGACCGCCCCCCGCTGGACTGACGAACTACCCCCGGGCTATTTCAACCGCCCCTTCGCCGTGCGCGCCTACAATGCGGCAAACGAAATCATCGACTCGACCCTCGTGGAACCCGCCGCCGCGCCCGCGTTGATCCGCCGCTGGCTCGGCCGCCCGGAGGTTTCCCACCTCCACGCCCGCTTCGCCGGCCACGGCTGCTTCGCCTGCCGCTTCGACCGCACCCCGCCGTGACACCCCGCCCCCACCGGTTTGTAGTCTATTAAACTACAAACCAAGGTGCCCCCAGCCCGAGCCAATGTGTAACGTAATACGTTACACATTACCCGACGCCTTCTGAACTTCACCTCGTCGGCACCAGGTTGACAGCGGGGAGAGACGGGAGTGGGCTCCC
>Ga0208272_100470_pt1 | contig 13971 bp, 9 predicted proteins | sample LakWasM129_HOW14_2_FD_183939 | JGI IMG/M metagenome (GOLD analysis project Ga0208272, IMG submission 183939) | Freshwater sediment methanotrophic microbial communities from Lake Washington under simulated oxygen tension - Sediment Metagenome... | ecosystem: Environmental > Aquatic > Freshwater >... | reverse complement strand
ACCATTCCACGCTATAATTGCAGGCTTACGCCGGTGTAGCTCAGTCGGTAGAGCAGCTCATTCGTAATGAGAAGGTCGGGTGTTCGATTCATCTCTCCGGCACCAAGTCAGTTAAAGAAACTCCGCTACTCAAAAGGTAGCGGATTTTTTTTGGGCTAGCGCCGGGCTAGCATCACGAGCAAAGGGTGGCACTGTGGTCTCCAGAATGATCCTAGCCTGGTAGTCTAAAAACCACAGAGTGAACGCCGACCTGCATACACAACAGCGCGGTTGTGAGGGAGCCCCCTTGGGGGGCGGACGGGCAGACCGCGCTGGGCCAATGCCGCGAAGCGGGCGAGGCCACAAGGGTGGGCGGGGGCAGACACAGAAGATCTGGCCGAAGGCCACTGAACAGAACTAAGCGCGCAGCGCCTGGATGAAAACACGACCTCAGCACAACACGAGGGCGACTGATGGCGGTGCGTAGGGCGCGAAGCGACCGGGGAGCACCGACAGCAGGCGACCGCTCTCCAGTGGAAGAATTTGGCATAACGCCTGTTTCCGAAACCCGCAAGGGCGCGCAGCGGTGCAGGGCACCAAGTGGAGCTTCAGCGGAACGACTGCCCTGCACTTTCGGAAATGCGGTGTTATGTCATTTTCTGGAACGGGGGTGCACTACAAGCGATGGAACTTGCGTGCCAGCCACGATGCGAAGCGAGTCGAGGCCCACACCCAGCGCCAAAGCGCTCTGGCTAGTACCTGCGGAGCACATGTTTTGAATCTGATGGCGCTCTGCAATGGCTGTACTCAGCCTTTGCAGCTGGATGAAAACACCACACTACGAGCTGGCGTGAGTGACGATGTGCTTCTGTGACAAAGCGCAGCGACTCACGGGGGCACATGGTCACGCTGCTGGCTACCGGGGCACCAGCACGATGCGTCAGCGAGTCGACACCATCGCTGCGCTCCAGCGCACTGACTGACACTTGCGAAGCACACTTAGAGCCACTCCCCAGCATCTTCACGGGGTGCAGCAGCGCCGCGTGCACTGACCAACACTACAACGGTGGCGACAAGTAAGCGGTGATGCCAGCCGTTCCGCCCCGTGCGCGTTGCACGCTTCGTGGCAGCTCGGCTGGAATCACCGCGCTGATGGGGGCCTTCGACTGGATTTCAGGGCGAGTATTTGGGGGGGGGATACCTCGGTTTTTTGCTCTGTCCGTCAAGAGCAGCCTTCGTACCTATTTTCTAATACTGCCAAAACCCTGAACCCTGGCCCAATATTTTCTCAAAAAATAGTGGCTATTTCCTCACTCCGAACCAATGCCAAGAAGCCTTAGAAGTCCGGGCAAGAAGTTCTAGAAGTACAGAGTAGAAGTATTAGAAGTTCAAGAACATCGACCACGACTCTTTGCACAAGTGAACACCAGTCAATACAGCGACGGTAAAAATGCTGCCCTAAAGACAAGTTAGCATATCGGCTGTATATAGCCGAAACCCATCGATTTTCAACATCAGTATATAGGTTAAGAAGTATTGGAAACTAGAAATCGATCTGCAAGACGCAGTAAATTGGTGTATCGGTCATATATAGGTATTCGGGCAAATGAAAAAAGACAAGCATTCTGCCGATGCCCGTTGGGCATCAATCATCAACGGAAATCATCTGCACACCACTTCCGAATAAAGCTGTCCCTGTGCCAAACAGAAAAAAGAATGGGGCCATGACCAACAGAGGTGCAAGAAAGAGCATCAAGATACCAATCACTACGGTGCCGAAAATAAAGCCAAGCCAAAGAGCTTGGACTAAAAATGCACCCCCCATAACGCCAACACCGCTCAAAATGAATAGCAAGCCTAATAACTTCTTTTGCATATCAGTACAAAGGTGGGATGGAACAAACACGCGCTTGTTGAATATTTCATGGAAGCTTTTAGCAGGCGAGGTTGTGCTGAGCCTTAGCATTGCCTTGAGCGGCTGCCTTTCGCCACCAGTAGGTAGCCTGTTCACTACTTTTTTGTACACCATCACCCCGGTCGTACATCACTCCCAAGTCATACTGCGCTTCTGGATCTCCCTGTTCCGCAGCTTTTTGCCACCAAAAAACGGCTTGCTTGGAATCTTTCGAGACACCAAAACCAAAGCGGTAGCACATCCCAAGTTTGTTCTGCGCGTGTGCATAGTCTTGATCAGCGGATTTTCGCCACCAAGCCGCCGCTTGCTTTTCATCCTTTGATACGCCTTCGCCAGCCCCATATAGTCTGGCAAGATTAGATTGCGCGATCCTATCGCCTTGATCGGCTGCCTTGCGAGTCCAAAACACCCCTTGCGTAAAATCTTTATCGACTCCAGCGCCCACACAATACATTGCCCCAATGGACGATTGCGCCAATAAATTACCTTGTTCGGCTGCTTTTCGATACCAAAAAAATGCCCTGCTTGGATCTTTGGAAACACCTACACCATGTTGATAGAAATTACCAAGAACAAGTTGCGAAAGCTCATAGCCAAGATCTGCTGCCTTCCGAAACCACATAGCAGCTTCTGCCTCATCTTTTGGCATTCCATGGCCATTCTTGTAAAGAACTCCAAGGTTGTGCTGAGCTAGTGCATTACCCTTATCAGCCGCCTTGCGCCACCATTGAGCAGCAAGCTTGTCATCACGCGGAACACCCTCACCATTGCGATACATCTGGCCCAGGGTAACGTACGCCATCTCAAAGCCTTGATCGGCTGTTTGTCGAAACCAGTGAATTGCTCGAGCTTGGTCTTTTGCTACCCCCTGGCCATTGTTGTACATCAAGCCTAGGTTGTACTGAGCTTTGGCATGACCTTGATCTGCAAGCTTGTGGAACTCCCTGAACGCGGTCGCGTAATCGCCAGCTTCATAAGCAGAAGTGGCGACGTCCTGAGGATCAGTCGTTGCGCTTGCTAAACTCTGCGCTGACCTGCCTACGCCACCCTCATTCGGTGAGTTGGGTGGCCTTTTCTTTTTGAAAAATCCGAACATCGTAGGGTTCCTTCGTTACGTGCGTGCGATATGTATTTCAAGTGGTGCCGTGCTGAATGCAGGGCTACGGCTTTTTGTCGATGACAACATCCAGTCTTGGTATTGCCCGCACGATTTTCATGGCTTCAAGGCTTCAAGGCTTCAAGGCTTCATGGCTTCATGGCTTCATGGCTTACAGTGATGCTGCTTTTGCGAATCTTGGAGTCTTCGGCGTAGCACTTGGCTTGAGCCGCAAAGATGCCCACAGCCGCCGAACGTGCGTAAACTGGTGCTGTGATCTGGAAACCAAGCGAAGCAACTTGCAGGGTCACATGACCGCGAGGCAGGCTGTACACGAGTGGCATCGGTGCTGGGCTTGAGGTGGGGGGGGGTGGTTTGGTTTTCTACCTTTGACTTGTTGGTACTGCGGTCGTAGTCATTTTTGAAAATTCACCCAACCCCGAGCTGTTACATCATGACTACGTGCCAATGAGCAGCAATAAAAAGCATAGCGCATGACAGCGGGCATCAGCTTCATCCATTGGCAATTCCAAAGATCAAATCCAGTGCAGCATTGCTATCCACGGCCAAAACCCGCTTGCGGTTGGTCGCGTCCATCAAATCGAGTCGCTTGATCTCTTTGCCCACCAGCCGGATCACCTCAATGCGCCCGAAGTCCATCGAGTGCTTGGCTGCAAATTGCGCCAGGCCCTTGGCTTTGGCATAGCTATCGGCCAGCGCGGGGGAGTGCGGCTCCAAAATGTCAATCGCGTGCCCAGCGCCATCGGTGCGCACCACCAGAAAGTCCGGGTACATCGGCAGCACTTCACCACCCATTTCATATGGCAGCGACAGCGCCCAGGGCTTGCGTGGCACATTGCGCAGCCATCCGACCACATCGGCACGGGCAATTTCTGCTTCGATAACCGGGTGTTCCCAAGTGTTCAGCTTCGCCACGAAATGCCCGGTGGCATCGACATACAGATGATCGTCGTAGCTTCGGAATTCCGCGTCTGTGGGGTCCACGGACAGCATCATTTCTGCCGGTGGCAAGAACGACAGCGCCTCCGGGTCCTTCGCAATTTCGTTGACCTTGTTGTATTCCTCCTGCTCCGCCGTGGTCAGCTTCTTGATGGCAGCCTTGTGCTGCTTCACCAGAGCCTCGCAGCGTGCGCCACAAACGGATTCCAACGTCTTCCATGTCTTTTCGTCTTGGAGCATCAGGAACAGTTCCAACCGTGAGCGGCTGGGCATGTCGTCGGCTTCATCCTGGTCGTAGTGGGTTTGCCAGTAGTCCAGATGCAGTCCCTCGCCCAAGCGCTGCCCGGCGCGATTGAACAGATCTTCAATATTCTTTTCGTCCAGCGGCACAGTAATGGTCTGGCCTTGGATTTCTTTCCAAGTGCCTTGCTCAACAATCACCGCGTTCAGCGTGATCTGGCCGGACCCCTTCACCTTTGCATCAAAGTTGAGATCGTCATTTTTCAGCCGGGCAAGTTCTGCGTCCAGCGTGTCAATCACGAGCTTTTTAGAGCCATCCCAAGCAGTCATATCCACCTCATGCATGGTGGTCAGCAAGCGCGATAACGCCATCAGACGGCGTGTGTTGGATACCTTGCGCACGCGCTCCACGCGGTAGGTTGGCAGCCCGTTCAGTGCGTCAAACGCAGCGATCATCTTGGCATCGCGCTTAAAGGTAACCATCTTTGCGCCGTCTTCCACATCGGTAGGCGGTAGCTCCATCGGGTCGCCTTGCTTCAAGTGGTTGACCACGCGGGTCAAACCTTCTTTGTCATAGTGCGGCAGGTACAGCGAAACCGAATTAAGAATCTCGCTGCCCTCGATGCGGCGCGCCAATGGCGTGCGCACCATGCGTCCGATAAGCTGAGCAATCAGGGTATCGTCCTGCGCGGTACGGAACGACATCATCACTTCGGCCCTTGGGCAATCCCAGCCGGTAGTCAGTGCCATCTTGAAAAGCACAAACTTGATATTCGTTTCCTCCTGAATGCGCGATGGGTCAATCTTGCGAATCAACACACCATGTGCAGACAGTGGGGCATCATGTTCAAAGCAATGTGCAATCTCCGCAGGATCAATCGGCCCGGTTTCCTTTTCGATGGTGGCGATCACCTCGTCCAAGTTGGTACGCGAAACGCCGTCGCTGCTACCGTCCTGCACTTGGATAATCAGTGCAGGGTGGATCGTAGGAATGCCCTGTGCCTGTGCGTACTCATGCCACTTCGCACCCATAGCGCGCCATTGCAAAACAGCAGCACGCAACATGGTGGTGTCGGTGGGGAACGCTTCGGTCGGGTGAAAAACCATGATCCGGTCTTTCAGCAAACCCGATGCCCGCACGTCCAGTGGATTCACTTCGCATTGGCGTGGCGTGCGATTGTTTTGCCCTGCAACCAATTGCTGGAAGCGCTGCGGCGTAGCGGATACGCCCAGAATCAAGTCAATGGCTGGTATCTCACCCTCAGAGCCTTTGACAAACTTCTGCATCACCGTCTGGCGCGTTGATTCGTCGTTGCGGTTTACCTTGGTGCCACGGTGCGCCTCGTCAATGATCAGATAGAAGCGATCTGCTTTGGCCTTGGCCGTTTTGCTGATGGTTTCCCAAATCGTGTAGGTGCGCTTGTCGCCCCGGCCCGAAGTCAACAACTTGTCTTTGCCAAGCTTCTGCGTATTGATGAAATACACCTTGCCGCCATCAAACATCTCGCGGTCAAAGTCGGTGTCCACAATGACCAAATCGGTATTGCCCAGCTTGGTCGATGCCGACGCAATTCGCTTCTTGGATTGCTCATTCAGCACAGGTTGGTCAGACAGCCACAGAAACACAGCGTCTGGCTCCGCAGTGAAACGGTCCGAGCCGGTCAATATTTCTTCAATCAATGCCGCAGTGATAACCGTCTTGCCCGAGCCGGTGGGCGCAGACAGAATGACGGCCTGGTGGTCACCGCCCTCCAATACCTCCCGCTTGGCAGGCTTAAGTTTGGAAACAAGCTGATCGACAGCAACCTCCTGAAAGTCCTTGAGTTCCAATTTCATAGCGCGGGTTTCTCTGACAGGTTGATGCGGAAGTTTTCTAAATAGTCTTTGTAGAGTTGCACCACACGTAACTCGGGCCACTCGTGGCGCAACTTGTAAACCGTATCCTGCGAATTGGTGACGATAAATACGTGGGTCAGGTCGGGATGGCTCTCTACGTGGCGCACAAACTCCTTGAAGCGGGTTTCTTGCATAAGCACCACGAATGGACAGCCATCGGGCAGCAACCAGGGCGCGTGCGCGTCGGGCGCTTCCGGGCGTGGCCCGCGCGAGCCCGCCATCATCCAGAGAATTGGCAGAACGGCAGCAAACTGGCGGCCCATCTGTATCTCTTGCGGGTCAAGAAAATCCAGCCGAAAGTATTCGAGATTTGCTGAAAAACCAATGGCCAAGGGGCGCTTTTCCTCTTCGGCTATTTCCTGCGGCCCAAGTGTTTCAACAATCTGGGCTTTGAGGGAGTTGAACAGCCGACTTTCGGTAGTCACCACGCACAGGTCATTCACATGATCAGCTTCGCTCAATTCCTCAAGCCACGCGGGTGCCTGGCGCACGTCCCACAGTACCGACACTGCAACTTCGTCGGCCAGAAACCAAGGCCCGTCGTTAATTTTGCTTTGGGTAACACCGGGCAGTAGAGCGGCAACTTGTTTGCGTTGTGCCAATGACAGATTGCGGCCTTCTGCAAAACCCAGTTGGCGAATGGTGCGCGGCTTTTCGCGCGTTAACTGCTTGCCGGTGAAATATTCGCCCGTCAGTTGGGTACCGTCATCACGATGGCCAACAATTGTGAATTTTGAGCGGGGCCAGGTCACTGAACGACAAATACCAACAGCCTCCCAGTCCGCATCGCCCGGCTGAACGCCGCGCTCACTTAGGGTTTCAGCATCGTCAGCCGACACTTCGTTGTTAGTGACCAGTATGCAGCGACGATTGCCACCATCGGTCGCGTTGAGCAGATTGATGGCATTTAACGTAGTACCGCTACCTGCGAAGAAGTCAATGACAAGTGCATTTTTTTTGTTGCTGACGATCGTTGATAACGTGTCTCTCACAGCGTAAAGAGACTTGGGAAATTCAAATGCACGATTACCAAGTATTTGCCTAATCAGGCCTGAGCCATAGGTCCCTGCATCGTGCAGTGTCCGATGCCAGACAGTCTTCGCGCGCTTTGGCGCATCAGCTTGGTCCGCGTATTCGAGAATGGCTGGCCCACCCTCCCACTCGTGTCCCGTCACCAATAACTCACCGCGTTCAATTTCCGAAATTGGTCCTCTCTTTAGGTAGTTGACTGCCCAACTTACGCGATCCTCATCGAAGCGGCCAATTTTCGCGAACCCCTTTCGCTTAAGTTCAAGTAACGTACTGGGCTTAACTTGCCAAGTGCCGAGTGATCCGTCTGATCGAATGGGCCAAGCTTCTGCTTTCGTCCTACTAGGGTTAAATGTATTGGCCTGTTGACGAGTGAAGTCGCCACGCGCAATCATTTCTTCAACTGTTTCACCGACTCCTATGATTTCTTCTGTTACAGGATTCAAGAGAATCGGATAAACGAGTCCGGGACGATTGAACGGGGCAGCATTCGTTCCTCGGCGAAGTAGACTGGCCCAGGGAGTCTTTTTCTTCGAGTTAGCGTCGTTATTGAGTAAGTCGTCAGTAGTGGCTGCGGCAGATGCACTACCCATATAAACATAGTGGGCATACTCCTCAACACGCGCAAGTCCTTGCTTGGCGACCCCTCGCGCTGTGATAACTATCGTCGCCATTTGCCGATAAACATCTGGGAACTCACGCTCTAACAGCATCCCGAGGTGGTGCACCTCGTGCTCGTCAATCGTGACAACCAACACTCCCGTCTCTGGGTTCAACAGACGCTTCGCCAGCCGCAAGCGCTTGGCCATGAAGGTCAACCATTTGCTGTGCTGCCACTGGTCGTTTTTGTCAACGTAATCGTTGTTGTATTTCCAGTCCCGCGCACCAGTGTTGTAGGGCGGGTCGATGTATATGCAATCGACCTTGCCCTCATAGGGAAACAACAGCAATTGAAGTGCGTGGTAGTTGTCCGCCTCGATCAATACATGGTGTGGTGCCGCCGGGTCGCCGTTGGTAACGGAGGCGACCGGCGTGAGCGACGGATAAATGGTTTCGCCCATGCTGCGAATGACGACCAGTTGGTGAGTGGGCAACGACTCGCGCGTTTCCGTCAAATTCTTGCCGCCTTTTTCCTGTTCGCACACGGCAACGCCATCTTTGACAGACACAACCCGCCAAATTTCGGACAAGTTGCCGATTTTTTTAGCAACCCGCTCGCCGCGCTTGATGCGCTTACCATAGATCGGCACCACCTCCGGCTGATGATCTTCAAACACCAGGCCAAAGCGGGTGTGCTTCTTGAGCTTGGCGACTTCCTCCCCGATGCTTTGCCGTAGTGCTGGGTCAGCAATCTCGGCAATTTTTTCTTCAATACGTGCCATTTGCGAATCTAGTTGATGTGTTGAAGATTTCGAGCATAACCACAGCGCACACGTACCCCTGCGCCAAGTAAGAGAGCGGATTTAACCATCACGCCGGTGTGCCTGCCCACTACGAAGCGGCCACGCCTCCACAGAGCAAACCATAACGAGCAACATGCCCCGCAGCGATGAAGTGGTGCGTGGGAAGCGTTGGACGATAGCTGCCGCATCAACGTGCCAGTCGGGTGGACCTGTAGATTCGATCGACTTTACCCAAAGGATAAGCAAGGCCTCGATGTCGGATCAATCATGCAGGTCTTCACCTAGGTGGGTAGATGGTGTCACGGCCGGCCCGCCAGTCGAGGCTACCGACAGATTCAGGTCCACACCGGGCAGCCGCTTGACGATTCCAGTCCAGAACGCATTTAGAACGCTTCCACGTCACCGGCATTCAGGTTTTGACCTTTAGCCAGCGAAGTGTGCGAAGCCTGCGAAGTACTAATCCCATTGCTGTTGGGACAGATTTGTGGATAGGTGAATTCTGCGAAGTGTGCGAACTGTGTCCGGGTCTGTGTGTCAGCCCCACCCTTGTTTCGCACACTTCGCACATGTTACCTCACGTCAAAAGCAGCAGTAGCCACGCATGGAGACTCACGTTCCGCTGAATTCGCAGAGTTCGCCGTGTTGCCTAGCTGGGCAGGCAGCGCGCAAAGTTTATAAACCTTTGACGGTGAACCCGATTGTCCGTTGGAGCGTGGCACAGTCTCCACCTCAATGGCGGGGGGGCTGGCCGTTATCAACTCTTCTAGCGCCTTATCCAGCGTGGTTTTGGTGACGTGACCACCGAAACAAACCTTGGTCAGCTGCGTGCGCGTGGCCTGACCGTGCGTGGCTAAGTAAGTGATGATGCGCTGAGTCATTTCGGTGGTCGCCGCAGCACCCGCTTCATCAACCGCACTTTGGAAAATAAACCTGACCGAGTCAACCCAGTACCGCACCCAGGCCAGGGCAGCGTTGATGTGGGCCACGGTAATGACGCGGGTCTGGTCGGTCATGGCAAACAGCATCGCCAAGCGCAACAATACGGGCGCACGACGATCCAGCAAACCGGTGATTTGCTCACCTAATGACCTGTCCCGCAGTTCACCCCGATACAGACTCTCATAAAGCGAAGACGCATCAGGTGAAAACTCCATGCTCATGACGTCTTTATCCATTGGACGATCAGCCCCCGCAAACCGAAGGACTTGCGCTACGCGCGTTGCGAATGTGGCCACTACGTCCTTGTCCGTCGGTTTCGGGAATGGCACGACCTTGTCACCTTCAGCCCAAAAGAAGATGAACCGGTTGGCAAAACCATTGGTTAACTCTCGCTTGTGCATCAACTCGCGTAGCTCAGGGGGTGTGATATCTCCGATGATGGCGATATGAGGATCACTGGCCCACACTGGACAAGTTTTCACAGCAGGCTTGATGCTGGTGCCGTCCCACGCATCGCGAAGGGCACCACTCAACGTATTGCCGTCACGCTTGCTCTGGTGCAGGACGTTGGAAAATTCCGACTCCACCACCAGCAGACGCTTGTCGTCAATCGGAGGTACCTCGTTCTTGCCGTCTCTGTAGCCATCATGGATCAGCAGAGCCAGACCTTCGCGGGTAGACAACCCGCCACTGTGCACCTGGGGCACCAAGCACTCGTCCATCGACTTAATGGCCGCGTTTATGCGGGAAATCAGCTTCTTAGCAGTACCCTTACGCCCACGACTGGAACGGCCCACATGGATTAGAAAGAGCCGTGCGTGATTGCAGTCGTCGCCAATAGGCATGTATGCCCCACGCCCCAGCGCAGCCCCAAGATAGGCCAGCGCGGATGCTGCGACCGCATAGGGATTGGCCTCAGTGTTGTCGCTGCCCGCTCGGGCTATGTCCCCCACCAGCCCATACAGGCACTCGGGGTCTGGCCGTGGGGCATTACGATGGGTATCAGCAAAGGCATCACCCACTTGACCAGTAGCCACCATAGTACTTGCAATGGCAGTCCCAGTGTTGATGGCGGAATCGATATCACGCTTGACCGCAGCCAATCCTGCCAACTGGTGCAGATCGTTGAAGTCCGTGGCCTGTTCGGGCCTGTGGGCACCGAAGTCAGGAACCGCTAGGTAACCACCAACCGCTATCGCCGCAGTCCGAGCTTTGTCAAGGCTGGGGTTGCCTTCGCTGTGGTGGTCATCATCGGCCGCAACAACAATTTTTGCGTCGGAGTACTGGTTTCGCAAAGCCAGCGCCACCGCTTCTAGATTGCCTGCAGCAAATGCCACAGCCACCGCGTAACCCGTCGCCTCATGGAGGCTCGCTCCAGTTGCGTAGTCCTCGCAAATGATCAACACATCCAAAGTTCCAGCTATGGCGTGAAGGCAACCCTTCAAGCGCCCACCAGGCAGAAACTGCTTGTCTCCGTTTGGTGCGATGGTTTGGATGTTGTGCCGCTTGCGATCGAGAGTTTGCAGAGGTATCAACAGGTTTTCACCCTCTTGCCGAATACCGTACGCTTTCACTCCCTTGGTTGCCAGATATGGGTGGCTGTCGCAACCAAGCGCCGCATCAAAGCGACTTACGGCGGCATCAACCGCCGCTGCATCGCTCGCCGCATCTTCCCTCTCTGGCTGTACGTCTATGGCAAGTTCCCAGTGCTGGTGCGCTTCACGACCTGCCTGCATCTTCTCGACGGTCGATGTGGCTTTGGTTCTGCGTTCGTCCTTGGGAAAATCTAGTTCGGTGGGAGCGTTGGTAGCAAGGCCTTTGGTGTCGCAAGCCGCAGAGGGCTTTTCAATGGTTTTGGTCATCCGTGCCCCCTTCATGCCGTGGCACCGGTTGAGCGGGTTCGCTCGTCCAGCCAAGCCAATAGATCAGCACGGCGGTAACGCACTTTGCGCCCAACCTTCAAGAATGGCAGCGCATAGCGACCAGTGGAGCGCCACACAGAGAGTGTGCCGGGTGTGACGTCAAGGAGGGCCGCAGCCGACTTGTCATCAAGCAATTCCTTGCTTGTTTGAACGATGGTTTGAAGTGACATGATTCGCTTTCATATAGACCCGCTTTTGCTGGATTGCATGCAGGAATGAGAGCGAGTTTCTGGAAAGCGAAGTGCGCTGTGACCGAAGTCGGTTATGCCATTTCCGAATTCGGTTTGCCGCTAAGAATGACGCGCCTGCCCAGACAAAACAGTTCTCGCAGCCTCCTTCAAATACCTACGTACTGTGTCATCTGTGATGGCGATTCCAAGGTTGGCCAGATCGTCAACGATCTCTTTGGGGACCCCGCTTTTTGAAGCCTCTGGGTCGTAGCTGTAGCCCTTCACGGCCATGCCGATCACCAGCTTTAGCAAGGTATTTCGCTCTGTGGTGGATAGGGCCTTCTCGTTGCTGTCGGGGGCGGGCTTTTCGCTACTTTTGGCCTCAACCCGTGCCACTTCATCGGCCATCACCATCCCTGATTTCAAGACATCGGCGATGCCTACGCGATGCTCAAGTGAATAGCACAAAGCACCGTGATCACGATCCAGTGGTGCAGCAGCGAAATAGTGAAAATCGCAGTCGTGTGAGTCGGTGCGCTGGGGCAATATCAGATAGCGGAAGCCCGTCACCCACCCTCGAACCTCGTTGTCCAACTCGTCAATCGAGGGATCGTGCAGTGGACTTGGAGAGCAAGTCGAATCGGCATCTTCGATGTCGATAGGGACGAACTGATTCAACAAATAGCCCCCGGATGGGATGTAGAGACTCGGCACCATCTCACCATCAATAACCAGCTGAACCAGGTCGTTCGACGTACGATCCCATCGCACCACGAGCTCTTCGAAGGTGAAGTACTTTTTAGCTGGAGTAGATTTCACGGGCACCCTATGCACCCCCGAAAAAATGACACCAGTCCGGCCTGCCAGGGGGAAACAGGTGTTCAGGGATCAGCCCATGACCGGCAAACAGCCTCACTACGTGGCCTTGCATGTTGGATTGACCTTGGCATTGTGCTTAAGTCCAGCCGCCTCCATCATGGCCGCTGTCGCCGTATTGACCGACTGGCGCACAGGGTCAAGGTCAAGTCGGGCGTAGATCGCAGTTGCTTGGTGGGTCTTGTGGTTCAGACTCTTGCCAATGATGGGCAACGATGCGCCCGTACGCGCTTGCCAACTTCCCAACGTGCGCCGCAAGTCGTGAATACGCAGGTTTTCGATTCCGGCCTTCTTGAGAAGTGTCGCCCAAGCCTTTTTTGGCTCCATGATATGACCGGTCACACCGTCACCAGGGAATACAAACACCCCGGCACCGTCTTTGCGCGCCTCCAGTACAGCCACTGCTTCAGGGGATAGCGTCACAGTTTGAGGAGTGCCGTTCTTGGTCTTCGCAATGCGCCAAACGCCTGCTGCGAGGTCAATATCAGCCCAACGCATGGCGGACACGTTGGCCCGTCGCGCTCCCGTCAGCAACGCCAGCAAAAAGAAGTCGCGCATGAGCTCGTTCGTCGATTCTGACAACGCCTTGAAGAAGGGCGTCAGCTCGTCAGCTTGCAGGAACCGGTCACGGCTGGGTGCCGGGTTTTTCTGAATCATGGTCGCCGGGTTCGGTCCGCTGAACGCCTCCTGGGCCAACATGAAACTAAAAACTGCCGACACGACGGCAACCACCCGGTCAGCTTGTGCCGCACTTTTTTTGGTGGTTTTGGCATGAATTGCCTTGATCTCACTGCGCTCGATCGCGGACAACTTTTTGTCTTTGATGCCATCCAGGTACAACCGCAACAAGTCCCTGTAATCACGCTTGGTCTTGTCGCTGATTGGTGAACCGTCCCGCTTGCGCTTGCGCACAATGAAGTCCTGGAATGCGGCGCCGAAGGTTAGCTCTGCCTTCACGGCACGCTTGACCGCTGCAGGGTTGTCACCCTTGGCAAACTCGCCCAGGACTTTCCCGGCTTCGTTGCGTGCTTGCTCACACGTCATATCGGGGAACGTGCCCAGCTTGACCCAAACCATCTGACCACCCAATCGCTTGACAACATAGAACGCCCTCACGCCGGTATGCGTGATCCGTATGGCCAGCTTCGGGGTTTCGGTGTCGTAGATCACGAGACGTTTGCCAACCTCCGGCGCAGCTAAGCCGTTCAACAAGGTCTTCGTCAGCTTTTGATGATTCGAGGTCGCCACGGTGTCAGCCTTCCCAGGTTTGGACTAGCAACGGGCTAGCATGGGGCTAGCAGCAACGGGATGATTGCGGTAAAAATCGTGCTAGCCCGTTAAAGGAAATTGTACGCTCCGCAGAGGTAAGATGGCAATTGGTTAAGGTTCAATAATTAGAGGGTACCTATATGCCCTCTAATTCGTAATGAGAAGGTCGGGTGTTCGATTCATCTCTCCGGCACCAAGTCAGTAAAAAACCCCGCTATCGAAAAGGTAGCGGGGTTTTTATTTTTGCGTTCGATGCAAGACGACTCTTACGGAAAGT
>Ga0208272_100469_pt1 | contig 13984 bp, 4 predicted proteins | sample LakWasM129_HOW14_2_FD_183939 | JGI IMG/M metagenome (GOLD analysis project Ga0208272, IMG submission 183939) | Freshwater sediment methanotrophic microbial communities from Lake Washington under simulated oxygen tension - Sediment Metagenome... | ecosystem: Environmental > Aquatic > Freshwater >... | reverse complement strand
TCGCGCTGCGCCGCGCCCTTGGCGGGGCGCGCCTCGAATCCGGTCCGCTCCAGGCGCAATGGGAGGCGCTCAAGGCGGCCTATGCCCATTACCAGCGCGAAGCCCCCGTCTTCGCCCCGCAGACGACGGGCCCGCAGGACGACTACGTCTCCTGGCAACGCACCAACGCACTGGCCCCCCGCCTGCGCCGGCAATTGGAGACGGTCGCAGCCCGGGCGGAAGGCCCGCGCTTTACTGTCCTCGTCGATGCGCGCGGATGCAGCCCCGCCCACTTGTCCGACCTCGCGGATTCGTTGCGCGCCCAACTCTTTCCGCGCTGGCAAGCCTGGTTCGTCGGCGGCGAGGCTCCGGCCGGTGATGACCGGCTGCGCGCCCACCCCGCGGCCAATCCGCAGGAGTTTGTCCGGGCCTTGAACACGGCCGTCCGAACCGCCGCCGGCACCCACGTGCTCCTGCTGTCCGGGCATTCCCGGCTGAGCCCGGACGCGCTGGCCGAGATCGCCGGTGCCATCGCGACGAATCCCGCACTCGAACTCGTCTACACCGACGAAGACCGGATGGACGACAGCGGCGCGCGCCGGGATCCCTGCTTCAAGCCGGAATGGAGCCCCGCCCTGGCCGACTCCGGATTGTTCCCCGGGCAGTTGAGTGTGGTGCGGCAGGAAAGGTTTCTGCAACTGGGCGGTTTTCGCGAAGAATTTCCGCTGCTGCCGTGGACCGATCTGCTGCACCGGCTGGGAGACGTCCTTGAGGCGCGGAGTGTGGCGCACCTGTCTTTTGTTTGCCACCACGCCCGCGCGTCCGCTTCGCTGGAAACCCCGCCTGATGATCCCACGGTCGAGGAGGCGCGGCGTTCCCTCGCGGAGGCGGTGGCGCGGCGCGGCCGGGCGACCGCCCCTTTCCTGCCCGAAACCGGCCATGTGCGCCGGGTCCGCTACCATCAATTCCGGGCCGCGCCCGGCGTGCTGGCGCGTATGCCGGTCACCATCGTCATCCCGACACGCGACCGGTTGCACCTGTTGCAGGAATGCGTGGAGCATCTCGAGGAAACGGTCGACTGGCGTCACGTCAAACTGGTCATCGTTGACGACCATTCCCGCGACGCCGACGCCGTGCGCTACCTTGCGGCCATCACCCAGCGCACCGACCTGCGTTGTGTCGTCGTGCAGCCGGCGGACCGCGCCGCCCCGTTCAACTATTCCCATCTGGTCAACCTCGCGCGGCCTCATCTCGACACGCCGCTGGTGCTGCACCTCAACAACGACGTCAACGCGATCGAGCCGGGATGGCTGGAGGAAATGGCCTCGTGGTTCCTGCAACCTGATGTCGGCGCGGTAGGCACGCAGCTCGTCTATGCGGACCGGACGCTCAACCACACCGGCATCATCATTGGGCCGCATGGCGGACTGGCCGACACTCTCTACGCCAAGGCCGATCCGCGCACCGTGCCCGTCGCCTGGCACGCCGCCGCGCGTGAGGTCTCGGCGGTCACGGGCGCCTGCCTGATGACGCGCACGGCACTTTACACCGAGCTGAATGGGTTCGATGAGGCGGATTTCGGGGTGGCCTACAACGACGTGGACTACTGTCTGCGCGTTCGCGGCGCCGGTCATCGGATCATCTACACGCCGCAGGCGAAGTTGATGCACTGGGGCAGCGCGACGCGCGGTGTGACGTTCGACGACGCCGAGCATATCGCCTTTGTGCAACGCTATCCCGCGTTCCACGATCCCTACGTCAGCCCGCACCTCAAATTCGACGGCAACCAACTGGTCTGCTCCGCCGCCTTTCCGGCCCGGGTGTCGCGCACCGGCCGGCTCCGCCTGCTCCTGGTCACGCACAATCTCAACCTGGAGGGCGCTCCTCTCTTCCTGCTGGAATACGCCGGCTGGATGGCCCGCGAGGCCGGCTTCGGCATCGAGCTCCTGACCGCCCAGGATGGCCCCCTGCGTCCGGCCTTTGAGGCGCTCGGCGCCCGCGTCATCCTCGCCGACGCCACGGCACTCTATACGTCCGACGATGAGGAAGTCTTCCGGGTGCGGCTCGCTGACATCGCCAGCCAGGTCGCGTGGGATCAGATCGACCTGGTGGTCTGCAACACCCTCGCGTGCTTCTGGGGCGTGCCCCTGGCCCGGCAGGCGGGCAAACCCTCCCTGCTCTACATTCACGAGAGCACGACCATTTTCCGTTTCTTCGAGCTGAGGCTGAAAATCGGACTGCACCGGCTCGTGCGCGAGGCGCTGACCCGGGCCGGCGGGGTTTTCTTCCTCTGCCAAGCCACCCGCGCCTACTACGAGGATCTCAACGTCAGCGGAAATTTCCGGATTGTGCCAAGCTGGATCCAACTCGACGCGGTCGAGGCATTCCGGTCGGCGCATGCCCGGACGGACTTGCGCCGAAAACACGGCTTCGCCGACGACGAGACCGTGATCGCCAACATCGGCACGGTCTGCGAGCGCAAGGGCCAGCATGTGTTCCTGCGCGCCATCGACCATTTCAACCGCCAAGGACATCGCGGCCGCTTCCGTTTCGTCATGGTCGGGGCGCGGCCGGGCGTCTACCTCGACCTGCTCCAAAGCGATATCGCCAGGCTGGGGCTGACCAACGTCACCTTTGTGCCGGAGACCCGCGAGGTGTTCGACTTCTTCGTCGCCGCCGACCTGTTCGTGTGCACGAGCTACGAGGAGTCATTCCCGCGCGTCGTGATGGAGGCGATGGCGTTCCGCACGCCCATCGTGTCGACGGACGTGCACGGCATCGCGGAAATGATCGGGCAGCGCCAGCAAGGCTACCTCGTGCCGGCCGGTGATCACCTCGCGCTTTCGCGCATGATGTGGACCTGCCTGGCCAAGGAGCGCAGCGGAAAATCGCTCACGCCCACCGCCTATTCGAAGGCGCTCCGGTTCTACGATCACCGCCGGGTTCTGCCTTTTCACGTCAAGTTGGCGCAGTCGGTCGCGCTGGCCGGCGACTGACGGATCGCGTTGCGAGCAATTTCGACGATTGTCGGCCCCGGTCTCCCGCGGGGCGGGCCATGGTCTGCAGTCGCTGGCGGTAGACACACAAAACTTTCGAGAGGCAAGATCGACCTGCGCACCATGCCGCCTCCGTCGAACAGCCAGAACGCCGGCTGAAGCTACCGGCGGGAACTGCGCGCGGACCGCTGACGGAAAAAAATGTGGTGCGTAGCGGATTGGGCGCGACTGATTGTCTATTCCGCAAGGAGTCTAGACCCGCTATGTTCCGATTCAGATCATTACCGGCCAAAAGGAGGCCCATCAATAAGTGACGCCATGATAATATTCAGTGCCGTCTGGATCGTCGGCCCCCATGACGGAGGCGGGGGGCTGGCCACGACCAAGGACTGGACATGCCGGGGGACTTGCGCCTCCCGCTGAGCCCATGAGAAACCGACGAGGGAACTTGCCGCACGATTGCAAAGCCCTCTAGCTTTCCCCGGAATTTTCAAAAAATGATTGCACCCAAGAGACTACGCGCGCCCCTGTTGGCCTTTGGCCTGACCATGCTCGTCGCGCTGAGTTTCGCACTTTATACCAACCACGTCTGGGAGGACTACTACATCACCTATCGGTCCAGCCGGAATCTGGCGACCGGATATGGCCTGGTTTTCAACCACGGGGACAAGCTCCACACCTTTACCTCGCCGCTCGGCGTGCTGCTGCCCGCCCTGTCCTTTCTGCTGACCGGCAACAGCTCGGACATGGGAGCACTGTGGATCTTCCGATTCATGTGCGCCGCGGCGCTGGGAGGCACGGCGGCGTTGCTTTTGCGCACGGCGCTGCGCCAGAACCTTGGTGTGGTCGCAGGGCTGGGCCTCGTGGCCTGGCTGGCAACGGACGCCAAGACATTGGATTTCACCATCAACGGCATGGAAACGGCCTTCATGTTGCTGTTTCTTGCCTATGCCTGGTGGGCCCACCTCACTACCGGCCCGCGCCAATGGCTGCACTTGGGCGCCGCTTGGGCCGGCCTGATGTGGACCCGCCCCGACAGCTTCATTTACGTAGGCGTGATTGCCGTTGGGTTTTGGTTGTTCAACGATTCCACGAACAGTGGCGTCAGTCGCAGGAATCTAGTCCTGCTTTATCTACGGGCGGGCATGTTAACCACTGCGCTCTACCTGCCTTGGCTCGCCTGGACCACATGGTATTACGGAACGCCCATCCCGCATACCATCACCGCCAAGGGAGGAATCGGTGCTCCGCACACGTTGTCCGGCCTGTTGATCACCGCCGCGCAACTGCCCTATCTGACGTGGGCGAAATCCGCGACCCTCGATCTGACCTTCCTCCCTTCCTATTATATGATTGGCGGCTGGCCGCAGGGACTGGTCGTCGCGTCCCGCGTCCTGGCAACCCTCTGCAGCCTGCTGTGGCTCCTGCCCTTTTTGTCCCGGTGGACGCGGGTCGCCTCGTTCGCGTTTTTCGGTGCACACGTTTACCTCACCTACTTCCCGTATTTCCCCTTCCCGTGGTATGTCCCCAGCACCACCCTGCTCGCTTTGCTGGCCTTGGCCGGTCTCTTTTCCTGGTTGCACGAGCGGATTCCCCGTCTCGGCGTGGTGGCGGCTCTGGCTGGCCTGATTTTCGTGGGCAATGTCTGGTGCGTCTGGCAGGTCGCCTGCGAGGTTCGGGCCCAGCAGCAGATTGTCGAGAACGGCACGAGGCGGAAGATCGGCGAATGGCTGCGGGTGCACGCCGCCACAGGCGACACGGTGTTCATGGAACCGCTGGGTTACATCGGCTATTTCTCGGGATTGAAGACTTACGACTGGCCGGGCATGTCCTCGCGCGAAATGGTGCACGCCCGGCAGCAGGTCGGGTATGCCTGGGGGGCCATTTTGAATTTGCTCAGGCCCGACTGGATCGTGCTCCGACCGTTTGAGATCGAACGCGTGAATCGTGAAGCCCCCGGGCTGCTCGAAAAAGTCTACGCGAAGACGGAGGATTTCGATCATTCCGCCGCGGTGGCCGAACTAACGGTCCGGGGCCTGCCTTATCTCGCCCACGATGCGCACTTCACCGTATTTCACCGGCGTCTCATTCCCTTGCATGATCCGGCGGAGTTGGGCCTGAAACTGTCAAATCGCACCTTGGAGCCTGTTCATACTCATTTGCCGGATTATGCCTACCATCGCAAATTCAACGATCACAGCGTTTCCGTGACAGATGCGCCCTCCAGCTTCGAATTCAACCTCGATGACAGCCTTTCCGAACTCACCGGTGGATTCGGCGTGCTCGACGATGCGTGGGTCAGCAAGGACCATACCGTCCCCGTGGAATTCACCGTGAAACTGAAGCGGCCCAACGGCGCCGAGTCGGTCTTGTTACGACGCAGCCTCAATCCAGCGACGCGTCCTAACGACCGGGGATTCATTCCCTTCCGCCTCAGCCTGCCACAACCCTCCGCGGGCATTCTGCAATTGGAAACCAAGTCCAGCACTGCCCGCGCCGCGCAAACGGGTGCATTCTGGGGAGAGTTGGAAGTCATTTCGCTGCGCACCGCCTTGAACTTCGAGGGGCGCTTGCTACCCACCACGGCGGCCAGTGAGGCCAAGTTCGGTTTCGCCAACACCGAGGAAGATGGCCTGCCTTGTCTTTTTGCCCACGCGCCAACCACGCTGGTCTACAAATGGCAACCGGGTCTAAACCACCTGACCGCCAGTTTCGGCATCATCCGCCGGGCCTACGAAGGCGAACAAACGACCGAAGGCGTGGTGTTTCTGGTGGAAATCGAAGATGCTTCCGGCATCCGACACGAACTCTTCCGCCGGCACCTTGACCCGGTCAATCATACGGCGGATCGCGGCGCCCAAACGCTGGACGTGGTCATTCCCGCCACGCCGGGCGGACGCCTCCTGCTGCACACCCTGCCTCCGCCGTCGGGGCGCTTGAACAAAGCCTGGAGCTACTGGCGGAACCTCAAAGCCCGACGCTGAATTGCAGATTAAATCGACCGATTCCGATGGCGGGTTGGTGGGCGCGGCTTGTCAGTATCAGGGAGCGTCTCCGTTTCGCTTCGCCGGTCTGTCGCCGGCGGGAGTGCGGCCTTGCAACCCCCCGGACTGCCTATCAGACATCGGATGACTATTTTTGCCCACCACATGAACCGTCCGTCTCCGCGCCGACTCACCGGCCTCATCGTTGGCGCCGCCGTCCTCCTCGCCTTTCTTTTCGCCGCCTACACCCATCACGTTTGGGAAGACTACTACATTACCTACCGGTCCAGCAAGAATCTGGCGACCGGATATGGCTTGGTGTTCAATCACGGAGACCGGCTCCACACCTTTACCTCACCGCTGGGGGTGCTGCTGCCGGCCGCGGCCAGTCTGCTCACGGGCAACACTTCCGACACCGGCGCCCTGTGGATATTCCGCACGATGTGTGCGTTGGCCCTGGGCGGCGGGATCGCCCTGCTGGTGGCATTGAACCGCCGGTTGAATTACCCGGCGATCGCAACTGCTTTTCTCGCCACCTATCTCATCACCGACGCCAAGGTTCTGGACTTCACCATCAACGGCATGGAGACCGCTTTCATGGTATTGTTCCTGGCCTACGCCCTGTGGGCGCATTTCTCCCCGGGTGCTCGACAGTGGACGCATTTGGGGGCGGCCTGGGCCGGGCTGATGTGGACCCGGCCGGATAGCTTCATCTATATCGGTCTGGTCGCGGCGGCCCTCTGGGTGTTCAATGACCCGGAGCGAACAGGAGGCAGCCGGCGGCAATTGCTTGGGCTCTACCTGCGAGCCGGCCTGTGCACCACCGCCCTCTACGGTCCGTGGTTGCTCTGGGCGAAATGGTATTACGGCAGCATCGTGCCCCACACCATCGTGGCCAAGGGCGGCCAGAGTGGCGGATGGGAAGCCGGGGCCCGTTTCCTGGCCAATTTCTGGCGGATGCCGTGGCTCATCTGGCAGGGAAAAGCCTCGGCTGAGGGCGCGTTTCTTCCCTCTTATTATATGTTCCCGACCTGGCCGTCATGGATGCTGCCTTGGGGTCGTGCACTGGCGACAATCTGTTCGCTGCTCTGGCTCGTGCCACGCGTGCGCCTGGAGACCCGGGTGGCCTCCCTCGCGTTTTTCGGGGGCGCCGCCTACCTTTCCTACGTGCCGTATTTCCCCTTTCCCTGGTATTTCCCCAGCGCGTTTCTGCTGGCGGCGGTGGCTTTGACCGGAGTCCTCGGGCAGCTGTGGTCCCGCGGCCGGCCGTTCGGCCGCGGCCTCGCGGCCGTTGTTGGAGTCATCGCGCTCGCCGGCAGCTTCATCCTGACCTGCGGCACGGCCCGGCAAATGAGAGCCCAACAAGCGCTGATCGAAACCGGCAACCGCCGGTCCATCGGGGAGTGGTTGAAGGCGCACGCCGGGCCGAATGATTCGGTCTTCCTGGAGCCCCTCGGCTACATCGGCTTTTTCTCCGGACTCAAGACCTACGACTGGCCGGGCATGTCGTCGCGCGAACTCGTCGAGGCCAAGCTGCTTGTCGGCACAAATTGGGGCGCCCTGATTCGCTACCTGCAGCCCACGTGGCTGGTGCTGCGACCGGACGGCGAGGGTGATCTTCCGGCCATCTCCCCGGAATTAAGCACGCACAATTATGAACTGGTCCGTGAGTTCAACCGGCTCGACGACGTCAAGCGGCTCCAGATCCCAGGCCGCAAGCTGCTCGAATTCGATGCGCGTTTCCGCGTTTACCATCTTAAAAATCCAATGCGATTTGACGCCGATGGTCTGGAGATCGATTCGGCCTTCGGCTCGAGTATTCGCAATATCGGCGCCGTCCGGGTCCGGATGGTGCACGCGCCCAGTGCCATGTTGATCGACGTGCCGGCCGGCGTGCATCATGTTTCCGGCCGTTTCGGTTATCCGCCGGAGTCATTCACCGGCGACGACCCGACGGACGGCGCCACATTCCGCATCTGCTGGACCGATGGAACCCGGCGTATCGAACTCGCCTCGCGCCACCTTGATCCCGCTGGAACGCCGGCAGACCGCGCACTGCAAACTTATGACCTGACACTGCCGCCGGCGCTGCCCGGTCGCCGCATACGCCTGAGCTTCGAGACCGATCCCACGGGCACGTCGACCAAGGATTGGACCTGTTGGACCAGCCCTGAATTCCGGCCTTGAAACCATGCCGGCTTTTTTCCCAGGTAAATCCGCCGGCATTCTGCTTCTCCTGGCTGCGATCGGACTAGCGGCGGGAACCTGCTGGCTGCGCGCCCCGACTTTCGGATTTGCCACCTGGAATGTGGACGAGGCCATCCACTCCGCCATCGCATGCCGGTTGCTCGACGGCGGAGTGATGTATCGCGATGCCGTGGATCAACGCACGCCACTCACCTACGGTGTGATGGCCGCCGTCTTTGCCGTCGCGGGAGAATACAATCTCCGGGCCATCCATGTCGCAACCGCCTTGCTGATTGCCGGCACCGCCTGGCTGCTGTTGCTAATCGGACGGCGCTTGGCCGGAACCACCACAGGCCTGTGCGCCGCCATTCTCTATCCGCTGCTCGCGACCGCATTATTTTACCAGGGCGATGCCAACGCCTATGTCACCGAATGGTTCGTGGCCTTTTTCTCGAGTGCCGCGGCCTGGTGTTATTGGTCGGCCGCCGCCCCCGGCGGACCGCGACTTTTTGTGGTCGGCGCGCTGGGCGCGTTGGCCTTCCTGTCCAAGCAACCCGGAGCGCTCGATCTGACCGCTCCGGCACTCACCCTGGCCTACGCTGCTTTTAATTCCGGCCAGTCCTGGCAAAGACGACTCGCGGTGCAATGGGGCGCATTGGCCCTTGGTTTCGCCGCACCCGTGCTATTGACGCTGGGATATTACGCGCTCCGCGGAGCGCTTGGGGACCTGATCTTTTATTCGTGGACTTACAATCTGCGCTATTACGGCCCCGAGATCGGTTGGCCAGGTCGCCTGACCACATGTGCGGTGCCCGTTCGCCTGCTTTATGCCCTCTCCCCTTGGCTGCTGGTGACTGTGACCAGCACCGTGGCCAGCGGCATCTACCTCCTCGCCAGACGGCGACCGGCTGCAGAGAAGTCGCGCGGCCAAATAGCCCGGATCTACCTCCTGATCTGGGGACTGGCCGGGCTGGCCGGAGCCGCGGCCGGCGGCCGCGGTTTTGATCACTATTACATCCAGCTCCTGCCGCCGCTCTGTGCCGGAGTGGGATGGTGGTTGGCGTGCTTGGGCGGCTATGCGTTTTGCCCCTCTTCCCGCTGGCTGGGACGAATCGCTGTCGCCGCCTTGTTGCTGCCGCTGGGCATCGGGCTGGTCGCGGGAGCGGCGCGCGCCCGTATGCGCACGCTGCCAGTCGATCCGTCGCTCCGCGCGGGCCGGTTTATCAACGAACGCACCGCCCCGGACGAAACCCTCTTTGTCTGGGGCTACCACCCCGATCTCTACCTTTTCTCTCAACGCAAGCCCGCCTCGCGTTTTGTCTACGCCTCTTTTCTCACCGGTCTCATCCCCTGGACCAATACTGCGCCCGAACGCGACACCGCCTACGCCATCGTGCCGGGCGCGATGGAAACCCTGCTGCGCGATCTAGCGGCGGCCCGGCCGGCCTTCATCGTCGATTGCAGCGCCGGACCCAACCGATTTTGGGGCAAATATCCCCTGGAGAAATTCCCTGAATTCGACCGGTTCGTGCACGAGCATTACCTGCCGGTTGAATCCGACCGCTTCGTGCCCCAAGGCTTCCGGCTGTGGGCCATCAAGGATTCGTTCCGCGCCCGCGCGGTCGCCCTCCCGGTCCATGATCTGGCCGCACCCCGAAGCGGCAAATCGGCGATATTTGCCCCCCGATTTGTCACCGCGCAGGGCAACGGCATCAGGGTCGGGGGCGAGGATTCCGCCGGTCGGCTGCGCCACCTCGAACTGTGGCTGGATGGCAGTCTGCTGGACAGCGTCACCGTGTGTGATTGTCCGGGGCTGGTCGTGGACTTCGCCTTGCCGGAAGATCTGGTGGAGGGGATTCACCGGCTCGAAGCGCGCGCGTTGTGTGCGGACGGCCAGATTTTTGTCAGCGAACCGCACGAAATCGACACGCGAAGCACCACCCTCTCCGCGGCGGAGGCGGCTGCGTTCAGCCTGCCCGTAGCGGCGCAATGTGATTTGCGACCGCGGGCCATCTTCGCCCCTTATGGCGCCACCTTCGGCATCGAGGAGGGGCACCGGACATACTTCGCCCACGCTCCGTCTCGGATTCTTTACGATTTGCCGGACTCTGTCGCCGTCTTGCGCGGCGCTTATGGATTCCGGCCAGGGGCCTACGGGCTGGAAAACCACGCCGCGACTGACGGGGCGGAGTTTGTCGTCGAGATGATCGCGGCGGACGGACGGCACCTGCCGTTGCATCGGCAATATCTGCGGCCCGCGGCCAACGTGTCCGACCGCGGCTTGCACTCGTTTCAAACCAGCCTCCCCTCCGGCGCTCATCGTCAACTCGAGTTGCGCATCCAGCCCGGACCCGCCGGCAATCCCGCCAGTGATTGGACCCTCTGGTCCGACCTGGTTCTCGAAAATTCCCGCTAGACGAACGCTGTCCGAAACCATTGTCTTCCGCCCTCCACCATGAGTCAGCCAGAAACGAACCTACCAGCCAAGCCCACCGTCGCGGACTGGGTAGCCCGGACGGTTTTCTTTGTGATCATGGCCTTGGTCATGATCTCCATGCCGATGCCACCCGCCAACGAACTCGACGCCTCCTGGCGCATGGTTCTGTCCAAGGCTTTTCAAGAGGGGATGCAATTCGGCGTCGACGTCGTCTTCACCTACGGTCCGCTGGGCTTTTTGATGGGCAAGACCTATTGCGGCATCCACTACAACAGCCTCATCGCCTGGCAGGTCTGCTCCGCCCTGATTTTCACGGGGATCATCTTCCGCCAGGGACTCCGGCTGACCGGTTACCGCCGCTACTTCTACTTCGGCTTCTTTCTGCTGTTCGGCGTCGCTTACGAAGACGCGCTCCATCAGATGATCATCGGACTCGTCGGCTTCGAGTTGTTGCGGCGTCACGACGATCCCGGCCGGTGGTTTTCGCTCGGCGCGGGTGTGCTGCTGGGCGGGCTGGGACTGTTCAAATTCACCGATCTTATGCTCGGAAGCGTCTTCGTGGGGAGCGTCGCCGGGCTACAGCTGTGGCGTCACCGCCCGCGGTCCGCCGCGTGGCTGGCCGGCTGGTTTGCCTTTGCTTTCCTGCTAGGTTGGGTGCTGTGCGGCCAAAGGCTCCTGAATTTGCCGGCCTATTTCTACAACTCGTGGGAAATCAGTCAGGGCTACCAGGAGGCCATGGGCATCCCGACCCCCATCGACGGCCTCATCGTCGGGGTCATTGCCCTCGGACTCATTGTCACCTATGCGCTGTGCTTCTGGCGGGGACAGACCGACCAGGCCCGCGGAACCGCCACCACGGTGGCGCTTGCCGCCTACGTCTATCTCAATTGGAAACACGGTTTCATCCGGGCCGACGGCCACATGATCGGATTCTTCTATGCCGTGCTGGTGCCGGCCACCGCCTATCCCCACCTGCTTGACGATGGCGCCCGCTCCCGGCGCATTCAAGCCGTTCTCACCGTCGTGCTGGGTGCGTTTGCTTTTGCCGGGGTGGGCGTCGCCCTGCCCGGCTTGTTCCGCGGCTTGTTGAGCACTCCCCAGGAAAGGCTTTTCGGCAATGCCACCAAACTGCTCAACCCCGGCGACACCCGTGGATACTATGAGCATCTGCTCACGGTGGAACTGGGGCTCTACGACCTGCCGAAGATTCGCGCCGTCGTCGGCCATGGCTCGGTCGACGTGCTCGGCTACGAACAGGCCATCGCCCTCTACAACAAGTTCAATTACCGGCCGCGACCGGTCTTCCAAAGCTATTCCGTCTACCGCCCCCACCTCAGCCACCTGAATCTGGCCTATTATGCGTCGGACCGGGCGCCTGACTTCGTGCTGCTCAAGCTGCAGACCATTGACCAGCGGCTGGTGACCTTCGATGACCCCGAGGTCCTCTCACTCCTGCTGCACCGGTATGAATATGTGCTTTCGGAAAAGGGCCTGCAATTGTGGCGCCGGAACCCCGGCGGGTTTTCGACCGCCAGCATCGCGCCCAAACCGTTGCAGACCGCCACGGTGGCAGTGGGACAGCCGTTCAACGCCAAGAAATTCTCCGACCGGCCGTTGTGGGCCGCGGTGGAACTTCGCCCCAGTCTTCTCGGCCGGTTGCGTGCCATTATCTACAAGATGCCGATTGCCTATCTGCGGGTGCAGAACACCCAGGGCGCGGTCGCGAAATATCGCATGCCGCTGCCGCAGGGCCGCACCGGTTTCATCATCAATCCCATCGTCGACGATCTCACCAGCTACATGCAATTCGCCGGCGGCCGGGTCGAGCGCCTGCTCGATTCCCTCACGGTGGAAATCCAGCCGGAAGATCGCCCCTTCTTTGCCGACCATTACACGGTGCGTCTGGCGGAACTCCCACCGTCCACGGCCGGACGGAAATTTTTCCTCGATGCCCAGAAACAGCTCTTCCGCATGTTCGACGTCGTGCCACTGAGCTTTTCCGCAATGACCCCGATCTCGGAAGGCGCCATCGACAACAAGCCGGTCATGGTTTTCCACGCCCCGAGCGAAATGACACTGGCCATGCCGAAAGGCGCGACCGAAATCACCGGTGCATTTGGATATCTGGAGGGCGCCTACACCAACGGCAATGAAACGGATGGGGCGGTGTTTAGCATCTCCTGGGTGCTGAACACCGAGGAGATATTGCTGTTTGAGCGCCAGCTCGATCCGGCGCACCGGCTCAAGGATCGCGGCCTCCAGCAATTCAAGGTGGCCCTGCCGGACCGACCGGGCGGTTCCCTCATCCTGCGCACCTCCCCGGGCCCCAAGAACAACTTCGCATGGGACTGGACCGCGTGGACCGAACTCAACATCCACTAGCCGCAAGCGCCGCGCGGTCGCGTCTGCGTCCCCGATGGCCCACCTTGCTCTGGACCGTGGGCACCGTTGGCTTGATCGTCGCGGCCCGGTTCCGGGAAATCCACCTGCACCCCGGCGATGTCGCGATCAACGACCAGTGGAAAATCGAAGCCGCGGACATTCTGGCCCCATGGCTCGACGGCACCCTGCGGCTGCGCGCCTTTTTCGCCCCGCACTTCGAGCATGTGCCGGCCTGGACCCGCCTTGCCGTCTGGCTCGAAACCGTGCTGACCGGCCGCTGGGACCCGTTGGTGCAGACCACGGTCAACACCCTGTTGTTAGCGGGCTATGCGTCGCTCGTGGTGCACTGGGTCGCCCGACACCTGCGAACGGGAGCGGCGCTCGCTGCTTCGCTCCTCTTTGTGCTAGGCTCCGTGCTACCCCACGCGTGGGAAAACATCACTTGGGGGTTCCAGTCGCAGTTCCCCTTTGCTTTGCTTTTCCTGTTCCTGCATGTCCAGGGCTCCATGGACAACCCGATTGGCACGCGGGCGTGGTGGTGGGCGCAAGCAGCCGGTGTCGCCGGACTTTTCACGTTGGCCGGCATGTGGATCGCACCGCTGGCGGTCGTGCTGATTGGCCTCTGGACCCGGTTTCCGGCATCGCGCCTGCGGTTTAGCCCACTCGGCATCGTCGCCCTCGGTCTGGTCATTATCGCCCTCATTCGCGCCACCGCACCGTCCTATGGGGCTTTCGCGCAAACCGCCGGGTCACCCCTGCATTTTCTGCACGCTTTCCTCGACCTGCTTGGCTGGCCGGCTGGCTGGCCCGGTGCGGTCGCCGTTTTGAACCTGCCACTGGTCGTTTTCGCGCTGCAGTTGCGCGGTCGGACTGACGCCTCGGCCTTTGATCGCACCACCCTCGCCCTGGGTCTTTGGGCCGTCGGGCAGGCGGCCGCTCTCGCCTTTGCCCGCAGTGCTGATTATGGTGGTTATGTATCTCGCTACGGGGAACTCCTCGCCGTGCTGGTGCTCGCCAAT
>Ga0208272_100458_pt1 | contig 14330 bp, 8 predicted proteins | sample LakWasM129_HOW14_2_FD_183939 | JGI IMG/M metagenome (GOLD analysis project Ga0208272, IMG submission 183939) | Freshwater sediment methanotrophic microbial communities from Lake Washington under simulated oxygen tension - Sediment Metagenome... | ecosystem: Environmental > Aquatic > Freshwater >... | reverse complement strand
GGGAGCGACAGGAACTCGTCAAACGTGGCGCTCTTCGACATGCGCATGAAGAGCTCCACGGCCTCCTTGAAGTGGCCGGAGTCGTAACGCTCGTCGCCATAGTCGGCGCGGATCGCCGCGAGTTCTTCCTGGATCAACCGGTCGTAAAGCTCCGCCGAGACCGGACGGCCGTCGTCGAGCTTCGCCCCGAATTTCAGCCATTGCCAGAGCTGCGAACGCGAAATCTCCGAGGTGGCGAGGTCCTCCATCAGGTTGTGGATCGGCTCGGCGCCCGAGCCGCCGAGCCAGGCCTCGAGATAGCGGACGCCGACGTGGAGGTTCCAGCGCACACCCTTTTCCGTGATCTGTCCGTGCAACGGTGCGAGGAGATCGGCGGCGGTCACCTTGACGTCATGGAGGACATGGAGCTGATTCGGTCCCTTCATTTTGGCCGCGAAAGCGTCGAGCGCGGTCTTCACCAGCCCCGGATGCGCGACCCAGGTGCCGTCGTGGCCGGCGCGGACCTCGCGCTCCTTGTCGGCGCGGACCTTGGCGAGGGCGGCCTCGTTGGCGGCGGGGTCGTTCTTGATCGGAATCTGCGCGGCCATGCCGCCCATGGCGTAGGCACCGTGGCGGTGGCAGACGTTGATGACGTGGGTGACGTAGGCGCGGAGGAACGGCACCTCCATCGTGATGAGCGTGCGGTCGGGAAACAGGTAGCCCGGACGGTTGCGCAGCTTTTTCACCATGCTGAACATGTAGTCCCACCGCCCGCAGTTGAGGCCGGAAGCGTGCTCGCGCAGCTCATAGAGAATTTCCTCCGCCTCAAAGGCGCCGGTGATCGTCTCAATCAGCATCGTGGCGCGGATGGTGCCGCGCGGGAGACCGAGCTCGGCCTGCGCGTGCAGGAAAACGTCGTTCCACAAACGCGCCTCGAGGTGGCTCTCCAGCTTCGGCAAATAGAAATACGGGCCGCTGCCACGCACGAGAAGCGCTTTGGCGTTATGAAAGAAGTAGAGGCCCCAGTCGCAGAGCGAGGCGGAGATGCGCTGGCCGTTGAGCAGAATGTGCTTCTCCTCCATGTGCCAGCCGCGCGGCCGGGCGATGATGACGGCGATCTTGTCCTGCAGCGCGTATTTCTTCCCCTCGGGGCTCGTGTAGGTGAGCGCCAAGCGCGCGGCGTCGCGCATGTTGAGCTGGCCCTCAATGACGTTTTCCCAGGTGGGCGAGTTGGCGTCCTCGAAGTCGGCCATCCAGCATTGCGCGCCAGAGTTGAGGGCGTTGATGGCCATCTTGCGGTCCACCGGACCCGTGATTTCGGTGCGCCGGTCGAGCAGGTCGGGCGGCGGGGGCGGCACGCGCCAGTCGCCGCCGCGGATTGCCGCGGTCTCGGGCAGGAAATCGGGCAGGTGGCCGGCATCGATGGCCTGCTGGCGCTCGACGCGCTTCGCCAGCAGCTCCGCGCGACGCGGGCCGAATTTTCTCAACAGGCCGGCGAGAAAGGCACAGGCTTCGGGCGTGAGGATCTGTTCATAGCCCGGACGCAGCGGGCCACGAATCTCGAGACCGGAAATGACGGGATGAGAACTCATGCGTGGAGCGCAGAGCAAAGGGAATGCCACCTCCGGTGTCAGCACGATTGTGCGGGCGGGGGCTCCCTTTCGGCATGATCTGTAGCGGCGGTCTATGACCGCCGTCCGAGGCGCGTTCGCAATCTTCGGCGGTCATAGACCGCCGCTACAAGAAACCGAGATGCCCCCGAAACTCTCATCTTCCTCGCCAGTGGCCCGCGTTTTGCTTTTATGCCGGCAAATGAGCCACGAACATTTCATGCGCGAAGCCATCCAGCTCGCGGACGACGGCATGGCGTCCGGCCGCGGCGGACCGTTTGGCTGCGTCATCGTCCGCGCGGGCCGGGTCGTCGGCCGCGGGCGCAACCAGGTGACGTCCACCAACGACCCGACGGCGCACGCCGAGGTGACCGCCATCCGCGACGCCTGTGCCGCACTGGGAACCTTCCAACTGACCGACTGCGAGCTCTACACCAGCTGCGAGCCCTGCCCCATGTGCCTGTCGGCGATCTATTGGGCCCGCATCCCGACGGTTTTTTATGGCAACACCCGGGGCGACGCCGCCGCCATCGGCTTCGATGACGATTTCATCTACCAGCAGGTGCCGCTGCCGCCGGAGAAACGCGCCATCCGGATGAGTCCACTGTTGCGCGAGGCGGCGCAGGCGACTTTCCAGGCGTGGGCCAGGAAGCCGGACAAGGTCCGCTACTGACCCGGTCATGGATCCCTATCTCCTCGATTTCCTCTCCATGCTGGTGCGGTGGCTGCATGTCATCGCCGGCATCGCGTGGGTGGGCTCGTCGTTCTATTTCATCTGGCTCGACAACAGCCTCGAGGCCCCGGCGCCGGATTCGGACGCGGCGAAGAAGGGCGTGGGCGGCGAACTCTGGGCCGTGCACGGCGGCGGTTTCTACAATCCGCAGAAATACCTCGTCGCGCCCGCCGCGCTCCCGGAGAAGCTGCACTGGTTCAAGTGGGAAGCCTACACCACGTGGCTTTCCGGCACGGCGCTGCTCGTGCTCGTCTACTGGCTCCGGGCCGGCGCGATGATGGTGGACACCCATGTCCGTGTGCTCAGCCCATGGGCGGCGATCGGACTCGGCGCGGCCAGCATGCTCGGCGCGTGGATTGTTTACGATCTGCTCTGCAAATCCCCGCTCGGCAAACGCGACGGGTTGCTCGGCGTCGTGGTGTTCGCCTTGATCACCGCGCTCGCGTGGGGACTCGCCCATTTTTTCGGTGGGCGCGCGGCCTTCATCCATGTCGGCACAGCCATCGGCACCATCATGGCGGGAAATGTCTTCCATGTCATCATTCCCGCCCAGAAACGCATGGTGGCGGCGATGCGCACCGGGCAGAAGCCCGACGCGCGCGACGGGTTGCGCGCCAAGCAGCGCAGCGTGCACAACAACTATTTCACGCTCCCGGTGATCTTCATCATGGTGAGCAACCACTACGCGGCGATCTACGCGCACGCCTGGAACTGGGCGGTGCTCATGCTCATCGTCGCGGCGGGCGTCAGCATCCGGCATTTCTTCAACCGCAAGCACAAGGGCATCTACGCCTGGCAATACCCGGCGCTCGGCGCCGTGCTGCTCGGTGCCGCCGCGTGGTGGGCCACGCCGCACCTGCCGCCGTTGCCGCCCGTGCAGGGCGAAGTGAACTTCAATCGCGTGCGCGGCATCATCGCCCAGCGCTGCGTCGTCTGCCACTCCCCCGCCCCGACCTTTCCCGGCATCACCGTGCCGCAGGCCGGCGTGCTGCTCCATACGCCGACCGACATCCTGTTCAACGCCCAGCGTCTCTACCAGCAGGTCGCCATCACGCGCATCATGCCGCTCGGCAACGTCACCCAGATGACCGACCAGGAGCGCGCCGTCATCGCCGCCTGGGTCAAGGCCGGCGCCAAGCCCGAGTAGCCGCCGGATAGGGCGGCGGGCCGGCACCGTCTGCGCCGGGGAATCCGACTCCGGGCTGGCGCGAGTCGACCACCCGGAAGTAGCTCGATCCCGAATGCGGTGCGGGCGTGCGTCCGGGCCGGAAGGACCGGCAACCCTTCACTCCGGCCCCACCCTGGTCGGCGCAAATATTTCCTGTAACCACAGCCCGGCTCCCAGGGTTATCCTATCGCACCCCGTCCTCCCTCCCGCCGATGCTCACCGATCTACGTCTCGCCTTCCGCCAGCTCGCGAAATCCCGGGGCTTCGCCCTCATCGCCGCCTTCACCCTCGCCGTCGGCATCGGTTCCTCGACCGCCATGTTCAGCGCGCTGCGGGCGCTCGTCGTCCATCCTTTCGACTACCCCGACGCCCACGAGATTGTCCAGGTCTGGTCCGGTGAAGGCTGGCCGCTCTCTCCGGCCGACTTCCTCGATCTCCACGAACAGAGCACTTCCTTCGAACACTTCGGCGTTTACCAACCCGGCACCGTCAACGTTGGTCTCGCCAACGCCCAGGCCGTCGCCGGCGTGCGCGCCACGGCTGGCGTTCTCCCCGCTTTCGGCATCGCCCCCCTGCGCGGTCGCCTGCTCACACCCGACGACTGCCGCGAAGGCGCCCCGGCCGTGGCCGTCATCGGCCACAACCTCTGGCAACAGACTTTCGGCGGCGACGCCAACCTCGTCGGCCGGACCGTCCGCCTGAACGGCGCCGATGTCACGGTGGCCGGCATCATGCCCGCCGGCTTCGAATTCGCCGCGCCGTGGATGCGCACGGAAGATTGCCAAGTCTGGCTGCCCTACCGTTTCAGCGAGAATGAGCGCAAGCAACGCGACAGCCATTGGCTCTGTGGCATCGCCCGCCTGAAGGACGGCATCACCATCGGCGCCGCCGACGCCGAGCTCAAAGCCATCGGCAAGAAGCTGACCGCGCTCTACCCCGACTCCAACACCCGCAAGGAATTCCTCGTGCGCTCCCTCCGCTTCGAGATGACGAAGGATGTCGGGGATAAAGTCTGGCTGCTCTTCGGCGCCGTTGCCCTCGTGCTGCTGGTCGCCTGCGCCAACGTCGCCTCCATGCTCCTCGCGCGCAGCGCCCAGCGCCAGGGCGAGTTCGGCGTGCGCATCGCCCTTGGCGCCACCCGCGCGCGCCTCGTCCGGCTCGCCCTCGCCGAAAGCCTGGTGCTGGCCGCGCTCGGCGCCGCGCTGGGCCTCGCGTTCGCCAGCGGCGGCATCGCGGTCCTCAAGGTCATCACTCCGGCGAGCGAGGCGCGCAAGGCCGCCCTTGCCCTCGACGGCTCCACGCTGCTCTTTGCCCTCGGGGCCTGCCTGCTCACCGCCCTGCTCGCCGGCATCCCGCCCGCCCTCGCGGCCGCCCGCACGTCCCTCGCCGGCATCATCCGCAGCGACGCGCGCGGCGCCGTCGGCTCGCGCTCCCGCCACGTCATGCTGCGCACCCTCATCGTCGCGCAGATCGCCGTCGCCTTCGTGCTCGCCAACGGCGCCGCCCTTTTCTCCGCCAGTTACTTCAAGATCATCGGGCAAAACCGGCTCCTGGCCACCGACTACGTCCTCTCCGCCCAGCTCAGCCTGCGCGGCGACACCTACAAGGAAAACGAAGCCCGGGTCCGCTTCTGGCAGACCCTCGCCGACCGCCTCGGCGCCCTGCCCGGCGTCACCGCCGTCGGGCTCACCTCCAAGCTGCCGCTCGAAGGCGGCAGCAACACCGGCGCCCTCGTCAACGACGAGACCTACGACCCCGTGCAGCGCCGGACCAACGTCGAGCGCTCCTCCGTTTCCACCGGCTATTTCGCAACCATGGGCATCCCCCTCCTGCGCGGCCGCAATCTCACGCCCGCCGACGACATGACCAAGGACGGCCATCTCGGCGTCGTGGTCAACCGCGCCTTCGTCGACAAGTGCTGGCCCGGCAAGGATCCCCTCGGCCAGGTCTTCCGCGCCAACCAGCCCAAGGATCCGTGGTATACCGCCACCGTCGTCGGCGTCGTCGAGAACGTGCGCCAGTGGGGCGCCACTGCTCAGGTCCAGCCCGAGATGTATACGACCCCGCCGGGCCATTGGGGCAACACCGTGCACATCAACCTGCGCTCGACCCAACCCGCCGCCTTCCTCGCCCCGCTGCTCCGCCAGACCGTCGCCAGCCTCGACCGCGAACTCCCGCTCGAGAACATCCGCACCCTCAATCAGGTCGTGCGCGACGCGACCGCCGGCGAACGCGCCGTCGCCGGCCTCGTGGATTTCTTCATGGCCACCGCGCTCGGCCTGGTCGCCGTCGGCCTTTACGGCACGCTCAGCTATCACATCGTGCAGCGCACGCGCGAAATCGGCGTGCGGCTCGCCATCGGCGCGCTCGGGGGCGACATCCTCCGGCTCGTCTTCGGCCAGGGTCTGCGCTGGGTCTCGCTCGGCCTCGCGCTCGGCCTCGCCGGCACCTTCGCCCTGGCCAAGGTGCTGAAAGGTCTCGTCTACGGCATGGAAGGCCTGACCGCCCCGCCGCTCCTCCTCGCCGCCGCCATCGTCGCCCTCGCCGCAATCCTCGCCATTCTGCTCCCCGCCTGGCGCGCCTCGAAACTGGATCCGCTCGTCGCGTTGCGGATAGATTAAATAGGCAGGGGCGCCCCACTACGACTCCACCACCGGCACGAAGCCCCACTGCGTCGCGGAGAACAGTCCGCGATCACTGAGCTTCAGGTCGGGGATGACCAGCAGCGCCATGAACGACAGCGTCATGAACGGCGCATCGAGTTTCGAGCCGAGTTTTTTGGCCGCCGCATCAAGCGCCGTGTAGCGCCGCGCCACGGTGCGGCCGTCGGCGTCGGACATCAGTCCCGCGATCGGCAGCGGCAGGACCGCGCGCTTGCCCCGGCCCACGACGCTGATGCCACCCCGATGTTTGATGACCAGGTTCACCGCGGCGCACAACGAAGCGTCGTCCACCCCGACGGCCACGATGTTGTGCGAATCGTGCGCCACCGACGACGCGATGGCTCCCTCTTTCAAGCCGAAGCCCTTGATAAAGCCGACGGCCACCTCCCGGCCAATGTTCGTAATACGAACATTGGTTTCGGAGCGACCCGGGCTTGCGCCGTAGCGATTGATCACGGCGATTTTCAGGATGTCGCGCTTGGGATCGGCCACCACCGCTCCGCCGACCACGCGGGCCGGCAACCGCAGGTGGCGGGTGATGAGCTGGCCGTTGATGGCTTCGATAATGCTGAGCTGTAGGGGCGCAGACTTGCTGCGCCCTTTTTTCTCGGCCGACTGAGGGCGCAGCAAGTCTGCGCCCCTACATGGCACGACAAACTCCGCCGCGTTTCTCGGCTGCGCTTTGAAGTTGTTGGGTTTTTTCGACGGCTGGCGCGGTAGCCGGCTGCGGCCGTCGCGCGCCACGAGTTCGCCGCGCAGATAGGTGCGGCGCACCTTGAGATTCTCCCAGCCTTCGAAAACGATGAAGTCAGCCGGATCGCCGACGCGCAGCAGGCCGACATCGAGCCGGTAGTGTTCAACCGGATTGACCGAGGCGCAGCGCAGCACGTCGAAAAGATCGGCGCCGCTCACGATGGCGCGGCGCACGTGTTCATCGAGGTGCCGCACCATCAGGAGATCGGGATGCAGGTCGTCGCAACTGAACATGCAACGGTCCGGATGCGTCTTCAGCAACGGCGCCAGGGCGGCGAAGTTGCGCGCCGCCGAGCCCTCGCGGATGAGAATCTTCATTCCCGCCTTCAGTTTGTCCAAGGCCTCGGGGAGCGTGAAGCACTCGTGATCGGTCGTGATGCCCGCCGCGGCGTAGCGCGACGCTGCTTTGCCGCGCAGGCCCGGCGCGTGGCCGTCGACCGGTTTGCCGAGTTGCTTGGCCGCCGCGATCATCGCCATCAGCGACGGATCGCGCGCCAGCACGCCGGGAAAATTCATGACCTCGCTCAGGTATTTGATTTCCGGCCGGGCGAGCAGCCGGGCGACGGTGCGGGCGTCGAGCGCGGCCCCGGCGGTCTCGAACGTCGTGGCGGGCACGCAGGACGGTGCGCCGAAGTTGAACTTGAACGGCGTGCGCCGGCCGTCGCGCGCCATGTAGTCGACGCCCGGCACGCCGAGGACGTTCGCGATCTCGTGCGGGTCGCTCACCGTGGCGACCGTGCCGTGCACCACGGCCCAGCGGGCGAATTCCGCCGGCGGCAGCATTGAGCTCTCGATGTGGATGTGGGCATCGACAAATCCCGGGGCGATGAAATGCGCGTAGCGTTTGCCCGGTTCGGCCAAGAGCCGTGTGATGCGTCCGTCCCGCCACTCGACGGTGCCGGGATAAATGCGGCGGGTATGCAGATCGACGATGTTGCCGGAGAGTCGCGAAAGCTTCACGCCGGCAGCATGGGGCAAGCCACGCGGGTTTCCAGTCCGCATTGATCCTTGGCCCTGCTCCGCTCAGTCAAGTGCGTCTTATGGTGGGTGGGCACGTCCCTGTGCCCGCTTGGCGGTAAGGTCGCGCTGGACCCGCCCATAGCCCGAACAATTCAGTCGGATTTAACCACGAAAAACACGAAGCACACGAAATGATGAAAGTCGGCAGGAGACGGCTGTATTCGATGGAGACACCAAAGCGTGAGCTCAAAAGAATGCCCGGTTTCTCACCGATGGTATTCTTTTCGTGTATTTGGTGTGTTTCGTGGTGACCTCTGATCGCATGGATCGGGCTTAGCCGGCAGAGAGACCCGCCGGCCCACCTTCTTTAGCCAATCGCCCGTAGGCTGGTCAGGAGACCAGCCCTCCATCAATCCACGATGGCGAGGTTATTCGAATGGGCTCTTACCCCGGTCCGCCGCCAACACCGGTCTGGCCTTTCCCGGCTGTTCGCTCATATGTCTCAGCCGCCTCATGCAAAACCGATCCTGCCCCCAACGGATCTGCAGCCTGACTGCAGCCCTCGTTCTCACCCTGACGGTGCTGCCCCTAGCCCGGGCCGAAGACGCCGCCACGGAAACCAAACCCGCCCAGGAAGCCAAGTCCGCCCCCGCGGTGGAGAATTCCGTCGTGAAGGTCTTCTCGACCATGCGCTATCCGGATCCGTTCAAACCCTGGACCAAGCAGGCGCCGCGCGAGGTCAGCGGCACCGGAGTCGTCATCGAGGGCAACCGCATCCTGACGAACGCCCACGTCGCGCTCTACGCCAGCCAGGTGCAGGTGCAGGCCAACCAGTCCGGCGACAAGCTCTCGGCCACGGTCGAGTTCGTGGCGCCGGGTATCGATCTGGCCGTGCTCAAGCTCGACGACGAGTCCTTCTTCGCCACGCACGCCCCGATCACCCGTGCGCAAACGCTCCCGGAGGTCAAGGACGCCGTCATGGTCTACGGCTACCCCACCGGCGGCACGAGCCTGTCGATCACCAAGGGCATCGTGTCGCGGATCGAATTCGCGCCGTATAATTTCCCGACGTCCGGCCTGCGCATCCAGATCGACGCCGCGATCAACCCCGGCAACAGCGGCGGCCCCGCCCTGTCCGGCGAACGGATGATCGGCCTCGCATTCAGCCGGCTCGGCGGCGCCGACAACATCGGCTACATCATCCCCTGCGAGGAGATCGAGCTGTTCCTGCAGGACATCGCCGACGGGCATTACGACGGGAAACCCGCCATGTTCGACCACCTGCAGACCTTTGAGAATCCCGCGCTGCGCCCCTTCCTCAAGCTCGACAAGGGCACCGACGGCATGATCGTCCGCGAGCCCGACAACACCGATTCCGCCTATCCGCTCAAGGCGTGGGACGTCATCACAAAGATCGGTGACACCCCCATCGACAACGAGGGCATGGTCAAACTCGGCACGAACCTGCGCGTGCGCTTCCAATATCTGATCCAGAAGATCGCCCGGAACGGTTCGGTGCCGCTCACCATCGTGCGGGCGCAAAAGGCAATGGCGGTCAGTCTCCCGGTCGCCGCCGACCACCCCATGTTGCTCGACGAACTTGAGGGGGAATACCCGCCGTATTTCATTCTTGGGCCACTGGCTTTTTCCACCGGCACCACGCTGTATGTCTCCCCGCTCAGCGCCAACGCCAAGGCCCTGGTCGGCCTCAGCTACCTCGGCAACCCGCTCGTCACCCGCCGGGGCGACCGACCCGCCTTCCCCGGCGAGCAGCTCGTGGTCGTGTCGTCGCCCTTCTTCCCCCACAAGCTGTCCAAGGGCTACGACAATTCCGTCTCCCGCGTGGTGCACGCGGTCAACGGCACCCCGATCAAGAATCTCCGCCACCTGGTCGAAGTGCTGCATGCGGCCAAGGACGAGTTCCTCACCTTCGAATTTGCCGGCCGCGGCGAGACCCTCGTCTTTCCCCGCCAGGAAATGATCGCCGCCACCGAGGACATCCTTTCCGACAACGGCATCCGCGCCCAAGCCTCCCCCGAACTGCTCGAAGTCTGGCAGGCGAAGAAATGATCAAGTCCTCCCGCCGGTTCCTGCGCGACATGACAACACTTTGCGACCCGTCACAGCAGAAAATATAGACACACTCTGCCCCCGGTTTACATCCACTAAGTATATGCTCAATGCGTTGCCTTTCGAGATCTGATAAAGAGTTTCTTTCACGAGTTGCACAAGGGATACCTGCAGCCAATTCGCGAGGCTGTAGCGAAGACTCCAGAACTCAGCGAAACCGTCGCGGGATTTCTTATACGCCCTTCCCGTATAGTGCTCTATTTTTGCCCGAACCACATTGTCGTCGAATACGAAGGACCTGAGCGTGCAGACCCGAAAGAGCCGGAAAACAAACTCCTTGAGATAACAGCATATGATTATGCGGATGATGGTGAGGGTGCATTCGATAAGGTAGTCGGATTCACATTTGCAGATGGAACGAGCGGCTTTCGCATGCCCCTGCTTGGGCCATGTCAGGATTTGCTTTGCCCGACAAATCGCGGATTAAGCAAGCTGCTTAAGCTTGGTTGGAATATCGGAGCGCAAGACCACTTGATGACTGTAAACAGCGGTGGGTGGAAGCTTGTGGAGGGTAAGTTTGCCCGAATTATGAATTCGTTCTTTTTTGATGCCTCAAAAAACGGACTCACTACGAGGCATATCAAATGGGCAGACTGCTTTCCCATTCGACGCGTTGATGATGGTGACAGTTGGAGAATCGCATTCCGAACAGATCAGTTTGGAGCGATGGCTGAGCACGACTTGCGAATCGAATATCCAATACCGATGGAATTCAGGTCAGCCAAGCTTCAGCGTATAAATCGATTTATCGAGTATTTCTCTGCTCCCAAGAGAACCGAACCTGAAATTACCCGTTACCTGACACGCCCTGCGAATCAGTTTCTGATTACAATGCGACTCGGTGCTGAACGGCTGATTGCGCAACCGAAATTGCGTTGGCAGAGCGAACGTCGCGACGCGATTCAGCCCGACTTTCTCGTCGTTCTTCCCGGTGGTGCTGTCGAACTTTGCGAATTTAAGCTACCCAATGTTAAGAGGAAGACCGTTGTCGGGCGCGCTAATCGGGAGAAATTCTCAGAGGAGATTTCGACTTACGTTGCCCAGACTAGAGCGTATCGGGACTACTTTGAGGATCCGAACAATCGCCGGTGGGTGAAGAGGAAGTATGGCGTGAACGTTGTGAAGCCCACTCGCTATCTGGTTATTGGCTCCCGCTCTGACCTCAGTCATGACGACTGGCGACACATCGAATCCGACTACAAAGGACTCCGGATTCTAAGCTACAACGATCTCATAGACGCTGCGTTGGCCCAACTTTATCGGTAGTGGTCTGGTTAGGTCTTTAAATTGACGGCGGCAGGGACCGACGTTGTGGCCGTGTCTGGCATGAAGCGGGCGGCGCTGGTCGCGGCGCCTCGATGGGCACGGTGGCATCCGGGAAAAGTCGCGCAGCGGCGTCAGCGGGGTTGCATTTAATGTTAAATCAGCCCATTTTGGCGCTCTTTCCCCTTCACTTCAGCCCCGGTGTTCGACCGGACATGCTTCTCCTCCCATGAAATTCTCCACCTCTGCATTGTTGATTCTTAGCTTGGCCGGCGGTTTGGCCGGGGCCATTCCCGCCCCGGCGGCCGAAGGCTCGCCCATCAAGGAAAAGGAGACCGGCATCGCGGCCGGCTACCTGCTCAACAACAATGTCTGGGGCAAGGACAAGTCCCCCCAGGGCTGGCAGCTCATTGATGTGCTCCACGCCGGCCAACAGCTCTCCTGGCAGGTCCGCTACAACTGGCCGGTGGGCTCGGACAAGAACAGCGTGAAATGCTATCCCAGTGTGGTGACCGGCTGGCAGTGGGGCCTGTGGTCCACCGACGGACGCCTGCCCCAGCCGGTTTCGTCCCTCGTCAAGGTGCGCAGCGGAGCGACGGCGACGATCAGCCAGCCCGGCGTGCAAAACGTCGCCTATGACCTCTGGTTCCATGCCCCGGGAAAGATCGACGCCCAGCCCAAGCCCACGGATGAGCTGATGATCTGGACCAACCGTTTTGGCGGCGCCGGCCCCCTGGGCAAAAAGCGCGAGGTGGTCGAGATCGACGGCGCCAAATGGAATCTGTTCGTCGGGGACATCGGCTGGAAGGTCTTCTCCTTCGTGCGGCAGGAAAACGCGACCGCGTGGAACCTGGACATCAAGGCCTTCATCGACTGCCTCGTGCAGCGCGGCCTCATGGCCAAGGACAAGCAGCTGAGCGGAATCCAGTTCGGCACCGAGGTCTTCTCCAGTCCCGGTGAGGCCAGCATGGTCGTCAAAGACTACTTCGTGGAGCTGGAGAGCCAGCCCGCGGACGCCAAGCCCTGAGGGCGGGTTGCCGAACGGTCGCGCCCAGTCCGTCGGCCTGCAGTTTGGGGAACCACTAATGAGTTTCGCCAACGGCGAAACTTTGATTGTCCCCTTCGACTTATCGTCTCCGGTTTACGTTCCGGGGTCTGCTGATCGCAGACTGGGAAAATCAGCCGGCGATTAGCCGGCCCCCGAAACCCAGTGGCGGAGACGATTAGTCGGAGCCGGTCTTTGAAGGATTCATCCTTTGATGAATCCATTAGTGGTCAAATTTCTCCGGGAGGGGAGAAGCCCAACGCCTTTGCCCACTGGAAACATGGAAGCACCGGTAGCACCGCTCCTTGACCGGTTGCCGGCTCGAAAGCGCAGGCCAGTCAAAGACTGGCCCTACCTCGCCCTCCCTCCGGCATATCCCCGGGTCCAGGCAGCCCGACCGCCGGAAAAACTACTCGCAAAACGGCCCGGGCGGTGCACGTTTCGACCCTATGTCAGCCCACAATCTCACCCGCGAATACGTGAACCCGATCGTGCCCCGCCTCGATGATGACGATGACGACGAACGCGAGGAAGCCTGCGTGAAGAACACCCCCGCGCAAGTCGGCGCGATGATCCAGAAGAAGTTCCTGGAACAGCGGAAGATTTTCCTCTGGGGCGCCGTGACCGACGAGACCGCCAAGGATCTGACCGAAAAGCTGCTTTACCTCGAAACCACGGCCCCGGGGAAGGCCATCACCTTCTACATGAACACGCCCGGCGGCTCCATTACGGCCGGCATGGCGGTCTACGACACCATCAAGCTGATCACTTCGCCTGTGACCATCGTTGTCACCGGCATGGCGGCGTCCATGGGGTCGATCCTGCTCAGCGCGGCGAAGAAGGGCAACCGCTACATCTTCCCGCACGCGCGCGTGCTCATCCACCAGCCGCTCATCACGGGCCGCATGGTCGGACCCGCCTCGGACATCAACATCCAGGCCCAGGAAATGGAAAAGCTCCGCAAGGAACTGAACCAGATCCTCGCCACGGCCTCCGGCCAGTCGTTCGACAAGGTCGCCAAGGATTCCGACCGCGACTTCTACCTGAACGCCGAGGAAGCCATCGCCTACGGCCTGGCGGACAAGATCGTCGAGAACATTTGAGCGCGAACTGAACGCACCTTCCGGGCGGGATCGCTGATCCCGCCTTTTTTGTGCCCATACATTGGCGAGACCGGACACCATTCCGGAGAAGATCGAATGGAGGCGGGGTGCCCTCACCCCGCTGGCTGCTGCCCGCGATACCAATGCCTCGCGGGGTGAGGGCACCCCGCCTCCATTCCTACGCTCACTTCGCCGGGGCCGGCGCCGCGAGCGCGTTGAGCTGCCGCGCAAAATCGAGCGAGAGCTGGAGGTCGCCCGCCGCGTCCGCGGTGTCGCGCGCCTCTTTCAAGAGCGCCTTGTGCGCCTCCAAGGTCGGCGCCTTGGTCACCAGCAGCACCACGTAGACCTGCAGTGCCGCCGGCCGGGCGTCGTGCGCCGCCAGGATGCCGGCGATCTCGCGCGCCAGCGGCCAGTCCTCCTCGCGGAATTGCTTGAGCAGAGAAACGAACTTGAGGGCGCCAACCGCGATCTTCGGCTCGTTCCCGTCGAGCGCCAGCCGGGCCACGGCCAGACCCAGGGGCAGACCGGGCTGCCGCAGCAATTCCGCCTGCAACAACGCGAGCGCCTCGGCCTTCTTGCCCTGGTGCACCAGCAGGTTGGCGCGGCGCATGACGGCATACTGCGCGAGCGACGGCGGCAGCCCGGCGAGCGCTTTCTCCTGCTCCGGCAGCGAAACCTTGAACGGCCGGTAAAGCGGATCCCCGATGGCCACCGCCTGCCAGCTCAGCGCCGGCAGCGAGTAATAGGCGGCATCGCCGAACGTCTTGCCGCGGCTCAGGGCGCGCAGGAGCATGTTGGGCCGGTGGGTAAGCTGCAGGTAGGGTTCGAAGACATTGCCCACCGTGGCCGCCACGCCGCGCGCCACCAACGGGCCGCACCAAGCCTGGGTGTCGGAACGCAGCGTCTGCGCCGAGGCACTGTGG
>Ga0208272_100435_pt1 | contig 15170 bp, 9 predicted proteins | sample LakWasM129_HOW14_2_FD_183939 | JGI IMG/M metagenome (GOLD analysis project Ga0208272, IMG submission 183939) | Freshwater sediment methanotrophic microbial communities from Lake Washington under simulated oxygen tension - Sediment Metagenome... | ecosystem: Environmental > Aquatic > Freshwater >... | reverse complement strand
GCGCGATCCCGTCACATTTCCCGTGCTCACGGATTGGACTGCGCACACCGCGCCCGGCATCCGCTATTACTCGGGCCCGGCGGTCTATGCACGGAGCTTCCCCTGGGCCGGCGGCCCCGGCCGCGTGTGGCTCGATCTTGGTGCGGTCGCCAACCTCGCTCGCGTCACGGTCAACGGGATCGATTGCGGCGTGGCCTGGACCCAACCGTATCGGCTGGAAATCACGCACGCGCTGCGCCCCGGAGAGAACCGACTTGAGGTCCGCGTCACCAACACCTGGGCCAACCGCCTGCTCGGCGACCGTCTCGCACCACCGGAGGCCGGGCCGGTCACCTGGACCACCGCTCCCCTCCGCGAAGATGCGCGGCTGTTGCCCGCCGGCCTGCTTGGCCCGGTGCGAATTCTCGTAGCCGAGTGAAGATTCCCGGCGTATAATTCGCGAAAGTCCGAACCCGCTCCCCTCAATCCGCGGAACACCGGAAACCCTAAAATTCCGCTCCGAATCCCTGAGTTAGGATACCGACATATTTGACCGAATTACTGGGAAGAATGCGCCATTTCCGCATGGTATAACTCATGCGTCCCCACCCCCCTCGGCGAACCTCACAACCTCGCCCGCACCCCAACCCCATAAACCGAGAGCATTGCTATGTGCTGCACAAACAAACGACGGGCCGTCTCCCTGGCTCCCTTCCGCCTGCTTAACCGGTGTCTCCTCACCGTGACCGCCTTGGTCGCCATTGCCGCCCTGGCTCCCGCCCCGCTGATCGCCCAGACCGCCACCACCGGCACGGTGCGCGGCCGGGTGCAAAACGCGTCCAATGGCGAATACGTCAAGAACGTCACGGTGACCGTCAAGGGCACCGACCTGAAGACCTACACCGACGAATTTGGTGAATATGAACTGAGCAACGTCCCGACCGGCGAAGTCACGGTCAATGCCGACTATGTCGGTGAGCCGACCCAGACTTCCAGTGTCACCGTCACCCCTGGCCAGGGCGTCAGTCAGGACTTCACCTTCCGCCAGGGTGCCGTCGCCAAACTCGACAAGAACGGCACCGTCGTTCTCGATCCCTTCGTGGTTAGCGCCGAGCGCTACAAGAATGCGATGGCTATCGCGATCGCCGAGGAGCGCAATTCGGTCAACATGAAGAACGTCGTTTCCGCCGAAGCCTTCGGTGATATTCCCAGCGGCAACGTCGGCGAGTTCGTCAAGTTCCTGCCCGGCGTGCAGATTTCCTATGGCAGCTATGCCCAAGCACCCGCGGGCGCATCGGAGAGCATTGCCTCCGGAATCTCCGTCCGCGGATTCGGTCCGGAAGACACGGCGATCCTGATCGACGGCTTGCCCGTGTCCAATGCCTCTCCGGGCAGTCTCACCCGCCAGGTCGGTCTCGACATGCTCTCCATCACCAACGCCTCGCGCGTCGAGTTGGTCAAGGTCGCCACCCCCGACATGCCCGCCAATTCCATCGGCGGCCAGGTGAACCTGATTTCGAAAAACTCCTTCGAATTCGCCAAACCGAGCTACACGGCGCGGGTGTATTTCAATTTCAATTCGCTGGGTGGACTGAGCCTGTCAAAATCGGATGGGCCGGTGAACAAGCAGACCTACAAGACCACCCCCGGGGTTGATTTGAGTGTCAGCTATCCCTTTACCAAAAACTTTGGCATTACGGTCAGTGCCCATGCCTCCCGCACATTCGACCTGAATTACCGGGCCCAGCCGACTTGGAGCTATGACAAGACCGCGTCGAACTTCAGCAATACCATCAGCGGCGTGAAGGTTTATACCCGCAACAGCCAGGGCGACCTGGATATTACCAATCCCATGCTCACGCGCTTTCAGATCACCGATAATCCGCGCATGGTTGATCAGAAATCGTCCAACATCCGGATGGACTGGCGTCCGACCCCCGCCCAGACGCTTTCGGTCAACGTCCAATACAGCGACTACGCCGACGTAAACGCCCAACGACGGATGGATTTTAACGTCAATCACACTCCGGCCGCGTCCTCTGCCACGTATGCTGATTTCGGCCCCGGCTTCTCGAACAGCGCCGTCGAGGCATCCGCGACCAGCACCAACCGCGGCCGGTCCAAGGCCGATATGACCGTGACGACCATCGACACGGTCGGCAGCACCAAGACCGGCCAACTCAATTACCGCTTTCAGCGCGGGGGCTGGAATGTCGCTGTCGCCGGCAGCTATTCCCAGTCGAACGGTCGGTATGTCGATCACGCCAACGGGCATTATTCCGGCATGGACATGTCATCCAGCCCCGGCCGCGTCGACTTCGCCGACATTCAGGACAGCATCCCGGGCACGATCGTGACCTATGCCACAAACAAAAACGGTGGCCGGCCATTTGATTACACCCAGTTGAGCAACTGGCAGATTTCCGGCCTGAAAGCCCAATCGGCCGAGTCCTATTCCCGCAACACGATCGGCCTGTATAAGCTCGATGTCGACCGCGCCCTGGATTTCCTCCCCTTCCTCGGCACCAATTCGCTCGATTTCAAGATCGGTGCCCGCCGCGACCAGGAAAAAACTGAAAAGTGGGGCTTCGGCACGGGCTATCGCGACGTCTATGTCGGCCCCGGTTTGACGGCCACGGACGTGTTGGATCCCGCCAACTACCGCAGCCCCGGTTACGGCCAGCCCGCGCAGCAGTGGGCTTCCACCTACACGCTCTACGAACTCAACCAGGCCAACCAGATCTTCTATGAGCCGACCGTGGCGCTCAACGAAGCGGAAGCGATCAACAACTATTACAGTTATGTCGGTCAGCAAAAATCCCTGACCGAAACCACCGACGCCGGCTATGCCATGCTGAGCGGGAGATTCTTCCACGACCGCCTGAGCTTTGTGGGCGGCTTGCGCAAGGAACGCAAATCCCGCGTAGGCTATGGCCCTCGCTTTGATAACGGCACCTGGATGTATGCCAAAAATGCCGACGGGACCCTCTACCGCGATTCCGTATATCCGAACGGCGTCAAATTTGACAACGGCACGTTCCTGACCGATTCCGCCCTGCGCTCCCGGCTCAGCGCCGCGGGCATCACCGCCCCGGACCATGTGTTGAACAAGAGCACACTCGAAGCCGCCAAACTCATGCGCATCGCCAATTCCCGGGTCGACGATAGCAACAGCGCCAAACCCTCCCTCAGCCTGAACACCTCGTTTGCCGTGACGAAGAAAATCGACTTCAAGGCGGCGTGGTCCCGTTCCTTCGGTTTGCCCGATCTGGAGAATGGCTCCAACGGCGTGCTCTCCGGCAACGGCGCCTTCTCGATCACCGAAAACGCCACGATCCCCGCCGATGGAACCCTTGGCACCATCAAGGTGGCCAATCCCGGCCTGCCCCCCTCGGTCTCCGACAACTGGGATTTCCAGGTCGCCTATTACACCGACAAGGGCGGCAAGTTCGCCGTCAGCTATTACCTCAAGTCCGTCACCAATCAGCCCCAGACCTTCTCGATGTATTCTGACAATCCGTCCTTCGGCATCCTGCTGAACGCGCTCGGCTTGGAACAGGATGGCTACCAGGACTACAAAATCGACACGTCCAGTGTGAGCGCTACCGTCCAGAAAACCCACGGCTGGGAATTCGAGGCCCGGCAGGATCTGGGCATCCTCGGCGAATGGGGCCGCCATTTCCAGATGTTCGCGAGTTACACCCTGAAGAGCCTCGGGACCCCTTCGGCCCCGGTGCCGTATACGATCACCACCCCGCAAGGGGTCGAACTTCAGCTCGTGCCGACCGTGAAAACCATCAACCTGACCGCCAATCGCTTTGCCAGTGCCGGCCTCCAGTTCTCCAGCAAACGGTTCACGGCGCAAATCCGCGGCACCTATCGCAACGACAACGAACAGAACGGCAACCGCGCCCTGGTCAAAGGCAGCGTCGATAATTTCCTCCGCCGCATCGAACCGGCCGAGACCCGCATCGACGTCAACGCCACCTACATGCTCTCGAAGACCTACAGTCTCTTTGTGAGCGGTCGCGATGTGTTCAATGGTTCGCGCAACCTTGTCATCCGCGATGACTATGGCCTGCTGCCCACCTACGCCCAGACCTTCGAGAAGAAGCAATTCGGCGTGACCTGGACGATGGGCGTGAACGGCAAGTGGTAAACCGCCCCCCTCCGTCCCTCTAGGTTTTCGGGCCCGGTCTCATCCAGACCGGGCCCTTTTTGTTCAAACATCTCCCACATCGTAACCTCCGCGCAACTTCGTGGAACCGCCCGCGTCTCGTCCTTTTCTCCTCTTCATGATTCTCCGCCGCCGCTTTCTCCTGGCTCTCGTGGTTTTCAGCAGTCTGCGCTTGTGCGCCCCGGCCGCCGACGGGGGCGCTGCTCCTTCCGCCGTCGAGGTGCAGCGGGCGCAAAAGATCGCCGCCCAGCTGCAGCTGGCAGACCCGGCCAAAGCCACCCGCGTCCGCGACCTGATCGCCCGACAATACTTCGAGCTCAGCCTCATCCACGCCCAACGCGACGCCGCCCTCCAAACCGCGAAAACCCTGACCGGCATCGCGAAAGACGCCGCGATCAAGCAGGCCCGGACCGAAGCCGAGGCGGCGCAGGACCGCCTGCACCCAGAATATCTCGCCCGCCTTGCCACCGAGCTCACACCCGCGCAGATCGACGCGGTCAAGGATGGCATGACCTACGGCGTCCTTCCGCTGACCTTCCGCGTCTATCAGGAAATGCTGCCCAACCTCACCGCCGATCAGAAAGCCCAGATCCTGGCCTGGCTCACCGAGGCCCGCGAACACGCGATGGACGCCAGCACCTCCGAGGAAAAACACGGCTGGTTCGGCAAATACAAGGGGCGCATCAACAATTACCTCTCCCAAGCCGGCATCGACATGAAGCAGGCCGAAAAGGAAATGATGGCCCGCAACAAAGCCGCGACGAAATAAACATGTTCTCGAACCATCAGTCGCCCTCAACGTGTCATTCTGAGCCATCACTATTCTTATGAACACCCACGTCCGCACTCCCGTTCTTTTCCTCGCCGTCCTCGGCTCCCTGCTGCTCGCTCCCCGCTCTTTTGCCCAGGGTTATCCGCAGGTCCCATCCGGTCTCAAATCCGCCGCCGCGGCCGACAAGGCCGCCTCCGACCGGCGCTCCGACGAGGCCTGGGCCCGCGCCCTGCCCGAAGTCGAAGCCTGGGCCGCGAAGGGCAAACCCTTCCTGCCCGGCGCCGCCAAACCCGACGACCTCCCCCAGGCGAAGATCCCCGCCTTCCCCGGCGCCTGGGGCGGCGGCATGTATGCCTTCGGCGGTCGCGGCGGTCGCATCATCGTCGTCACCAACCTGAACGACACCGGCCCCGGCAGCCTCCGCGCGGCCTGCGAGGCGGGCGGCCCGCGCATCGTCGTCTTCAACGTCGCCGGCGTCATCCGCCTGCACGACCGCATCAGCATCCGCGCCCCCTACATCACCATCGACGGCAGCAGCGCGCCGGGCGACGGCGTCTGCGTCGCCGGCAACACTTTCGAACTCAACACGCACGACATCATCCTCCGCCACCTGCGTTTCCGCCGCGGCAAGACCGATCCCGCCGACCGCGACGATTCCCTCGGCGGCAATCCCGTCGGCAACATCATGATCGATCACGTCTCCACCTCCTGGAGCCTCGACGAGAACCTGTCGATGTATCGCCACATGTATCAGCCGCCCGGCGGCGGCAAGGAGCTCAAGCTGCCGACCGTCAACATCACGATCCAGAACTGCATCTCATCCGAGTCGCTCAACCTCTTCCACCACGCCTTCGGCTCCACCATCGGCGGGCTCAACAGCACCTTCCAGCACAACCTCTGGGCCTGCAACACCGGCCGCAACCCGAGCGTCGGCATGTATGGCGACTTCACCTTCGCCAACAACGTGCTCTTCAACTGGCGCCACCGCACCGTCGACGGCGGCGACCACCGCAGCGAATTCAACATCATCAACAACTACTTCAAGCCCGGCCCCGGCACGCCTGACAACGACGTCCGCTACCGCCTCCTCAAACCCGAGTCCGAACGCAACAAGAACGTCGTCGACCATTTCGGCCGGGCCTATGTCAACGGCAACATCGTCGAGGGCAACGCCCGCGTGACGCAGGACAACTGGGACGGCGGCGTGCAGCCCGACGTCCGCCAGAAGAAGCTCGCCGACGTTCTCGCGGCCATCCGCGTGAACGAACCCTTCAAGCACGCCCCGCTCGTGATCACCGACGCATCCGCCGCCTTCGCCTACGTCCTCGCCAACGCCGGCGCCACCCTGCCGCGCCGCGATCCCGTGGACACGCGCATCCTCGGGGAAGTCCGCACCGGCGTCATCCCGCCGTTCAAGATCGCGCCGGGCTCCGCCGAAAAAGCCGCCTTCTACGGCTATCAGAAAAAATGGACCGACGAACTCGCCGCCTTCGTCCCGAAGGGCTTCATCACCGATCCGAGCGAAGTAGGCGGCTGGCCCGACTACCAAGGCACGCCCCACGTCGACTCCGACGGCGACGGCATCCCCGACGACTGGGAAACCGCCCACGGCCTGAACCCGCACGACGCCTCCGACGCCGTCCAGGACGCCAACGGCGACGGCTACACCAACATTGAGAAATTCCTCTATGGTCTCGACCCCCGCGCCCCCAAGACCGACTGGACCGATCTGAAGCACAACGTCGATCCCCGCAACGTCCAGTAGGACCGGTCTGCGACCGGCCGTGGTCGGGCGCACCGGCCGGTGCGCCGTCCGCACCACATGACGTTGCAGGGCGGTTGTCCCCCAACCGCCCTGTCTTTCGTTCCCGTTCCTTGTAGGGGCGGCGCTTGACGCCGCCCGCGGGTGCCGACGAGCGGCGCCCCTACAACCAAGCTCGCTCCCACAATCCCCTCGCGCCAGATTCCAACCCGCTCTCCATGCGCCCCCTCTGCCTCCTCCTCTCTTTCACTCTCACTCTCCTGGGAAACGCGGCGACCCCGCCGCGGTTATGGTATGACCATCCCGCGGGCAAATGGGAGGAGGCCCTGCCCGTCGGCAACGGCCGGCTCGGCGCCATGGTCTTCGGCGGCACGGCGGACGAACGCATCCAGTTCAACGAAGATACGCTCTGGACCGGCCACCCGCACGATTACGTCCGCGCCGGCTCCGGCAATGTCGTCCCCGAGGTCCGCCGTCTGCTCGCCGCCGGCCAGGTGAAAGATGCCGAGGATCTCGCCCGGGCCAAGATGCTCAGCGACCCCGTCCGCCAAAAAGCCTACCAGCCTTTCGGCGATCTGCGGCTCCGTTTCCCGGACCGCGGGCCCGTCACCGCCTATCGCCGGGAACTCGACCTCGATCAAGCCGTCGTCCGCACGCGCTACACCGCGGCCGGCGTCACCTACACGGAGGAAGTGTTCGCCAGCCATCCGGACAACGTCATCGCCGTCCGGCTGACTGCCAGCAAACCGGGCGCCCTTGCTTTCACGCTGCGGATGGATTCTCCGCATCACGATTCAGCCACGGTTTTCCTGTCGCCCGACATGCTTCGTCTCACCGGCCGCATCCAGCCCGACGGCCTGCGTTTCGAATCCCGGATTCGCGTCTTCACCGCCGGCGGCACCGTGCACGCCGACGGGAATGCCGTTGTCGTCGAACACGCCGATTCGGCCATCCTTCTCCTCGTCGCCGCCACCAGTTTCAAAAACTACGGGGACATCTCGGCCGATCCCGCCCGACGCTGCGCCGATTACCTGCTTCGCCTTGAGGATCGTGCCTTTTCAACCCTGCTGGCCGACCACGTCGCCGACCACCGGCAACTCTTCCGTCGCGTCAGCCTCGACCTCGGCCGCACCCCGGCGGCCGACCTGCCGACGGACGAGCGCCTGCGTCTGGCCAAGTCGCCCGCCGGACTCGCCGCCGACCCCGCCCTAGCCGCGCTCGAATTCCAATACGGCCGCTACCTGCTCATCGCCAGCAGCCGCCCGGGGTCGCAGCCGGCCAATCTGCAAGGTGTCTGGAACGAACTGCTCACCCCGCCGTGGGAGAGCAAATGGACCACCAATATCAATCTCGAGATGAACTACTGGCCGGCCGAGGTTGCCAATCTCAGCGAGTGCACCGGACCGTTGTTCGACCTCATCGACGATCTCACCGTCAGTGGCGCGCGCACCGCCCGGGAACTCTACCACAGTCGCGGCTGGGTGCTGCACCACAACACCGACCTCTGGCGCGGCACCGCCCCGATCAACAACATCGACGGCATCTGGCCGACCGGCGGCACGTGGCTCTGCTGGCACCTGTGGGAACACTGGCTCTTCACCCGCGACCGCGACTTCCTCGCCCGCCGCGCCTACCCGGCGATGAAATCCGCCTCGCTCTTCTTCGTCGACAGCCTGGTGCGCGATGCGAAGACCGGCTGGCTCGTCACCACGCCGTCATTCTCGCCCGAGCAAGGCACGATGACCGCCGGGCCGACGATGGACAACCAACTCATCCGCTCGCTCTGGCAGACGACCGTGGCCGCCGCCGGCATCCTCGGCACCGACGCCGATCTCGCCGCGCAGTTGAAATCCCTCCTCCCACAACTTCCGCCAAACCAGATCGGCAAGCACGGCCAGCTGCAGGAGTGGCTCGACGATGTGGACAAGCCCAACAACAACCACCGGCACATGTCCCCGCTCTGGGCGCTCTATCCCGGCGCCGACATCACGCCGGCCGACGCAAAGGTCTATGCCGCCGCGAAATTGCTCCTCAAATGGCGCGGCCCCGGCAGCACCGGCTGGAGCTACGCCTGGCGCATTCCCCTCTGGGCCCGAGTCGGCGACGGCGATTATGCCTACTCGCAGCTCGCCGACCTGATTGCGAAACGCACACTGCCCAACCTCTTCGACCTCTGCGGCCCGTTCCAGATCGACGGCAACTTCGGCGCCACCGCCGGCATCGCGGAACTGCTCCTGCAGAGCCAGCAACGCACGGCCGACGACAAGAATACCGTCATCATCGACTTGCTTCCCGCGCTGCCCAAAGCCTGGCCGACGGGCGCTGTGACCGGCCTGCGCGCCCGCGACGGCTTTGAAGTGGATCTCGCGTGGACCGATGGCCACCTCACCCAGGCCACGATCCGTTCCCGCCTCGGCCAGCCGGCGCTGGTGCGCTACGGCGGTGCGACATTGCCCCTCACTCTTGGAGCCAATCAGTCGGCTGTGATTGACGGTCACTTGCAGCCGGTTCCTCGTTGAGGCAATCAGCCGGTGCCAGTGACGCCTCACTGCTGCCGCCGCTGCAACTCGGCGAACGCCTCCGCCACGTCGCGCCAGGCCTGCGGCGGCACCGGATGAGCGGAGTCGAAACACCGCAACGTTTCCGGCGGTTCGATCGTCACCTTGCCTTCGTCCCTCCGGGCAGGGTCGGCGGCGAGGTCCAGCCGCGCGGCAACAAATTGATACATCGCCGTGCGTTTGGACGGACCGTAGTCGTGCCCTTCCGCCGGCAGATGCACGTTCGCCACGTTGGTCTCGGCCCCGAACAACCGGTAGATCGACCGCAGGAAGGGGAACTCCACCGCGGGCGTGTTTTTTGTCCAGTCACCGCCATCCGACACCACAAGCATCGGCCGCGGCGCCGCCAGCGCCGCAATCATCGCGTTGTTGGCAAAGTGCTCCGCGCTGCGGTGGATCGGGCGGCCGCTTTCACAGGGGCAGCCGCCAAAAAAATAACTCGAGACCATCACGACGGGCACGCTCACCGCGACCCGGGGATCGAGCGCCGTCACCAGCAGGGTCTGCGTGGCCCCGCCCGACTCGCCCGTGACGGCCAGCCGGTGCGGATCGATCCCGTCGAGGCTCGCCAGAAAATCCAGCGCCCGGATGTTGTTCCACAATTGGAAGGTCATGGCCTCCGCGCGCCGATGCGCCGCGGGACCAAACTGCACCAGCGAGTCCCCGTAGCCGAACATGTCGATCGTCAACACGACCGCCCCCATCCGGGCCAGGGTCGCCGCCCGGATCTGGACGCTGGCGTCAAACCGGCCGTGATGCGCCCAGTCCGCCGCTTTCTCCACGGCCATGGTGTGACCGTGCGGGGTGAGGATCGCCGGCACCAGACCCGAGACATGCAGCGGGCGGTAAAGATTGCCGCACGCATAGACTCCCGGGACGGTTTCCAATATGACGTTTTCAACGCTGTAGCCGTCATGCTCCCGCCGGTCCCGCACCACGGCATGCAACGGCGTCCGCTCCGGCCAGGGGTCGAGACCCGCTCCCGCCTGGATCTTTTGCCGGAGCAACGCCGCATAACCGCCCCAGGTCGCCCGATCTTTGAAATGAGCGGTCGCCGCCGCGAGCACTTCCGCGCCCTGTGCCGGCGTCAAGTAGTCACGCGAGCACAGGACCGGACCACCCACCGGCAGCTTGGGCAGATCCGCCGGTAGCCACGTCAACTCCGGGGGCGCGGCGCGCATCGGCAGCGCGCCCAAGACCAAGCAGCTCGTCAGAACGACGCGGCGACCAAGCAACCGGAATTGTGCCCGCGAGGGAATCACGGCTGGAGGGTTTCGAATTCGTAGTGCCCTGACTCCACCGTGAACACGTCGCGATCGCGGTCGCGCCGGAGAAATTTCACCCCGCCGGCCTGCGCCACGGGCCGGCCGCTTTCGGTGACCTCGCCCTTCTCCCGCGCCGGCAGGAAGACCGTCGCCGTCGTGTTCGCCGGGATGGTGAACTTCAGGATGAACTTCCCGTCCGCCTTTTCCCACCGGACCTTGATCGTGCCATGCGGCGATTCGTGGCTGGCTTCCGCCCAGGTCAGATCGCCCACCGGCTGCGGGCGGATGATGACGTTCTTGAATCCCGGCGCGGCCGGATCGACACCGAGACCGGCAAGGTCCTGGTAGAACCATTCGGTGATCTGCCCGAGCATGAAATGATTGTGCGAGGAGCCGGAGTTCGCATCCCACGATTCGGTCATCGCGGTCTCGCCCTTTTTCAGGATGTAACCGTAGCCCGGTTTCTCGTCCTGGTTGATCATCCGGTAGATCAGATCGGACCGCCCCCCCTGCGCGAGCGCGACGAGCAGATAACGGTAGCCGACATCGCCGGCCGTCACCGTGCAGCCGCGCGCTTCGACATCGCGCACGAGCGCGGCGAGCACCCTCGGGCGCTCGGCCTCGTCCACGATGCCGAACACCAGCGGCAGGGCGTTGGCGCACTGCGAACCGGTGGCGTAGCTGCCCGCGTCGGCGTGGAAGAACTCCCGGTTGTAGCTCGCGCGGATCTGCTCCGCCCGGGCGGCGTATTTCCGCGCATCGTCCGGTTTGCCCAGCAGCTCCGCCGTGCGCGCGAGCAACCGCGCGTCGTGGTAGAAAAAAGCCGTGGCGGTGATCGGCGGCGGCGTCAGCTGGGAAAACCCGGGCTTCTTCGGCCCGAGGTCATACCAGTCGCCCAGACCCTCCACGAGAATGTCGCCCGACGCCTTGGTTTCGAGATAGGCGAAGTAGCGCTGCATCGGCTCGTAATAGGCGCGCAACAGCGCGGCATCGCCGGTGAACTCGTATTGCTGCCAGGGCACGATGAAGAACGATCCGCCCCACTCCGCCGCCGCGCGGAACGTGCCCTTGAAGACCGTGTATTCGGGCGCGATGTTCGGGATCAGGCCGGTGTCGGTCTGCGAGTCGGCCATGTCGTGCATCGCCTTGGCGAAGAGCCGCGTCGTGTCGAACTCGTAGCGGATCGCGGGACCGTTGAGGTGGAGCTGCTCGATCCAGCCGAGCTTCTCGCGGTGCGGGCAGTCGGTGAGCACCGACACCATGTTCGAACGCTGCGCCCAGCGCACCAGGTCGCGGATCCGGCCGAGCAGCGGGTTCGACGCCGCAAATTCTCCGGCCGGAGCCGCGCTGGAATGCACGACCACGCCCTCCAGCGCCGCCAGCCGCGGCAGCGCCCCGCCGGGCGCCGCGGACGTGAACACCGCCTTGAGGTAGCGTCCGCCCGAATAGAAGAAGCGCGGCATCCACGTCTCCTCGCCGTCGGTGGCCTTGGTGTATTGCCACCACGCGATGCCGCGACGCTCATTGCCCATCGTGTTGCGGTTGATCGTGCCGTCGGGATGCGTGATCTCCGCCGGGATCAGCCGCACGGTGCTGCCGGCCGGGCCGGTCACGCGGAGGCGGGGCATGTAGGAGGCGTTCTGCCCGAGGTCGTAGACGGCGGTGCCGTCCGGAAACGTCTTCACCGCGACGGGCGTGCGGACCTCGATGGCGCGCAGTTCTTCGGCTGCGGCGCCGTGGCCCCGGAGCGACTGGCCCGGCGAGGCTTGGTGCACGGCCGGCGCCCAGCCGCTGTCGTCGAAACCGGCCTGGTTCCAACCTGCGGGCTCGAGCCGGGCGTCGTGGTCCTCGCCGCCGTAGATGCTGGAGAATGTCACCGGTCCCGGATGCGTGCGCCACATCTCGTCGGTGGCGACCGTCTCGACGCGACCGTCGGCGTATTCGAGCCGGAGGTTGAGGATGGCCCGCAGCGGCCCGAACGAACCCGTGAACTTCGTGAACCGCGCCCGGTCGCGGCGGACGACATTATACATGCCGTTGCCGAGGAAGAGACCCGCCGCGTTGCGGCCCGCGTGGAGCTGCGCGGTCACATCGAGCGTGTCGTAGAGCGTCGTCTCGTCGTATTTGGTCCAGCCCGGGGCCAGCAGCGCATCGCCCGCCTTGGCGCCGTTGAAGCTCAACTCGTATTGCCCGAGCCCCGACACGTGCACCAAGGCACGCCGCAGACCGGGCCGCACGTCGAATGTCCGTCGGAGCAGCAGGGTTTCACTCGCGCTTGGCGCAGCGATCCACGCCCCGCTCCAGTCCGCAGGCGTCAGCAGACCCATGGTCCAGGTTGCCACTTCGCTCCACGCGGTAGGCCGGTCGTCGCGACCCCACACCCGGACTTTCCAGAAAACCTGCTGCGACGACCCCAGCGTCTTGCCGGCGTAAGGCACATACGTGGTCTCGTCGCCCGCCACCCGGCCGCTGTCCCACAGGTCACCCTGATCCTGCGCCAAGAGCGCGGGATCAGAGGCGACCAGCACCTGCCACGCTGTCTGCCGCTGGCCGCGCTCGTCGCTGACCAGCTGCCATGCAAGCCGCGGCTGGGCGACGTCGATGCCGAGCGGATTGACGCTGGTTTCGCAGCGGAGTCCGCCGACTTGAAGGGAGGCCGGCCAGGCGGGCGCCGCCATTCCGAATAACAGGACGAAAAGCAGGGCGAGAAAGCGTGAGTTCATGGGGATGAGGGGAAAAGGATTCAGAGTTTCGCGGGATCGAGCACCACATGTTTGATCATGGTCCGGCCCCACGTGTAGGTGATGTGAACCAGACCGTCGCTGGTCTGGATCACTGCCGGGTAAGCGTAACCGCTGGTGCGCGGTTCCGATTCGAGCGTGACCGCCCGCCGCCAGACGAGCCCGTCGTCGGACACGGCGACATCCAACGGCCAGCGGTTGCCCTTGGCCTCGTCGGGCCGGTGAGCCGTGTGGTTGTAGACGATCAGCTGCCGTCCGTCGGCCAGTGTGACGGCATCCGTGCCGGAATTCGGGTTGGGCAGCTCGGTGGCGGTCAGCGCGCTCCAACTCAGGCCCCCGTCCTTCGACCACGTCTGGGCGACCACACCTTGTTTCGTGCGGCAGAGCGCCTGCAAGGAGCCATCCTTGTGAAACAGAATGCTCGGTTGGATCGCGTCCAACGACGGTCCCTTCCGCACCGGGCCGATCTTTTGCCAGGTCGCACCGGCGTCACGCGAGAGTTCGAAATGCACGAGCCAGCCGTCCTTGTTGCCCTCGGTGCTGGAGGGTGAGAGCCAGGCCCCATCGGGCAGCGCCACCGGCTTGTTCTTGATCGGGCCGAGGATGCCGTCGGGCAACCGGTGCGGAGCCGTCCACGTTTTCCCGCCGTCCGGCGAGGTCATCATCATGCCCCACCACTTCGATGGCGACGGGCCGACCTTGTAGAACAACACGAGCGGACCGCCCTTCGGCTGGAACAGGACCGGGTTCCAGGTTGGCTCGCGCTTGGCTCCGTCAGGCTGGATTCCGTTCGCCACCTCGACAGCCGGCAACCAGCGGCCGTTTTCCTGATGGGTGAACCAGATGCCGACGTCCGGATTGCGTTCCTTTGTGCCGCCGAACCACGCCGCCGCCAGGTGGCCCGGCGCGGTCTCGACGATGGTCGAGGCATGGCACTCCTTGTAGGGCGCATGTTCGTTCAGGAACTCGGTTACCAAGACCGCCGGATGATCCGCCGCAGCAGCAGCGAGGGGCAGAAGCAGAAGACAAAGCCAGGTTTTCATGGGGAAATGAGGACGGATAGATGGTTCGCATCGCGCCGGGCAAATCCGAAGGCCGCGATCAGGAGCAGGGCCGCCCCGACCACATAAATGACGCCGCCGAAGGCGATCGCCTCGCTCATGTTGTCGATGTCGCTGGCGTGCCGCCCGTATTTCGTCGCCAGCCCGACCGCAAGCGGGCCGAGCGCGCCGCCGCCCCAACCGACCGTGTTCATGATGCCTGCCGCCGTGGCGCGGGCCCGCGGCTCGATCACGTCGTAGAGCGAGGCGAAGATGTTGGCGTCGTAGAGTCCTTTGCAGAGACCAAACAGGGTCATCGCGATCAGCAGGGTGCGCACCTCGTGCGTCAGCCCCACCAGCCCGATGAAGCCGGCGCCCGCCAGCAGCCCGAAGGCCTGCACGAGGATCCGCCCGCCGGCCAGTCGCCGGGCCAGCGCGTCAGCCAGCAGGCCGCCCACCGGCACGCTCAACGCACTGGCGAGATGGATGAACACGGCACCGGACAGGCCGGCCGTGGTGAGCTTGAAGGCAAACTTCTCCGTCAGGAACGTCGGTGTCCAGGTCAGGAAGATGGTCGCGACGAAGTTCGCCCCGAGGAAGGCCAGCATCAGCAGCACGGCGGTGGGCCGCCGGAAAATCTCCCGCAACGTCGGGCCGATGCCCAGCGGCGGCGGCTGCACCGGCGCCCCGGCGGTCCCGGCCTGGTCCGCCGCGCCGCGCACGGGTTCGCGCAGAAACCGCCAGAGCACGAGCGCCAGCACCAGGCCCGCGCCGCCGAAGAAATAGAAGCCCAACCGCCAGCCGTGGTGCTCGGCGAACCACGCGCCCAGCCAGCTGCCGCCGATCGTGCCGGCATAGACGCTCGACTGGTGCAGC
>Ga0208272_100434_pt1 | contig 15210 bp, 7 predicted proteins | sample LakWasM129_HOW14_2_FD_183939 | JGI IMG/M metagenome (GOLD analysis project Ga0208272, IMG submission 183939) | Freshwater sediment methanotrophic microbial communities from Lake Washington under simulated oxygen tension - Sediment Metagenome... | ecosystem: Environmental > Aquatic > Freshwater >... | reverse complement strand
CGGCTCGCCGATGGTCGCCTTATACACATGGATCAGGAGGGCGCCGGACATGATCACCGCAATCACCCGGTGGCTGGTGCGGCAGACCACATAAACTCCATGCGGCATCCAGGGCTCTCTGCGCCACCACCACACCAAACCGGAGACAAACAGCCACGCGGTGCTGCCGATGAACGCCCAGAAAAACAGCTTTTGGCCGCCGTTGAAAAAACCCGTGTCGGCCGGGGGCACCTGATCCGGCCGCATCCCGTGTTCGCGCAAATGACGGACGAAATAGGAATCCGTGGCCGTCCAGCGCATCCGTTGCCGCCATTTGAGATAGAGGGGGATGGCCAGAGCCGCGAGGCCGATCCCGGTGATGAGATGGATCGCAATGGCGCTGTGCGTGCCGCCGAGATAGGGGCGCAGCCACCAGAGAATACTGTCCCAGTAGAGCGTCAGGCCGGTCACCATGGCAGGGATGAAACAGACCGCGATCAGCCAATGCACGATGCGCACCAGCAAGGAATGGCGCGCGATTTCGGTCCCAAGGGCAGGAGGATTTTTCATGGATGGAGAGGGCGCCGGAATGGTCTGAAGCGAAATGTGCCGCACATGGGTGGATTCTACCTCCCTAACCTCGCAGATCTTCCTAAAGAGCGCCTGAACCTAAGCTTAATAATCTTTCAGTTAACCGGCATCACGGGGGCGGCAACGTGGTCCAGGTGGCGAAGGTGCCGAAGCCGTCAATCCGAAGCGCATCCTTGATCCGGTCGAATTGCGCATAGCTCGGCGTGGCGGCGGCGACTTTCTCCCGGATGCCCTTCTTGAGCATGCCCATCGCGGCGAAGGCGGCCTGATCGCGGTATTCGAGCACGTTGAGGGCATCGACCTTGCCGGTCTCGCCGCGCTCGAGATAGGCGGCGTAGCGCACGAGGTGTCCCGTCTCCCGCATCGCCTCATAGAGCGGCCGCACATAGCCCTGCACATACTCGCCAAAACGCGCCGCCGGCACCAGCGGCGTGTAGGTGTTCACCACAAAGATCGAGCGGCTCGGATCGTGCGCCTCGATCTGCCCCTGGGCCAGCACGTCGGCCCGGCGCACGATGCAATCCGCGGGCAGCGCCGGAGCGGCGTCCCGTTGCCAGCGACCGGCGGAGGATTCGTCGGCGAATTCCAGCACGGCCAGCGTGCCGAATTTTGCCTGGCGACCGGCTTTCTCCGGCCGGCCGTCGGTGAGCAAGAGCACCTGCGCCACCTGAGCGCTCCGCCGCCATTGGGCGAGCAGCGGCGCGAGCGAGGCGGACGGCGCAACCCCGGCAGGACGGCGGATGATCACGGTGACCGGGGCGGCGGGAGCGGCGACGGCTGGCAGCCCCAACGCCAGCAAGGCGACCACCGGCAGGAGCCCGTGGCACAACCAGCGAAAGAAACCCAGGGGAATTGGTCGCCGCGCCGCGCTCACTTAGAGTTCTCCGTGAGACTCTGCAGTCCCGCCGCGGGTGCCTGCGGATCCGGACGCAGCACGGCACCGGGCGGCACGCGCAAAATGGCGCCGGCCCGTTGCGCGTCGAAGTCACCGTTCCAGCGGGCGATCATGAGCGTGCCGACCGTGTTGCCGATGAAGTTCGTGATGGCCCGCGCCTCGGACATGAAGCGGTCCACGCCCAGGATGAGCGCCATGCCCGCCACGGGGACCTTGCCGGTCGCGGCCAGCGTCGCCGCGAGCACGATGAATCCGCTGCCCGTGACCCCGGCCGCGCCTTTCGAGGTGATGAGCAGCACGAGGAGCAGGCCGATCTGGCCGGAGAGCGGCAGGACCGTGTCGGTCGCCTGCGCGATGAACAGCGCGGCCATCGTCAGGTAGATACAGGTGCCGTCGAGATTGAAGGAGTAGCCCGCCGGCACGACCAGCCCGACGACCGAGCGCGCACAGCCCGCCTTTTCCAACTTCTCCATCAGGCCGGGCAGCGCCGCCTCCGACGACGAGGTGCCGATCACGATCAGCAGTTCCTCGCGGATGAACCGGATGATCTTCCAGATGCTGAAGCCGCCCAGGCGGGCCACGCCTCCGAGCACCACGACGATGAAGATGGCGCAGGTCAGGTAGACGCAGGCCATCAGCTTGGCCATGGCGGCGAGCGAACCGAGGCCGTATTTGCCGATCGTGAAGGCCATGGCGCCGAACGCGGCGATCGGGGCCAGCCGCGTGACGATCGAGACCATGCTGAAAAACATGCGCGCCAGTTCGTGCAGCAGGTTGGTGATCGGCCGCCCGTGCTCCCCGAGCCGGGCCAGCGCAAACCCGGACAAGAGGGCGATCAGCAGCACCTGCAGGATGTCGCCCTCGACGAAGGCGCCCGCGAAGGCGTTCGGGATCAGGTGCAGGATCGACTCCACCGGACTCATCGCCTGCGCCGCGCCGACGTAGGGCGCGACGGCCCGCGCATCGAGGCTGGCGGCGACGGCGTGGACGCCGGCGCCGGGCACGAACACGTTGGCGATGACCAGCCCGATGACGAGGGCCAGCGTGGTGACGATCTCGAAGTAAACCAGCGCCTTCACCCCCACCCGTCCGACGTTCTTCATGTCGCCCATGCCCGCGATGCCCGCCACGACGGTGGTGAAGATGATCGGGGCGATCAGCATCTTGATCAGCTTGATGAACCCGTCGCCCAACGGCCGGAGCGGCACCGCCCAGTCCGGCGCGAACACGCCCAGCAGCACGCCCAGCACGATCGCGACGAGCACCTGCAGGTAGAGGCTGGCGAAGAGGCGTTTCATGGGGTGGCGAGGGGGTTTGAGAAAACGGCCGCCGGGGGGTGCGGCGGCCGTTCGGGGAGCGAGGCGTGGACCAAATAATCTCCCGGCTCAGAACTTCGTGCCGATTGAGAAGGTGATCTTGCGCTGTTCCCCGACGTTGAGCACTTGGGCGCTAAAGGCGGAGGAGATGTAGCGTTTGTCGAGGAGATTCTGGATGTTCATCGCCAGGTCCCAGCGCTTCCACTTGTAATAGACCGACGCGTCGACCCGCGTCCACGCCCGCAGCTTGAAATAGACGTTCGAGGTCGGATCGCCGCCCCAGGACTCGCCCACGTAGATGAGGCCGGTGCCCACGCCGAGGCCCTTCAGGTTCCCCGTGGGGAAGTTGTAGCGGGTCCAGAAATTGCCGGTGAGCTGCGGGGCGTTGATGAGATCCTTGCCCACCGAGCCGGGATTCTTGTCCGAGGCCGTGATGCGCGCCCAGGAATACGCGCCGCCGCCCTGCAGCTGCCAGTGCTTCGCCGGCTGCCATTGCACCTCGACCTCGACCCCCGTGCTCTTCTGTTCGCCGTCGAGGCGCGAGATGGCCGCGCCCGCCGCGGCCGAACCGGTGGCGACGGTGAAATTCTGGCCGGTGGGCACCACGACGTTGGTCCGGGTGATCTCGTAGGTGGCGACGGAAAGATTGAAGTCCCGGTCCGGAGTCTCGAACTTGAAGCCGCCCTCGAATTGCTCGCCCGTCTCGGGCGGGAAGCCTTTGTTGCCGTTGATGTCGTAGGCGATGTTGGTCTGGGGCTTGATCGACTGGCTGAAGCTGCCGTAGACGGAGATCCGGGGGGTGAGCGCGTAGACCGCGCCGCCCTGCTTGGTGTAGGCATCGAGACTGGTGGTTTCACCGGTGTTCTTGATGTGGTCCTGCGTCTCGACCGTCTGGTGGTCGTGGCGGACGCCGATCGACACGTTGAGCTTGCCGGCCTTGATCTGGTCCGAGAAATACTGCCCGAAGGCGACCTGGTTCGTCTGCTGGTTGGTCTTGCCGGCGCCGTCCGCGGGATAGTCCGCGACCTGGTCGATGACCGGGTTGAACAGATCCAAGGCCAGCAGCTTGTTGGTGGCCGGGCTCCACGACGCCGGCTGGTTGGGGCCGAAGGCGAGGCGCTGGTTGTAGAACTCCTCATGACCGGCGCCGGCGCCGATGATCACCGTGTGCTTGAGCGGGCCGGTCGTGAAATTCCGAAAGGCGTTCGCGTCGGCGAAATTGTAGCGGTGACCGTTCTTCACGTTGTTGTATTGGCGGGCGACGACCAGTCCGGGGACGGCGTAGGCAAACTTGGCCGTGTAGAGGCCGTTGGGATTTTTCCAGGTGTTCGCGTTGTTGAAGGTGAGCTCCCGGACCTGGTCCACGTGCCACACCGACCGGCTCTGGAAGCGGAACTGCCACTCGGAGCCGAGCGTGGTATGAAAGAACGTGGACAGGGCCTGGCCGGAGTCGTTGCCGCGGTCCTTGGTGTCGTTGTAGACGGTGTCGAGCGCGGCGGTGACAAACCGGGCGTTTTTGCCGTAGGCCGTGCCGTTGGTGAAGATGGGCATGACGCCGTCGTCCTGCCGGCGGGTGTCCTTGCTGGCCTCCATCTTGATGGTGAAGCTGGTGTCCGCGCTCCATTTGTAGGTGAGCGACGGATAGATGGAGTAGGCATGATCCCAGTTGCCCGGCCGCGAGGTCGGCGAACTGTTGGTGTCGACGACCAGGCGGTAAAGCAGGTTGGGCAGTCCGGGCACCGGCCCGGTGTTGTCGAAACTGAAGGTCTTGGTGATCTGGCCCGAGCCGAAATTCGTGAACTCGCCGGCGTAGAATCCCGCCGCAAAACGCAGGTTGGTTTCCGGTTTCTCCTTGGGATTCTTCGTGACGATGTTCAGCAGGCCGCCGGGATTCATCTGGCCGTAGAGCACGCCGTTCGGCCCTTTCAGGAATTCCATGCTGTCCACGTTGGCCGCGCTGGTCGCGGCCTTCTTGAGCGTGGGGCCCATCAGGCCGTCGAACTGGATGTTCTGGGTGTAGCTGCCGGTGTTCGGAAAGCCGCGGAACGTGAAACCGTTGATATTGCCCTGCGACTGGTTGGCGCCGACGACATAGCCGACCACGTCCACCAGGGTGGAGGCATTGCGGTCGGTGATCGCCGTCGAGTTCAGGATCGAGAGCGAAGAGGGAATCTCCTTCAGATCCATCGGCACCTTCGTGGCCATGGATGACGTGGCCTGGTGGTAGGTCTCGATCGTCGAGGTCACGGTGAACGTCTCCAGTTTCAGGACGTCGCGGTTGGCGACCGCCGCGGGGCCTTCGTCGGTGACGGGCGTGACGGGGGCCGGCTCCTGCGCGGCCGCGCGCAGCGCGAGGAGGGAAAGGCCAAAAGCCAGCAGGCGGGAACGCTGCCGACGCGAATGGTTGCGGACGTGGGGTGTCATGGGGTGGAGTTGGGGATAACTTACGGGGGTGCGGGGGTGACAAGCCGCAATATGCGCCGCGACCCTAAAGCTAAACTGAAGCGTGGCTTAAAATTCGTTCAGCTTGCGGTCCCCAAAATCCGCACGGGAGTCACGCCCGCCCACGGGGGCTTGGACGCAAAGCAAACCCTGGATGACAAAACCCGTGATCATGGTTCTTGCCCATCGCCGAACCCCTGTGGCGCGCTAGAGTCGTTTCCGCAGGCGCAAGCTCGTTCCCGCCCGATCCAATCGGGAGGCCGCCACGTCCAACACGAGATCCTCCCACTCCGAGCCGTCCGGCGACGGGGCGAAGCCGTTCAGCCGCAGGAAAACGAGCGCCGCACCCAGGGCGGCGCGCTGGTTCCCGTCCACGAAGGGATGGTTCCGGCAAAGATAAAACAGGTAGGCCGCCGCCACCTCCGGCAAATCCGCATAGACAGACCGCCCCTCGAAACTGGCCTGCGGGGCGGCGACGGCTGATTCCAGCAGCGCCCGGTCGCGCAGGCCGGGGGCCCCGCCAAAATGGGCCAGGGCCGCGGCGTGCACCTCGAGGACAATCTCGGTGGTGAGGAAGAAACAGTGTTCCGGACTCGCCTTCACGCGAGCCGGCGCATCGTCCGCTTGTAATCGCGCATTGTCTGTTCGATCGCCGCCGTCACTTCCGGCGGAGAGACGACCGGGCGCACCGGCGAGAGTGCGATGGTCCCGCCCTCGTGCACCGTGACATTGACCTGGTCGCCGACCTTCAGACGCGCCAGTTCCATCAGGGCGGCGTCGAATACCAGGCCCTGGGAGTTGCCGATCTTGGTGATGGTCTTGATCATGGTAATACGATGTATTACCAGAATGGGTCAACGCAAGCCGAATCCTCCGTCCTGCCTGGACTCCCTTGCCCGTCGAAGGGGACATTCGCCCGAGGGGGATGGGAGCGAAAGGAGGTTGCTTTATGGGCGGGCGCTTGGGGGTCGATTGGTATCTCCAAGTTGCGCCCTTCCGCATCGAGCTTACCCGGCTAATCTACTGCTGGGTGACTTTGAGCCGGAAGTAGACATTCGGAGCAGAGCTCAGCGAATAGCGGCCCCGCCAGACTTCTATTCCACCGGAAGTAGAAACGATTTCATGCATCACGCCGCCTGTGGTCCAAGTGTTGAGATCGGTGGAGACCTCCACCTCGTATGTGATATCCGGGCGGTCACTCGGTCGGGTGTAGGTGTAGACCCAGTCATTCGCCGTCGTGCTCACCGCCGGCAATTCCGTGGTGATATTTTGCTTCGGCTCGAGACCGAGGGCGTATTTGACGAGGTTCGGCAAGCCATCAACGCCGTAGACGGCATTCGGTCCACTCACATTCATGTCGGCCAGTTCACCCACCGTGAATCTGGATTGTTGCCACGAAACAAAGCCGAATGTGACCGTCAGGGTAAGCGTAGCGGTGCCAGTGCCGGCAACGTTAGTAGCACCGAGCGTGACAGGGAAGACGCCCGATGCCGTTGGTGTGCCAGAAATGATACCCGTTGTGGTGTCTATACTCAGTCCCGGCGGCAATCCGGTCGCATTGAACGACGACGGCAAATTCCTAGCCGTGATCGCGCAGGAAAACGCTGAGCCAACCTGCGCGGACACTGTCAACGCGCTGCTAATCGTCGGCTGTGCTGCTTCTTGCCTGACGACCAAATCGTCAAAAACCTGCTCATGCCCAGTATACCAACCCCACGCAGTGAAATAGAGCGACATTGTCGGGCTGTCCGCTTCTGGAAGGGCTCCGACGTCAAAAGTCGATTTCAAGACATCATCCATGTAGTATCTCAAAACGCCTGAAGCCGGATCATAAACGAGCTTCTCCGAGAACCAGGTGTCCCAAACAGCCGCTATTGCGTCGCTGACGTCCGCCTGACTTGCCACCATATGCGGCCACGCACCATTTCGCGCCAAGAAGAATCCATAGCGAGCCATGGCCTCTCCGCCACTGTAGCTCATCTGGGCATAATGAACTGAAAACTCGCCCAGTCCGCTGATCAGGACTCCAAATCTAGGCATCGCGAATTCGTTCCCATAGTGCACTTTCACCCGCCGTGAAATGGTGATCTTGCCACGCGAATTGACCGAGAACGGCTTGCTTTCCAAAACTCCTGTTTGGTCCGTGGCGTTCACCAGCACCTGCATGGTGCCGCCCGCTTCGATGACCGTGTTACCGGAAACCGTCCATTTGGAGGGATCGATCAAATTGTCGCTGAAATCATCGCTGAACAAAGACAGTTCAGGCACGATCACTGCCAACGTCGCCGGCACGCTGGTCACCGAGCCAAGACTGTTGGTCACCACGACTGTATAGCTGCCGGCATCGTTCGCTTGGACACTGCCAACCGTCAGCGTTGCATCGGTCGCTCCTGCTAGGTTCACCCCATCCTTTTTCCATTGATAGGTCACCGTTGGGACGCCGGTTGCCACGACGGCAAAGGTCACGCTTTGACCGACACCCACCGACTGGCTTATAGGCGGGACTGTGATGGTCGGGGCGATTGTCACGGCTGGTGAACCAAGTTCCACCAAGAGCATTTTCCCTTCCGCAACGGCTACCGGGCCAAGATTAGGAAGATTCGTTGTCCCACCTCCGATTATTGCCAGAAATCTGGCTTGTTCATTGGCCGCCGAGCCAAGGTAGAGCAAATAGTCGTCGTAACCCGAGTTGGTGGCAGCAACCGCCCATAATGGCGTTCCAGCAGTGTCAAATCTGGCAAAATAGAGATCCGTCGTCGGATTGCCCGTGCTAGCGGGAATTATGCTTGTCCCAAACGCGATCCTCCCCTTGTAGCGCCCGCCCACGAGGATTCCGCCATCACTCAAAGTGAGGCCGCGTTCGCCGAAAGTGGTATGGAGATAAAATGTGTCTGATGTGCCCGTTGCCTCGATCGGTCTAAGCCAGGACAGCGAGCCCGCCGGGCTGATCTTCCCGACAAAGGCCGTGCCGCTGCTTTGCGCGGGCAATTGCTGCCCTTCAACGGTCATCGGCCCGTTGTAGCCACCCCCGAAGAAACATGACTCGTCTGCCCCGATGCTGACAAAATCGATCGTATCGTTTGAATAGCCCCCGGGAGGTTCGCCGAAAGACTTGGCCCACGCGACGTCACCCGTCGGTCCAAACTTGACCAAGTAAGCATCCGTCGAGCCCGTGATCGGATTACCGACCGTCAGCGTATAGGGTCCGTAAGTCGCTTGCTGCTCATATATGCCACCGAGATAGAGATTCCCGTTCGCATCTGCTGCTGCACAATAAATGTCGTCGTAATGCGACCCACCGGCGGATTTCGCCCATTGGAAAACTCCATCGCTGGAATATTTTGCAATCATGAGGTCAAAGGCAGATCCGCTGGCGCTGAGCGTCGTCGATCCGCCGCTAAACGTGGCCGATGTGATGAAGACCCCGGCAAGGAAACAGTTGCCCGCTCCATCCACCGCCACCTTTTTCCCATAGTCGGTGCTTGGGCCGCCAGCTCTTTGCGCCCAAAGGATGTTGCCGCCCTCGTCAAGCCGGGCGAGAAAGGCGTCCCGATCGCCAGCCGAGGTCAGCGTGGTTGCGCCCAAGGGCAATGTGCCCGTGAACGTCCCGGAGATGACCCAACCGCCAGCAGGATCTTGGACGCATGCTTCAACCGACTCCTCGCTGGCGCCGCCGTATTGCCTCACCCATATCACCTGTCCCGAAGCATCCAGGTTGACGGCAAAAATATCGCTGCTGCCAGCCGACGTGAGTGTCTGGCCTCCCGTGGTGATCGTGCCAGTGAAAGAGCCAAAAATCACCAACCCGCCGTCTTGGGTGTTTGCCGCCGTTTGGCCGTTGGCCACACCCGTTGCGATCGCCCGCTTGGCATCATAGGGTAAATCCAAATTCAGCGCATCGTCATCTTGCAGTGTTACTGTCGCGGCGGCCGGAGACCCCAACCCGGCGCCTCCGGTCGGGCTGGCAAGGGAGATCGTGAAAGTTTCATCCCCCTCGATCGCACTATCATTGGAGAGCGGGATGGAGATCGTTTTGGCCGCTGTCTCGCCATCGGCCCAGGCAAGTGTGCCGCTTTGAAACGTGTAATCCGCGCCACTGATGGCGGTGCCATTGGTTGTAGCGTAATTCACCCCCACCGGGCCAATGCTGCCCCCGGCGCGAGTCACCGTCAGGTTGACTGAGCCCCCACCCTCGCTGACCGGATAAGCCGCGGCGCTGAATTGCAGAGTGCCGCCCGATGCGGCATTAACTACCGTCACATCTTTTGATGCGCTGCGTGTTATGCCGTTGTCTGTATAGCTGGCCGAAACCATGACCGGAGTATCGCCAGATACCTCGCCCGCGCTCAACAACCCGAAAATGGAAATGTTCGTCGCGGCGCTGTTCTCACCCCAAGTGGGAACAACAACCAGGGTGGAACCGTCGCTAAAGGTGGCCGTCGCCGTGAACAACCCGGTCGAGTTTTCATTAACCAGGCCCGGCCCGGTAATATCGAGTGATGCCAATGCCGGCGGCGTGGCACTGTTTACAACAAGCACATCACGGGTTGAGCTCTTCGTCACGCCCCCCATTGAGTAACTGGCCGTGACCGTGGCCACGATGTCACCGGCCACTTCCCCGGCACTGAGCAGGCCGTTATTCGCTATCGTGGTTTTTTCCGAATTCTCCGACCACGACGGTGAAACACTTTGCGTCGACTCATCGCTGAAGATCGCCACCGCGGAGAATTGTGCCGTCGAATTCTCATTCAAGGCTCCCGGCCCGTTGATCGCGAGATTCGTAAATGTGACCGGAGGATTCGAATCAACCACCGTGACCTGCTTCGTCGCCTGACTCGTCACGCCATTGAAGGTATAGGAGGCCGTGACCGTGATCGGAGTGTCGGAACTGACCTGGTTCGCGAACAGAAAGCCGGTGCCGTCGATCGTTGTGACAGATGAATTCTCGAACCAGCTGTTTGGACTGATGGTTTGCGTCGAGCCGTCGCTGAATATCGCCTTCGACAAATACGTCTCGCCGGACCCTTCAAGCACGGACGAGGGTCCGCTGATGCTCAATCCTGTTAGATTTACTGGCGTTGGGGTCGTGATTTCGAGCTTCACGTCATCGATCCTGAATATCGTGGAGTTGCTCAAGTCCGTGGTGCCGGAAAAAACCAGAAACAAGCTCTGTCCCTTGTAAGCATCGAGCAGGGACATGATATTGTAACTCTTGAGGGCATAAGCGCCGTTGGTATTTGTGCCCTTGTCGAGGTTTGAGAATGTCGCGATTGTCGCGACGTATTGATCCCCGCCCGTCACCAGGTCGATTTTCATTGTGTCGAACGGCGTGGTCGTGGTGGTTTCTGAAGTCACGATGTTCAGGTAAAATGACAAAGTCGCCGCTGTCGCCGCCGAGGGAATCGGGAAGAATTGGGAGAACGAACCGGTCGCATTGTTGGCGTTCCCGATATAGGCATACCAGCTTCCCGCATGCGGGTAGGAGAGATTGGCCACATCGGCATTGCCATTCGCCCCCCAAGGGTCTCTGCCAGCTTCAAAGTTCCCGTTCGCGATCACATCCGTCGTCTGTGGGCCGCTTCCACTGCCGCCGTTTACCACTGTTACGTTGGCGCTAGCGGATTTGGTGATTCCTCCACTGGTATAACTGGCCGCAACTGTCACAATTGTATCTGCGCTGACACTCCCGGCACTCAGCAGACCGGACCCGGAAATATCCGTTGCCGTCGAATTTTCACTCCACGCCGGCGTAACAGTCTGTGTCGAACCATCACTGAAGAATGCCGTGGCACTGAACTGGGCATTGCCATTCTCGGATACGGTCGCAGGCCCATTGATCGAAAGCCCCGTCAACTGGGCACCACTGGATATCACGTAGAAAGTATAGGACAGCGATTCGACTCCACCATTCACGACCTTTACGGTCCAGGTTGCCGGGTTCGGTCCCACGGCCAGGTCGTAGGTGAGTTGCGTGGCGGACCACGATGCCGGCACGCGATCCGTGTAAGGTGGATTGACCCCGTCAGTGAACGTCAGGCGTGAAGAACTTGTGAAGCCGGTGCCGGCAATGGTGATTTGCTGTGTTTGACCGATCGATACAGCATCAAGGATGCGCGGTGATAAGTTCGAAATTACAGGCGGAGTAATCGTAGGTAGCGCTTTAACCAAATCATTAGATATACTCGTAAAAAGCGGATCGATCAGCGATGGAAGCTCGCCCAGAGGCGTCTTCGATTTCATCATCTGGTAATGATCGTAGTCGGCAAAAAATCTTAATTGTGATCCGGTCAATCTTCCTTGGAACCACGCGCTATCAAGAGGCACTATACCGTCACTTGGAATGGCCAAGCCATTCGCAAGGATGTCTGCCACCGCCGACAACTGTGAATCGTGTCCACTATTGACGATCAAGTTACTCGCGAGATTTCCCGCGTATGCGATGATCTTGTGATCGTAGGCATGAGCACCAGAGATCGAATTGAGTTCGGCCGTTGAAGGGGTTTCCTCCCCGACATCAAAACCCGCGTGAAAGAGACTGTCATAATTGTCCCACAATAAATCTGATCGATTTATTTGGTTGTATGATGGCATATACCGAAAAATGCCGTTGGTCGCGCTGAGTGCGGCGGCGGCGACTGCAAAATCGATTGTCCCCAGTTCGGATCGTAACTTTCTTCCAAGTGCACCGACGTAATCTGGCAGAGGTGTAAGCGCGTATACACATTCATTAGCAGCAGGCGTTCCATGATGTGGCGTTCCCAGCGTAATCAACCTGATCACAGACTGGTTCCATCCGGAAGACAACGAGCCCCGGTTTTCTTCCATGAGACGTCGGGCAATCAATCCACCCATACTGTGCGAAAGAATAACGATATTCTTTTCTGCTAGTTGCTGGTCATTCGCAAAGCCGTCATTGGCGTTTAACAATTGGGCCAAATAGCTTCCCAAATTATCAACACCCACTTGATTGCTTTGATAAGCAAAGCGATAGATTTTGAAATGCTCACTGAGGGCAGGTGTTCTGTAGAAGAAAAACAAAAAATTGTCCCAACCACTGGCTGAAAGAGATGGAGCCCCGCTTGATAGATCAATTCCGTGAATTAAAATCAGGGGTGTCTTATCCCCCAAAGGGATGCTTTGGTCAGTCTCCAGATAGTATGACTCCGGAGATGCTAGGGGATTGGAGAGTTTGGAAAAATTCAGCGGTAAACCAGTCTGTGCTGACACAGGCTGCATAATTACCCAGTAGAGCAGTGGCAAGACGACTCTTGGCAGGCACTGCATCTTGGCATGCTCGCAAATCCACCATCCCACTATCTCCAAAGCGAGACGTATCCTGCAAAACGCCCAAGCGATAGCCAAACGGGCCGGTTTTCTGAAATCGGTGGTCACTGACGGAGTGATAGATTGCGATGCAGCAGATTTGGCCCGCGCTTTCTCTAGAGAAGCAATGCCTGCCATGCACGACAAATGATGGCGCAAGTATTGCTATTCTCTATCAGGGTTTCTGGGGAGCTGCGCCCGACAAGAGGCCATGCTCCCACCGGACAATTCCCCGGCAAAGGCCAACCCGCTCCAAGCGCCAGGCGGTGCTCGGCAGGCCGACTCGGCTCGATCCCGCCCGGGCGCGGCGCGGCCCCGGGTCCAGGCCCGCGTTGAGTGTGGGATCCAAAGATCCGCGGCCCTCCGACCGAATGCCCGCTGCCAGGCGAAAGGGGACATTCGCACCGGCCGCGGGTTCACCGCGCATGACTCCTCTCTTTGCCGTCCCGCAGCGCGGGACGGGCCGGCCTTGCCTGCCGCCGGTCGGTCTTGCCAACCGTATAGAGTTCTATAGAGGTTAATATCATGAAATATAACCCCGCTAAAGAGATCGCGAAACTGCAGCGCAAGATCGCCGCTATAGAGGCCAAGGCGGCCACGGCCGCGGCGAAGAAACTCCAGTCCGATCAGCAAGCCGTCACGGCATTGGCGAAGAAGCTGGGCTACAAAACGCCGGGAAAACTTTTTGCCGCCTTGTTCGGCAAGGCCCCGAAGCCGGCGGTCGCGGCGGCGAAGGCACCCGTGGGCAAAAAGCGCAAGCGCGCCCGGCTGGATGAGAGCGACCGCAAGGCAATCGTCGCCGATTTGAAGAGCGGGGAGTTTTCGGCGGCGCAGGTGGCCAAGAAACACGGCGTCAGCGTGCCGACCGTCAACAATATCAAAAAGGCCGCCGGACTGACCAAGAGCCGCAAGGCGGGCAAGAAGCCCGCGGCAAAGAAGCCGGCCAAGAAGAATCCGGCCCCCGCCCCCGCGCCGGCTGCCTGACAAACACCGCCGGCACAGCCCCTTGCCGCAAACGGCACCCATCTTCCCGTAACGGCACGGTTTGCTCGTGAACGCACCTCCGGCCCATTGGCAGTGACTTCCTCTCCTTGCCCTCACCCCTTGGCGAGGCGACTGCGGCCAATTAAGTTTCGGCCGCGCCATAGTGATTCCCCAAGCTACCGTGGATGGACTTGACGCAACCCACTGAAAGTAGCGGGGAACCCTTTTTTCTGTCACTCCGAACACGGTAATGAATCTAGACCGTCCGACCAATTGTGCTTGGGCCGGAGATGCCTCGCTGCACTGCTGATGAACTCCTCGGTTTATCATTCTGAACGAAGTGAAGAATCCATCAGAGCATCCGCCAACGCACGTCGTGATGGATTCTTCGCACCGCCCAAGATGACCGTGGTCGGGTCTTTTTCCGTGTATTCGGTGTGTTCCGTGGTGAACCAATCTGTTGACCGGAGTCGTGGCATGTCCATTAGTGATCCACCGCATGCCTGACCATTCCCTCCTTCACAAGTTTCGCTCGGATCGGAAGAGGCTGCCGCTGCATCCGCTGGAAAAGGCCGTGTTGACGGTCGTCGCACTGCATCTTTGCTTCCTCCCGTGGGCGCTGGGCACCATGCATCCGTGGAGCCAGATAACGAGCCTGGTGCTCTCAGCTTTGAGCTTTGGGCTGGCCCTGATCCCCCGCACATATTCCGGCGATTTGGCTCCTCAGCTTTCAGCTTTCAGCTCTCAGCCCTCCGCATCTGGCTCCAAGCTCAATGCTCCCATCTCCGGTCTCCCAACTCCCAGCTCCGTGCTTCATCTCACCATGTGGCCGCGTCTGCTCCGCTTTCCCCTCTTCTGGATCGGTCTCGCGCTTCTCGCCAACATCGCGATTCAAGGCTTCAACCCTTCCTGGGTCTGGGAACGCAACGCCACGTCCTGGTGGCTGCGCCGCGTGAACGACATCCCCTGGCTCCCCACCTCGATCGACACCCCCTTCGAACGCTTCAACCTCTGGCGGCAGTTCATCATCTATGCCTCCGCGTGGCTGACCGTCTGCACGGTTTGGGTTGGCTTCACGCGACAACGGGCGCTCGAAGTCCTGCTTCAGGTTCTGGCGGCCAACGGCCTCGCGCTTGCGCTTACGGGCTTTGTCTTCCGCATGATCCGTCCGCCCCAGTATCTCCTCTGGTTCGAGAAGCCGTGGGGCGGCGTAACGACCTTCGCCAGTTTCATCTACAAAAACCATGCCGGCGCCTATCTCGCCCTGCTCGCCGTTGTCATGGTGACCCTGGCGGCGATCGGGCACCAGCGCAGTCTGCGAAAAATGGACCGTTCCAGCCCGGCCGTGCTCTATGTGCTCGGCGGCATCGTCCTCTTTCTCGCCGTTGTCTTCACCTACTCCCGCGGGGCCACGGCGATCCTGGCGGCATGGCTTGGGGTCTCGGGCGGTGTCTTTTTCGTTCATCGCCTGCTTTCCCGGACGGGCTCAACCACTCACCCGCTGGTGCCCCTGAGCGCCGCACTCCTGATCGCCTTGGGGCTCGGCTACAGCATGAGCCAGCTGGATTACAGCAAAGTCGAACGTCGCTTCGACCTGCTGCTCCAGACCGAGATCAAAGACGTGAGCTATACCTCACGGTTGGAGGCCAACCTGGCTAGCAGGGAAATGCTGGAAGCCAA
>Ga0208272_100417_pt1 | contig 15852 bp, 15 predicted proteins | sample LakWasM129_HOW14_2_FD_183939 | JGI IMG/M metagenome (GOLD analysis project Ga0208272, IMG submission 183939) | Freshwater sediment methanotrophic microbial communities from Lake Washington under simulated oxygen tension - Sediment Metagenome... | ecosystem: Environmental > Aquatic > Freshwater >... | reverse complement strand
CACCGTTGGGAGGATGGCGGACGCTGCCCGCGCACGAAGCAACCTCTGCGGCGCGAAACAATCGGCGGCCGCACTACATGCTGGTCGCCCGCCCGGCAGCGGCTAAGGTAGCGCGGTGCGTTGGCCCGCGCGCAAAATCCTGATTGCGGGCTGAAGCACCGCACTCCTCTCCATGCCTGCCAAACAACGACTCGACGAACTGCTGGTCACCCGCGGCCTGTCGCCCACCCGGACGCAGGCGAAGGCGCTCATCATGACCGGCCGCGTGCGCCACGGCACCGAGCGACTGGACAAGCCGGGCAAGGTTTACCCGGCCGACTTCGAGGTCACCATCGACCAACCGCCGCGCTTCGTCAGCCGCGGCGGGGAAAAACTCGCCGCCTTCCTCGAAAAGTTCCCCGTCGACCTGACCGGCCTGAACGTGCTCGACGTGGGCGCCTCGACCGGCGGATTCACCGACTGCGCCTTGCAGGCCGGCGCCAGCACCGTCACGTGCGTCGACGTCGGCTTCGGCCAGCTGCACGACAAGATCAAGCGCGACCAGCGCGTGACGAATCTCGAAAAGACCAACGCCCGCCACCTGCAGCCCGGCGAACTGCCCCGCGCCAGCTACGACGCTATCGTCATGGATCTGTCGTTCATCTCGTTGAAGAGCGTCCTGCCCGCCGTGTGGGCTTTCCTGTCGCCCGGCGGCACGCTCATCGCACTGGTGAAGCCGCAATTTGAGGCCGGCAAGGCCGAGGTGGACAAGGGCCAGGGCATCATCCGCGACGACACCGTGCGCGAACGCGTGCTGGCCGAGGTGCGGGAGTTCGCCCTGCGCGAGCTGCCCGGCGCCACCGTGATAGGCGAAATGGAGTGTCCGATCCACGGCGCCGACGGCAACCGCGAGTTCCTGCTGGGCTTGAAACGAAACCCGTAGTTCCACCCTCACGCCCGAGGCGCGAGTCCCTCTTGGAGGCGGGGTGCCTCACCCCGCGAGGCATGGCGAGGAATGCATGACGTCTCCGCTGGCGCGCAGCGTGCCGCTCGGTTCATGCCGCTCCAACCGCGAAACCCGACCTCTTTTGCTCCCAGTGAACATTGGGATCAACTTGGGAACCTCTTGTTCAAATGGGTGTGCGATTACCGAGACTGCCTTATGAGCGGCAAGGGTAGCCGCTTGCCGTGAGAGCAGGCTCAATCAGCTGGCGAAATATCCGGTTACCTTCCGCGGCCGAAAGCGGCGGCTTGGCCTCCACCCACCAGATCAGCACTCCCATCAACGCATCGGTGGTGAAACGCACCACCGCGTCCAGCGGCACTTGGGTGCCTTTTGCGCCTGTGGGAATGATTCCGGCCAACTCACGACGGATCAGTCGGGATAGCATTTGGCGGAAGGCGCTGATCATGACGACCCCGCCACGGTCGCCCATGAGGGCATGATACAGATCACGATGCGAGTTGGCGTGGAGGAAGAACGCAGAACTGAAACCCAACCGTTCCACCGAAGTGCTCCCCGCGGCCTGGGCTTCGCGTTGGGCCTTGGTCAGGTGTTCACGCAAGGCGCCGATGCCATCGAGCAAGACGCTCTCCTTGCTCCCGTGATGGGCGTAGAAGGTGGAGCGGGCAATGTTCGCCCGCTCCACAATATCGTTCACCGTGATGGCATCGTAGCCTTTTTCGAGGATCAGCGCGATAAGCGCGCCGCGCAGCGCGTCCCTTGTGCGCAGAATTCGGCGATCAGGTGTGGATTTGGCAGTGGGCATGGTCGGAGCAGGCCGGAGGATCGAGCTAATCCCGAGTTATCGAGCACTCGGAGGGCGGATGTCCGTTAACGGACATCCGCCACCGCGAGTTCGTTGACGGGCCTGGTTGTAATATCGGACACAGTGTCCGTTATGAAACAACTTGTCCATGCCGAAGCCATTCCCTCTCCCGCGTTCCATGAGCCGCCTACTTCCTCCTTACGCCCGTTCATCAGTTTGGAGGCAGTGACGAAACGTTACCCGGGAGCCAACGACGGCGATATCGCTTTGCGGGCGGTCAATCTGCAAATGGAGCAGGGCGGCCTCATCGCCATCGTCGGCAAGTCCGGCAGTGGCAAATCCACGCTGCTCCATCTTCTCACCGCCGTGGACCGGCCAACGACAGGTTCCATTCACGTCAACGGATCCCCGGTCCATGAACTTGACGAAACGGCGGGCGCCCTGTGGCGCCGTGCCTCGGTCGGGATTGTCTTCCAGTTCTTTCAGTTGCTACCGACGCTGACCGCGTTGGAAAATGTGCTGCTGCCGATGGCTCTGCAGGGTCACATCCCGGCGAATGCCCGGGAAGCAAGGGCTCGCGAACTCCTCGCCCGGGTCGGTATCGCCGATCAGGCCCACAAGCTGCCGGCCACCCTGTCCGGCGGACAGCAGCAGCGGTGTGCCATTGCCCGCGCGCTCGCCAACGATCCTCCCTTGCTCGTCGCAGATGAGCCCACCGGAAACCTCGACTCTCTCACCGCGGAGGCCGTCCTGCTCCTGCTGCGCCAGCAGGCTGACGCCGGCAAGACCGTGGTGGTCGTCACCCACGAACTCGACATCGCCCGCGTGGCCGACCGGGTCGTGACCCTCGCGGACGGTCGCGTCGTCGCCGACAAAGTTCGCACCTCCACCCCTAACGCCGGAGTCACTGCCCGATGAGCCCCCTGTGGAAGAAACTGCGCAGCGACATCCGCACCGACCGCCGGCGCCTGCTCCTCACCATCCTGGCGTTGGCACTGAGTCTGGCCGGTCTCGGCACCATGCTGGACGTTTATGCGGTGCTCATTCGCGAGATCACCCGGAATTACAGAGAAACCCAGCCGGCGTCGGCGAGCATCGAGGTGGATGACGTGAGCGCCAGTCTGGTGGACGAAGCGAGCCGGCTGCCCGGGGTCGCGGCCGTCGAGCGCCGCCGGGCGATCAACGCGCGCGTGCGGGACGGGGCTGACTGGCGGCCGCTGCGGATGTTCGTGGTGGATGATTTTGCACACCTGCGCCTGAACACTTTCACCCGGGAGGACGGAGCGTTGTCCCCGCCCACCGGCACCCTCTTCCTGGAACGCACGGCCGAGCGGCTGATGGGGTTGAAGACTGGAGACACCCTGACGGTGCGGTCGCCCAATGGCCAACCGATGGCGGTGCGCATTGCCGGCATGGTCCATGACGCGGGGCTCGCACCGTCTGAACAGGAGCGAACGATCTACGCTTATGCCAGCTCGGAAACGCGGCAATATCTGGGAGAGAGCGGGGGCTTCGACGAACTGCGCGTGCGGCTCCGGCCGGAGTTCTCCGACCGCACCGCCATCGCCGCCAAATGTCGGGAACTCGTGACGTGGCTGCAGGCGCGCGGGCACACCGTGCATGAGGTGCGCATTCCACCGCCGGGGCGCCACCCGCACCAAGGGCCGATGGAGGCCGTGCTGCGCTCATTCATCGGGTTCGGAGCGATGGCGCTGCTCCTGAGCTCGGTGCTGATGGCGACGACCATCACGGCGTTGCTGGCGAAACAGGTGCGGCAAATCGCGATCATGAAGGCCATCGGCGCAAGCCGCGGCCAACTCGCCGTGATCTATCTCGCGCTTGCCCTGGCCGTGGGGGTTCTGGCGGTGCTGATTGGCGTGCCGGCCGGCCTGGCTGGGGCGCGTCCTTTCGAGAGGCAGATCGCCACCCTGATCAATTTCACCCTCGCCTCGCAAAGCGTGCCGTCCGCGGTGCTGTTGTTCCAAGTCGGCATCGGACTTCTCTTGCCGGCCTTGGCGGCGATCTGGCCGATCTGGCGGGCGGTCGATCTGCCCGTCCGCGTGGGCCTGGCGGACCAGGGCGAACCCGCCCCAGCCCCCGGTCCGCGCCTCGCCCCCGCATCGGCCCGCTGGATGGTCGCTCTGCCGCGGTGGACGTTGGCCTGGCGCAACAGCCTGCGGCGCCGCCTGCGCTTCGCTTTGACCCTGACGTTGCTGGGAACCAGCGGGGCTATCCTCATGAGCGCATTCAACCTGCGCACCGCGTGGCAGGAGATGATCGGCCGCGTCTACACCGAGCGCAGCTACGATGTGTCGCTAAGACTACGCGAGCCGGAGCCGGTCACGGCGTTGATGACCGCCCTGCGCGGTCTTCCCTTCGCCACCCGGATCGAAGCCTGGCAGTCGATGCCGGTGGCCTTTCACCAACCCGGCGAAGTTCCCGTCGTCAGCGTCTATCCCGATGGCGGGCACGGAGCGTTCACCCTTTATGGCGTCCCGACGGAAACGAAAATGGTGGCGTTCCCTCTGCGGGCGGGGCGTTGGTTGCGGGCGGGCGACACCCGCTGCGTCGTGCTCAACCATGCGGCGCATGCCCTCCGGCGCGGTCTGGCGGTCGGCGACAAGGTGAGTCTCATCGTCGAAGGCCGCGCCACGGAATGGGTGGTGGTTGGTCTGGTGGAGGAGGTGGGCTCCGCCGCGGCGGCCTACGTGCCCAATGCCGAGTTTCCCGGTCAGGGGGCCGGCCCGGACCGGGCGAACCTGTTGCGCATCGCGAGCAATGCGCGCACGCCCGCGACCAAGGCGGACGCGATCCGCCGGATTGAGGCGGTGCTCGAACAGAGGGGGATGCGCGTGACCCTGGGCCTGCCCTTGGCGGAGTTGCAGACTGCGATGGGGCAGCATATCGCCGTGCTCATCTCCACGTTGCTGGCCGCCGCGCTGGTGATGGGCCTAGTCGCCGCCCTCGGACTCAGTGCGATGCTCAGCATGGGCGTGATCGAGCGCACCCGGGAATTCGGGATCTTGCGCGCCGTGGGTGCCACGCCGGGCGATGTCTCCTGGCTGGTCGTGGCGGAAGCGATGGCCATGGGCCTCATCGGCCTGCTGCTGGCGATTCCGCTTTCCGTGGGCATTTCCCTGCTGCTCGGACGCATCGTGGGCCTGACCGCTTTTCAAATCCCCCTCCCGCTTGCCTTTTCCTCCGCCGGTCTGTTGCTCTGCACGGGCGGGCTCCTGCTGTTGATCGTGGCTGCGGCGGGCGTGCCCGCGCGGACCGCCGCGCGGCAAACCGTCCGCGCGGCCTTCGATCAAATTTGAATGTTCCGACCAGCAACCCGACCCGAACATGAAACCCCCAGGTTCAATAGGCGCACGCTCGGTCCCGCTGCTGGCCCTGTTCTGTCTCGCGAATCTTCTCCAGGCGCAGGCGGTGCCACCATCCGGCCGGCTGCAGGTCCGGGTGGAGGGACTGAAGGCGGGCACGGGCGACCTCGTGGTGAAAGTATTCCGGAAGGAAGACGACCTCTTCGGTCCGCCTTGGCGCGAAAGGACCATGCCGGCCACGCATTCGGTCACCACGGTGGAATTTGCCGATTTGTTGTGCTCCACCTACACGGTCTTTGCCTTCCAGGATCTGAATAGGAACGGCACGCTTGATCACAATTGGATGCACCTACCGGGTGAACCTTTGGGGTGGTCGAATCAGTGGCGTTTCGGCCTGTTCACCGGAATGCCAACATTCGAGAAGACCAAATTCAGCTTTTCACAACAACACCTGAAGATAGTAATTTCTTTAAGATAGCCAATGAATCTACCGCAATGACATGATCACGGGGCTCGGAGTGATCTTAGATACGCGGCCCTGGTTAGGCTGGTTTCTGGCCGGGTTCATTGAACCTGCGGGTCAGTGCGCGCGAATGCGGCGCGCATCGAACCATAGCGCGGAACCCCCGAAAGGCATTAACGCCAGGGCGTGTATTCAAATCCCATAAGGACTGTCATTCTGAGCGAAGCGAAGTCTGGCCAGCAGGCTGGTATGACATCCATCAGGATGACCGTTGCTCTGGGCGGTAGCGATCGTGGCGATGGATCCTTCGCTGCGTCCAGGATGATAAACTTTCTTGGGATATTCCCCTACTCCGAATTCGACATTGGCGCCCGTTCGTGTGGATTAGGGGTTATTCCCGCATGACTCCGTTCCGCAAACTGGCTTTTGTCTTCAACTCGGAAAAACCCGGCGCCGCCGAGCTGGCGCAGGAACTGATGGACATCGCCGGGCTGGCCGGCGCCAAAAAGATCCGGCTCTCCGGCGACCGCAAGCTGCCGCGCAGCTTCTTCAAGGGCTGCGACGCCTGCTGTGTCATCGGCGGCGACGGCACGCTGCTCGGCGCGGTGCGCGGTGCCACCAGCGAGAACATCCCCATCATCGGCGTCAACCAGGGCGGTCTCGGCTTTCTCACGACGTTCTCCGCCGACGAGGCCCGCGCGCATTTCGCCGCCCTGCTCGGCGGCGACTACCACATCGCCCACCGTGCCCTGTTGGAATGTCGGACCGGCCCCCGCCAGCGCGACATCGCCTTGAACGACGTCCTGATCAAGAACGGCACCAATTCCCGCCTCGTCCGGCTGGAGGTCTTCGCCAACGATAAGCTCGTCACCGACTACTACTGCGACGGCGTCATCTTTTCCACGCCCACCGGCTCCACCGCCTACAACCTCGCGGCGGGCGGCCCGATCATCCATCCCGCGGCCGGCGTGATCGCGATGACCCCTATCTGCCCGCACACGCTGAGCAACCGCACGATCATCTTCCGCGACGACGTGAAACTGACGGTGTTCAACCGCAGCGACGATTCGCACCTGTTGGTGGCGATGGACGGCCAGCGCAATTCCGTGATGGTCGGAGCCTCGCCGATCGAGATCAGCGTGTCGCCCCGCACGCTCGCCCTCGCCCAGCGGCGGGACTATTCGCACTTCGAGGTGATGCGCGCCAAGCTCAAGTGGAGCGGCGGCTTGCTCGAGAAGAAATAAGCGTTTTCGCGGGCGAGGTCGCCCGCGCTCCAGTTATGGCCGCTCTTGGAGCCACAGCGACCCCGCTGTGGTGTTTTGTGGCAATTTTCGCGGACGGGGTCGCTCGCGCTCCAGAAAATCCGATCATGACAGATCATAAAGCACGCCTTGATACGGCCAATCCTCCGGTTTGGCCACCAAGCCCGCCCTGACCGGATTGTTGCGAACATAATCCCATTTGGCGCTGTAGGACTCCGTCGTGCGGATAAACCGATCAAAGTAGTCCCGTTGCCAAATCGGAGCCGCCACCCCCGCTTCCGCCACAATTCGCCGTGCGGAAATAGATTTCCACGTGGAGACCCACCGCTGGAATGGCATGGGATCTTCAACGGGCATGGCGAAAAGATGGATGTGGTCCGGCATGATGACGTAGCGACCCACGCACCAGCCGTTGCGCTGTCGGGAATCACGCCAGAACCCGACGAGAACCCCATGAGACCTGGCATTGTCCAAGACTGGCGCACGCTTGGCGGTGCAGACCGTCAAGAACACCAGTGGATGCCTGGCAAAAGAATCGAGATGTGCCAAAGGCACGGCGAAAAACGCGGGCGGGGTCGCCCGCGCTCCAGGGATTGTCGCTCCTGGAGACGCAGCGACCCCGCTGCGGCCCGGCTTACTTCGACTCCGTTTCCTTGGCGGCTTTCTTCGCTTCCTTCTCCGCCTTCTTCGCGGCCTTGGCGGCGGCTTCGTCGGCCTTCATTTTGGCCTTCTCTTCGTCGTCCAGCTTCCCATTGCCGTTGGCGTCATATTTCTCGAGGGCCATCTTCATGTGCTCCTCGCGGGTCTGCTTGGCCTTGGCGGCGGCGTCCTCCTTGGCTTTCGCCTTCTCTTCGTCGCTGAGTTTGCCGTCCTTGTCGGCGTCGTATTTTTCCTTCGCTTTGGTGAGTTTCTTTTCCGGCGCGGGATCTTCCGCGCGGAGAGACAACGGAGCGGCGAGCAGGGCAAGCGCCAGCAGGGCCGGCGCGATCTTCAGTAACGAGCGTGAATGATTCATGGCGCCACGCAGCAAGCCGGATTTTCCCACCGTCTGCAAACGGCGGAACCGCCTAAATTCAGGTGGTCGGATTAGGGTTTAACCACCAGCTGCACGCGCCGGTCCGCCTGGAAATATTTCTGCGCGAAGGCCTGCACCGCCGCCAACGTCACGGCGTCGATGCGCGCGTCGTAGGTGCGCCAGTCGTTGACCGGCAGGCCGTAGACGGCGTTGAGTGCGGCCTGCATGGCGCGGGCGGAGTTGGTCTGCATGCCCATGCGTTTGCCCGCCTTCAGGCGCGTCTGGCAGCGCTGCAATTCCTCGGGCGTCACGCCGCCCTGCTGGACCCGGGCGATCTCGAGATTCAGCTCGGTGATGACCTCCTCGTAACGCTGCGGGCTGGTGCCGGCGTAGAAATAGAACATGCCCTGGTCGAGCCCCACGATGCGGCTGGAGCGAACGAAATACGCCAGGCTCTTCTCCTCGCGCACCCGCTCGAACAGGCGCGACGACATGCCGCTGAACAGTTCGTCCGCCACTTCGCTGACGTGGTAGTCAGCGGCGAGCAGGCCCGGTCCCGGGAACGCCTGGAAAACGATCGCCTGCTGGCGCGGCTGGTTCTCGATGAAATCGCCGGGCACGACCGCCACCGGCGCCTGCGCCTTGCTCGCGGCACCCCGCGGCAGTTTCGCCAGGAACGCCTTCAGTTTTGGCACGAGTTTCTTCGGATCAAAATCACCGGCGACCGCCAGCACCGCGTTGCCCGAAACCAGCAGGCGTTGCTGGGCGGCGCGAAGATCCGTGAGGCTGATGGCGCTCAACCCGGCTTCGTCGCCGCCGCTCTCAATGGCGAAGGGGTGCGCGCCGTAGAACTTCTCGCGCATCTTTTTCCGGCCGACCGTGACCACATCGTCGAGACTCTCCTTGAGCGCCGCGAGGGAGGATTCGCGTTCGATCTCGAGGCGGGCGGGCTTGAACGCCGGCCGCAGCACGGCGTCCGCCATCAACGCCAACGCGAGGTCCGCGTCGCCGGGCAGCACCTCCGCCGCCAGGCCGAAACTGTTGTTGCCGGAAAACTCGTTGAAGGAGCCGCCCACCTCCTCGATGGCGCGCGCGACCTCCTCGGCAGTGCGCTCGGTGGTGTCCTTGGCAAGCAGCGTGGCCAGCAGCGCGGTGAGTCCGCGGCGTTTGGCCGGCTCGGACATGGGCCCGCCGGCGAAGGCAAGCCGCAGGTGCAGGTTGGGCAGCTGGCGGTTGGGCTGCAGGAGCAACCGGGCGCCGTTGGGCAGCGTGAGCTCGGAGAAATCGAGGGAAGCGGCCGGTGCGGAGACCGGCGCGCCAATATTCGCGGCCGAGCCGGTTGGGTTCGACGAGACCACGGTCAGCCGCTCAGGCACGAGGTAGGTGCGCATGACGCGCTGGAGCGCCGCGGGCGTGAGCTTGAACAGCCGTTCGAAGTAGGTGCGCGTGTAATTGATGTCGCCCACCACGACCTCGCCCGCGCCGAGGCGCGAGGCCTGGCCGGACATGGTCTTGCGCATGTTGACCTCGGAGGTCACGGCCTGCCGGATGGCCTTGGCGAGCACGCGGGCGCTGATGCCCTTGTCCGCGATCCGGGCCAACTCGCGCAGGATGGCCTGCTCGGCGGGGAGGCGTTTATCCGGATCGGCCAGATAGGAAATGTAGAAGAGGCCGCTCGTGCCCGGGCTCCATGCCATGGCGTCGATGGTGTGCACCAGCCGCGCCTCCTCGCGGATGCGTTGCCAGAGGATGGAGCTGTCGCCGTGACCCAACACCATGGCGAGCATGTCCAGCGCCGGCGCGTCGGGGTGCGTCAGTCCGGGGATTTGCCAGCCGAGACCGGCCCGGGACACCTGCACATCCTCGAACAGGTGCATGTCGCGCCGGGAGAGTTGCGACGGCTCGTCCGGCACGAGCACCGGGGCGAGGCGCTTGCGCGGCGCACCGCCAAAATGCTCCCCGATGGCCGCGCGCACCGCCGCTGGATCGAAGCTGCCCACGATGACGAGCACGAGGTTGTTCGGGACGTAGCGCTCGCGGTAGTAGGCGAGCAGATCCTCGCGGGTGTTCGCAGCAAACACGTCACGATGGCCGATGATGGGCTGGCGGTAGGGATGGGCGCGGAAGGCGGTTTCGAACAGCGCCTGGGAAAGCCGCTGGTCGGGATCGTCGAGGCACATGTCGATCTCGCGCAGGATGACATCCTTTTCCTTGGTCACTTCCTCCGCCGGCAGGGTCGAGCGCAGCGTGGCGTCGGCCAGCAGGTCGATGGCGACGGTCGTATGCTCGGCCGGCACGTCGATGTAGTAGACCGTGCGGTCGAAGGTCGTGTAGGCGTTGATGTAGCCGCCATGCGCCTGCACCGTCGCCGAGATCTCGCGCCCGGCGCGGCGCTCCGTGCCCTTGAAGAGCATGTGCTCGAGGTAATGCGACAGGCCGGCGCCGAGCGCGGCGCCCTCGTGGATGCTGCCGGTCTTCACCCACACCTGCACGGAGCTGACCGGCGCGGCCGTGTCGTGCCGGAGCAAAACGGTGAGGCCGTTGGGCAGCGTGTAACGATCGATGGGTTCGCGCCAGAGTTTCTCGAGCAGGGCAAGATCGCGCGAACGGGCGGACGGTGGCTTGGGCATGAAGGGGGAAGCGGAGGCTGTAGGAGCGGCTTTATGCCGCGATGGGTGACGGAAAAGATGAATCGCGGCGTAAAGCCGCTCCTGCAGCCGGAGGCAGCGCAAGCATAAATCGGTTCACGCCGTGCCGAGCAGACCGCGGGGACGGCGCGGACGCGCCGGAGCAAAGGGTTTCACGAACGCCTCGTCGAAGTCGTAGAGGTCGGCGAAATCCTCGCGGCGGTCATTCTCGGTTTTGCTGAAGACATTATATTCGATCAGATTGAACACGATGTCGCCGAAGTCGGCGCAGCGGACGACGCCCCATTTGTTCAGCACGGTCTTGGTCATCGGGCCGTATTGATCGAGGGCGTAGGTGCGGATGCCCTGCAGCAGTTCGGCCCCGGTGACATGCTGGGATTTGCCGGTGCGTTCGGGGTTCTTGCGCTTCAATTCCTTGACCGTGTGGTCGAGCGCCTGCCGCACAAAGTTGTAGGCTTTGCGGTCAAACCGCGTGTCCTCCTTGCAAATCAATCCGACGATTTCGGTAAATTCCAGGTCTTGCATTAATTTCTAGCCCAATGGCTAGCACAGCTTGGGCCGGGCCGCAACCCCGCAACCGGCAAAGCTGGAAAGCCCGCCCCCCCGCCGGGCCGAGGAAACCAGAGGGCACTTGTTCCCCCAAAGTGTCAAACAGGTAAACTTCCACTCGCAATCGAATGCGAATAATGCATAAATTTATCTCATGATAGCAGCGACTCAGTCCAACCACCCCTTGGCCGCAGTTACCGCCACTACCGACACGATCTCGCCCTTGGACGAGGCACGTGCCCGCATCCATCAGGCCGGCATGCGCATCACGAAGCCCCGCGTCGCGATCATCGAAGCGCTGCTCAAGCACCACGGTCCCATCAGCATCGAACGCATCCATCAGGAAATGGGCGTCGAGGTGTGCGATCTCGTCACCGTCTACCGCTGTCTGTCGGCGTTCGAAAGCCTCGACATGGTCCGCCGCAGTTACCTGCACAACGGCACCTGCCTCTACGAAGTCACCCTCGGCAAGCAGCGCCATTACCACATCGTCTGCAAGACCTGCGGCAAAACCGAGCCCGTGGATTACTTCCCGGTCGAGGGCATGGAGCGCATGCTGACGGGCCGCGGCTATTCGCAGATCAGCCATGTGGTCGAGTTTTTCGGCATCTGCCCCGCCTGCCAGCAGCTGGCCACGACGCGCAACGCGGCCCCGGCGATGCCCGTCGAGCACCTCTGAGCGACGTTTTCCGGCGATCATTTCCAGGCGCGGCCCCGAGCCGCGCCTTTTTTATGGGGTCAGCGGGTTGACTGCCCTCACCCACTCGGCCACGGGCACGCCGCCTTCGAGATGCTCGCGCCGGATACGGTCGAAACGCTCGGGCGTCACCTGCGAATACCACACGCCGTCGGGATAGACGACGAGCCACGGACCATCGCGGCACATCCGGAGGCACGCGGCCTTGGTCCGCAGCGCCGGAACGTGATGTTCCTTGAGCGAAGTCTTCAGATGCTCCCAGGTCGCCAGCCCCTGCTCCGCTGCACAGCAATCGGGGCCGACGCACAGGAACAGATGGTGCCGGGCGGTCGGCAGACCGATTTGGTCAAAGGATTTGGCGCCCATGATTTGAACCAATCAGGTTTGGCCACGAAAAGTCACAAAAATCGTCCCGACCGCAGAGGGCATTCGCCGTGCGCCTATAGGCGCATCAAGAGCTTCGATCGCAATCGGACGTTTTGTGTTTTTTGTGGCCAAAATCCTTCAGGTTTTAAGCGCCGCGGCGTAGTTGGCCTGCACCTGCGCCCAGTTCACCACGTTCCAAAAGGCCGCGATGTAGTCGGCGCGACGGTTTTGGTAATGCAGGTAATAAGCGTGCTCCCACACATCGAGACCGAGCACCGGCGTCAGGCCGTCGCTCAGCGGCGAATCCTGGTTGGCCGTCGAGTGAATGACCAGCTTTCCGTCGGGCTTCACACTCAGCCACGCCCAGCCGCTGCCGAAACGTTTGAGGGCGGCGTCGGCGAACTGCTGCTTGAAACCATCGACCGAACCGAAGCTCCCAACCATTCCCTCGGCGAGGGCACCGGCCGGTGCCCTGTCGTTAGCCGGGCCGATCACCTGCCAGAAGAAGCTATGGTTCACATGCCCGCCGGCATTGTTGCGGATGCCCGTGCGAATCGCCTCGGGCACACTCGCCAGGTCGCGCACCAAGGCTTCGGGCCCGCGCGCGAGCAGGTCGGCATGCCCCTCAAGCAGCTTCTTCGCGTTGGTGATGTAGGCCTGGTGATGCTTGGTGTGGTGGATTTCCATCGTCCGCGCGTCGATGTGCGGTTCGAGCGCGTCGTAGGCGTAGCCGAGCTTGGGCAAATCCCAGCCGAGTTTGACCGTCGCAGGTCCGGTCGCGTCCGGCGCCGCGACGGCCTTGCCCAAACCGAGTCCGGCAACCGCGACCCCGGTGCCGAGGATTTTCAACGCGACACGCCGGCTCATGGAGGAGGAGCTTTCAGGGTTATGCATGCCTGCAAAATGCCCAGAAATGCTCCCAGCGCAAGAGACCGCAGGCCTGATGCCCCGAGCTTGTCGCCGGGTGCCCGCCCTGCCTGTCAGCCGTAGCCTTGACGAAGGGTGAAGCCTGTCGCAGGGCTTGTTTTATCGCGCTAATCCGCTAGTAAAAACCCGTGCTTATCTTCCGGCGGTTATTCAATTTCGAAAAGGAAAAGCTCAAGCCGAGCGAACTCCGCCTCAACCACCGCTACACTCCGGGCGCCGCTTTCCCGCTCCGTGCCACCCTCAATCTCGGCGGGCGCAACTGCTCCGGCGTGCTGCAGAACATCTCCGGCAACGGCGTCGGCCTGCTGGTCGGCCGTGAAACCACCGTGACCATCGAGCAGTCCGTCCGCCTGCTGCTGGAGTTGGATCAGCACCAGCTCGACATTCCCGCGCGCCTGGCCCATGTGGCGCCGCAGGCGAAGGGCATTTATTGCGGCCTCGGCCTGATCTTCGACGACTTCCTGCTGCAAAAGACCTACCTACAACTGCTGCAGCCCATCGCCATCGGCCAGTCGCTCCAACCCGTGGCCGCCGACCGTATCATCCAAAACGAGCCGCAGTTCATCAAGCACATCTACCGCGGTGAATCCGGTTCCGCGCTGACCGTCTGGCTCGCCATGACCCTGGGCACGCCGCTGCACAGCTTTGAATTCCGGATGTCCGACTATTTTTGCCGGGCCGACATGGCCACCGGCGTGCTCGAAGCCTACACCCTGGAGGAGTCCGAATCACACAAGGGCAAGCTCTCCACTCCCGTCTTCGACGTTTCCGGCGGACTCAACGACGAGATCCGCCAGCTCTTCCGCTGGATCGTGCCGAACCTCTCCCAAGCCGTGCCGGACGATGTCCGTGCGTCGTTGCAACAGTTTGCCGCCAAGAAGTAGGCCGACCCGGTGATTGTGGGCGGGGTGCCCACAAAATCCGCTGGATCGATCCTCAACCGAGCTGCCGGCGCACGCTCTCGTCGACGAGCTTCGGGTTGGCCTTGCCCTTCGAGGCTTTCATCACCGCGCCCTTGATGGCGTTGAGCGCCTTTTCGTTGCCGGACTTGAAACCGGCAGCCGCCTTCGGGTCCGCCGCGATGGCGTCCGCCACCCATTTCTCCAGTTCCCCGGTGTCGGTCGATTGCCTCAATCCCTTCCGCTCAACGATGGCCTCGGGCATCTCGCCTGACTGGAACATGTCGTTGAAAACCTCCTTCGCCGTCGTGCTCGAAATCACGCCTGCCTCGACGAGCTTCACCAGGGCCGCGAGGTGCGCCGGCCGCACCTTGCTGTCGGCGAGGGATGCCTTCGCGTTGGCCAGCTCGCGCAGAAGGTCGTTCGCGATCCAGTTGCCCGCGGCCTGCGGCTTGCCGCAGAGCGCGGTCGTCTCCTCGAAGAAATCGCCGAGCGCCCGGTCCGGCACCAGCACCGACGTGATGGTGTAGGGTAGCTGATATTGCTCGAAAAAGCGCCGCTGCCGGTCGAAGGGCAGTTCGGGAATCGTGGCGCGAATCGAGGCCTTCCACGCCTCGTCGACGCGGACGGGCATCAGGTCGGGATCGGGGAAATAGCGGTAATCGTGCGCCATCTCCTTCGAGCGCATGGCGGTCGACGTGCCGGCCTCGCCGTCGTATTGGCGGGTTTCCTGCACGATGGTGCCGCCGCTTTCGATCACGGCGGTCTGCCGGCGGATCTCGAGGGCGATGCCGTCGCGCACGAACGAAATCGAGTTGAGGTTCTTCAACTCGACCTTGGTGCCGAGCTTCGTCGCGCCGACGGGCCGGATGGAGATGTTGGCGTCGCAGCGCAACTGGCCCTTCTCCATGTCGCAATCGGAGACGCCGCCCTGCACGAGCGTCAGGCGCAGCGAAGTCAGGAAGGCGAACGCCTCCTCCGCGCTGTGCAGCGCCGGCTCGGAAACGATTTCCATGAGCGGCGTGCCCGCGCGGTTGTAATCCACCAGCGAGTCGACGGCGCCGTGCGTGAGCTTGCCCACGTCCTCCTCGAGATGGATGCGCGTGAGCGGAATCCGCTTGTGCTCCCCCATGACATTGCGCGCCGCGCCGGGCAGCTCGATCTCGACCGCGCCGTGGAGGCAGATGGGCTGGTCGTATTGGGAAATCTGGTAGTTCTTCGGCGAGTCCGGATAGAAATAATTCTTCCGGTCCCATTTGCAGACAGGCGCGATGTCGCAGCCGAGCATCAGGCCGGCCTTGATGATCTTGTCGAGCGCCTCCTTGTTCATCACCGGCAGCGCGCCGGGCAGCGCCAGCACGACGGGGTCGGTCAGGGTGTTCTCGGGCTCGCCGTAGCCGGCGGCGACGCGCGTGAACATCTTCGACGCCGTCTTGAGCTGCACGTGGACCTCGAGGCCGATGACCGCTTCAAATTTCATCTTTAAAAGGATTTAACCACGGAAGACACGGAAGGAATTCGGCATTTCTGTGTGTTCCGGGTGTTCCGTGGTTTCACAGGCTTGGATGTCTTGCGCTCCAGTCGTGCGCTTGCTCGTAGGCGCGGGCGACGGCGAGCATATCCGCCTCTTGGAATGGCCGGCCGATGATCTGCAGGCCGATGGGCAGCCCGCCGGCGGTGAAACCGCAGGGCAGCGAAATACCCGGCAGACCGGCGAGATTCACGCCGATGGTGTAGATGTCGCTCAGATACATCGCGAGCGGATCGGAGGCTTTTTCCCCGATCTTGAACGCCGGGGTCGGCGTGGTGGGCGACAGCAGCGCGTCGCAATCCTGGAAGACGCGCATGAACTCGCCGCGGATGAGCGTGCGGACCTTCTGGGCGCGCAGATAGTAGGCGTCGTAGTAACCGCTGCTCAGCACATGCGTGCCGAGGATGATGCGGCGCTTCACCTC
>Ga0208272_100412_pt1 | contig 16183 bp, 13 predicted proteins | sample LakWasM129_HOW14_2_FD_183939 | JGI IMG/M metagenome (GOLD analysis project Ga0208272, IMG submission 183939) | Freshwater sediment methanotrophic microbial communities from Lake Washington under simulated oxygen tension - Sediment Metagenome... | ecosystem: Environmental > Aquatic > Freshwater >... | reverse complement strand
CCGCTTCGTCGACCAGCGCCTGTATGGCGGCGTCCATGTCGAGCAGGGCGAGCTGTGTTGCCAGCTGAAACGCTTGCTGTCCGGCTTTGAGCGTGGGCGAGAGGTACAGCACGCCGCTGTGCGGATCAAAGCGGCGCTGCTGCCCTGTCTGCTCGCCGTCCGACGGCACCACGCGCACGCCGTGCCGGGTCAGCAGGCGCTGCGTGAGCCAGTTGCCAAGCGGCTGACCAGAGGCCTGTGCCTCCTGCGCCAGCGCTTCGGCTGCGGTGTCGAGCCCGTGGAAGTAATTGCGGTAGACAAAGAAAAAGTCCTGCACCGCCTCGAATGAGGTGGACCGCACGCTGGTCATGGCATCGCGGCCATCGCCTAGTTCCAGCGACAGGGCTTCCATGCGTTGAATGGCTTCCATCTGTCGCCGGTGCAGCGCCAGGATGGCGCGGCCTACCTTGGGCAGTTTGCTGGCCAGCTCTTGGAGGTCGGGCAGGTCGATGGTCTCTTGCGCCGGGTTGTCGGCCAGCGCATCGCGCAGCTGCGCGACCAGCCGCGCCACCTCGTCTTCCGAGAACTGCTGGATGTCCACGCCCAGGGTGCGGTGGATCTTGAGCAGCACCGCCACGGTGAGCGGCCGCTGGTCCTGCTCGATCTGGTTGAGGTAGCTGGGCGACAGGCCCAGTGCATGCGCGAACGCCACCTGTGACATGCCGCGCTCGGCGCGCAGGCTGCGCAATCGCACCCCCATGAACGTCTTTGCCATCGCCACCTTTCGGTATTCGCAAAATTCGCAAAATTTTAGAATTCATTCGCAAAACATCGCCAATTCAGTGATTTCATGGGCGATTAGTCTTGCGTACATTGCGAATTATGACCAATCCTGCAAACGCTTTGCAAGCGACAAAAGTTGTCTCCCGCGGACATGCCCACGCCAGGGGCACCCCGTTGGTTGGGCCGGTCATTTCGATTCCCGCCGCTTATCTTTTCAAGGAAACCGCATGACCGATCTCAGCCAACCCGCGGGCTTCAAGCCCAAGAAGTCCGTCGCCCTCTCGGGCGTGACGGCCGGCAACACCGCCTTGTGCACCGTGGGCCGCACCGGCAACGACCTGCACTACCGGGGCTACGACATTCTCGATATGGCCGAGACCTGCGAGTTTGAAGAAATCGCCCACTTGCTGGTGCACGGCAAGCTGCCCACCGCCGCGGAGCTGCGGGCGTACAAGAGCAAGCTCGCATCCATGCGCGGCTTGCCCGCCAGCGTGAAGCACGCGCTGGAGCACCTGCCTGCCAGCGCGCACCCGATGGACGTGATGCGCACGGGCGTGTCCACGCTGGGCTGCGTGCTGCCCGAGAAGGACGACCACAACCTGCCCGGCGCGCGCGATATTGCCGACCGGCTGATGGCCTCGCTTGGCTCCATGCTGCTGTACTGGTACCACTGGAGCACGCAGGGCAAGCGCATTGCCGTAGAGACGGACGACGACTCGATTGGCGGGCACTTCTTGCACTTGCTGCACGGCCGCACGCCGCCCGATGCCTGGGTGCGTGCCATGCACACCTCGCTGAACCTGTACGCCGAGCACGAATTCAACGCCAGCACCTTCACCGCCCGGGTCATTGCGGGTACGGGAAGCGACATGTACTCGTCCATTGCCGGCGCCATTGGCGCCCTGCGTGGCCCCAAGCATGGCGGTGCCAACGAGGTGGCGTTCGAAACCCAGAAGCGGTACGACCATGCCGACGAAGCCGAGGCCGACATCCGCCGCCGCGTCGGGGCCAAGGAAGTGGTCATCGGCTTTGGCCACCCGGTCTATACCGTCAGCGACCCGCGCAACGTGGTTATCAAGGGCGTGGCCAAATCGCTCTCGGAAGCAGCGGGCTCGACCAAGATGTTTGACATTGCCGAGCGGCTGGAGAGCGTGATGTGGGAGGTGAAAGCCATGTTCCCCAACCTCGACTGGTTCAGCGCCGTGAGCTACCACATGATGGGCGTGCCCACCGCCATGTTCACGCCGCTGTTCGTCATTGCGCGCACCAGTGGCTGGGCGGCGCACGTGATCGAGCAGCGCGTGGACAACAAGATCATCCGCCCCAGCGCCCATTACACCGGCCCCGAAGACCAGCGCTTCGTACCGATTGCCGAACGCGTGTGAGCCACCCACAGAACGAGCCAGCCCCATGACAAGACCCCATCAACAACCGCTGCCTGGCACGGCCTTGCAGTACTTCGACGCACGCACAGCCGTGGACGCCCTCCAGAGCGGCGCCTGGGCGCAGCTGCCCTACACCTCGCGCGTGCACGCCGAAAACATCGTGCGCAAGGCCGACCCCGCCACCGTCACCGACAGCCTCAAGCAACTGATCGAGCGCAAGCGTGAGCGCGACTTCCCCTGGTACCCCACGCGCGTGGTCTGCCACGACATCCTGGGCCAAACGGCGCTGGTGGATTTGGCGGGCCTGCGCGACGCCATTGCGAAGGAGGGCGGTGACCCGGCGCAGGTGAACCCGGTGGTGCCGGTGCAGCTCATCGTCGACCACTCGCTGGCCGTGGAGTGCGGCGGGTTCGACCCCGATGCGTTTGAGAAGAACCGCGACATTGAAGACCGCCGGAACGTGGACCGCTTTCACTTCATCGAGTGGACGAAAAAAGCCTTTGCCAACATGCAGGTCATCCCCGCGGGGAACGGGATCATGCACCAGATCAACCTGGAAAAAATGTCGCCCGTGGTGCATGCCGTCGATGGCCTGGCTTACCCAGATACCTGCGTAGGCACCGACTCGCACACCCCGCACGTCGATGCGCTGGGCGTGATTGCCGTAGGTGTGGGGGGCTTGGAAGCCGAGAACGTGATGCTCGGCCGCCCTTCCATGATGCGGCTGCCCGAGATCATCGGCGTCGAGCTGACTGGTACGCGGCAACCCGGCATCACGGCCACCGATGTGGTGCTGGCGCTGACCGAGTTTTTGCGCCAATCCAAAGTGGTGGGCGCCTACCTGGAGTTCTACGGCGAAGGCGTGCCGGGCCTGACCATTGGCGACCGCGCCACCATCTCCAACATGGCGCCCGAATACGGTGCCACGGCCGCGCTGTTTGCCATCGACGCGCAAACGCTGGCGTACCTCACGCTCACCGGCCGCAGCGCCGAGCAGGTGCAATTGGTGGAAACCTACGCCAAGGCCGCCGGTCTGTGGGCGGACAGTTTGAAGGCCGCCGTGTACGAGCGCGTGCTGCGCTTTGATGTGTCGGCCGTGGTGCGCAACCTGGCCGGCCCGTCCAACCCGCATGCCCGCGTGGCCACGGCCGACCTGGCGGCCAAGGGCATTGCCGGCGCGTGGGCCATGCCCGAAGCAGGCGAGGGCACCCTGCCCGATGGCGCGGTGATCATCGCGGCCATCACCTCGTGCACCAACACCTCGAACCCGCGCAATGTGATCGCCGCCGGCCTGCTGGCACGCAACGCCAACCGCCTGGGCCTGGTGCGCCAGCCCTGGGTGAAATCATCGCTGGCGCCGGGCTCCAAGACCGTGGAACTGTATTTGCAGGAAGCGGGCTTGCTCACCGAGCTGGAGCAGCTCGGCTTTGGCATCGTCGGCTTTGCCTGCACCACCTGCAACGGCATGAGCGGCGCGCTGGACCCCCAGATTCAGCAGGAGATCGTGGGCCGCAAGCTGTTCACCGCCGCCGTGCTCTCAGGCAACCGCAATTTCGACGGTCGGATTCACCCCTATGCCAAGCAAGCCTTCCTCGCGTCGCCGCCCTTGGTGGTGGCGTATGCGCTGGCGGGCACGGTGCGGTTTGACATCGAGAAAGACGTGCTCGGCGTGGTGAATGGGCAAGAGATTCGTCTGCGCGACATCTGGCCCAGCGATGAAGAGATCGACGCCATCGTGCGCAGTGCGGTCAAACCCGACATGTTCCGTGCCGTGTACGGGCCCATGTTTGCCATCCGCAAGGACAACGGCGAAACCGTAAGCCCGCAATACGCCTGGCGCCCGCAGTCCACCTACATTCGCTGCCCGCCGTACTGGGACACCGAGGGCATTGGCGCACTGGCCGCGAACCCGCGCACGCTGGCCAACATGCGGCCGCTGGCCCTCCTGCCCGACAACATCACCACCGACCACCTGTCGCCCTCGAACGCCATTTTGCGCAGCAGCGCTGCGGGCGAATACCTGCACGCCATGGGCTTGCCCGAGGAAGACTTCAATTCCTACGCCACGCACCGCGGCGACCACCTCACCGCCATGCGCGCCACCTTCGCCAACCCCACGCTGAACAACGAAATGGTGCGCGACGAGGAGGGCCACGTGCAGGCCGGTTCGCTGGCCCGCGTCGAGCCCGAAGGCCAAGTGATGCGCATGTGGGAGGCCATCGAAACCTACCTGGCGCGCCGCCAGCCGCTCATCATCGTGGCCGGCGCCGACTACGGCCAAGGCTCGTCCCGCGACTGGGCCGCCAAGGGCGTTCGGCTGGCGGGCGTCGAAGCCATTGCGGCCGAGAGCTTCGAGCGCATCCACCGCACCAACCTGATCGGCATGGGCGTGCTGCCGCTCGAATTTCTGCCCGGCACCACGCGCCTCACGCTGGCGCTCGACGGCACCGAAACCTACGCCGTGCAGGGCGAGTTGCAGCCCGGCGCGCAGGTCACGCTGGTCGTCACGCGCAAGAATGGCGACATGCTGCACGTGCCCATGACCTGCCGCCTGGACACGGCCGATGAAGTGGCGGTGTACGAAGCGGGCGGCGTGCTGCAGCGCTTTGCGCAAGACTTTCTGGCGCGGAAACCATGAGCCAAACGGTGCTGCCTGGCCCGCTGCTGCCCTGTGCCCAGGGATTGGCAGCACATGCGGCGCAGGCATTGGGGTCAGACCACGATTTCGCGCAGCGAAACTCGTGTTCTGACCCCAATCCCGGACCATGGCACGCAGCCTCATTGACCGCGACATCCCGGCCCAGCCTCTGCCCGCAAAGTGCCCAGACATGAAATTGAGTCAAATCGGCCTCTAGCGCTTATCCCATAAGCGCAAGCAGCTATCAAATCAATACAACACCTCTTCGCCTGCCCAAAGCTCTCGCCCATGACCCCCTTCGCCCCCCAAATCAAAATCCCAGCCACCTATCTGCGCGGCGGCACCAGCAAGGGCGTGTTCTTTCGCCTGCAAGACCTGCCGGAGCCCGCCCAGCAACCCGGCCCGGCGCGCGATGCCCTGCTGCTGCGCGTGCTCGGCAGCCCCGACCCGTACGGCAAGCAGATCGACGGCCTCGGCAACGCCTCGTCCAGCACCAGCAAGGCCGTCATCCTCAGCAAGAGCACCCGCGCCGACCACGATGTGGATTACCTGTTTGGCCAGGTCGCCATTGACAAACCCTTTGTGGACTGGAGCGGCAACTGCGGCAACCTCTCCGCCGCCGTCGGCCCCTGCGCCATCCACATGGGGCTGATTGATGCCGCGCGCATTGCGAAAAACGGCGTGACCACCGTTCGCATCTGGCAGGCCAATATCGGCAAAACCATCGTCGCCCACGTGCCGATGACCGAGGGCCAGGTGCAGGAGACGGGCGACTTCGCGCTCGATGGCGTCACTTTCCCGGCCGCCGAAGTGGCGCTGGAATTCATGGACCCAGCGGACGAGGGCGGCGGCGAGGGCGGCGGCGCGATGTTCCCGACGGGCGCATTGGTGGACACGCTCGATGTGCCCGGCGTGGGCCGCTTCCCCGCCACGCTCATCAACGCCGGCATCCCCACCATTTTCCTGAACGCCCACGACCTGGGCTACACCGGCACCGAGCTGCAAGCCGCCATCAACGGCGACCCGCAGGCGCTCGCCCGGTTCGAGGCCATTCGCGCGCAGGGCGCCTTGCGCATGGGGTTGATCGAAAACCTGAGCAAAGCCGCCACGCGCCAGCACACGCCCAAGGTCGCTTTTGTCGCCCCGCCGGCCGACTACACGGCGTCCAGCGGCCAACCCGTCAAGGCCGGCGACATCGACCTGCTGGTGCGTGCCCTCTCCATGGGCCAACTGCACCACGCCATGATGGGCACCGCCGCCGTTGCCATTGGCGTCGCTGCCGCCATCCCCGGCACGCTGGTCAACCTGGCTGCTGGCGGTGAGGGCGGTAAGGATGGCGTACCACGCCAGTCCGTGCGTTTCGGCCACCCCTCGGGCACGCTGCGCGTGGGCGCCGAAGCCGCACAGGCGGGCGGCCAGTGGCAAGTCACCAAGGCGCTGATGAGCCGCAGCGCGCGGATTTTGATGGAGGGTTGGGTAAGGGTGCCAGGGAATGTGGTGGAGGTTTAACGAAAAACCCAACAGCCCCCACAGAGCAAGTGGCGTTTCGCTCGCCTGCACAGCACGGGCAAATCGTTCGAATCAGCGGGCGGTATGCGGCGCAGATCCCGCCGCGCGCCGGTTGCGGCCAGCAGTTCACCCACTTGCTCAAACATTCATATTTGATAGCTATCAGCGCATATCCAGTAAGCGCTAGGGAGCCTTTGCACGAATCGTCGCGCCGTGTGCATCTGTGGCCTCGGGCGATCTGCAGCGTTGCAAATCCTCGCGATAGCTACGGCTATCGCTGCGGTTTGCGCCTTGCAGCTCATCCCGGGCCGCAGCGCCCACTTGCCACGCGATTCGTGCAGAGGCTCCCTAAAGCCCATTTTTCTTAAGGTAATGACATGAACACCAAACAACAACTCAAGGCCCTTGTCAACGCACGCCGGGGCATGCTGGTGCCCGGCGCGTTCAACGCGCTCTCGGCCAAGGTCATTGAAGACCTTGGGTTCGAGGCGATCTATGTGACCGGCGCCGGTGTCACCAACATGTGGTTCGGCCTGCCGGACCAGGGCTTCATGGGTCTGCATGAAATCGCCGAGCACACGGCGCGCATTCGCGATGCCGTCAGTCTGCCGCTGATCGTCGACGCCGATACCGGCTTTGGCAACGCGCTGAACGTGCGCCACACCGTGCGCGTGCTCGAGCGCGCCGGGGCCGACTGCATCCAGTTCGAAGACCAGGTGGCGCCCAAGCGCTGCGGGCACTTTGCCGGCAAGGAGGTGATTTCGACCGAAGAGGCCGTGGCCAAAATCAAGGCGGCGGTGGATGCGCGCCAAGACAGCAACCTGCTGATTCTGGCGCGCACCGACGCCTGCGCGGTGCAGGGGTTCGAGGCCGCCATCGAGCGCGCACAGAAGTTCAGCGAGGCGGGGGCGGACATTCTGTTTGTCGAGGCCGTCACCACGGCCGAGCACATTCGCACGCTGCCGCAGCGCCTTGGCAAGCCGCAACTCATGAACATGGTGATTGGCGGCAAGACACCCATCGTTGGTGCCGAGGAACTTGCGCAGATGGGCTACGGCATCGTGCTCTACGCCAACGCCGCGCTGCAGGGCGCCGTGATGGGCATGCAAAAGGCACTCACCGTGCTGCGCGATGAGCGCTCGGTGCGCGAAGACTCGGGCTTGGTGGCGCCGTTTGCCGAGCGCCAGCGGCTGGTGGGAAAGCCGGCGCTGGATGCGCTGGAGAAGCGCTACGCGGTTTGAGGATAGGGAGGTGGGTTGCTGCCCGCCTCAGGCAGGTGCCCCGATGATCACGCTGGACGCTTTGAAAATGGCGGTGGCTTCGCCGCCCACAGCCAGCGCCAGCGATGTGGCGCTCTCGTTGGTGATGATGGCTGCCACCGCGCCGCCACCAGGCAGATCGATCACCACCTCGGTGTTGACGGCGCCCGGCACCAGCCGCGAGATGCTGCCCGTGAGCCGGTTGCGCGCGGAAAATTGGGCTTCGCCAGCGTCGGTGACGATGACGATGGAAGATGCCTTGATCAGCGCAAAGGCCTGCGCGCCCACTTCCAGCGCCAGGCTCTCGGCGCTTTCGTGCGTGACGATCGCGACGATCTTGTGGCCGCCTGCGGCCTGAATTTCGATTTCGTCGTTGACGGCGCCGCGCTGGACGCGGCTGACGGGCCCGCTGAAATGGTTGCGTGCACTGGTTTTCATGCTGATGCTCCGAATCAATAAAAAATCGTCTGCGATGCCTTCGGCCTGCTCGCTCAGCTGTGCGATGAAGCGGCGGTGTGCGTTCTCGATCAGCTGGAAGTTTTCAACCAACTGCACGCCACGGCGCGTGAGTACCGTGCCGCCGCCGCCCTTGCCACCTGCGAGCCGCTCCACCAGGGGCTCGCCGGCCAGGTTGTTCATGGCGTCGATAGCATCCCACGCGGCCTTGTAGCTCATCTGCATGGCCTTGGCCGCGTGGGTGATGGAGCCGCGCTCGGCGATAAGTGCGAGCAGCGCAATGCGCCCTTTGCCGCCCAGGTTTTCGCCGCCCACTGTCATCCAGACGGAACCGCCAAGTTCAATGCGTTTGTCGGGTGAAGGCGTCATGGTGGCTCGCAAAGGGTCAGGATAAAGCGCCAGTGTAGGTCGCCTAGAGCGGCTCGACCCGCACACCCACGTCCGCCGGAGGCGCATGGTGCAGGCTGCTGGTGACCAGTGCATTGACGCCGCTGGCGGCGTAGGCGGCGGCGTTGTGCCCGGTCACGCCACCGGCGGCCAGCAGCCCGACGTTTGGGTGCTGCCCGCGCAGCTGCGGGCACCATGCGCGCAACTGCTCTGGGGTGGCCTTGTCGAATTGCAGCACGTCAGCGCCAGTCCGGATGGCGGCAAAAGCTTCTTCCAATGAAGCGACTTCAATCACGCATTGCTTTTCGGTCAGTGCCGGAGCTGCGGCCGCCAGCCGCGCCTGCACAGCCGCCCAGTCACCCAGCAGGGCCCGGTGCTGTGGGAACACCAGCACCGACTCGCCCACGCCCAGCCGGTGCGGAAAAGCGCCGCCACTGAGCGTGGCCTTGAGCGCAATGCGCCGCAGGCCCGGCGTGTGCTTGCGCGTGGTCAGCACCGCCACGTCGGGGGCGATGGCCTGCACCGCCTGCACCATGCGCGCGGTGGCGCCAGCCACGCCACAGGCATATTCGAGCAGGTTCTGCGCCACCTTCCACGCGCGCAGCAGGCCAGCGGCCTCGCCCGTAGCCACCAGCAGCGCCGTGCCAGGCGCCACACGCGACCCACTGGCCACGCAGCTTTGTACTTGTCCGCCGCAGTGTTGCACCACACGCGCAGCTTCTTCGGTGCAGGCGGCCACCGTATCGCCGCGCACGATAAAGACCATGCGCGCAGGGTGCCCGCCAATGGCCAGCAGGTGCGTGGTGAGGTCGAGCAGCGGCGCATCCTCCGCAATCCAGGTGTCGATGGTGGCGTGGTCGAAAAAGACGGAAGGTATAGTGGTCATGGGTTCACGCACAGGCAGACGCGTTCCACCGATTTGCCAAAGAAGTGGTAGCCCGAGCCACCTTCGGACAACAGATCCAGCAGGGCATCGGCGCCTTGCACGCGTGTGCCGCCCACCACCGTGGCGCCCCGGCGGGCGAATGGCCCTGGCCACAGGGTGGCTGTGGGGCCCACCACGGCGGCCTGCACGCCAGAGCGCAGGTGCTGCAGCAGGCCGTCGAGCGTGCCGTTGATGAGCGTGGTGCCGGTGGTGATGAGCACATCGGCCTCGGCAATCGCCTGCGCCGCGCGCTCTTGTGGGATGTGAAACACCAGCTCGTCCGGGCGCAGGGTAGAAAGGTCCAGCTCCAGCACGCCAAACGACTGGCCACGTTTGCGCAGCTCACGTATGTAGGGCACGAAGGCGCCCACCAGCACCACGCGATGGCCAGGCGCGATGTTGAGCGCGTCAAAGGCGTCGCCACTGCGCACCTCGGAAGCGTGGGGCGGGCCGTCACGTTGCCACAGGGTTTCGGCCAGCGCGTTGAGCGTAGCGATGGCCAGGGCACGGCGCAGGTCTTGTGGGCGATAGAGGTCTTGCAGCAACTGCACGGCATTGCGCCCTGCAATCTTGCCCGGCACTGGCATGGCCATGGCAGAGCTGGGGCAACACACGGCCTCGGGCACGCTTTTGATGGGTGTGGCGCACAGGCCGCCCACACCGTTGGAGAGTTTGACGCCGGTGAAGAAAACGCCGATCACTGCGCGTTCGATGCAGAGCTCTTGCGCGGCCTCTGGGCCCAGGGCGGCAACCACCTCGGCGTGCAGTTCGGCCAGCAGGGCTTCGCTCTGTGGTGCGTCGGAAGCTTCGGGGCGTGCCTGTGCAGTCAGCATGGTGCTTTCTCCCATGAAATGATGGCCCAGCGCATTGGCATTCCCTTGCGCTCCTGCGGCGTGGCGCGCTCGTACCAGGTGCGCAGGCGCGCAAGTTCGTCGGCTTCAAGGTCTCCTACCGACCAGGCCATGCGGCGCGCGAAGTCGTCAAAGTCCACCGCATCGGCCAGCCGGTTTTCGTGTGCGATGTAGTCCAGCCGTGGGTGGATGCCCATGCGGTGCAGGATGTTGAGCAGGTAGATGTAGTCGGGCACGCTGGGCACCTGGCGGCCGATGACGGCCTGGAGGGCAGGGTCGGTGAAATGGCCGCCCACCAGGTGCGTGAGGTAGACGCGCAGCCTTGCCTTGGCGTGCAACTGCTCCAATGCGGTGGCGATGTCTTCGACCGTGGTGGAGCGTGATGCCACGACGATGTCGCACTCGGGCACGTCGCTCCAGTCGTCTTCCCAGGCGCGGTGCAGGGTTTCGACGTTGGCAAGCTGCATCTCCGCCGCCTTGGCGCGCATGGCGCCCAACATGGCGCTGCTGTAGTCCAGGCCCACCACGCGTTGCAGCCGGTTGGCCACGGCCAGACCGATGGTGCCGGGGCCGCAGCCCACGTCGAGCAGCGAGGCAGCGCCGTGCAGATCCATGCGCGCCACAAATTCCTCGGCATAGCGGCTGTTCAGGGCCTTGCTGGCCATGCCGGCGGCGCGGTTGTCCCAGGCACTAGCGGTTTTGCGGGTTCGGGCGGTGATGGCCAGGTGGTCGCGGTACAGGCGGCCAAAGTCGATGGCTTCGATGGTCATGGGGTAGTTTCCGGGGGATGGGATATGGCTGTGGTGGTGCCCAGGCTGGCGGCGAGGCTCATGGTGACAGCGCGTTCGCTCACGCCGTACAAGGCGGCCAGGCGTTCGGGTGTCGCGGTGCTGGCAGGCGTGCCGACGGCCACCAGGCGGCCACCGCCGAGCAGGGCAATGCGATCGGCAATGCGCAGCGCGTGTTCGGGCTGGTGGGTGGAGAGCAGCACGGCCATGCCTTGCTGGCGCAGCTTGGAGATGTGTTCGAGCACGCGGATCTGGTTGCCAAAGTCGAGGCTGGCGGTGGGCTCGTCCATCACCAGTAGCACGGGCTCTTGCGCCAGTGCGCGGGCGATCAGCACCAACTGGCGCTCGCCGCCGCTGATGGCGGTGTAGATGCGCTGGCGCAGGTGTGCAATGCCGAGGGTATGAAGGCAATGCTGGGCATGGTCGCGGTCCTGCTGCGCAGGCGCTGCAAAACGGCCAATGCGGGCGGCGCGGCCCATCAGCACCACGTCTTCGACCGTGTACGGAAAGATGCCGGCATGCGCCTGCGGCACATAGCCCACATGGCGCGCAAAGGCGCTGCGGGGCCAGGCAGATACGGGCTCGCCCAGCACCCGCACCTCGCCCGCCAGCGGTGCCAGCAGGCCCAGCAGCGTGCGGAACAGTGTCGTTTTGCCGCTGCCATTGGGGCCGAGCAGGCACAGCACTTCGCCGGGCGCCATTGCAAAATCCAGGTCGCTGCCCACGCGCCGCTGGCCGTGGCCGATGGTGAGGGCGCAGGCTTGCAGCACCGGCACGGTGGTTGTGGCCGGTGGTGGCGCGGCGCTCATTCGCCCCGCCCCGGCCGCGCCAGCAAGAACAAAAAGAACGGTGCGCCCACCAGCGCCGTGAGGATGCCCAGCGGCAGCTCGATGCTGGCAGCGGTGCGTGCCAGTGTGTCGGTGGCTACCAAGAAACCGCCGCCCAGCAGCAGCGACGCTGGCAGCAGACGCGCAAAGTTGGGCCCCACCAACAGCCGCGCCACATGGGGAACCACCAGGCCAATCCAGCCGATGATGCCGGTCAGCGACACCGCAGCCGCCGTGGTCAGCGTGGCGGCCGCGACCAGCAGCAAGCGCAGGCGCACGACGGAGATGCCCAGCGCCTGCGCTTCTTCGTCGGCCAGGCTCAGCAGGTTCATGCGCCAGCGCAACAGTGCCATGGGCACCAGGCCCACCAGCATGACGGGCGCCGTCACCGCGAGGTCGGCCGTGGTCACGGCGTTCAGGCCACCCAGCAGCCAGAAGGTGATGGAAGGCAGCTGTGTGGTCGGGTCGGCCAATATCTTGATGAGCGAAATGCCCGCGCCCAATAGCGCGCCCACGGCAATGCCTGCGAGCACCAGCACCAGCACCGGGTCGTGCCGCCGCACCAGCCCCGCCACGCCCACCACCGTGCCCACAGCCAGAAGCCCACCGATAAAAGCCAGCGCCTGCACCACCCCCAGCGGCAGGCCCAGGTAGATGCCCAGCACCGCGCCCAACCCGGCACCGGCCGACACGCCCAGGATGTCGGGCGAGACCAGCGGGTTGCGAAACATGCCCTGGTAGGCCGCGCCCGCCGACGCGAGCCCCGCACCCACCAGCAGCCCGGCGGCAACGCGCGGCAGGCGGATATTCCAGACCACGGTTTCCTGGGCGGGCGAGAGGCCCGATGCGGCCCCCGTGATGCGCGCCAGCACGGCGCGCAGCAGGTCGGCCGGAGCCATGGGGAACTTGCCCAGCGCAAAAGCAGCGATCACCACGGCCGCCAGCAGCACACCCGCCACGGCCCAGGGCAGCCAGATGGCCGGGGCGGGCGGGCAGAGCGCGGCGCTCGCCTGCTGGGCCTCTTTCACGCAGGCAGTCATGGGCTTAAAACTACCAAATTGATAGCTGTTTGCGCTTTATACATAAGCGCTAGAGGCCAATTTATCATCAATTTCACGCCGCACCTTCCAGCAAGGCCGCCACCGCTTTCGGCGACAGATCTGCGCCGTAGAACAGGCGGTAAAAGCGCTGCACAGCCACGGGCAAAGGTTCGAGCGCACGCACCGCCGGGTGTGCGGGGTGCAGCAGTTGCACCAGCCAGTGCACTCCGATGAGCCGGTTCACGCCCGGCGGGCCATCGAGCCAGCCAAACGGCAGGCTGGGCGCGCAGTGCACGCGGCGCTTGCGCACGGCGGTGAGCGATTGCCACAGCGGGTCGCTCAAGGCACGGCGCGTAAAGGCAGGGTCTTGGGTGACGATGACCTCCGGGTCCCAGCCCAGGATCTGCTCCATCGAGACGCGGGTGAGTGAGCCCTTGCCGGCGGCAGCGGCAACATTGCGGCCTGCGGCAAAGTCCAGCAGTTCCAGGTTAATGGAGCCGTCCAGCCCGGTTTCCAGCCCATCGGCGCTGCGGCCAAAGTACACGCGCGGTCGCTCGGCCAGCGGCACACTGGCGCGGACCTGAGCGGCCAGCGCCAGTGTGGCGTCGGCATAGGCGGCCAGGCGCTCGCCGCGTTCGGCCACGCCCAGCAGTTGCCCCACCTCGCGCAGCTGCGCCGCGTGGTCGGCCAGGCGGCCGTGCACCAGCACGCAGGGCAGGCCGGTCTGCTCGGTCACGCGCCGGGCGGCCGAGATGTAAGTGGCGTCGGCCGTGCCGGAGTCGAGGATCAGATCGGGCTGCAACTGCACCAGGGTTTCCATGGGCACCGTGCTGCCCCGCCCGGCCAGACGCCCGACAAAGGGAAGACCCTGCAGTGGCGCACCGAGCAGGCCACGGGCGGCGTCGCTCAACTGCAGCGGCCAGCCCACCAGTTTGTCTGGGGCCAGAGCGGCCAGCAGCACGCCCGCAGGCGCACCCGCTGCAAACACCCGGCGCACGCGCTCGGGCGGTGGCAGCTTGCCAAAGCGGGCAGCGATGGTGCTGCCCGTCGGGCCTGCCCAGGCGGGTACTCCCCACCAGGCAGCTGCCAGCCAGGGCAGGCCCGATTGCAACCAATGGCGCCGTTTCATCGCTCTATCGCTCCTATCGTGAGTTGGGGGCTTTGTATGCCCAACAGGGTGAACCAGCTTTGCAGTGCAGACAGGCGAGGCGGCAGTTCTTCTCCTATTCCCCCGGTAAAGCGGCGCCAGTCCTGTAAATGCTTTTCACCCACCACCGTCAGCAGCGGGCGCTCCTCGGCCATCAGCACCAACAGCTCGGCAGCAAAGCCACCGCCCGCGGCCTCCAGCGCGCCAAAGCGGTTGGTCACGGTCAAATCGACCCGATCGCGCAGCGCCTGGCGCAGCGCACCGCTGGCTTGCGCCACACCGGCAGGGTCGATGCAGCACGATTGCGACTGCGCACCCAGGTCTTGCGAGATGGAAAACTCTTCGCCCGTTCGCACGTCTTGCAACAGCATCCACTTGGCGCCTCCGGGACGCACCCGGTTGGCCTGCACCACGCCGCCCACGCACCAGCCCTGAGCCTGGAGGCTGCTGCAGAAGTCGACGAGCAAGGTGTCGGCTCCGCCGAGATGGTCCGGGTGCACGATGGCGGCCAGAAGGGAAGGTTGGGTGACGCTCATGGCTTGGTCCTACCTGCGTTCTCAGAAGCGGTAGCTGCCACGGACAAACCAGGTGCGGCCCGGTAGCGGGAAGCCGTCCGACAGTTCATACCACTTGTCGCTCAAGTTGTTCACGCCAAAGTCCAGCGCCATGTCCTTGCGCGGCTTCCAGGTGGCTTTGACGCCCACGATGCCAAAACCGCCCAGGTCGCGGTAAGCGGTCTTGCCGGAAGCGGCGACCGCCACCTTGCGGCCCTGCTCGGCTTCGAGCGTGGTGCGCAGTTCCCAGGCGTCGCTGGGCGCCCAGGTCAGCGCCGTGTACAGACGGTGGCGCGGCGTGTCGGTGAGTTGCACACTGGAGTCGCTCAAGTTGCGCCGTGCCAGATAGGTGTAGGCACCGGTCCAGGTCCATTGGCTGGCAAGCACCTGGTCCAGTGACAGCTCGAGTCCCGCGTTGCGCGCACGGCCCACGTTTTGCGCCTGCGCGCAGAGGTTGCTGCCTACGCCACAGGTGCCGGTGGGCGCTGCCACATAGACGTTCTGCATCAGGTCGGTGATGCGGCTGTAGAACACGTCCGCCTGGCCCTTGCCACCGGTCCAGGGCGAGCCTTTGATGCCCAGCTCCAGGTGGTTGGCTACCTCGGGCTTGAGGTCGGGGTTGGGCAAAGCCGAGCCCAGGCCGGCGGAGTAGCGGTCCTTGATGGTAGGAAAGCGCGTTTTGTGCGAGGCAATGGCATAGGCCTCGCTGCCGTGGTCGCCCAGCAGGCGGGTCAACTCGAGCAGGCCATTGGTTGCGCTGGTGGAGCCAGTGGGCCAGTAATACACCTTTTTAGCGTCGCGCTTGTCGTGCGACAGGCCGACGCGCAGGCGCCAGTTTTTGGTGAGTGCGATGCTGTCCTCGGCCGCCAGCGAGGTGGTGACGTCCCGATAGTTCTTGGTGGGGGACGATGGGTTGGAGTCTTCGTGCTCGTCTTCCTTGAGATGCACAGCCAGGTGCAGCTCATGGTTGGCCACCGCATAGTTGGCGAGTTCCAGCGAGGCACCGGTCGAGCTGTCGTTGTAAGCGCTGGGGAAGCTGGTGTTGTTCAGCTGCGTGCTGTAACTGGCATCGCTGAACGCAAGAATGCTGTTTTTGTAGGTGTCGTGGTACACCCGGGCCTTGAGCATGTTGTTCTCGTTGATGCGGGTGCTGCTGATGAAGTACAGGCTGTCCTTGTCCCAATAGGGCCACTGCCAGTAGCGGATGCCGCTGGTGGACTGGCCGGTGTATACCGGATTGCCTTTTTCGCCGTCCTGGTTGACATAGCCCAAGGCATATTCGTCGGTCGCGTTGGGTGTGAGCCCGATCTTGAACGACAGGCGCTGGTCCGTGCGGTAGGCGTTCTCGCGCTGGCTGCCAGTGTCCGTGGGTTTGGCCTTGTAATCCTTGAATCCCTTGGGCAGCGGGAAGCCGTCGGCATCCAGGTACGACAAGCCCAGCTGTGCGTACCACGTGCCTTGCTGGGTGCCCAGGTTGAGCGCCCCCATTTTTTCGGAGCCCGAGCCCACGCCCAGGCGCATATCGCCCGGCGGACTCAAAAGTGAAGCGCAACACCACTAATTGATATTCAATGAATGGTAGCGAAGTTCTTCTCGTGGATAACGGCCATGAACTTCTGGAACGCCTGATAGGGCGAATCCCAGTCCAGCGTCTG
>Ga0208272_100411_pt1 | contig 16190 bp, 16 predicted proteins | sample LakWasM129_HOW14_2_FD_183939 | JGI IMG/M metagenome (GOLD analysis project Ga0208272, IMG submission 183939) | Freshwater sediment methanotrophic microbial communities from Lake Washington under simulated oxygen tension - Sediment Metagenome... | ecosystem: Environmental > Aquatic > Freshwater >... | reverse complement strand
GGTGGGGGTCGGGTGCCGAATAGCTCAGCTGCACACCCAGGTAGACCGAGGCCTTGCCCTCCTTGCCTTCCTTGCTGAGAAGCAGCTTTTCACGCTCTTGTTCGATCTGCAGCAAAATATCCGGCAGTTGCTTGGCATCCACCTTGCTGACCTTGGGCACGGGCATAAGCCATTCGCCGCGCGGCATGTCACGTACCAGTTTTTCGACCTGGGATGGATCCAGCCCCGGCGGCGGCACCACGCCAACATACTGCTGCACCGTGTGCCCGTCCACGGCCAATTCCGCAAATCGCTTGTATTCCGCCGTACCGATTTCCATGCTGAGCACGCCCTCGGATTTGTAGCGCAGCAGCGGGCCATAGCCCAGAGCCGCTCCAACACCCGCACCAACCACCATGGCAACCAACACGGCCACGACTTTTTTACGCATTCTTCACTCCAAAATATTCAGTTGACCCGATGTACAGGGTGTGTGCCGTTGCGGGGCCTCCCCGTTCGCTTTCTCCGTGGTGGATGCACGCAAAGATTCGGGACTGTATCCATGCACCAGTTGCAGCAGGATGCTTCTCATGGTTTCCTGATCGCTCTGTATGGCGGCGTGCCGCATTTCCACCAGTACCGGTGCCAATTGCGGCCAGGGCAGGAAGTCTTCGTGCGCCTTCATGATGCGCGCGTGGGCGGTGCCTTCGGGATTATCGCTAATGAGCAGTTCCTCATAGAGCTTCTCTCCGGGCCGCAGGCCGGTGATGCGGATTTCGATGTCGCCACCAGGATGGTCTTCGTCGCACACCGTCATGCCCGACAGCTCCACCATGCGCCGTGCCAAGTCCATGATCTTGACCGGCTGCCCCATGTCCAGCACAAACACATCACCGCCGCGCGCCATGGCACCGGCCTGCAGCACCAGCTGGGCGGCCTCGGGAATGGTCATGAAGTACCGGGTGACTTCCGCGTGCGTCACCGTCAACGGGCCACCATCGCGCAATTGTTTGCGAAACAGGGGCACCACGCTGCCGCTGCTACCCAGCACATTGCCGAAGCGCACCATGGAAAACAGAGTGCGGTTGCGAACCTCGGGGCTTTGCGATCCGTCGGGCAGATGAAAAACCACCGAGCCGCTGGCCGACAACGCCTGCAGCACCAGTTCGGCCATGCGCTTGGTGGCCCCCATCACGTTGGTGGGGCGCACGGCCTTGTCGGTGGACACCAGCACAAAGTGGGCCACTTCGCTTTCCATGGCCGCACGGGCCATGTTCAAGGTGCCGAACACATTGTTCAATACCCCCTCGGATGGATTGCTCTCCACCAGCGGCACATGCTTGTAGGCGGCCGCGTGGTAAACGGTGGCGGGCCGGTACAGGTGGCAAATTTCCTTCAGGCGCCCAAAATTGCCGACGCTGGCGAGCAGCGGAACCAGCTCCACCGGCAACGCATGCTCGGTGCACAAACCCTCCAGCTCGCGGTGGATGGAGTAAAGGCCAAACTCGTTGTGCTCCACCAGCACCAGCTGGCGCGGCTTCTCTTGAATGATCTGGCGGCACAGCTCGCTGCCTATGCTGCCGCCGGCGCCGGTCACCAGCACGACCTTGCCAGCCAGGTTCTTGGCCAGCAACGACGAATCGGGCGGCACGGGTGGGCGCCCCAGAAGGTCTTCGACATCGAGCTCCTGAAAATCCTGCATCGTCACCCGGCCCGATGCCAGGTCGCCCATGCCGGGCAGGCTGCGCACGTGCACGTGCAGCCCACGCAACATGGCAACGATTTCATTGCGGCGCGTGCGGTCGAGCGACGGCATGGCCAGCAAAATATCGGTAACGCCCATGCGCTCCACGGCATCGGCCACCTCGTCGGGTGCGATGACGTCAACACCGTTGATGCTGCGCCCCGCCTTGGCCTTGTCATCGTCGATAAAACCCAGCAGCACAAACTGGTGTGCCAGACCCAACGCGTACGCTGTCTGGACCCCCGCATCGCCGGCCCCGTAGATCAGCAAGCGGCCCTTGGCATGGCGCGCCTTGCGGGTGCCACCCGCCAGCCAATAGCGTGCAATCGCCCGGCTGCCCCCTACCAGCAGCAAAAAAATCAGCGGCTGAATCAGGCCCACGCTGCGCGGTACCCCGTCCCACTTCAACACCAGCAGGGCGATGAAAAACAGTACCGCATAGACCCCCACGGCCCTGGCGGTGGTGAACAGCGCCGCCATGCCGGTGTAACGAAAAATGGCGCGGTACAGCCCAAAGCGCACAAACAGGGGAAACGCCAGCAAGGGCGCCAGCAGGTAGACATACTGTTGCTGCAATTGCGGCAGACCCGTCTGGTCGATGCGCAAATAAAAAGCAGCCCAGACCGAAAGCAACGACAGCACCAGATCGAGCGCCACCACCACCAGGCGTTTGACAGGGCGCGGCAGCGCCAGCAATGGAGTCACCATGAATTTATGAATTGGCATTTCTCGACTTCTTATTTTGCGGCCACAGCCTGACCGGGTTGCAGCACCATTCCGGCCACCACCGTTACCCCATAGCCCAGAACAGCCCCCGCCTGCATCCAGGCGCCATGCCCCAAGACCGAACCACCCGCCATGCCCGCCTTCACACCCAAATGGCCAAAGTTTTCCACCTGGCAATGGTGGTCTACCACCGCACCGCAATTGACAATAACGCCAGTACCCAACTGTGCTTCGGTTCCGACAATGGCACCGGCCATGACAGCACTGCCAACGCCAATGCGCGCCCGGGGCGACACCATGGCCTGGGGGTGAATCACCGTAGCCAGCTCGAAACCCGCTGCACCCAGCCTGTGATGCAGTTCCTCGCGCAAGCGGTTGTTGCCTATGGCCACAATGGCGGCATCTGCATGCGGGCGGCACCTGTCCAGGTCAGCCGTGCTGCCGAATACCGGCCACTCCCACACCTGGCCCAAACCAGGCGCCGCATCGTCCACGAAACCCGCCAACGTGAAGACACCACCGGCCAGCACCGCCTCGGCCACCGAACGGCCATGGCCACCGGCACCCACGATCAACAAACGTTTCATTGCAGGCATTCCATCAATGGGTGATTCCGTCGCGCCGAATGACCTTCACGAACGTCAGCCACAGGATACGAATATCAAACCACAGCGACTGGCGCTGCAGATACTCCACATCCAGCTTCACCTTGTCAGGTATGGGCAGCTCGTCGCGCCCATTGATTTGCGCCCAGCCCGTCAACCCCGGCACCAATGCATGCACACCCAACTGCGTGCGCAATTCAATCAGGTCATGCTGATTAAAAAGCGCAGGCCGGGGACCGACAAAGCTCATGTCGCCGACCAGAATGCTCCAAAGTTGGGGCAATTCATCCAGACTGCTCTTGCGCAAGAAGCTGCCAATCGGCGTGAGGTGCGCGTTCGCATCCACCAGCAGATGCGTGGCCACGGCGGGCGTGCCAACCCGCATGCTGCGGAACTTGGGCATCCGGAAAATTCTGTTGTTTCGACCCACGCGGTCCGACCAGTACAAAGCCGGGCCAGATGAGGTCATGCGAACCAGCAATGCGACCACCAACACCGGCAACGCCAGCACCACGGCTGCGGCCAACGACAGCAACAAATCAAAGAATCGCTTCACTGCGCCAATCCTTCCACGGTTTTTTTCAACCCTTGATCCAACGTCAAAGGCGGGCGCCACCCCAACAATCTCCGCGTTTTCTCAATATCCACCTGCAAGGAACCACACAGCCGTTGCGCCACGTTCCGCTTGCCCACCATCGCGGAGGCCCATTCGATCCAAGCGCCAGGAATGGGCAGCAGGCGCACCGGTCGTCCCATGGCTTGCCCAATTCGGCGCAGTAACTCGGTGACGGATACATCCTCGCCATCGGACACCAAGAAAACCTGGCCCGCAGCTGCAGGGTGTGTCAAACAGATCACGAGAAGATCCACCAGATTGTCCAACGCCACCAGGCTACGCGCATTCTGGATACGCCCCAGCGGCAACGGCATCCCCCGGCGCAGCCAGCGCATCATGGCCGCGAAGTTGGCCTTTACACCTGGACCATAAACCAGGGGAGGCCGCACGATGACCAATTCCAGCCCCGTCTGATTCGCCAAATCCCGCAGCGCCTGCTCCGCCTCCATCTTGGACACGCCATATGAATCCAGTGGCGCCGGCACATCATCCGCCGTGAAGGGGCGCCCGGGTTGAGTCGCTTCACCGTTCACCTTGATGGAGCTGACAAACACGAATCGCCGAACGCCCGCCGCAGCGGCCTGCCGGGCCAGATTCAACGTGCCTTGCACATTGACGCGACGAAACTCCTCCAACGGATCTGCAGACGTGTCGCTCATGACATGCACTCGCGCCGCACAATGCACCACGGCGCAAACACCATCAAGCGCATGAGTCCAATCGGTCGAAGGAGTCAAATCCCCCACCTGACACGGCAATATCCCTTCCGGCCAAGACAGACCGCCGCGACGCACAGCGGCCACCACCCGACGCGCCCCATCATCCGCCCTCAGGCGCCGAACCAATGCGCCGCCCACGAACCCCGTCGCTCCCGTGACCAGAATCATTTCAGCGTCCCTTTTTCTTTTTTTCACCATCGGTCACGGCTTCCTGCAACAGCCCGTCCAGTCTGTCCATCAACAATTTACGACCAAACTCCCGCTGGGCGAACGCCCTTCCATTGGCCCCGAGCTGGCGCCGCTCCTCACGGCTCAGTGCCGCCATTGTCTGCACCGCTGCAGCAAGACCCGCGGCATCCCCTGCCGAGCAGGTCAAACCGGCATTCGCATTTCGTATCACCGCGGAGCCCTCCCCATCCAGCATGCCAATCAAGGGGATGCCTGCCATGAGGTAGGACTGCACCTTTCCCGGAATCGTCATACTAAAAACCGGATCCTTTTTCAAGGACACCAGCAGCGCGTCCGCATGCGCATAAAAAGATGGCATACGCTCCACAGGAAAGCGCCCCAGCAACAGGAACTTGTCAGCCAATCCGCGGCGCATCACTTCGTCGCGCACCCAGTCCGACTTGCGTCCGTCGCCCACGATAAGCCACCGAATGCCCTCATGGTTCTTCAAGCGCTCAGCGGCATCCAGGACCGCCGGCATGTCTTGCGCTTCGCCAATATTTCCAGCAAAAACCACATTGAAAGCATCCTCCCGCACCGCCACTTCAGGCGCAGGTATCGCATTGGCCTCGCTGTACACATCTTCCGCCCAGCTGGGAAAGTAGCGAATCTTCCGCTTGTCAGAGCAATACTTGGCAATACTTTCGAGAAAACCGTTGGACTGTCCCAGCACCAGGGTGCAGCGGTCATAAATGAAGCGCACCATCCGCCCCACCCAGCCCAGCACACGCGGCGAGCGCACCACGCCCATGGCGGCCAATGTCTCCGGCCAAAGATCCAGCGCCCAAAAAACGACAGGCGCTTGCTTGATCCACCCCAGCAAAACCGCCGGCAAGCCCACCGTCACCGGGGAGGGCTCAAAGACAAAGATCAAATCAATGACCACACCACGCAGTTTCCAAGGCCCCCATAGACAGGCGCCAACCACAAAACTCATGTAATTCAGAAACAGGCGGGCAGCGCCAGTGCCTCGCGGCAGCATCGGCACCCGCACGACTCGCGCGCCCTCATAGGTGACAAACCGCTCGGGATTCTTCTGGTACGCCTCAAAAACCTGGCCGGCGGGATAGTTGGGTATGCCGGTCAATACCGTCACGTTGTGCCCGCGTCGCACCCAATCCTGGGTGAGGTCATTGATCCTGAAATTCTCAGGCCAGAAGTACTGGCTGACGATAAGGATATTCACAATGTGTCAGGCGTACTTCTTCCACACCACACGGTTCACATAGTCCGTATAGCTGTGGATGATGCGCAGCACCTTGTCGGAAACATTGGGCATGCTGTAGTCGGTCACCTGGCGCAGCAGGCGTACAGGGCCTCGCGGTTGGCTTTCCAGAATGACCAAACCTTGCATGACCCGCTCCACCTCCAGCCCCACCATCATCACGGCCGCTTCTTCCATGCCTTCGGGCCGTTCATGCGCCTCGCGCAGGTTCAGCGCCGGGAAGTTCAGGATGGACGACTCTTCGTTGATGGTGCCGCTGTCCGACAGCGCCGCCTTGGCCGAAAGCTGCAGCTTGTTGTAGTCAGTAAAACCTAGCGGTTTCAGCAACTGCACATTGGCGTGAAACTTCGCACCCATGGCATCCACCCGCTTTTGCGTGCGCGGGTGGGTGGAAACAATCACCGGCAAGTTGTAGTGCTCGGCCACGGTGTTGAGCACCTGCACCAGCTTGCCAAAGTTCAGGTCGGAGTCGATGTTTTCCTCTCGGTGCGCGCTGACCACAAAAAACTGGCCCTCACTCAGTCCTAAGCGGCCCAGTACGCCCGATGCATCGATGCCAGGGCGGTAATGCGCCAACACCTCCGCCATGGGGCTGCCGGTCTTGATGACCATGTCGGGCGGCAAGCCCTCGCGCAACAGGTATTCGCGAGCGATGCTGCTGTAAGTCAGGTTGATGTCCGCCGTGTGGTCCACGATGCGGCGGTTGATTTCTTCGGGCACACGCTGGTCAAAGCAGCGGTTGCCCGCCTCCATATGGAACACCGGCACCTTGCGCCGCTTGGCGGGCAGCACGGCCATGCAGCTGTTGGTGTCACCCAGCACCAGCAGGGCGTCGGGGTTTTCCGTGGCGAGCACACCATCCACCGCGATGATGATCTTGCCAATAGTTTCTGCCGCGCTGCCGCCGGCGGCGTTCAGAAAATGGTCTGGCTTACGAATCCCCAGATCGTCAAAGAAAATCTGGTTGAGTTCGTAGTCGTAGTTTTGACCGGTGTGCACCAGCACATGGTCGCAATGCTCGTCCAGCCGTGCCAGCACGCGCGACAAGCGAATGATCTCGGGCCGGGTACCGACCACAGTCATGACTTTGAGTTTTTTCATACCAAGGGAACCAGAAAGTGAGCAGCGTCAATACACCGCATCGTGGTCACCCACCTGGAGAAGCACAATTTCTTGCCCCTCAATCAGTAGGTCCAGGGTGATGCGGTAGGAAAGGTTGATAGAGACCGAATGCACCCCCGCCAGGCGGCCACTGAGCGCGTGCAGACGCAATGAAGGGTGAAACGGGTTGAGCTCCAGCAGCTGAAGGGTTTTGAGATATTGCTGGCGCAGCTCAGGATGCTTTCTAAGCCATTTAGCTGCGCGGCGGTTGTAAGCCTCTGTGTAAATCAGCGCAAAGCTCATGCCAAATCGTCCAGCCGGGCCAAATGGGCCTCGGGGGTCTCCTGCACGGCGCGACCCGCCGCCACATCAGCACGCGCCTGAGCCAAGGCCACTTCAAGCTCACACTCGCGCAAATGCTGGTAATGGGCGAGGTCCATCACCACAAACCGGTCCTTGCCTCGCACCGAGACAATGACCTCATCGTGCTCGGTCAACAGAATCTCAATGGCGGCAATGCCTTTGGTCTTGAGATCGTTGGCGCTGATGTGTGGCATGGTGTTGTATTCCTGTGACGGAAAAATCGTACCATCAACCGCACTACAAACAATGCTTCAAATTGTTCGATTTAAAGTGCACATGCAAAGGTATCGGGCCGAGCGCGGTCAAACACCTCGTTGGCCCAGAGCATGACGATCATTTCGTCGGCGCCGATGTTGGTGATGTCATGGGTCCAGCCTGGCACCGTCTCTACGATCTCCGCCTTCTCTCCGCTGGTCACCAGCTCATGCGTCTCGCCCGTCTGCATGTGACGAAATTTGAACCGGGCCTGACCCTTGATCACCAGGAATTTTTCGGTCTTGCTGTGATGGTAATGACCGCCCCGCGTAATCCCTGCGTGTGCGGTGAAGAAGGAAAACTGGCCGCAATCGGGCGTCTTGAGCATCTCCACGAACACGCCTCGCGGGTCTCCATGCTGCGGCACGGTGTAGGTGAAAGACTCCACCGGCAGATAGCTCACATAGGTGGCGTACAAAGCACGCGTCAAACCGGTACCCACGCGCTCGGTCATGAGCGTGCCACGGCTGTTCTTGAACGCCTGAATCTGGTGCGCCAGTTCGCCCACAGTGGCGGTGTACTGCGGCGTCACTGTGGCGAAGCCCTGCGCATCCAGTGCGGCATCCGCGCCGTCCATGAGCTGGATGAAGCGCCCCACCACATCGTCCACATAGACCAACGTCACTGGCGCGGCCGGGTCATTGATCTGAATGGGCAGATCGCGGGCGATGTTGTGGCAGAACGTGGCCACCGCCGAGTTGTAGTTGGGCTTGCACCATTTGCCGAACACGTTGGGCAAGCGGAAGATGTGCACTGGAATCTGGTGGCGGCGCGCCATTTCGCGCAGCGCCTCTTCTGCCGCTCGCTTGCTCTGCCCGTAGGGGTTGTCGTGTGCGGCCTGGGAAGATGAGGTGTACACCACCGGCACCCTCTTGCCAGTGGCTTCGGCCACGGCGCCCACAGCCTGGCAGAGCCCACGCGTCAGGTCTGCATTGCCCGTGGTGAACTCGCCCGGATCTTGCGGGCGGTTCACCCCTGCCAGGTGAAACACAAAGTCTACCCCTTGCAGCAAAGCGGGCAACTCAGACTCTTTTGAGTCGCGGGTAAAGCACACCACCTCCACGCTCTTGCGTTCGGCCAGATGCAATTGCAGATTTTTCCCGACAAAGCCGTTGGCCCCAGTGATCAATACGCGCATGGCGTTACTCCTCAGCGACGGCGCGCTCACCGCGAGCAATGCGTTGCATGAAATCCAGCTTCAACAGCAGCCGTTTCATCCCCTCCACATCCAGACGTTCGGTGTTGTGCGAGTTGTAATCCTCACCGTGCGCACTCTGGGTCAGGCGCTGTTCTCCTTCTTCAACGAACTTGGCGTAGTTCAGGTCGCGCCCATCCGGAGGCACGCGGTAATAGTCGCCCATGTCTTCGGCGCCTGCCATCTCTTCGCGACTCAATAACGCTTCATACAGCTTTTCGCCATGGCGCGTGCCAATGCTTCGCACTTCGTGTTCGGGCTTGCCCATCAGTTCCAGAATCGCTTGCGTCAGCACTTCCACCGTGGCCGCAGGCGCCTTCTGCACGAAGATGTCGCCGTTGTTGCCATGCTCGAACGCATACAGCACCAGGTCCACCGCGTCGGCCAGCGTCATCATGAAACGCGTCATGTCCGGGTCTGTGACGGTGATGGGCTTGCCCGCAAACACCTGGTCGACGAACAGTGGAATCACCGAGCCGCGCGAGGCCATCACATTGCCGTAGCGCGTGCCGCAGATCACCGTGCCCGTGCCCTCCAGGTTGCGGCTAGCCGCCACCATCACCTTTTCCATCATGGCCTTGCTGATACCCATGGCGTTGATGGGATAGACAGCTTTGTCAGTGCTAAGGCATACCACTCGTTTCACGCCGGCATTGATTGCCGCCTCCAGGACATTTTCCGTGCCCAGCACGTTGGTGCGGACAGCCTGCATCGGATGAAATTCGCACGACGGTACCTGCTTGAGCGCAGCGGCATGGAACACGTAGTCCACACCGCGCATGGCCTGCTCCACGCTGCGCTCGTCGCGCACGTCCCCGATGTAGAACTTCAACTTGGGATGCGCATAGTGCTTGCGCATGTCATCCTGTTTTTTCTCGTCGCGGCTGAAAATGCGGATTTCAGAAATATCAGAATTCAGGAATCGGCGCAGAACGGCATTTCCAAAGGAACCAGTGCCGCCGGTAATAAGGAGAGATTTTTCATTAAACATGATAATCCTTTAAAAACGGAAACATTTAAACCGAAGTGCAATCGATTGCAGCGGACTGCATAATTTTCAAATAATCCTCAGCTCTCTTCCTTGGATTTGAAAATTTAATGACACGATTTCGAGCAGCAGCAAATTTGTCGATATTTTTTTGATTTTTATTATTTACAAAGGAAGCAATCAAATTGGCAGCATCGGCAGAATCAGTCGGATCAAAATATAATGCAAAATCACCACAAACATCCCGAACAAAACCACGATCAGATGCGAACAACGGCTTCTCCATTGCCATTGCCTCCAATGGAGTTGCGGAAAAACATTCCAAAAAACTTGGAAAAATAACCGCATCCATTTTTTGATAAAAACCAGGACACTCCGACACACCGAGTTCACCCACATTAATTATATTAGTTCTAAAGAAATATGATTTAGCATCCCATTCAGAAGAAGTCAATGTGACAAAAAAATCCACATCAATCCCATATCGATTAATCAAAATCAATTTTATCTCGGGCAGAATATTGGTATTTTTATGCGGATAATCACGACCTACGAAACCTATTGAAAACTTGGTTTTTTCAATACCATTAATCAATGGCGTCCATAGTTGAGGCCGGAGAAACAAAGAACTCAGGCAGTTGCTCACAATGTCAATTTTATCAGAAGCAAAAACATTATGAGAAACTAGTCCATTCTTTACATGATCCAGTTCAACTATCAATTTGTCAGCACGCCTGAAGAAAAATGACTGAATCAAGAACTTGATCCGGGTCTTTAGCCTCCTATAAAAAGACATGGAACGATATATTTCATTATCTGGATAGATAATCCAAGGCTGTGCAAAACCAACAATACTCACCGCTTTCAGCGACCACAAGTACAACGGCCCAAAAACAGTAAATACAACATCATAACCAATCAATTTTTCACTCAATCCCGACCAAAGAGCGGACAAACCATAGGTATTAAAAACTTCATAACTCGCAAATTTCAAACAATCAGCATTGACACTCTTTAAATTAGCATCCACTTCAGTCGAAGCAATCACAGATATATCAGCAACCATATTTGTCATACGCGAAAGTTCATCAATCAATGAAACTGCAACCTGCACCCCCCCCCCCACATGGAGATTGGATGCATTCACAAGGAACTTATATTTTTTCATGAAAGAATAAAAATCAAATATAGCTCGATATTATCAAGAATTTTTAAATAGCAAAAAATTTTCTCTGCCAGCCACGGAAAATGTCAAAATTAAGATTTGATAGGCTGTTAACGTATAATGATAAAAAAAACCTGAAAAAAACATCCCGCACAATGACGAATAAATTACCACCTCGGTAAATCCAATGTGCACCCTTCGTCGATAAAAAATTATCGACGAAATTAGAACAAACATATAAAACACCAACCCCAAAAATCCCGTATCAAACAAATACGATATATAAGTACTTTCTGGGTCATAAGGACGATGTTCTTCGTCCAAATTCACACTTATCTCAGGATTGTCAACATAAGGATGCGAAGCGGTGCCAAAGCCGGAGCCAGTTAGTGTTTTAAAACCATTGAAATAGATGGCTTCCAGAAAATAAGCGTGGTAAATATATCTAGGCCCCTGATCGCTGTTGCTAACATAATTTTCAGTTGCGCGATTGTAAAATCCCTGAGCGTTTTTAAATACGCTTTCACGCATAAAATCATTCATCAACAGCCCGGTCATCACCACAAAAATACCGATCAAGGCAATTCCCACACTTTTCAAATTGATTTGCTTCAACCCGAACTTCCCCAGACTTACCATTGTGACGAGCATACTTGTGACCGCCGCTGTCGTACTGCCACTAAAAACCAGTGAAGTCAATGACAATGCAATCAAATACCAGTTACGTCGAAATAAAGCATAGGCGAAAACAATCGGAATTATTACTCCAAGATGCGCGGGATCAGTATTGAATCCTGATGCCCGAATAATTCCATCCGCCACCACAGTCATGTAACCTCTATCGTCCGACAATGTCTTGACGTACTCTACAAACAAGATGTCATTAAGTGCATCATTAAATATATAGAAATAGAGCCCCTCGATCACAGACCATGTCAAATTTGCAATACAACCGCAAAAAAAACCTTTAAAAAATGCCGTCAACGCATAATCTTTATTATGCCACCTCATTATGCATAACAAAAGCGTTAGATATATCAATATCTTTGGAACATAACTTATAACTTGACTCACCCACAGCGAATCAGATCCAAAATACATAATTCCGGCGAGGGATGCGATTAATGATAAAATGTACCAGCCAGCGAATGCCAGCGAAACACTGCCGGCATTAATATTTCTTTTGGATTCAAATGCAAACCACAAGGATGCTGCATAGAAAAAAACAAACAATATTGAAAATATCGATACGAGTTTTCCGCCCAAGCTTACGGTCAAAATAGGCGCAGTAGCAAAGACTCCCGTTAAAAAGTATATTGCGACAACAATAATGTTGTTTTTCATTCTTGCCTTCAGAAAAATTTCACTACTTCTAACAGGATCGAGCGGACATGATTACAAAATAGTCATTAACAATAAATATAAATATTTTTATTAACATCCCTGCACAGCCATTTACTCATCGAAAATCATTTCCCCGCATGAATCCTTTTCATGTATTCACTCAATATCTTGATATTTAGCACGACATCTGCCACGAGATCACTACGAAATAATTTACAGATGAAAAGTTTTAATTTATTAAGTCGCAATTCACGCAAAAAAATTATTCCGGGGTTTAGCGAATATTTATTGTAGAAATATATAGCCGAGTCAAATCTTCTGCGAATTGCCAATTCCCCTCCTGAACTAGTCCCCCCTTCAAGATGAATAATTCTTTTATCTTTAAAATACGCGGTGTATTTACCGATGGCATGCAAGCGATTGGTTAAATCCGGCTCCTCGTAATACATGAATATATTTTCATCAAACAAGCCGCATTGTAAAAAATCTTTTTTTCTCACGAACATATTTGCGCCTGCTATATACATATATCTATCCAGATAGATATCAAATATGTTACAGATCTTCATGAAAATTGATCTCAATATACTTGCTCCACTTGTCAAATAAAATGATGAATTTCGAGAGAGATCTCTGCTAACCATTTTTACCCCGAACATTCCCAAGTCATTATTTGAATCAAACTTCTTGATTGCAAAACAAAAGACTGATTCAATCAGGACTGTGTCAGGGTTCAAAAATAGCAAGTATCTTCCTCTTGCTTGCAAAGCTCCCAAATTATTCCCCCCGCCAAATCCATTATTTATGTTCTTGATGCCGATGACAGAGTCAAAATTGCTCATTACTGCATCGTATACATTATGATCAGGACTGTTGTCAACCAATATCACTTCAAGCTTCGATCCAATATCATTAAATTGATATATTGAATTTATACACTCAAGCACCATTTCAATTTTTTTGTACGCAACGATTACTACCGACAAAGCGATAGAATCAACCTTACAATCAACATCCACTGGCAACTCAGCATTAGAACTTAGCATAGTGATTTATCATATTTCTTTCTGATTGCCATTCAATTCGTGCTTGCATAAGTTTCAACCTGCATATTTAGTTTTATATTTCTAAATCAAGCCCGGAAAATTATAAATTGCATTGTCGATATTAAAGTTTTCTCCTTTTTGCACAAATCAGCAAAACGATCAAATCCACACCAACTCTTAAACTCCAAGCAATTGCAGCACCTATCAATCCAAAAAATTTTAAACAGAAAAACAAAGCTGGAATATAAATTGCCAGTTCCAGAATATGCAAACAAGCCGTTGTGCGCGCATCACCTGTAGCCTGAATCGCCGCAAATGGCAACGAAGCCAATCCGTTCAACAATACGCCAACGGCCATAATACTGACGATAGGCCATGATATTTCGGAGAAATCACGACCGAGCCAAAGGGCCATGGTCCATTTGGACGTTAAGGCTATTAAAATACAAATTGGGAACAATGCGAGAGCAATTATTTTTAGGGATTTTCTATATAACCGCTTTGCTTCTGGCCAATCTGTTGCCATGACCGCTGCCAACCTGGGAAACAGTACCGATGTCAATGCACCAGGCACTATCAAGATGCGAATCAGTACCTCAAACGGCACTGTATAGTACGCAACCATACTGGCACCTAATACAGTGGAAATAACAAATCTGTCTGCAGAAACCATCAGCGGGCTGACGATGTTTGAAACAGTCATCCATAAGCTGAACGAAAGCAAATTACGCATAGTTGACTTGTTGAACCTGGATGCTCTCCAGTCATCAGATAATTTGCGATATACCAACCAGCCATGAGCAAAAAATACTATTGCTCTTGCAGCAATCAGGCTAACGACCATCCAAATCAATGAATTGCCGATAAACATCACACTGAGTGCAGGCAGGCCAAAATTTGCTGCACCAAGACCAATACGCAGAAGGTTCACGACCTTGAAGTCCTCGTAAGCTTCAAGAATTCCACGAAGGCCAGTCGTCATGGTGGTTAGCGGGATGCCTATGGCCGCAACAATCAATGCCTTTTGAGTGCTAGGCTGTAATAGTACGCTCACTTTAAGCCAGTGAATAGCGAGTTGATCCGCCAATGCAGCGAGAATCATGCCTCCAATTATGCCGGTGACAGCAGTGAACCAGAGTCCTGTCTTGATCAGATTGGGTAACTGCATATACTGTCGCGCTGAGAGCATTGCAGCAACCTGCTGAGTCAGCGCCCGCCCCAATCCAAAATCAAAAAGACTGAAATAGCCTATTAACGCCCAAACGAGGGTGAGAATTCCGAAAGCTTCTACGCCTATGTTTTTGATTAGATAAGGAATCGTTACCGCACCGAGCAGGAGAGGCAAGCCTGCTCCGGCAAGATTCCAGATGGTATTGCGCTTGAGTGACACAAGGCAACCTCAGGCCTGATCTAGGCTTGTGCCCTGAATATCTTTGGCTGAGAGTTGCGGCGCGTTAATTCCATGGTGCGCCAATCGCCAATCAATGCCGATAGTGACGTCGTTCCAAGCTATGCAGCGCTCATGCCGGGGCGCATAGTAATCAGTTGTCTTGTACAAAAAATCAGCTGTTTCGCTGAGCACCAAAAACCCGTGCGCCAAGCCTGGCGGCACCCACAGTTGACGCTGGTTATCTTCGCTCAGCTCCACGCCTACCCATTTCCCGAAGGTGGACGATGACTTGCGAATATCCACCGCCACATCAAACACCGCCCCCCGCGCCACCCGCACCAGCTTGCCCTGGGGCTGCTCAATCTGGTAGTGCAAACCGCGCAGCACACCTTTGGCGCTGCGGCTGTGATTGTCCTGAACGAACTGGTGGCTGGTGCCGGTGGCTTCGTTGAAGGCTTGCTGGTTGAAGCTTTCGTAGAAGAAGCCGCGCGCGTCGCCAAACACCTTGGGTTCGATGACCAGCACGTCGGGAATGGCGGTGGGGGTGACTTTCATGCTTTTTTCTCTTCTTTCAGCAGGCGCTGCATGTATTGCCCATAGCCGTTCTTCAGCAGGGGCTGGGCCAGTTTTTCAAACTGCTCTGCACTGATGAAACCGTTGCGCCAGGCGATCTCTTCGGGGCAGGCGATCTTCAGGCCCTGGCGGTGCTCCAGCGTGGCGATGAACTGGCTGGCTTCGAGCAGGCTGTCGTGCGTGCCGGTGTCCAGCCAGGCGTAGCCGCGCTGCATGATTTGCACATTGAGCTGGTCTTTGTCCAGGTAGGCCTGGTTGACGGCGGTGATTTCCAGCTCGCCGCGCGCACTGGGCTTGACGGCCTTGGCGATGTCAACCACCTGGTTGTCGTAAAAGTACAGGCCAGTGACGGCGTAGTTGCTCTGGGGGGTCTTGGGCTTTTCCTCGATGCTGCTGGCTTTGCCGTTGGCGTCAAAGGCCACCACGCCGTAGCGCTCGGGGTCATTGACATGGTAGGCAAACACGGTGGCGCCGCTGGTTTGCCGGTCGGCATCGGTCAGCAGTTGCACGAAGTCGTGGCCGTGGAAGATGTTGTCACCCAGCACCAGCGCACTGGGGTGGTTGCCCACAAACTTGTCGCCAATGATGAAGGCCTGCGCCAGGCCGTCGGGGCTGGGCTGCACGGCGTATTGCAGGTTCATGCCCCACTGGCTGCCGTCGCCCAGCAGTTGCTCGAAGCGCGGGGTGTCTTGCGGGGTGCTGATGATGAGCACGTCGCGGATGCCCGCCAGCATGAGGGTGCTGAGCGGGTAGTAGATCATGGGCTTGTCGTACACCGGCAGCAGCTGCTTGCTGATGGCCAGGGTGGCCGGGTGCAGGCGGGTGCCGGAGCCGCCGGCGAGGATGATGCCCTTGCGCTGGGTCGTAGGGTGAGCGGTCATGGTGTAACTTGCGTCCTTGATTCAGTGTTGTTTTTCGCTATGCGCCA